>JAABUO010000255.1_pt1 | contig 127935 bp, 116 predicted proteins | sample 5559291 | NCBI WGS metagenome assembly JAABUO01 (sample SAMN10711878, study PRJNA513372) | rock metagenome | isolation source: Antarctica rocks | place: Antarctica: Victoria Land, Finger Mt sud
CCTACCAAGCGCCCTCCATGTTTCCCTACCAAGCGCCCTCCATGTTTCCCTACCAAGCACCCTACCAAGCGCCCTCCATGTTTCCCTACCAAGCACCCTACCAAGCGCCCTCCATGTTTCCCTACCAAGCGCCCTCCATGTTTCCCTACCAAGCACCCTACCAAGCGCCCTCCATGTTTCCCTATCAAGCGCTCTCCATGTTTCCCTACCAAGCACCCTTCATGTTTCCCTATCAAGCACCCTTCATGGCTTCCTACATGGTTCCCTACCAAGCATCCTTCATGTTTAAATAGATGGTTAAATAGCTACTTAAATAATCAATTCATCAAATGATTTATTTGATTACATACGAACCTTGAATGTAGAAACATACGAAAAGCGAACATGTATTGCGCATTATATCTTTTGAGCAATTGATGTCTTTTGAGCAAATGACTGTCACCAAAAGATACAAGCGCTTGTAGCTAGCTATTAGTTGTTGGTGAGTGACTATTAGAGCTTGTGAGCTAGAAGCTCGACTAAACAGATATTTTTGGCTGATGCTAGCTTGGTGAGCTTGTAGCCAGTTTTAGCTGGTTTCGCCAAATGATCGATGCAGAAAGAGTTGTTTAAGAAAGAACTCTGCTTCAAATGCAAGAAGTCAGAACATAAAGCATATGACTGTCTTGAAACGACTCAAGTGCACGAGATCACTACGAATTCAAAAAATAATCTGTTCTCGTTAAAGTAGTGACTGAGAGCAATATACTCATATTTTGCTTCATCAGCATGTCTGATAATTCATTTAATTTCAAGTCGTTCACTGTTGATGTCATCTTGAATAGTTTAAAAAAGATATTCAGATTCTTTGCTCTGATAGATATCAAAGTCATTGACATGACTTTCATTGACATGACTTTCATTGATGAATCTTTGATGTCAGAACTATGTGAACGCTTTGATATTCAGTCAATATTGCTGTTAAAATCAAAGTTGATTTGATTGTATGATGAAATTTCTGATCAAAAGTCGATTACATACACTCTGTATACATCGATCATGATACAAAAATACAAGAATGAAATGATATCTTTATTGATAACTCGTCTAGATCAGCACAAGATAATCATTGAAAATCTTTGATTGAAAAGAAATCAAATTTTGATAGATTCTGCAAATGATCGATTAATATCATTGTTGAAGATTTGAACTATGAGTAGCTTGAGAAACGCGCAGTCACACTAGAGAATATGCACGTAGATAATATGATCAAATTTGATAGTAACTTAGTAATATCTATTCATATAGAAAGTTAACACTAGACTACAAAATACAGAAGTGAACTCTTCTTTATATACTTAAAGAGCTAAGTTTAAGCATCATCAATGAGACAAGCGAGATTACATGCAACTCATGTGAGATCTCTTGAAGATTGTATGTGACTTGAATTTTTATCATTGATGAAACATTGAAGATTGTATGTAACTTGAACTCTTGATAGACTCGAAGACTCTGAGAATCGATGATAGAAATTCTCATAGACTCAGATTCTCATCTGAGAAATTGATGATAATGTTGAAGAATAGTTCTCATGTCTGTTCTTTATTCTTTAAAGAGCTTTGATTCTCATAGATCTGAGTTCTGACAATTATTCTCTCTTTTAATAACAATGTTCTCGTTGTTGAATTGTGAAAGATTGCAAGCAGAAGAGTGATGATGTCATGCAATACATGATATCTGCATTGTTTTATTTTTCAAGTTGCAAGCATCGAGTCTAAAGAATCGACAGTAGCATTCGTGTTTATTCTCTTGATTCTCATAGATTTAGATTCTGATGATAGCATATTTTTTAACTTCTGATTCTTGTAGTGTTCTTTGCAACTCATGTAAGATCTCTAGATGATCAGCAGTAGCATTCGTGCCTGATCTAAATTCTGACGATAGCATATTCTTTATTCTCTGATTCTCATAGACGTAGACTGAGTGTTCTCTGCAACTCATGTAGAGTCTTTAAACGATCAGCAGTAGCATTCATGTCTATTCTCTGATTCTCATAAATTTGAATTCTGACAATTATCTTGTTGTTTTGTTATATTTCAACTGTCGCTTTGCAGACGTTTTATGTAGTCATGCAGTGTGTTATCATGATCTCAACACTTTCTTTCATTAACACATGCACATTGACTAGACTTGAATTCTCATGATGACAATTGTAGTGAGAGTTGAGATTTACTCAATTTGAAGTTTTTCTTCTATAGATGATACTTGATAGTAGAAGCAGACAACGAGCAGAAGATAGTATCAGATAGTAGAAGTAAACAGTGAACAGAAGAGCGATGCTTCTGTTGTTTGTTGTGACTAGCGCAAGAATGATGATCATTGATGTTTATATTTATTTGTTGTAAAGTAGTGAATTTTCATTGACTCATTTCTTTTATCTTCTGCGTGATCTTCAGCTTTCTTTCTTCTTCAACTTTTATTTTCACATTCAATTTTCATCTTATTATTTTACTCGATCTTTTATTCATTCTGTAGAGTAGTTCTGTACGATTTCTTCAAGTATCATGATCATAGTGAGTATGAATCAGCTTCTTGATTCAATGATGATGAGCTGATGATATCTTGAATGAAGATGAAGAAGTCTAAAAGAAGTAAGCAACGCAGTTCTTCATCGTATCTCTCTTTTAAAACATGAAACATGCTCGCATCACATCTGCTTACTTTCTTCGCTATTAATTCTTCATCTCGCGTTAGCGCGCTCGCTGTGTCTGTTGCTTGCGTTTGATTCTCTCATTCTCACGTCATCTCTGATCAGAAATCTGTCTCTCTTTCTCTCTATATGAGAAATCTTACGTCATCAACTCAGCATCACAAAACAGCTCTGAATGTGTACAGCAAAGAGATTGCAATACAATTCTTGAATAAATGTAAAAAGTGCGTGAAAAGAAATGTAAACTGCGTAAAAATAAAGTTTTCTATTGAAAAGAATTTCAAGAAATGCGCACTATGCGTCGTTATCGAAGCAAATTGCAAGTACAAGTCATAAGTATAATTTTCAGTTTTCAATAACTTCAAGATGTGAAAATTCAATGATTAATTGATGCTTTTTAAAGCACTCGAAAGCGACTTGATGCTCATTTCTGTCAGCTTTGCTTTCTCTTCGTCTGATTCAAGCACTTCTCTGTTTCGCTTAAACTCTTCTCATGTCGAGATTATATTTGATCTCAAGTTCAATCTCGTCAGTTCTGTTTCTTCATCACTTCGCTTAAGCTCTTTTTCTTCTCGATCTCACGCAAGTTTTTCTTCGTTCTTTGTTGCATCTGATTCTGAGTTTGTGATCGAGAAGATGATGATCATTTCATGTGATCTTTCTTTTAACTCAGCTCAGAATCAGATGTTTCTTGAATTTGAAGAGTATATTAAGAAGAAGTTGTATCTTTTCATTCTTGATATTAAGATAAACAGAAATGACATCAGCGAAATGAAGAAGAATGTTGAAGATGTGATTATCAATTGCAGAAAGATGTGAAAGCAAATGACAGCACAAGAGACTTGAATCAATGATCTGCTGTGTCAAATTGCAAGACAGAACAAGATCATTGAAGATCTGCAAAAGCAGATTGAGAACTATGATAATCTTTGACTTGTCTTGATTGTTTAAACTTAGAATGCTTTGATTCTTTTTGCGATGCATTCGAAGAATCAGAATGCTTTTGTTGCAATTGAAACATACTCTTCTGTGATGTCATCTTCGTTCTTTTTCTCTTCGCTCTCTCATGTCTCTCTGCTTTCGCTCTCGTCTGATTCATTTCTGTCAATAACTTTTTCTCTCTTCTCATCTTCAATGTCAATCACGCAGTCTATCATCAAAAAGATGAAGAATGCTTCGCTCTCATTTGATTTATTTTCATTGATGACTTCTTCTCTCTTCTCATCTTTGACGTCGATCACGTAATCTATCATCGAAGAGATGAAGAATGCAGTGAGCTTTGATATGAACTTCTTATTTTATTCATTCTGTCAATATGATAGCTTGTGCATGTTTTGTGCTATCTGACTAATAGTTGCAAGAGTTTACTTTCATTAACTCTTGAATTTTTGAGAAAGTGAGAGTTGAATGATACACATATTGTATGAAACTCATGAGTTATTCATGTATCAATTTCTGCATCTGCTAACGACTTTTTTAAACTGTTGAGTTGAGTACTGACGAGAATGATTGAGCGAGAAAGTCTTGTTTTTCTTTTCTTTTTTTCTTTTTAATGATAGCTAAATAATTATCAATCTTTTTACTTCGTTTTATGCATACTTGTGATCTTTCGTGATGACATTAATGATTTACTTTCAAGCTTGATGAAATGTCTGCAATGAAAGAATCTTAATAAAGTCTTGCAGTTGTCAAGACAGTCTGATGATTCTCAGATATTTTCTGAAGCTTCAAAGTTCTTTCAGCTAAGCAGATATTGCAACTGATCATTCTGTATACAACTATTCAATATGTTGTTGATTTCTCAGCTATCATGTATCTTTTTCTCTAGCTCAAGATCTTTCATGAGCGACTCATTCAATTTTCTCTTTCTTGAGCAGAAAGATTTTAGCAAGCTGACATTGAATATCGAGTGTATGCACGTCTTTGAAGACAGTTCAAGATGATAGACTTGTCTGCTCAGATGCTTCAGAATTCTATACAATTTGTATCTTCTGACTTCAAGTTTCTTGAAAGACTTCTTGATTTGAATGTTCTTGACATTCAATCACATTAACTGATCAACAAGATACATCTTAGTTAAGTGTTTTTTTATCATGCTGAGTCACGTAGTTGATGTTTATCTCTGCAAGTCTGTAGCGAAGATTCTTGTGCAGTCTTTTCATTCTTGTTGTGTAATTCGTGATTGACTCTGATTTCTTTAAGTGATTCTTGATGCTGAACTTCATTCTTGAGTGTCTTTCTGTGACTGCAAAGAATGATGTTATCAATGTTGCAATGTGAACACTGTTATTGTAAAAGAACTCGATCATGACAAGAAGATGAACTCAATCATTTTGAACATTATTGCAGTACACTCGAAGATAAGTCTTGAGAGTTTAATTTTGTCTCTTGATTTGATCATCAATGTAAGAATGAAACGCAGTGCTAAGTTTTCACTTGATCAGAAGATGATAGCACAGCGACGTTCAAAAGTGTGATGTAAATATGAAATCTCTGTCAAAGACTATATCATCAGAAGTTTCATGATATTAAACTACTTTGTCAAGAAAAAGATTGATCAGATTGAAAGCAGTCATTGTCTTTCGAGTAGAAATGTAGTGCATCATTTTGAAAAGATGATCGATTACAATCATAATGCTGTCGTAGAAGACGTCTGAGACGCTTGTGTTGTCAAAAAGATTGATGATGAAGTTCATAATAATGCTTTCTCATACTTTTCAAGAAACAAGCAAACTATTCAGAAGCTCTCAGATTCTGTGACGTAGTGTCTTATGTTGCTGACATGATTTACAGATTTTGCAGTATTTCTTAATGTTCTTATTTGTGAACAATCAGTTGAAGATTCATTGAACAAGCTTTAAACATCATTGAGAATTGAGATGTTTTGCAAGAAAGCTGTCATGATGTCATTTCATAATCTCTGCTCTAAATTCATTTTATGCAGAAACATAAATGAATTCTTGAAATATCATGATGTCATTTGTGATTTTCTTTGATCAGTTGATCATGAAGATGCTGAAGTCAATTTCAGTATCACGCATGCTTAAGTTTTTCTTTTTCATTAATTCTTGTACTGTGATGACGAGATGATTTATTTTTTGCTGTTTGAAGATCAATCAAGTCAGATTCTCAAAAGAGTAGCTTGCAAAGTTGACAAAGCTTGAGATCAGAACATCATTTCATATCGATGAATTGAAGCATTTATGAATTTTTATAAACTTCAAGACTATGTCATCTGTCTCATCTGAATCATTTTAAATTGCAACGAAATGATTCTTTGATGCATTCACTTTCTCTCTCATGAGTAAAGCTTTCTTCTCTTTAGCAGAATGATGCATAGTTGAACTTCTGCTCTGACTCATGATCAAACATTCACTTTTCTCAGCAGAACGACGCATAATCAAAACTCTGCTTTGACTCATGATCAAACATTCGCTCTTCTTGACAGAATGATGCATAGTCGAATCTCTGCTCTGACTCATGATCAAACATTCGCTCTTCTCAACAGAACGACGCATAGTTGAAACTCTGCTCTGACTCATGATCAAACATTCGCTCTTCTCGACAGAATGACACATAGTTGAAACTCTGCTCTGATTTATGATTAAACACTCACTTTTCTTGACAGAACGATGCATAGTTGAAATTCTGCTCTGTCTCATGATCAAACATTCGCTTTCTTCAGCAGAAAAATTTGCTCTTCTGCGTTTTCATCTTCTCTGAATGACGTTTCTCTCAGTCTCAGCAACAGTGATAGACGTCAACTCAATGTTCTTGTGAAGACAGATGTCTTTTCTAGTCTCAGCAACAGTAGTAAACGTTGACTCAATGTTCTTGCAAGAGCAGATGTCTCTTTTAATCTTAGCGACAGTAGTAAATCTTGACTCAATGTTTTCGTGAAGACAAACATCTTTTCTAGTTTCAGTGACAGTAGTAAACGTTGACTCAATATTCTCACAAGAGCAAATGTTCTTCTGATGAGAAATAATGACATTTTGAAATCATCATTGAGACTTCTCATCAGCAGTCAAGAGTTTCTTCAAAGTCTGAGAAACTCTTCTGATTCTTCTTGCAAACGCTGATAAGTTGATGATCTTTTCAAATGATTTGATGACTATTTTTTTGTGATTCTTGATGTTCAGAGTCTTGAACTGTCGAGTGAAGATGACGAGTGTTGATGCTGACTAACTTGAGAAATTCTTCAAGAGTTTTCTCATGTATGCTAGATCATGAGTGAACTCTCTCTTGTCTGCATCAATATCTTTCTCATAGTCAAGTCTTCTTGATAAGTCATTGACAGAGTTACTCACTTTCTTTTGATAGAAGATCTTGAAGTTGTACGCAGTAAATTTATTGATTCACTTCATCTGTCTGCAAAAGAGCTTGATTGTTGTCATGAAGTGTCAAAGATTTGCATGATCGTTGATTATCTTTATTTCATGTCAAGTCTCTTCTAAATAATGTCTTCAATGATTCATGCTTTTGATGATCATCAGCATTTTCTGATCATGTGCATCATAGTTTCATTCAATCGATTGTCACTTTCTTGATCAAATGACTACTGAGTGTCAATGTAGATTTTCAAGTGTGATATTTGTTTATTGAGATATCATCATTCTCTTTGCAAATTCAAAGATATTCATCTTCAATTTTATGACTTTTGCAAAGTTGAAGTGTTGAAGAACAATGTTTTGAGCAAAGATGATTTTCAGCTTCTGAAAAGCATTTCAAGTATTATCAATAAGCTTAATTTACTTCGTCTGTTTTTTGAGAATTCATCTCTTTTTTGCATTAGAAAAGAGACTCATTTTGAAATGATCAATCAAGAATGATGCTATTCTTGAATAGTTTTTTATGAATTGACGATAAAAGTTGACAAAGTTGAGAAACATTTGAATTTCTTTCATCATTCTTGATTGTGATCAATCTTGAACAATTTGCACTCGATTCTTCTTCATTGAAATTTCTCTTTTCTTTATTTTATATTCTAGAAAGAATAACTCTTTCTTGAAGAATTTGCATTTGAAGAGCTTGATGTAGAGCTTCAGAATCTGCAGTTTGTCAAGAATTTATCATATGTGATGAACATGTTTCTCGTAAGTTTTGCTGAATATCAGAATGTCATTCAGATAGATGAGACAGATGATGTCAAGAAATTCAAACAAAGTTTGATTCATATAGATCTGAAAGAAAGTCGATGCATTAATGAGATCAAAGAGCATCACAAGATACTTGTATAAGTCAAATCTTGTATGAAATGACATCTTTCATTCGTCTTCTTCTTGTATGCAAAGTTTGTTGAACGCGTTCTTGATGTCAAGCTTGATAAATCACTTGATGTCTGCAAAATGATCGAGAGCTTCATCAATCAGCAAAAGAAAACATCTATTCTTGAAAGTGATCGCGTTGAGTTCTCGATAATCAACGCACGATCGCAGCATTTCATCTTTTTTAGATGTAAAGAGCATAAACATCTCAGCTGAAGAAATGAAGTATTGTATCATGTCTGTTCAAAGCTGTTTCTCGATATACATCTTTTGTACAATGAGTTCAACTGCGAAAAGATTGTACAAAGAATTTCAAAGAATGATACGACTCTTTTTGATGCAAATAACGTGATCATGAGACTCGTGAGTTGAAAGAATTTTGACTTTTTGAGTGAAGAAATTCATGAAATTCGCAAATTCTTTTGAAACATTTAAGAATTGATCGACTATCGTATTCTTAATCTGTGTGAGTCGAGAGTTTTCTTCTGTCACTGAGAAATTCAAAGAGTCGTACAGAGCATCTAGAAGTGATCAAATGTGTATTGTGATGCTCTGTTACTTGAGATTCTGAGTCGATTGAGCGCTTGAGACTTCTTATTTCTTCTGATGATTACATCAATGAAAAAACTTGAGAATGACTTCTCTTGCAAAGCTAAATTGATGAATATTGCATGCAAAAAGACTTGACGCAAGTCTTGCTTCATCAAACATCATGTAAAATGATTCTGAAACTGTTTTTCAATGAGATAGTCTCTTTCTTTCATTCTGAGCACATAAGATTCTTCAGCGTAAACATCAATGAGCAAACTCATGAATGAAATTATGCTTCTTAAAGAATGAAAGATCTAACATGAGATTCTTTGAAGCATATTCAACAATGATAAAGATTTTCAAGATGCATGAATTGCTCTCATTGAAGTTCTGAATGTTCAAATCAAGTAGTATTGTTTTATGTAGTTACATTGATTTATCATTGAAGAAAATTTTCGTGAACTTTCAAGAATGAATATTCTTGATCTTATCTAAACGTTTCACGAGACTGTGATGAATCATGTTTAGCATACATTCAATGTTCATCATGACTTAAGTTTCAAAAAGATCAAGACATTCTGACTTGATCTTGACTATGAGATTGAATGATGTCGTGACTGAGTTTGAGTTCTTTGACATTGTCAACGCGTTCAGTTCAACAGACAGTTGACTGATCAAATTGACTCATTGAACTTCATACTCTTCAGTTGCTTTCTTTTCTTGAACGATCGATAAATGAGAGAAATCTATTGAGCTAAGTCTTTTCTCAAAACGTCGATAATGAGAATGTTGTTAGAAGCAGAAAAAGCTTCTGAGAAGAAAGTTCTTAAGAAGATGAATCATGAGTTTGAATAATTCAACTCTGCATGATCTCTAGATCTGCATCTGACGCACGCTTTCTCACTGACTCTGCAATATTTTTTCTTTCAAAAGATTGTTTCTCTCAGTTCTGATTTTCATTGCTCTTGTTGATCATCAAAATATTTTTCTTTTTCTCGATTATTAATTCTCTGCAAAGAACTCTGCAAGCTTTTCTTGTGTGATCAATTCTCAAGAAATGAGTTCGTTTTCAACTGTTGACTCTGCTGAGCATAGTTCAAAGCATGCTGCATGTCAATGTACTTCATCAATTCTTGACAAAACATCTTGCTTCATTGAGCGAAAGTTAGTATGATTAGCTTGATCTTGTTCGAAGAAAGTAGCTCACTCAGAAATTTGAACAATAGCACTTTCTTAAATTTCATGATCTTAACATGATTTTGAAAATGTGTCTTGTTGAGTTTCAGAAAGAACGACATGCATGTTTGATCGCTTCTTTTTATAATGATATTTCATAGATCATTCACTCGATTCTGAAGTGACTTCACGTCAAGCAAGCATTGCTGAAGAGTTTCAAAAAACTTCGCTCATGTGATTTTATGATCTCTCTTCTCAGCAGTCTTCTCGATCTGTTGAAGATAGTGCATCATCATGATCTTTACATATTTCGTGACATAATCAAGCTTGTCATCGTCTTTGATGTAATTCATCTTGATGAAGTTCAACTTTAGTTTTCTGAGAAACAACTTCAGATTCTTGTTGATGATGAATTTAAACTTCTTCTCTTTTGAGAACTTATTCGAAAGAATGATCTTAGAAGTGATCACTCTCTTCTTAAAAAAGTCATCATCGACGAAAGAACTTTTTATGACTCTAGCGATGACTTTTTTGCGAAACTTCGATTCAAGATGATCAGATGCACGACTTCGTCATGTTAAAAAGTAATCAGAGTTCGACGTGCAAGATGCTTGATTCAGATCTTTTAACAAAGTGATGTTTTCAATGAACAATGTCTTGCGTCAAGCGCACATCTTCAAATAATTCTGTTGTCTTTGCAAAATCTTCACGTCATCGATAATGCTCTGAATTTCATTGAGAATGACAAATGAGAATTCATGCTCAACGACTTTCATTCTTGTCTGAAGCAGCGTGCGCTGTCTCTTTTTTCTTTCTACATCGATGCAAATGCTTCTGATGTCTTCATTCAATGCTGCATGATGATGAGTCTCTAATAAATTCTTCAAACTAACGCTTGCAAAATCAGAAGATGATTGAGTCAATGAAATCATGATATCGACGATGATCGCTTGATGCTGCATAAGACTCTTCATCAAGTTCAATTGAAACTTCTTTCTATTGTCACAAGAAATTTGATCAAGCAGAATGAGTGCAAGCTCTGTAAAAACAATAAAAGTAGACGAGACAACGCTCTTGAAAGATATGTGAATATTACTTTCAAGAAATGAGATCATGACATCAAGAAGAGTCATATCTTGATCGTGATGCTCGAAGAATACATCTACGACGTCAGTGATGACAGTCGCTTGAGTCAAAGACGCAGAAGTTTTGAGAATGAAAAGAAATTGAAATTCATTACAAAGATTGAGTGTTATATTCGAAGAATTGCTGTTCAAGTCGATAATTTTTTTTTTGATTGTACAAACTATCATCTCTGCAATAGAGTAGAGTGTTAAAATTGTGAGTAGCTCGAGAAACGCGCAGTCACACTAAAGAATATGCACGTAGATAATATGATCAAATTTGATAGTAGCTTAGTAATATCTATTCATATAAAAAGTTAACACTAAACTATGAAATACAGAAGTAAACTCTTCTCTATATACTCAGAGAGCTAAGTTCAAGCATCGTCAATGAAGCAAGCGAGATTACATGCAACTCATGCGAAGTTTCTCGAAGATTGTATGTGACTTGAATTCTTATCATCGATGAAACATTGAAGATTGTATGTGACTTGAACTCTTGATAGACTCAGAGACTCTGAGAATCGATGATAAAAGTTCTCATAGACTCAGATTCTCGTTTGAGAAATCGATGATAGCGTTGAAGAATAGTTCTCGTGTCTGTTCTTTATTCTTTGAAGAGTTCTGACTCTCATAGATTTGAGTTTTGACATGAACATCAAAATCTGTTGTTTTGAAAGCAAGCAGTCAATCAGCATTTCACAAATCTGAGTCAAGCAAGATTTGTGAAATGAAACGAAAGAACTTGAACTTAATTGTTACATCAATGATCATCTTGAAGAGACTCATGAATCAGAAATCAGTGAATAGATTCATTGAATCTATTTTCATAACAAAGCAAAGCATTCAAGTTGATCTCGATCAATCTCAATTCTTTCAGTCAACTGAAGTAAAGAAGATCATCAATATTGTCATGATCGAAGTCGCTGTGTATCAAACTCTAGTCAAGAATAAGAAGATTAAGATCTTTTATTAATTATTAGCGAAATCAACAAAGCACTTAGCTCAGTTGAAGATTTCGCAGAACTGAATGAAATGACATCAGTCATGTCATTGAATAAACTGAAGAAGAAGCTTTCGATCGTCTATCACAACTTTCTGAATGTGTTTGACAGAAAGAAGATAACGCAGTTGTCTTCACATCGATCATATGATCATAAGATTGAATTAGAAGATGAGAATCAGTCTTCTAGAAGTCGATTGTATCTCATGTCAAGTCACAAGCTGCAGAAGATCAAGAAGTATCTAGAAGAGAACTTGAAGAAGAAGTTTATTACACTCAGCAAAGCTTTCTTCGCTTCATCAATACTATTTGTCGAAAAGAAAGATGATAGTCTTCGCTTTTGCTTGAATTATTGAAAACTGAATGCTCTGATCAAAAGAGATCGTTATTCAATATTCTTGATAGATAAAGTACTAGCTCAAATTCAAGACAGTAAGTATTCGACTTGACTCAACATTATCGTCACGTTCAATAAACTGCACATGAGTTCAGAAAGCGAAGATTTAACTACTTTTGTGACTTTCTTCAACGTCTACAAGTATAAAATAATGCTCTTCAAATTAATTAATGAATCTGCGTTCTTTCAGCATTATATCAATAATGTATTGTTTGAATGTCTGCATAAATTCTGTCAGACATATTTGAATGATATTCTTATCTACAGTAAGATCTTAAAGAAACATAGAACTCATGTGAAAGAAGTGCTAAGCAAGCTTCATGAAGTCAACTTGCAAATAGACATTGACAAGTGCGAATTTGAGATTCAGAAAATCTTGTTTCTTGAACTACTAATATTCATCAATAATCTACGAATGAACTCTTGAAAAGTAGATGTGATTCGAAGCTGAAAAGTGTCTTGATCATTGACTCATGTGCAGATCTTCATTGACTTCTGCAATTTCTATTGATGATTCATAAAGAACTTCTCAAAAATCGCTCAATCTATGATAAAGCTGACTTGAAAAGATCATCTCTTTGAATGAATCGAGATCTGTCAGAAGATCTTTGAAGAACTGAAGTAACAGATGATGACAGCTTTTATTCTGAAGCATTTCAACTTGATCAAAGAAGCTATTCTGAAAACGAACTTCTTGAACTATGTCAACGACGAAGTATTGTCTCAATATGACGATGAAGACATTCTACATTCAATGATCTTCTATAGCAAGAACATGATTCTTGCAGAATGCAACTATAAGATTTACGACAAAGAACTGCTGATCATTATTCGCTGCTTGAAGCACTGATGTCTTGAATTGAAATGTATCAATATTTCAATCAAGATCTTCATTGATCATCTAAATTTAAAGTACTTCATGTTCATCAAGAAACTGACTAGATGACAAGCTAAATGAGCTGAGAAGTTATCTGAATATAACTTCAAGATTATATATCAGTCGGGAAAACAGAATCTAAAAGTCGACACGCTGATCAGAATGTCAGACGTCAAGTCAGTTGCAGCAAATAATGATCAAAAGCTATATCAGCATCAGATGCTATTGTCAGAAGGCAAATTTAAACTGCAGTCAATAGAAACTGATCAAGAAGATGATCAGAAAGCTGATCAAGATCTGACTCAGATCTTGCTCAGATCTAACTCAAAATTTGACTCAGATTTGAAACTTGAATCAAAAGTTAATCAAAATTCGATCGAAGATGTGATTTCCATTCAGAATCAGATTATAGTTACAAATCAAATGAATCAACTGTGCTTTGATATTCAAATAATCATGAAACAGAACAGAAGAACTTATCAAGATATTAGTCTGAACAACTGCAGAGTACTTGATGAAGTATTCTGAAAAGATGATAGACTATGAATTTATCAGTCAATGATCACTTGATTAATAAAAGAAGCACATGATTTTTCGATCAATGATCATTCTGACATGAATTGAACATTAGACTTGTTGAAATGATTATATTGCTGATCGAAGATGAGAATGATGATCAAACGCTACATTTGAAACTATTACGTTTATCGTAGATCAAAAGCATCAAGAGATTGAATCAATGAACTGCTGAAGTCATTGTTCATACTCAAACAATGATGACAAAACATATTCTTGAACTTCATTATTGATCTATCAGAAAGTGATGAAAGCAACGCGATTCTGACAGTCATAGATCGATTGTTTAAGAAACGATATTATATATCATGTTGATCAAATGACGAAGAAACCTTCGCAGAACAAACAGTCAAGCTACTGTTGATATGAGTCTTCAGAATTCATGAACTATCAAGATCAATAATGTTCGATCGTGATTCACAATTCATATCGATTGTCTGAAAGTCTTTATGTCTGAGACTCAACATCAAGATGAAACTATTCACAGACTATCATTTGCAGATCGATGATCAAACAGAAAGAGCGAATCAGAATGTGAAATAATATCTACGAAGCTACTGCTCATATATGCAAGATGATTGATTCATCTGAGTATCTATGACTGAATTCGTCAATAACAATGCTATTTCATCGTCAATTAAACAGTCAAAATTCTTTCTGAATAAAAGCTTTCATTCTTGTATGAACTTTGATTTGAACTCAACTGAATATGAAATCATTTGAGCTAGAATCGAAGCGAGCAAAGCAGAGAATATATTCAAACACATGAAATGATTACTAGCATTGATCAAGCAAGCATTAGCAAGAATCAGAATCACAATGAAGAAACAGATTAACAAGCATCGAAAGAAAATGATTTACAAGATAGATGACATGATGTTTCTGAATTTTAGAAACATTATGATCTCAAGATCATCAAAGAAGCTGAATGATAAAATGCTAGAACTCTTCAAGATTCTGATTGAGATTGAACATGCATATTGACTGAAACTGTCATCAACAATAAAGATTCATTTGAAGTTTGCATCAAATCTGCTGTGACTGAATTCAAAGAATTCTTTGAAAGAACAATGAAATGAATCATCTGATTTTATAATGATTGAAGATGAAGATGAATGAAAAGTGAAGAACATATTGAACTTCAGATACTACAAACAAGATAAATGACTACAGTATCGTGTCAATTGAAAAGAATACAACGTCAATCTACATTGATACAACGTTGATGAAAGTGAATTCGAAGAATGCTTGAAAATCATAAATGACTTTCATGAACATTATTTAAACAAGTCAAGATAGAAATTGACTCAAGAAATGTTGATTGAACTGCAGCAATGAGAACATTGCTAGATGAAAAGAGAGAATAATGTTGCAAGCGTGTCTCGTTACTCTGAATTAGTTTAACATGAATCATAAACTAGTACAGAGTTGATGTTGACACGTTAGTGATCTAGCGCGTCTTCATGAGTATAATATTCTTGATGTATTTCATCTTCTTTCTTTTTTAGCTTTGAACTTCTAGTTAAAATACACTCATATGATTCACTCTATGCAGACTTATAACAAGACACATCTGCAACAAGTTCAGATTGCACATAAGAACATTTAATCTTAAAAAATCACGCTGAAGTTACATTGAATGATAAAACATGCAGAAGTGCTTAAAAATGAAGCAGCAGACAAGATGATTGATGATGTACATGAATTATCTTTATCATTGATTAAGCATCAACGCATTGAGATGACAATGTGACTGACATTCATACAGAAATAGATCAAATAGACATGAAGAGTAGTTTGAAGAAAGAAATTCAATGCAACTCATTTTTAATATTTGACATCAAAGATAACTCATCAGCATCTGCGTCTACACAAAGACTGTGCAAAGTCTCACAGCGCACTATTGACGCAGCTATGCACAAGAAAAATTGACTTCAATCAATTTTTACATGAGAGATGAGTATTCGATGTCGCTATGACGACATGTGAGTGTGACAGAGATCGAATGTCGATCAAGCACATTCTATTAACATGTTTTAAATGAAAGATAGAATGAAAGATGATGCAACGTGAAGAGAACATCACGAACTTGAGAAAGCTTCTGAGAATCATGAGCGCGACGACAGCGATCATTCGAATGATACTCTCGACAAGCATACTGAACCAATTTCAGGCTGTGACGTCATCGAAGAGTCAGATGAAAGAGAGAGGAAGTAGAAAGGGAACAAGTTCATTGAGTTCTCGCATTGGGAACAGTTACAGTATAGAACGCAGGGAAAAGCGGTAGTAGATACGAAAAGGGCGCTACGCTAGCGCAGCGCCCGCTACATTATATAGAACCTCGCATAGGCTCATAATGGGTGTTGAATCGAGTAAGAATCAAAAAAAAAAAAAAAAAAAAAACTTCGACTCGTCCCAACTCAGCTGCCCACATTTAGGAACAGGACAGAGACTTGTTTATTTACCGGCTTTCTTTGGCCTTATTCGACTATGCTTCCACTCCCCGTTTTTCGAGTTGTACCTTCTGTGGAGGTTGTGGCGAATTTTGTCTGCGCGTTGGCATAGTGTGTCAAGAGACGAGATGGTGGCGTAGCAGGTGCAGGGATTTTGCAGAGAGGGGCGTTTATAGTGTGCAGCGTGTGTTTTGCAAAGCTCTTGCCCAAAGCCGTAGGTTGCTTGCTTACCGAGCCACATCGCGGTTTCTCTAAAGCGGTCGAGGCATTCTTCGCAGATTTGATGGTATGCATGGGGTACATGGTGCGCAGGAGGTTCAAGCCGACCCTGCGCATCTCGCGCGGGCCCCTTCTTTCGATTATCAATCATGTACCCTCCGCAGCGTCCTATGCGAGTTTTCTCGTGAAGCCTACCGACTGGACAATGGGTGTACCAGGGACGAGGTTCGCCCGAACGTCTTGTAATCTCTCACGTATCACATTGAGCGCCGAGATATCTCTTTTGAATTGTGCGGCTTAGATTCAAGGGGACGCCGGCAACTTGAAGATTGATAATGTCGGCGCGGTTGAGGTACGGCATTATAAGTTGTTGAGACTCCGTTAGACATGAGAGGACATCGGTCAGGATTCGTGGGACGTCAGTCATGATGGTTCAAAGACTTTGAGGCGGAGCTGGATAGTTGCGAAGATACAGTAATAAGTTATGCCAGATGGTGTAAAAGGGCTGGAAGGTTTCTTCGTCTAACATTTGACAGAGCCGTGATGCATGGAAATCGAAACCAATTGCATATGTGTTGCGTAAAGAGTTGTCCAACTCAGCAGTAGTTCAGTACAAAGAGACAGAACTCGGGCTTAAGTGGAACGATTTCGGAAGTGCGAGAATCCTCAAGTCTTTGGTATATGATACCCCTTGTCCTCACCAAGTAGTGAACTGCTTACATTGTGGTAAAGCTTATATCCCTACTTTCGAACGAGGAGTCCACAATAATGGAAGATGAGTCGAGATTGGAAATCTTACATATGGGAAACAGAGAACGTCGTAAGTAGGTCAAGCGATAATGAAATATGTAAATCAAAGAGAGGGATCGCTGGGGGAAGTAGTGTCTGGAATAAGAATTGACGGGTATCTCAACGAGTTCGAGGCAACGGTTCTTATCAGAGTGAAAGCAACTCCAACGTACCAGAACGCGGGCCTGTTGCTGTGTTTTCACGAATTCTTTGTCCGTCTTCAAAACCAGCCAACGCTTTTCAAACTCCCCTCTAAGTGATAGGATAGGATAAACGAGAACGAAGTGTGGAGTCCTTCAATTTTACGTGGTGCCACAAAACATGGGACTATTCAGCTATCCATGAAGCAGGGTGACCGGTTTCCTCTACTTCTGACTTATTTGTATATAGCATAGGAATCAAGAGACAGCACCAGTCAAAGTCTTGAATAGAGAAGCTTAGCGGGATCTGATAGTCCTCATGCATGTTAGGAGTAGGTAAGGTTGAGAAGAAGGAGAAGGAGAATGAGAATGAGAATGAGAGAAGTGCTTGAGGCTCCCTGCACGCTACTGTAAGCTAGGCGCGCCCTTGTATTTTACGCTTACTCTAAGGTACCTTGTATTTTTCCGATTGGCCCTGGTGGCCACGCACTACGATAAGGCTGGCCCCACTAAGCACTGCGAAAAAGTCTCCCCCCACCCAGATTTACGTATCAACGATCTCTAAGAGCAGGTACACACGAGAAAGCCGCAATAAGAACAGTCCTTACCGTACTACGTCGCCTTGTGACCAGTGTAAATACTGGATATCATTGCACTTAGGGGACTAATTCCAATTTGCTGTTCGTTACTATAAGAATGTAGAAAGCACTCTTATTTGCTTTCCGCCCAAAAATATTTCGATTTTCATCAGTCAGAGTACTTAAAACTTTAACGGTTTTTATTCATTCGGCAGATACACTCCAATCGTCAGCCTCTCAGCTCTTCCACCTATCTGAATTAACGACACTGGACAGCTGTTGCGTAGGCATTCGAGTTGTGGAAAAACTGTGTCGTTCGATAAGTGACACGGCGCGAAGATTCCTCCTTTGAAGTAGACCTATCCCGAACGCCAACATGGCACCCATGGCGACAACGCTTGATGGTCATACAAATGGTAGCTCAACTACGTTGAAAGCGACAGCACCCTCCTTCCACCCCACAGGCACACCGGACCCCTCACAGTACCACACTACCTCTACAGAGGAAGCAATACATAGCGAGCATACTTATTCAGCTCATAATTACCACCCACTTCCGATTGTTTTTGCCAGAGCCTCAGGCACCTCCGTGTGGGATCCAGAGGGTAAAGAGGTGAGCGCTTTGCTTTCAATCCATCCCTCGTGAGAGGATAGGGACTCACTGCTTTTAGTACCTCGATTTTCTATCAGCATACAGTGCCGTTAACCAAGGACACTGCCATCCGGAGCTAGTGAAGGCGTTGACGGAACAAGCGTCACGGCTGACGCTGAGTTCAAGAGCCTTTTATAACGATGTCTTCCCCCGCTTTGCCGAATTTGTAACAAAATTCTTTGACTTTGATATGGTGCTTCCCATGAACACTGGAGCAGAGGCTGTAGAAACAGCGCTCAAAATAGCGAGGAAGTGGGGTTACAAAACCAAACAGATCCCACCAAATGAAGCTATAGTTTTGAGTGTGACGGAGAACTTTCACGGAAGAACAGTCGGCAATACCCTTCATTGTTTTGAGAGCTTGAATATCTGACAATACTCGTAGTTCTCCGCCATATCCATGTCTACAGATCCCGAGTCGAGGGATAACTACGGTCCTTATGTCCCCAACCTTGGCTCTTCATGTCCAAAGACAAAGCAACCTCTCCTGTATAACGACATACCCGCACTTCGTACCGCACTTGAAGCACACGGATCCAAGACTGCGGCCTTCCTTGTCGAGCCTATTCAAGGCGAGGCTGGGATTGTAGTACCGGATGAAGATTATCTCAAGGAAGCTCGAGCTCTATGTGACAAGCACAACGTACTCCTTATATGTGATGAGATCCAAACAGGTATAGCAAGGACAGGCAAGCTCTTATGTCACGAGTGGAGTGGCGTCAAGCCTGATCTTGTACTACTGGGTAAAGCTATATCAGGGGGCATGTATCCTGTATCATGCGTTCTAGGGCGCAAGGACATTATGCTCACGATTGAGCCTGGCACCCACGGGTCTACCTACGGTGGTAACCCGCTTGGATGTGCAGTAGCCATTCGAGCTCTTGAAATCGTTAGGGATGAGAAGTTGGTAGAGCGCGCTGAGCGTCTGGGCCAAATCTTCCGTAAAGGGCTCGAAGACTTGAAAAGCCCAATGATCCAAACCGTTCGTGGAAAAGGCCTGCTGAATGCCATGGTCATTGATGAAACAAAAACAGGAGGTCACAGTGCATGGGATCTATGCATGTTGATGAAAGAGAAGGGTTTATTGGTGGGCAGAGCTCTAAAGATTGCCCATGTTAAGGAAGCGGCGGATGCTGATGATGTGAAGGCCAAACCGACGCACCAAAATATTATTCGCCTGGCGCCACCGTTGGTTATCACAGAAGAAGAGATCCGGAAGGCTTTGAATATTATTGATAGTGCCATGAAAGAATTGCCAGAACTAAAGGGCGAGAAAGAAGATAAGGTTATCCCGCCAGAGGAGAAGAATGTGGTCATCTCCCAGGATGAATGAGCGGCACGTTGATTGAAATGCAATATATGCCGGTTGTCGCCAACGAATATACCCTCAATTGAATGAGCGTATGATGACAGAACAACGTGAATTTGTTCTGGAAAGGTTAAATGACCGTTTTCTTCTGTCATTGCCTTAGGAAACATGACTTGAGTCTATTACGACACGATGTATATACCTATGTTCGGACGACGGAAAATACTCCCCCTCTCTTCACTAATTCCAATTAGAGACAGCTTGCTGACATCAAGCAGTGTCAGACCGCCAAACCTCCAGCCCAGTCCTCCCCTTAAACCTCAGCTCTCCCCTCTGTCGAACCCCAGCAAACATACCACCAGCACCACTCAAACTTCCATCACCTTCCCTCCTCCCCTTTCCAAACCCTTATCCCCCAACCGAATCCCCATCTGCCCAAACCCTAATATCCATCCTCAACCTAAGCCCCCACGTTGAAGGCGGCTACTTTGTCGAAATCGACCGTGATCCCCTCATCCCGAATCCCTTCTTCCTTCCTCCTTACCAATCCCAACCTTCTCAAACCACCGAAGCCACCCCAAACAGCTAACCGCATCGCTTCAACAACACAATTTTACCCCCTGAGACCCCACTCCCCCGTCGGGAGCTTCCATAGAAATAAGGGAAGAACGATACATACGTTGCACAAGGGACGCAGACCCTACGTGGTGATTCATGCAGATGAGGTTGGGGCCGAAGGAGGTGCTGCTAGGGTAGAGACGTTTACGGTTGGAGGGGATCTGGAGAAAGGGGAGCGGTTGCAGTGGATGGTATAGGGGGGGAAGTATAAGGCTAGTTTTCTTGAGGAGGGGAGGGGATGGGGAGTTGTTGATTGGTGAGGTATGTGTTCTGATTCTTCGCTTGGTGTGGAAGTATGGATTGGAAGTTGGAGAAGGGAGGCTGATCCTACTGTTTCTAGACGGTTGTTCCGGGCTTTGAGTATGTGGATCACGATTTCATGCTCAAGGAGACAGCAGGTGAGCTGGTTACGCCCGGGCAGCCGCAGGAGCTGGGGTGGTTGGTTAGGAGGGATGGAGTGGGAAAGTGAGGGACGAAAGCAAGAAAAGGTTTCGTCGTATTGCAGCGGCGATGACAACGACTTTCATAGTCAAGGAAAATGTTAGATTATCGAAACCACTGCTCAAACTCAAGATAACATGAAATCCTCAAAACCCTACAGTTCCCAAAAAGGTCTAGCTTTATGCGGGGCCCCATTGCGGGGAAAGCTGTAGTCTGAGCTTTGTCACAACAACTGTTTCCTACCTTACCTTTTGATGGAGCTATAGAACTAAGTCCTAATTAAAATCCTCCAAGTCGTGCAAGATGAGTGCAATCCAAGAAGAGAGCGTTGAGGGTCCGATCGAAGTGATCCAGGTCCTCTTCGCTCTGCCTCCCTCGTTTGGAGCTCAGGAGCTTTGTGGGCCTCTTGAGGTTCTTGCCAATGCTCGTCATAAGATCAGCGATTCTTGTGAGTCTCCTCTGAGCTTTATACCATTCCTCTACCTTTGGAGCTGTCCCACAATTGGCTCGTCAGGACCAGTGTGCTGACTTACTTCATTCTCAGCAAGCAAAGCCTTCGAATGCACCATCGCAGCAGCTTCTGCAGGCGTGACCTCCTCCTCTGGCCTTACCGTTAAGGCAGGTATCGACTACGAAGACGCCCATGAAGATCTCAAAGACTACGATGTCCTAATCGTCCCTGGCGGCAGCGGCATCGACGAAGTGATTAAGAAAGAATCCGAGCCCATCAAGCTCATCAAAGCCTTCTGCAATCTCCAACAAACAGATCCCAGCAAAGAGCGCACCCTGATGTCCATCGGCACCGGGTCGCTGCTCCTCGCTCAAGCAGGTGTTCTACAAGGCTTGGCAGCAACCACGCACCCGGACTACTACACCAAGATGGAGATCATCTGCAAAGAAGCCGCTAGAAAGGGTGACCTGCAACAAACAGATGTCATGGAGGAGAACTACGTTGTCAATAACGCGCGTTTTGATCTGGGCGAAAAGCTAGAAGAAAACCCATTCATCCTGAGTAAGAGACCCGACGGAAGGAGGAAGTCCATTGCGCGCAAAGGCAGCAATGCATGGAAGGAGAGTGTCAAGCGGCGCGAGTCGTTTACAAGGCGATCGTCGCTGAGGCTCGGAGGGTTGAGGCTGATTACGAGTGGTGGGGTGACCAGCGGGCTGGATGCGAGTCTGTATCTTGTTGCTGCCATGGTGTCTCATGAGTCCGCGTTGGAGGTTGCGAGGATATTACAGTACAGCTGGAACAAGGGGGTTACTGTGGATGGCATTGATGTTTAAGCGGGAAGCATGCAGTCCACACACTCAATCTAAAAGCTTGAGACCGGAGATTCATGGGCTTTGCCCGAGGCTGAGGAGCACACATCGTATGAAGCAAGAGTGGGGAGACCAGAGTCTGCCAAGCTGCGCGAAGTCGCTGGTGCCTCGATGTGCTAAAGATACTTATAGTACGCGTGCTGGTAGAAGCGAAAGATATCTTGTATGGTAAAGTGTATCGATATAATGGCTGCAAACGAGGCAGAGGACAGAGATCTGGCCCCAGCTCAGTCAGTGGACGAGGCTGCCGCTTTAGCGAGCACCTTCGTCTGGAATGATTACATGCTTAAGGTACGGAGTATGCTCACCCCTTCGCCATCACCAACCCCTCTCAACAGCAGATGTTTTATAAGTTCAACCACCTTATCCCTTGGCTCTCCGAAGATTTAAAGCCAACAGAGAACTCTTTTTCAGTTCTCACTGTTCGGTATTCCGTATAGTGATCAGTTCATTTAATGCTATGCATGATACTGTACATAATACAAAATTCAGACTCTAACTTGCACCGTTGCTCAGAGACGATATCTCACAATCCTGCAACAGGAACCCAATCTCGCAATCCCCCTAACTTTGGTTGCTTCTGACTGCGGTAAAATGTGTTTGAGACTTGTTTCTTGCGGCTCTTGAGGAAGATGACTTGTAAATTTTTCTTATCGGTTGTTCAGACCGTGCAGTCAGGAAATGTCACCTTTTTAAGGAATTGTCGGGAGTGATGGAACGCCTCGGAACGTCACTTTTTTCGAATTTGTTTCTTTTTATATCCAAGGGCTATCCTGTTATTTGCTTTGCGTCTTTTAGCTCTGTAGATTCAGGATCGAGGTTGTAGGTCACCGGCTCCATTATCATTAGCTCTGATATGATATCTCTATAAGGCTCCCGCGGTCAAGGCGTTCTGTTTTGGGGAAAGGAGGGTTATATGAGCAAAACTTGATTTGTTGCTAAGGTATTGTTACTGCTAGTGCTTGCTCTAGTGTCACTGCGTTATTTTATCTCGAAGCAGAACCCGCAGAACATCCAGGAAGTAATCGTGGGATTAGCACAGATAGGGCGCGGTCTAGAATGTACACTGGATGCAGTGGACTTGGTAGAAGCTGAAGCTGAGGCGGGATAGTTGGAGATGGGCGAATAGGAACATTAGTCAGTCTTGATTGTGGCCATGGAGGCTGACGGCGGGGAAACATTGCTCGCCAAAAGAGGCAATTCCAGGGCAACGGGGCGGCGATTAAGTCTGCCCGCCAGTACAATAACCGTTAACAACAATCGTGAGTACCTGCCTACTTTACCTTACCTGTACATCCCATACGGAATACTACTGCATCCCTAATCACCTGCTGCCTAGGAACTTAGGTACTGTACTGTACACCTGCGACCTATGTGAGCCTACAGAAAGATCAAGGTTTGACGGCAGGGCCATGCCAATGTACTACCTTACTGTGTACAAGGACGTACGCCACATTGGACACCCATCGTCCCTCTGTGGGGTTCATCGTATTCGTACCTCCGTACCACGTAGCGCTTTATGGACGCTGCACCTGCAAGGCTCTGCCAGGGACCAAGCGTCCGTTGCCCATTTCAAGCCACGCTCTGATGATATTCGCTGCCTTCAACCGGCTTATGTGCAAAAGTTTGGCCGCCATGGCATCTAGACGGCACCTTTTCATCGGACTCGACGCGCCGAGTCTTCGAGCTCAGCTCCTCGGACTCAATACTAATAGTAGCTCTCTTTCCTCCCTGCTCTCGTTCTCTGTCTTCTTCTTTCGTTAAAACCAACTTATAGTACACAGTCTGTTTCTAGTCGCGATGAAGTGTCTTGAGATATTTGGGCTGGCATTGTTGCCTGTCCTTGCCAATGCGTTCGCTTCCACGGACTCTCCTCAGGATGCGGTATGCATCTGCTGAATGATGGGGCCTCGCTCAAACATCTCTAATACTCGATTAGGATCCTCCGCAGTCCGGATACTTGCCAAATCACAACATGGATCCCAATGGAAAATATACCGTTTCGTGGAAGCAAACGTATAATACCAACGAAGTATTCTACGCCAAACCTCTGGTCTTCACCCCATCTGGTTCTCCGAACGAGCTAGTTATCACGGTTTCCAACCAGAATATTATCAGAGTCGTCGATGGTTTAACTGGCAATTTGGTCAAATCTCGAACCCTCGATCCTCCATTCCAATCCGTAGATACTAATTGCGGAGATATTCCAAACACTGTCGGAATCACGGGTACGCCAATCATTGACTCGGCTACTGATATAATGTATCTTTACTCCAAGAGCTACAAAGGAGGTTCGTCTGCAATTCTTCCCAGGTGATAGCCCCGCTGACTGACTGCTATAGCCGTTGCTGGACCAGCAGGGACTATAAACGGTGCGTTCTGATAAACCTTACTTCGGCTTTCCGTTTCTCTGAGTGTGTTAGCTGATTCAAATTAGGCGAGTACAAGTTCTACGCTGTTCACATTTCAGACCTGTCGGACGTCGCCGGTTTCCCTGTCAGCCTTGAGGGTCACTTTGCCAATAATGATCACTCCCGGTTAGGATCTTTGCCAAGTCAAACTAGAGAAGAAGCAAGCTTACGATCGTAGATACTTCGTTGGCGGCACTGTCCTACAGAGACCTTCCCTAGCTGAAATTGGCAACGAAATTGTTGCTGGTTTCGGAGGGCATTGCGATAACTTCAACTACACAGGATTGCTTGTGTCCGCGAGCAAGACGACAGGCGTTGGTGTGACCAATATCATAGCAATGGAAGCCCAGCCAGGTGCGTAGGGGACTGTGATCGAACCTCTTACAGCCGCTCACACTAATTTTTTGTAGGTGCCCCATCGCCACAAGCCACTGATATCACGGTTCAAAACGGTGGAAAGGCCGGAATCTGGCAGTCTGGAATGGGAATCGCTGCTGATGGTAACCGGGTTTTCTTTTGTACTGGGTACGTCAAGTTTACAAAGACACGAAATCACCTTGCTTATTATTCCCAGTAATGGACGTGGAGGTGGGGACAATGCTGGCGGTGCACCTGCCAGCGGCAAAAAGCCCATCAGCACCCTTCAACAAGCAGTTGCAAACTTTGGCGTTGATCCGGGAAGCGGCGTTCTGACCCAACAGGATTACTTCGAGCCATTCGAGTATCAGAGTTTGAATGGAGGCGATAGAGATTTTGGATCTTCGGGAGTGGCTCTCCTTGATCCAACCGCCTTTTCTGGAGCAGGCGTCAGTAGAATAGGGGTTGTTGGTGGCAAGAGTGGCAAAGTCTACGTCTTGAATGCAGATAATCTTGGCGGATTTGCGAATGGTTCGTTGATGGAACCCATTTACTACCAGTTTTATAACATGCTAACTAAGAAGCAGGACCTGGTGGCTCAGATGCTGGTGCGCGACTCAATTGCCAATCGTTGTTACTCTACTAATTCGCGTCAAGTTATTCAAACAATTGTCCAACCCAATTCCCTTTTTAGCGGAATAGGAAGTTACCTTTTAGAGGGTGGATACTTCTAGTAAGTACCCCAATCATTCTTCTTGACCTGATTTTGACTCGTTCCAAAGCTTCAATCCCTCAGGGGACAATTTGTATGCATACAAAATGGGTGTTGATGGGTCGGGCAAGCCACTGTTTACACTGGCTGGAAAATCGGCAGTTCTTTTTGCTGGAAAGGGTGTGCCTACCGTTACCACTAATGGCGGACAAGCTGGTACCGGTATTGTGAGTACCTTGTCACCCTTGTGTTCAAGACAGTAGATACTTACCTATAACCACAGGTATGGGTAGCCGATGTTAATAATGGTTTATTGGCATTCAAGGCTGTGCCAGTCAACGGCGTTATGGTGCCCATCCCGCTCCCCGCAACAGGAAGACTTACCAAATTCCAACGGCCCGCATTCGGAAATGGGCGAGTCTATGTGATCCAGCAAAAACATTGTCATTGCCATTGGTTCATCCGGGACCAATCCCCCACCCCCAACGACAACAACAACAACCAGCTCGTCCACGTCCTCTTCAACCACATCAACAACCAGTTCCACAACTTCCACAACAACCTCAACTACTCCATCCACCACCTCCACCAGCACCACCCTCTCTACCAGCACAACCAGCACGACCCCAACCCCCACCGCGTCCGGCTACCCCTACATTGGTTGCTTCGCCGACAAATCCTCCGGCGGCCGCGCCCTCCCCCTCCTCTTCTCCAACAACAGCGTGACCCCTGAACTCTGCATCGCCTACGCGCAGTCCCTAGCCAAGATGCCCACTCCCACCGTGCTACCCTACGTCTACGTCGAGTATCACCGGGAATGCTATGGCGGCAGTAGTTTCGCCTTCGGCACTTCGGGCGTGACGAGCTTAACCGGCGCTCATGCGTGCACGGATGTTTGTAGTGGGTCGATCGGCGCGGCGACGACGGGGACGGCGTCCTGTGGGGGCAGGGGCCAGTTTAATCTTTATGCGACGCGGGGGACGGTGAGTTGGCCGAGCCAGCCGACTACGCAGAGTGTGTAGAGAAGGGCTAGCGGATGCTAGCAGATGATAGTCGTGGCTACGACCTTGTACGACCGAACAATTAACGAAGCTTTGGGCTGGAAAGGAGGCGACTGCATAGGTGTATATGCCTATCATAATATAACTAATATTACAATTAATATCTTGCGGAGATTGAAGACTCGAGACGATGGTGTCCTAATAATTCTCTACATACCCTAGCCTCGTTACTAAGTTCGTGCTTGTCTCCGGACTCGATTGGTTATGTATTATTATTCTTTTGTATGAGGATGAGGAGCATGAGCAGAAGACTGCTACTACAGGAACTCCAACCCTAGGATCTTTTCCTAGTCACCATCAACCTCTCCAATCCATACCCGTCCGCGCCAACAGCACCTAGCCCAATCCTCCCTTCCCCTCCACATCCTGCACATCCACTACATCTTCACAACGCAACAGAACAGCCTGATCCATACTGAGGGCAATAAAAAATCCACACGTGGGATGAGACTAGATAGTCTGTACACGATACGCACGTGCATTGATACGGTCATTTACTAGCATTCATTACCCCACATCACCGTAGCTATTTACCTTGGCTATATCCTCACTCTGTCAATTAGTTCTATCAGAAATAAATTTAGCACTCATCAAACATGGCAGTGGCTAATCCTGCATCGCAGAGACCAGAATACGGGCGGAGACTGATGCCTACGATTCTTGATGAGGAGGCTCAAGCAAACCCAAATCGAGTTTTCGCTGCCATTGCAAAGTCGACGGACTTAACAGAGGGCTTTCGAGATGTCACCTTTGCGGAAATGGCGAACGCCGTAAACTACATGGCCCATCAGTTACAAGCACAATTTGGGCGTGAGCTTGAACATGACTTTCAAACTTTGACATACATTGGGCTTCCCGATCTTCGGTACAACATCCTCTTTTATGCTGCAATCAAATGTGGCTATAAGGTGAGGTCCTAACCATACGAGAGCAGAGCTTCAGATCTGATCGAGTCTTTGAACAGGTCCTACTTCCTTCACCACGAAATCCTGTGGCTACCAATGTTTCGTTGATGGAGCAGACCCGGTCTTCACGTGTCGTTTATCCCAAAGAAATGAGGACTCTGGTTGGTGGGATTTGTACTGTAATCCCAGACTTGCGCCGCATGGAAATTAGTTCCCTAAACGAACTGCTCAGAGCCCACGCAGGAAGCTTCCCATTCCACCTCACATTTGACCAAGCTGTACGGCAGCCCATCGTTGTTTTGCATTCATCAGGCTCGACACGATTGCCGGAACCCGTGGTCATGACCCACGGATCATTTGCAGTTATAGATAACGACCGCAACTTTCCTGCAGTGCCAGGGCGCAAGAATCATGACTTCACCGTGTGGGACTTTGAATCTCCGGGCGCCCGAATCTACGAGCCATTTCCGCCTTTCCATATGGGAGGCTTTTTGAACAAAATTATACTACCGCTGTACACTCATGCAATACCTGTTTTTGGCCCGCCTTTAAGACCACCAAGCGGAGCGCTGGTAAAGGAGATTTTACAACAGCAAGATATTCGCGGTTGCTTTGTACCGCCGGTTATAGCAGAACAACTACTTCATGAACCAAATGGCCTTGACTTCTTCAAAAAATTAGACATATTTTGCTACTCTGGTGGACCATTATCTCAAGCCGTTGGCGATGCAATAAGCAAAGTCACCATGATCTGTCAATTCTACGGTTCTACGGAGCTTGGACAAGTCAGACAGCTGGTCCCACTACGCGAAGATTGGTCGTACATGGAGTTCCATCCTTATTCGAAGCTAGAATTTCAAGCTGCTGAGGATGATGCTTTCGAGCTTGTGGTTTTTGCGGATGAGAGCACTGATGGATCTTCAACTCTGAACCATAATTATCCCGGTGTGAAAGAGTGGCGAACAAAGGATCTATTCAGACCACATCCTACGAAAAAGAATCTTTGGCGTTTCCATGGGCGCAGGGACGATATTGTTGTCTTGTCCAATAGCGAGAAATTCAACCCAGTGCCAACGGAAATCACGCTACAAGCGCATCCATCTCTTGCAGGCGTCGTCATTACAGGTTTTGGGCGATCCTTGCCTGCTCTTCTAGTTGAGCCTAAGCCAGATCATAGGAACACGGATTTACTAATAGAGAACATCTGGCCGTTAGTTGAAAGTGCAAACATGAAGGCACCAGGGCATGGCCGAGTCCTACGATCGATGATCATAGTAGCTGAGCCAGACAAACCATTTGCACGTTCGGGAAAGGGCACCATTATTCGAAGATTGACCGAAGCTGCGTACGCAAAAGAAATTGATGCCCTCTATGCGAGCGAGCCACAGCAGCATCATGCAATCCTATCGTCTCTAGAAGCGTCAGCATTCCGACAAGGGGCAGTAACTAACTGTATCCGATCTAGGCTGGCTCAAAGCTTGCCAGGGATTGAGCTTGGGGACGAAGATAACTTCTACAGCTTCGGTTTAGACTCTTCGAAAACTACAGAAGCAGTCGCAAATCTAAAGGCTAGTCTTCTCAAGCATAGAAAAGCCTATCAGCTTTCCTGGCTTTCGGCTGACACCTTCTATCGTTATCCATCAATCAGGGAGTTGTCTGAGGTCGTCCTATCTTTTCTTAACGAAGATATCATACCGGGAAAAAACCAACGCGTTGCAGATATGACTGCGCTTTTCGAAGCCTCTATACACTTACTCCCTCCAGCAAAGCAAATGCATTCCGTAGAGCCTCGAGTTGATGGCATTATAATCGCGCTTACCGGCTCTACTGGATATCTTGGCTGGTACCTTCTCAAAAGTCTTTCGATCCATCCGCTTGTCAAACACATCTATTGCTTGAATCGTTCCGCAGTTGCACGACAGCAATGGGAAAAGTCATCGGAAGGGCGAGACACTGAAAATGTTTCCAAAGTGGCAAATATCACCTTTCTTACCGTAAACGTTGCTAGACCACGGCTCGGCCTGAGCGACGATGACTTTGCCAGCCTCTCAAAAGACTGTGAGCTCGTTATACACAATGCCTGGAAGGTCGATTTCAACCAGTCCTTGTCCTCTTTCTCCGAGAACATTCAAAGCGTGCGAACGCTCGTTGACTGGAGCGCATCAGTTCCTCGTCGGCCACGTATTGTCTTCATATCTTCCATTAGCTCAGTCGAGAATTGGGAACCTACGGATAAGGATAGGTCAGTTGTTCCCGAGGCAGCTGTCGCCGACTTTAATGCTGCTCTTCCTATGGGCTACGGAGAATCAAAGCTGGTCTCGGAGCGAATATTTGACACAGCAGCCACGCAATCAAGCATTCCACTTACAATTTTGAGGGTGGGGCAGATTTGTGGATCTACGGTTGCCAGCGATGTGCCGTGGGCTGAGAGCAATTTAGTGCCATGTATGCTCAGAACATCGAAGTCACTCGGCTTGGTGCCCGCAGACCTAGCACTAGTCGATTGGGTCCCAATAGACAAAGTCTCCGAGATCATACTTGAGCTGTCGTTTCACGACCTCAGGAAACGAGGGGAAAGCCCCAAATATTACAATATTGTGAATCCCCATCCAACAGCTTGGAGCGAACTGCTGGGATGTGTGAAAGAGTATTGCGGTCATGGTGCCAAGGCCATACCGCTTTCTGAATGGGTGCAGAAGCTTCGAACATTTGATGATACAGACACGGCAGAGTTGAAAGCGAAGCCAGCGCTGAAGGCACTCAACTTTTTAACATTAATGGTATCACGAGGGCCGTTCGCCAAATGTGATATCGAAATCAGTTTGCAGGCAAGCAAAACCATGGCCGCTTTGGAGCCTATCAACCAGGCCTGGATGCGAGCTTGGCTTGAGCAGTGGATGTGACCTCACGGATTAACGTGATGCACTTTAAATGGCTAATGCTTTGATTCGTGATGCTTTCCAACCATCTCTGGGTGATAAAGCCTGTGAATATCGTTATCGAGCCTTGAAATCAGAAAGGGGACTTGAGTATGAAAGTCCATGAGAAAGAATCTCTCAAGCGCATGCAGTACACCCATCTTCACAACCTCCTCGCGACCCTCATTGCTTTGGTATATGATATGCAGCTCGACATCTTGACATCGCGCATTGCAGCCAGCATAATACTTGTGACGTCAACCGTTAATAATATCAAGGCACCTTCTGTCACTGAGACGGCTTTCCGGCGCGGAGTTGTCTTCGATAGCAACTCCAATGGCAAGCAGTCTTGTGCCTGCTATTACTCCTCCCCCAGGGGCCTCATCAAACTTCGTGGATCCTGGGTCGCTCTATCCTGAGATCCTACTTACGGTTGGCCTTTGCTTGACCTTGACAACTTTATTCACAGCCGCGCGGTTGATTGCAAAGTGGTCGATCTCACCATGGACTCTCGAGGATTGTATGGTGTTCTGGCAAACCTTCTTCCTCGCAACTCGGCTGACTCGGGCGATCGTGTAAATATCTTGCTAGTAGCCTGGGTACGCGGTTAAAATCAATCTGCATAGCTTAGCAACCTTCCATCGACTAGGTGGTTGGGAAGAAAACCCGTCAACTGACTTTGAACAGGCGGCCAATATAGCCTACACCTCTGTCGTCCTTGTACTGGGGCAAGCGGGCTTTGGTCGCCATCTCTGGGATGTGCCTGTATCATATCTCCTTCAAATATCACGAGTACTTCCCCATTTTACCATCTTCACCTCACACCTGACAATGCCCTGTACACGACTGACGAACAGCAGCTCAGCTTCGTCATCGAGACCCTCAACCTGCCCACCACTTGGCTGGCTAAAACGGTCCTCCTCCTCCAGCTCATGCGCATCTTCGCGCCCAACAAGACCGGTCCTGTTTACTGGGCAATCCATACCCGCATCTGGGGAAGCCTGGCTTTCTACACTTAGTATCTTCGTCAGCCTGTTTTTCCAGTGTATCGCGTAGGATAGGTCCTGGAACAGAAACTCTGTCCAAGGTTATTGCATAAATTTCCATGCAGGACTGCTTGTTACAGGCTCGTCCAATGCGCCGTCCGACTTATTAATCTTGATCTTGCCGCTTTGGGCGACGTGGCATTTGCACATGGGGATGAAGCGGAAGGCGGGGGTCATGGCTGTTTTTGGAACCGGGTTACTGTACGAGCCAGTCCTTTGAAACCCCCCCCCCCCAGAGGCTGCGTTCAAATTTGACCAAAAACCATGACTAACCCCCTCTCGCTTATCTACCCAGCGCTTTCGCCTCCAGCATCTGCCGCGTCGCCTACACCCCCCGTCTCCTCTCCAGCACCGACGACACCTACATCAGCGCGCAAATCACCATGTGGACGTACGTCCCCCCCTCCCAAAACATCCACCCCCTACTCCATGCCCGGTAAACTAACGCATCACCCCTTCCCTGCCGCCAGCCTCACCGAAATCTCAACCATCATCCTCTGCACCTGCTTCCCCATGCTCCCGCGCTTCACCCAGCTGATCCTCCGCCGGAAAACCACCCGCCTAAGCGAAAGGAGCACCATGCCTTGTGGGCGGCGGGACAGGATCCGCCACCGCGGCGGCGGCGAGGGCGAGTCGTTTGAGGTGTTGCATGATCAGTCTTCCGCGAGTGGGATGCGTGGGGCGGGGACGGAGGAGGTGCATCTGCCGCTGGAAGATCGGGGGAGGAAAGACGGGGTGGGAAGGGATAGGCAGGTGGTAGATCGATGGGGGTAGATCGAGAGGTTTCGGGGAAGGGATGTGGAGGCCGGGGCGGTTTGGTCGGTGTGGAAGTGATGGGGTTGGCTGGATGCTTGATAGTATATATATGAGCTTTTGGACTGTTTTATGCGTTTGTGCGAGGTAGGGTATTCTTTTTCAAAGGGTTTCCTGACCTTTGGTGGGTATATAGCGGAGGGTAGGGGCGATGGTTAACCGTGGCGTATTATAAGGCATGTTCGAAAGGTAAAATATATAATTTGAGGTCATAATCGCTATATGCGACGAATGGATTTGCTCGATCAAGAGACTTGTTCTATGAAGGACTGCATCCCGTCAACCACGCTCTTTTACCAAGCTAGGGGCAGGGGATAGGCAAAGGTGAGGAGGCAGGTGGAGATGGCTGGAAGGCGCAATGCGTGGCTTGCAGTAGATAGCGACGTCTGAAGAGGGACGCGTATTCTGCGTAATGCTTAGAAGTGAGTAACTCGATTCGACAACGCGTGTTTTCTAACATGAACATGAGGTTGACAATATTTTCTTCTCGAAAAGAGATGCTGGAGCACAGTCGTTGCGTTTATAAGCGAAAGATTAAATGAGTTATGAAATGAGATATGATGATATGAGCAATGAACTGTCTTTAGTATTGGTGAGAGCACAACGAGGGTAATCAAACATGAGCGCTAGAAATGCGGAAAGAGATTCATCCACTGAACATTTTGGAAACAACCGCTTGGGAGAAGACGCAAACTGATCAGGATCTCCGCTATGACGATCAATCGCGCAAAGACATAGATTGCGCCAGGAATGAAAAACAATAGATTTGTTGGCCATTTCAGCTTATATCCGTTCAGATTGGTCAATCCGGTCGTGGTAAAGTTGTCCTTTATGATAGACACTGCCTCCACGGAACATCCTATACCCAAAACCACACCCATGGAGATACAAGTCCAACGCCACAGAATTTGTTCGATTTGAGTGGGAAACTCAAAATTCCACGCAGCCAAGTGGATGAGGGAGAAGCTGGCAGTAGATAAGGCGACGATGGTCACAATCTGGAAGTTGTGAAGACGCGAATCACGATCATTTGGTATACGTGGTAATGGCCGTTGCTGGACCCCCCACCATCGGTGCAGAGGCATCTGGCTAGATGTGTAGAGCTGAGATTCGACAAAATCTAGTGGTGTGTCGCGGAAGGGGGTGGAAGCTTCGTCTCCTGCGAGTACAAGCACTTCTGCCATGCTCAAATCCAAATATAGTGTAGTAGGGGTGTCAACGTTGAGTGGCTTATGGAACCAGAAGAAAAACGTTGCACCTGTACAAGTGATTAGAGCCACAGTCGACAACTCTAGGAGAGTAATGGGCAATTGCTGTAGTGCTCGAGCTATAACCTGGGCGACAAGCCAACCCGCTTGCAGGCCTGCAATTGTCTTTGCAAACTTGTCAGCTTTGCTCTTGTCCCAGATCTCCTCTCTCGTGATTGCCGGCATTTGTGTGTATTTCTTGTGAACGAGGTAATAGATCTGTTTTGCGGTAACCGGGAAAGGTATAGTGTCGCGAGCGCAAAGTAGGAATCCTCCACTATCAGCGTAAAAGGCGTGTACCAATGACCACTTGCCATAGCCCAGCTCACCCATTTCGGTAACGGATCGCTTTGCGGAGGCCCATTGCCCGCTTGCAAATAACATGAGAAGTTCGGGTGCAAGAATAGTAAGACCCAGCCACCGTATTTTCCGCAGGAACAACGTCCAAGTAGTATCTTCCTTCGCGGGAACATTGAGATGTAACATCACCCAGACGCAGATGAGGAGCGTCGCAAGACAGCTCCATATTATGTCAAAGGTTCCACGCCCATCTGGTTGGTTCACCCAGCCGCGTGTGCTCGGGGTAAGAGTGCTAGAACTGTAGGATAAGATTGTGGGTGTCGGAAGAACAGAAGTGTTCGTTGACAGAATCATGAATTCCAAGTGTAGAACTGGCAACGACGTTTGATGAATAACACCTGCTCTAATGTTGAAGACTTCTGTTGTACTGTGAGGAAAACTTGAGAAGTAGCGAGATCATAAGAGATGGAAGTGCAAGGCTGAGAAGTGGCTATATCAAACTGCCAGAACCCTAAACAGGATCAGGGCGCTTACAGGCGCCTGCGACGTTGATTGGCGAAACACATTGGACCTGAGTAACATCCGGCTTCGAACCCGAGTTGTAAACTCTGAAATGCATCTTGCCATAAGTTTCATCATTTGCGACCCACCTTAGCCTGTGACTGCTATCGAGTTGCTCTAGAAGTTACCGCTATACCCGGCTTCTAAGCCGTAGTTGAGCAACGCTGGAATGTCGAATCCATGAACAGTAACGACCATGTTCTAGCAACTGCAGTATCAATATTAAATATATAAATATGATTATACTAGGCAGTAAAGGGACAGCCTCCTCTTCTCTGGTTGGTGAGCCTTGTGCGCGTTACATCCATGTCTTCAATACCTTTACCCTTCAAAGCTTGAGGGCCAATGTCGGTGAATTTATAGCCCTCAGGCGCATACTTATTTCCGTCATCACCGGGTAGCTTACGACCCAGCAGCCTAGTGATCCATGCCCGTGGACCCCAGCGTCTGTTCAAGGATGGCTTAACGTACCATGGATACGATAGATACTCAACAGAGTTGAAACGGCCTGTCTTGCTGTTGGCTTTGGAAGGAATGTATTGTTTTCGCATGAACTCTGGCCGGGGAAGAAAAAAGTGTCGTAGGAGCAACTTTCGGAATCCAAGAGCCGCGTTGAGTAGTTCGTAGTAAATGGTAGGTGGCTTGGGAAACCTTCGTGGCTCTATTAGCTTAATTCTCTATGGCTAGAATGCCTTCATGCATCTGGATTTACATCATCGCCTTTCTTAGCCTCTCACCCAAGAGGACAGTGACAAATCTTTTACCAATATTGATGTAGGTTTCTGATAGGTTGAAAAACAAAACATCAAGATGAGACTCTGCTAGTTGTTTGTTGGTAATAGCTGGGACCATATGGCTGTTCTCATATGTCAAACTCCACTCCCGAATTTCTTCAAGCCAATGGAGGCCGTCTTGCCATCCTGTCTTAGAGGAAGGAAGATCTGTATATGGAATCATCATCGCGTCGCCCATGCTCTTCCAAAATGTACCACAAGCACAAAGCTCCATATCTGTTAAGCTCCGCCATTCATACCTCTCCACCCATCTGCCTGGCTCTAGCGCGAAGAGGCTCAAGGTGTACAGGAGGTCAGAGTCCGTAATCTTGCCAGACTTTTGATAACGGCTGTGCAAGTAATTCATGCGGGCTATTGAATCAATTGTCCTTTCGGACGAAGGTTTGTTGAGTGCAAATTCAAGCAAGAGCACACCAGTGTCCGCAGTACGCCTCGATGCAGTCTCAGGACTGGCGAGCTGCCCAGTGGCGACAAGAAGAGAGGACACACTTGGGATGCCATACGTCTGAACTCGGAAGGTAAGTTGCTATGGTCAAAAGCTATCACACTGTTGTATTCAGGCCACTGACAAAGAAAGCACGTTACCTCCCTTAAAGAGCGCAAAGATGATAGAGAAGCCGAATATCTTCGGGAATTCGAGTTCCGTGAGGTCTTTCAAGATCAATTGTGCATTATCAGTGCTCATCGTGCGGAACGATGATCTTGTTGTGAGGTTGTACTTTGTTTGCAGATTTGCTGCCCTTCGGTATCGTAGCTTTGAAACGAGAGCCATGTAGGCCAGGACACTTATGATTACCGTGATAGTCCATGACGCATTCCAGCCGGGCACAATGACAGTCACTGAATCGGCGCACATGGAAGATATGAAACGAGACAAAGCAGTGATCATTGCAAAGGAAAGACAAAGCGAATGAGGCGCGAGTTTGCTCTTTACAGAGATATGAGCTAGGCTTTATTTAGAAAGGCGCGTTATCTCGCGTCCTCTCCTGAAGTTGAAGTTGAAGTTGCGCTCGATTTGCTACCAAAGTTCACGACTCTACGATTGGACACAGAGAAATAGATAGTATCAGATAATACGAGCCTACTCAACACTGACTACCGCCGACAGAAAATAATGTGCGACGTCTAGAGTATAGAACTCCTCGAAAGGTCGCTTTACATGAATAGAACAGATCCGGTGGGTGTATCTACCAAGGAGGAGCATTATTTAATCGGACTACCAGGCTACACACTGAGTGATGCAATATTCCGCTTATGAGAGTTTCATCGCCGCCTTTGTCCGTATACCTTCGAAGATACAAAATCTGTCATTTGGCGAAAAGTGCCGCAAATTGCATTGTCAGCACTTTTGACCTTTTCCTGTGCTACTGACTTGTAAATATCTTTTGTGCTTACTAGAAGGCGGCCTACCCTTAGGTCAGACCTCTACGAATACCCCGGAAATTTGGGAGCGTGGCTTCTTCATACTTTTCAACCTTAGGATTATGTATGGAGACAGAGATTAATGGAAAGCATTTGCAGAAGGGTTATGGTCTCAAGCATCAGCTCTCTGACATCTAACCACAAGCCAATGCGGTTGTTCTGGGGCCAAACAGTCTCCATCCTTTTGAACCAGTACTACCACAGCTTTCATAGTACATTCGCCGACTCCTAAGTCCTTTCTAACTTTCTAGTGTCCCTCAGATACCTTGTTCCTTCAACATGATGAATGCGTGTCTTCGAAACATCCAGTTCATACCCCTTTGTTAAGCGCGATACCTTCTGCGAGAGACAGGAAAAATTTCTCGTACAATTTCTTGCTATACAGTTCTTTGCTATACAGTTCTCTGCTGTGCTTTTCAAACCCTGACACAAAACCGAAACACTGAATATACCACAATTTCATTCAGAATCCAGCGTTTTTAACCCCAATGACACAATTTTTACACCCTTGCGTGTCACATCTCATGAGGTCCCATGAGTTCGAGATTGTTCCTTCTTCTTCGTCGCCGTAGTCAGTGTCTCGCCATGTTAGTTTGTACCTTCTATTATACATATAAACATCTTCACGCACTTGATATCAGCCCCAACAGAAACTCAGATATCATAACGCACTCAACATACACTCTTACAGAGACTGCTTTCAACAGTCGATCTCAAATCTTTAGCTCATACGAGCTGAACTAGAGCGGGACTGAGATGTCTCCAGCCAGGACAACATGTCTAGAATGCCAAACCAATAATTTAGAATGCGAAGGACGTGCACCTTGCGGCTACTGTTACCTAAACTCAAGGGACTGCATCTTTAAGAAGCATCGGGAATGGAGCTCTGAAGAATACCTCAAGTCACGAGCCTTCACGGGCCCTTCCTACTTCAATTACAGAAAGAATGCTGGGTACGTTAGTGCAAGGGACGCAAAGGCTGATGCAGAAAGGTCTAGATTGGACCCAAGTGACACGGTTCAAGGCACAGTCTCTCTGATAGTAGGGTTTTCTTGCGTACGATCGATGATATTGTTAGGCTTACATCGATATAGGATTCATCCATACCCACAAGTACCTGCCTGGCCGGCTTCCCGCTGACTGGGGGCTCCAAGACCGACCCGGAAATCGGGTCAAATTTCAAATCCGATACCCAACTTCGTGTCGGTACAGTGCTTGAACCCGGCCTTTTTATTGAGCTCTTCAACGGCAGCTTTATGACGATCAGCTTTAATCATTGGAATGCTTCGAAACGCTCGGCTTTCATAACTGGAGACTTCTACAAGCGCCTTCCAGAGTTGTCGAGTGAAACTAACGATTATTCGAGGCAGTGGCTACCTGGAAGGCCACCTAATGAGGTGGCTTGGATCTGTGCAGCCTTTGAGGGCGACGAAGATCCCAATCGATTTCTTGTGACAGCTCGAATGTCTGATGTTAAGAACGTTCACCAAAGTCCTGTATGCAGATGGAGGTACCTTGCTATCCTGCAAAGAGGCGAGCCGAACTTGCCAAGTTGCGCAGATTGGACCACTGTACCATGCGTCGAGAGATCCTTGATAGCAGAACCAGGGGTTGAGACAGATAAGCCAGCGGCTTCTGAGACCGAGGACGAGTCGATACAACGCTCGAAAGACTCTCGCTACTATTTTCGTGTTACGGCTGAGCGACTGAAAAACGCGGCACGTAAGAAGCAACAAGCCTACACGTTCGGTGACGCTTTCTGCGGAGCGGGTGGGATGTGTCGTGCAGCCGTTGATGCCGGACTTCGACTCAAATGGGCATTCGACAACGACAGCGAAGCTATTGGGGCCTACCGCTTGAATTTCAATAAGCTAGGTATGCAGACTTACTGTCTGAGTCACTACGATTTCATGTTGCTACCAGATCCCGAAGGACAATTGATGGTCGACTTTCTTCATCTATCTCCGCCATGCCCTCCTTGGTCCGTTGCTCAAGCTACAAAGGGTAAAGGCCCAACGGACGAGATGGTCAAGGAGACCCTTCACTCGACAAAGCCCATATTACAGAAGGTTAGACCAAGAATTGTAACTTTTGAGACGGTACCAGGACTTCTGGATTTTCGGCATGCCGAAACTATCGGTACTGTGGTTGATTCATTCACTTCACTAGGCTATAGCATCCGGTGGAAGATTGTCCACTTCGCAGAACTTGGCCTGCCACAATTGAGACAACGTCTGTTCGTGATTGCATCCCGGTGAGTTGACTAAACCGCCTCCTGAAGCGAGTCATGAGTTGGACTTGGTGGCCAATGTACTGCGACTAACCACTAGTCCCGGGGAGAAGTTACCACATTTCCCACCACAAACGCACGCCGAGCGCTCCATTTGCGAGGCAGCTGAGATGGAGCCTTTCAATGTCTGTGGCTAAAGCGCTTGGGAAAATATGGGCGGGAGCTTCTGACAACCAACATCCACAAAGGAATCAAGGAGGTTTCCCGAAAAAGAAACGGAATGCGAAATCTCCACTTCGTAAGACAATTCTTACCCGTCACGCCGACTACCATCCCAGTGGCAAAAGAGGGTTCACAACTCGTGAAGTTGCTTGCCTGCAAGGGTTCCCAGACGATTATGAGTTTTCTGGGAATTGGACAGCAAAGAGGAGACAGATCGGAAACGCAGTCCCGCCCTCCATGGGCGAACTGATATTGCTAGAGATCATAAAATCGTTAATGGAGACGGATGCGAAACGTGCGAATGGGTATGAAAATACAAGCTCCGCTTATTCAGAGTCATATTGATGCTGATACAATCCAGATTGTAATTCGCTTCACGAATATTATCCCTACTAGAGTATCCTCGCCCCTGGACAGGGACGAGAAGTGGTGGGCGGCACGAATCATTTTCAGGAGGGAGGCATCTCTAGATATATTTTCCTTCGCTTTTGGAAAACTGGCAATGTTTACACGGCGCTTTTCGGATAAATTTAATTTTAGCATACAACGGATATTTACTGGAAGGATATTGACCTACCCGTAGAAGTACATACATGGATTGTACCAGTGGGAGTCCAAGATAGAAAAAGAAGACAATCCATAGCTCCACTAAGAGATATATCAGTTCCCCAACATCACCATTTTAGAACCCTCAAAGCCTGCATCTATATCCATGCATCAACCAAATCCAGCAGTTCCTCCTCAACGAAAAATCACAAATAACGCCCCCCCAGCCCTTTCTCCTCGCAAGACCCTTTGGTTAAAACCACGCAATTACCCAAACCCTCAACATCTCTCGAAAACCAGATGCTAACGGCCAACGATCTTCTTGGACCAGCGAGATAGGAAATTATCCGAAGCCTATGACGACAGATAGAGGCTTTGAGATGAGGTTTAGGACTCTTTACTTCGATTAGTATGGTGAAGGCGTGATTATGGGGATGGGAGGTCGCATTAGACGGTGTTAAAAACAGGGAGTGGTAAAACAAGGAGACAAATGGTCATGAAATACCGCCATCTGGCTCTTTATTCTAATATAACTGCATATCGTACAATGCACATTAGCAGCCCAAGTTCACACGAGACTATTACCACACCCTAGAAATGACTCCTCAACGGTGGGAAAAGCACCCCCTGCTGCCCCCTCCCCACGTCAATAAAACTCTTCCCGTACAACCCGTCTGCCCCAAACTTTGTGTCTATAAACCCCCTGGCATCGTTTTTCACGCCAAGCATATCCAGCAAGATCTTCATCTTGGACGGCATGTATGGCTGCAGTAGGATGCCGCAGATACGGATCGATTCGGCGCAGAGGAAGATGATGGGGTCGACTTTGTCAGGCTGAGGGGGGTCCACGTAGTCCCACGGATGGGATTGTTGGGTGTATGTGTTTGTCTGCCAGTCGTGATTAGCGATGTGTACGAATGTACAAAAGGAACGCTAGTTCAAACCTTGTAAACCGTGTCCATGATCAAATGTAAAGCCGCCCCAGGGTCTAACTCCTCCATCTTAGTCGCAACAGCGTCAGGGAGATCTTGAAGATGTTCCTTCAGCGACATCGCCAGAGTAGAATCGCTTTGTACGAGCCCTTCTTGCACCGCTCGCCGGACATTCCATCCTTTGCCACGCGTGATCCGGCTAACAAGATTCCCTAGCCCGCCGTGCAGGCCCTTCTTATAACGCTCGATAATGTAGGAATTGTCATAGTCGGCATCGTCTCTGATGCCGCCGTCGTGTGCGAGATAGTACCGCATAGTATCGACGCCGAAGCGATCGAGGGCGAAGAACGGGTTGACGACGTTGCCGGTGGACTTTGACATTTTCTCGCGGCCGAGGGTCCAGTGGGCGTGGGTGAGGATTTGGCGGGGTAAAGGCAGGTCGAGAGCCATGAGGAATGCAGGCCAATAGATGCAGTGGAAGCTTAGCATGGTTAGCGTGTATGATATTGGATGGGGACTGGTCATACCGGACTATGTCTTTGCCAATGACATGGCAGTCTGCAGGCCAGCCTGCAGCATCTTCTCGACCCGGGATTTGAAAGGGGTAATTTGATTTTGTGAGGTAATTGATTAGAGCATCAAGCCAAACGTAGATGGTTTGGGATTCGTCGTCTGGTACTGGGACGCCCCATCTTAACCTTTCCACGGGCCGAGAAATGGAGAGATCTTCGAGATTCGCAGTGACCTGTTGAAGAACGTCTCTCATTCGTGTAGCAGGGATGACGAACTGAGGGTTATTTTCATAGAATTTCAGAAGTCGGTCTTTGAAAGCTGACATGCGAAAGTGATAGTTTTTTTCTGAAGTCCACTCTACTTCCTTGCCAGTCTCTATCGACGCCTAAACAGATTTGAGCTATTTTCTAAAAACCCTCACACCCTAAATCTTACCATGAATTTCCTACCAGTGGAAGGGTCGAGCGCGAAATGTACGGCCGACGCTGGATAAAATGTCTCGTCGCTAACAGAATACCAGCCTTCATGCTTCTTCTCATAAATGTATCCGTGGTGCCGCAGCATGAGCTTCGTTATCGTCAGCTGCTGAAACCGTAACTTGGGTACGATCCTCCTGACTAACCCAGAAATGTTGCACTGCAAACCTGTGATCTGGCTCTGACGTCCGTATAAAATGGTCTCGATCGATTTCTGCCCGCTGAGCTAGCGTCTAGGCTTCGTCAGCCATAATGATGGAGATTCTCGTGAAATTTCGTCCTACTTCGAACGACTTATAATTCTCATCGCAAAAGGAGCGCACATCTTGCCCAGCCTTCAATGCTGCCTGCTGGATCTAAACAGAAAGCAACGTCAATGTACTGTATATAATTATGTTACTGCTGGCCTACTTTCATGCCATGCTCATCGGTACCCGTACATAATATAGCTTTCCTTCCCCGAAGAACCTGCCATCGCTTGAGAATGTCTGTTAGGACTAGGGTATATAGGTGACCTATGTGTGGCGCTGGGATCACGTTAGTACCACATTGCGGGAAGAGAGTATATCATAGTCTACCAGCATTGACATAGAAGATAGGAGAGGTGATATAATAGGGCTTTCTGGGGCTCGACGCTTGCGGAACTGAGTATTGCCGCCGAAAGATGCCTTTAGTACGGCATGTACTGCAGACCCATCCACTGGAAGATACAGCAGAAATACGACTGATTCTATTTGTCAATCGCGGTCTCATGGTTCATATATCAAGTACCATGTGCTGTCGCCAAGAGACCGAACAAAAGCTGGAGATAGATTAAGATGTGGCCCAAGCTCTTTCGCCTTACAGGGCTGCTGCGCGCTTGTCACGACGTGCTTTTTGAACCCGAGGTCCTGCGGTCCAGAAGAGTCCAGTCCAATGCGAACGGCAATCTATATGAAATCTCAGTCGACCTGCTAATAACACTTTCTGGTTGCCAGGAAGCGGTATCAAACCCACAGGATCTTGGATATGACTGCCCCTCAAGCAGATGACCCAGTGAAGGTCTCCACAGAAGGTTTGCCTTTCTAAATATTCCGAAAACCTCCCTGATTATCGATTATACGTTTTGACCTAATTGTTGCAACATAGCTGCACAAGAGCTTGTTGAGACATATTACACAGCATTACAGTCTGCCCGAGCTTCGATAGCATCTTTCTACATGGCCCAGGCAACCATGCCTGATGGGAAATCGCTACCGATAATTGTCTTCAATGGCAATAGCATACCAGACGCAGTGGCGATGCAGACGATGTTTGAGAAGCAGATGCCCCCAGCGAAATACCAAGTACAGTGCTACGATTGCCAAGTCATAAATCCCAACTATGTTGCAAACAACACCCAAAGTGGCGTTAGCACGTCTGGCAAGAACATGTCAATATTAGTTTCCGTCAGTGGCTACGTCAAGTTTGGAGAGTCTCGAGGAGCCAAGTTGAATGGATTTAGCGAAACGTTCGTTTTAATCCCCAACCCTGCCGTTGTAGCAGGCAATAAGGGTAAGAACCGAAAGGGATGGTTGATTCAGAGCCAAACCTTCAGACTTGTGGTGTGACGTTAATTGAACGTCATACATTGTTGTTGTCGCACTTCATGGCATGAAAACACGCTGTATCACCTGTTCTTCAAGGGAAGATCTGAACTAGCCTGTTAAACGTTCGAGCTATGAACTGTGCCTTTTACAGTAAGCAAAGCCACTTCTACCGCTTATTGATTGACCGTTTTGCTCAAGTGTTTTAGGTACAGGAACCCATCTGAGCACAGAGTCCACTTTCTCCCTTCATTATTGGATGCAATGAAACAAAATTAGTGTTGCTGTCAAGCTCCCGAATAATGGTGTCGGAAAAGAGGTAGACGATCCTTGAGACCCGAAAGTTCGCAAGGGCTAGCGATCACAGCTTTGCAATGGAGCGTGAGAGCCTACTGATATTTGTCTCACAGTGTAACTGGCCGTTCCATTACTGCATTATCCTATGGAGCCTGCTGGCTATTGAATACGGGAAATGGTCAGCCGATAGAGCTCTGCAAACATCTGAGTCCTTGCAGGTCCTTCTAATTGAATTTCAGTCTATTTGACGCCAATTTTCTGCCTTTTTGGTGCCCCATCACCTGAATCTTTTCTTTCTGGTTCTACTTAGGCGTATCTTCAGTAACACGAAGATTTTGAGGCAGACTCGCAGAAAGCAAATGTTTTAGGAGAGTCTTTCAGCATGCTCTGCCCGAATTTTGGTTGTCTTATGTCCTTCAGGCCAGAGGCTCTTGCAGTACTCATGTTATCCATTGGTCTGGCGATTCTGGTTCAATCCTGGGGATGCTTAATGGCGATCTAGTCGATATCACAGAATGAGGCCAACCAAAATTGTATCTTGAAGCACTCGGGCATTCTAGGTCGTAGCAACACAAGGTCAACCTTGTTCCAACAGTCAATGTACTCACATTTGCTCCTGGACGCGCCTGATTGTGGTCTGATTAATATTTGAACGCGCTAAATCAAAGGTAAGGATACAGTCACTTCTCATGGTGTTGTCAACACCGGAGCCTCAAGATCACCCAATACGTCACAAATCCTTTAATTTAATCTGCAATTCACATGAACTTATGTAACACGGCACTTTAAGAATCAGTCGCTTGAGCTACAAAATCTACTTTCCAAACCTCCACCTCGTTCACATCTCCTTGCAAAATTTTGTACCTTGCAAAGCTCTTCGACTAAAATTCTAACAAGGCTCCAGCTCATATCGACGTACTCAAAGAAATTCTTGCAATCAGCTCCGAGAACCCAGAGGCTCAAAAACAGATCAACGCGTTTATCCGAAAATTGCAACTGCTCTTACCACATATCTAAATCATCAACAAGAACAATGCGGTGCTACGACCCTCCTTCGGGCTGCTCTGCTGAGGTGAGAGTCCTTGCTGACAAGGCCGTCTGTGGTGAGTACCAGGTGTCGGGTCAGGACACAAATGTACAATGTTGGATCCCAGTCGTGTCTGGTCAAGAACTCACCATTCAATGCGACCTGGAGATGACCTCGTTTATTTTCCAAGTCGATTTGATTGTCGATGGTGTACTTCGTAACACTTGGGTCTCTACCATCGGTCAGAAAGCGAAGCTACGAGAGTCACACATTGAATTCGAAGAGGGTATCTTCAAGTCTGTGAGATCTTTGCACCGAAGCCCGATGAGGAGCGCTAGGCTGGGACCGAGTAAGAAGCATACTTGACTGTGTTGGCGCGGTGTTTACTTACAATTATAAGTTTCATTCCATCCCGAAAACAATACCACTGTTGGGACGATCGAGGTCCATATCTCCAAGGTTGAAGAAGACTTCACCTACAAACATTCTGCAGCGTTGCCAGATGACGTCGAAACGTGGAGAGATCTACCTCTTGCACCTGGCACCATGAATATCGACCCGACCCACCATATCAAGTAATTCCTGGCCCATACACCTACCTGTGCGATAGATGAACTGAATCTTTATAGGCTTTCTGGTGACGAGAGAGTCCTCGAGTCTCTGCGTAAGACTTTGCGTAATAAGTGGGGTCGACCACGACCAGGCAAGGCAGCATGGGCTGTGTTCAAGTTCATGTACCGTGATGCAGGTAAACAAAACCGACTTCTAGCATTAAATAAGCATGTGGTAACGACCTGTGGATCACAGACGTCTTGCGTAGCGCCGGACTCATGAACCCCGTAATGGGTCTCCCAATCCTTCTCAAAGATGGCTCTACCGCTGTCCCCGCCGCTGAGATGCCGGACGTCGAAGACCCCTTGTTTGTTGGCCAGTCACAAGAAGCCGATAATGGTGATTACCACACTCTCTCAACCACTCCTGAGCACTAACTTACAACTCAAGACAACAACTCTATGGCTATGGACCATGATGGAGATCATTACTCTTCTCAACCTCATCAACCTGGACTACCACGTCCTGCGCCGAACATGTTGATGGCTGACACAGCACTCCCTGATATCGCCCCTCTCGACGAACCTGGGAGTCAGCGTAAGCGTAAGCGCGCGAACCCTGGAGCTGCCGACGGAACTCCTACTACCAAGGCAATGAAGCGTCGTAAGAACGACATCGAGAGTCTTCGAGCCCAGCTGGCGGATCTGGAACGTGTTCGTGATGAAGCTCGTCTCAAACATGAGGCAGAGTTACGTCGTACCAAGGATGAAGCCGTAAGTATCAACTTTGATTGAAGACAAGTGCATCATTAACAGATGAAATAGCGAAAACTAGAGGATGAGTGGGCCGACCTTCTCGGCTACAAGGAGCACTTAGAGCGTGCAATTGACGATGAGAACTATGGGGCATACGCTCAGCTCGTGAGTTTTCCGATGTGATTCCAGGTGACTACGAGACTAACCGGAGAAGTAGCAAGAGCAGCGTAGGCTCAAGAGCAGCATGCACCATTAGCGGCGGCATTCAATAAGACGCTTCGATGTGGTGTTTGTCTTATGAGCAGGATTTCTGATTGACAGAGCGATTTTCTTTTCCTACGTGGTTATTGCATAGATGGTTCATTTTCCACGTCACGACTGGCATTCGGTGTCACTGGCAACAGGCTTAGTGCTTAATGGCTGATGGATTTATCCTGATGCCTATTGGTACTCCTTTCGGATAGCTCATGTACATGTTTCCGACGCGGATGGACCTGTTCCTGATGCCGAGTGACATATCTTCCGGGTCGCTGATGGGCTTGTTCCTAATGCGGATGGACCTGTCCATGACACTGAATAAGATTTGTGCCGGCTGGTTGATGGATCTTCTTCCTGACACCTGATTGGCTTTCTCGTGATGCCGACGGACTTGTTCCAAACGCTGAATGGATCGTCTTTCAGACCGCCGGTGAACCTTCACTGTTACTTTCGCTTTTGGGATACATCAGCCTGCCTTTATTAATGGCCGAATGCAGGCATCTTTCTTTACTTCTACGTCAGCACGCGGCAAATTCGATGTATCTCATGACGACACAAAAGCATTTCGGGATCGAGCAGTGATTTATGCAATGGGCCTATCCTGTCAAATAACCACTGTCTTGACATAATTAGATTCAATCCTGATTTCCAAACCCTCCATCATGCAGATGGCCTTCTCCGCTCCAAACGCCTTCGTGAATGGGCAATTCGCTCCGTACGCACTGTTTCTCATCCTTTCATGACGCCCTTGCTGGCGACCTTAGGTTCGCTCTAACACGCTCTACAAGTTCCTCCCTTGAAGCTTTCCCACTAGGCAGGAGTCCCCTCTTGTCCACATGAAACAGCATCAGCTATGTCACTTTAACAAACGACTGCAATACAGCATATCAAATACGAAAGTAATCCCTAACCACTTCAAGCCAACGCTTTAATTCAGAATCCGCCCATTTATCAGGATCTGGTCAAAAGTCTCGTCAGCTGCTGAGTATCCAAGAAGATAGAATCCAGCTCACCGCCAACAGGATCTTTTCCTGCCGGAAACATGTCGCTGCCCCAGATACTCCAGGCAGCGACTGCAGTGACGAGACCCGCGAATCCTGGCATATAGTAAGAAAATGGCACCTGAGAGCTATACTGAAAAGGCCCATACCTAGGACAGCGTTCTGGTCCATGTTAACTACGTATTCCCAGATCTCTAAAGGAGCTTACTTACCCTCGATTGCATAGCTCTATCAAGTGGCGTAGGCATTTTGAATTGTGGGTTTCTGGCGGTTTTTGACAAAGTAGTATTCCTGGCTCTCGCAGGTCGAGACTCGATCAAGTGAACCTTGCTCCTCTAGAATCTTACAAGGCCCCTGTAAATCAATATGTCTAGAATTTACGAACCTCTTCTCCAAACAGGGAAAGGGTAGCCTAGAGCGCGCGGCTAAGCCACGTGGCTCAATCTCCCGCCGCTAAGGGTTCTTCGTCCTCGCTTAACCCACACCTCAGAAATCAGCCAATCTTTAAAATATCCACGACGACGCAACCCCAATCCCTTACCCTCCCCATCCACCGCACCCTTCGCCCATCATGCCTAGGGAGGTCTCAGACATCAAGCAATTCATCGAGATTTGCAGGAGGAAGGATGCTTCATGTACGTCGCCGCGCCTCTCTCTCTCTTCCTTTGAAAGAAAGGCTATTTACTAATGTGTTTGATGCGCAGCTGCACGCATAAAGCGCAACCGCAAATCCCAGCAGATCAAGTTCAAAGTCCGATGTCATCGGTTCTTGTACACGCTGGTGCTGAAGGATTCGGATAAGGCGGATAAGTTGAAGCAGAGCTTGCCTCCCAGTATGTTTTCACCCTGCTTGCATCTTTGAACTGGTGGGGTGCGGAAATGGAGCATTGAGTACGGAAATTTTGGAAGGATATATGAGCTGGGAATAGTAGTTCATGGGAGGACATTAGGCTAATTGGGACTGTGCTTGCAGGTCTTACGATCAACGATGTGCCGAAGAAAAACAAGAAGGGGAAGAGGGTGGCTTGAGGGGATAGTTGAGGATGGGGCAGTGGGCAGGAAGGGAGTGTGAGGGGTGGGATTGCAGGAGCTGGATGATACCTTTGACGGGGATATGCTACATGTATGAAATAAAGCAAAAAAAAGCTTCATCTGGCATACAAATGGAGAATAAGAATGTGTCAGATGATCATTTGGGGCCCTCGAGCGTGCATCCAATCTATATCAGGCCAACCCACTGTCTTACCACCTCCCTCGCAATGATAGCGGCTTGTCAAAAAGAAACGTCAAGGGCTTGACTGATCCTGTTCGAAGCTCCCGCATCTCTCGCACAACTCCAGTCGACGTTTACGCACATCCGCGACTTCCATGAAACACATAGATCCAACTATAATTTACTATCCCTCTCACCCCCCACAAACCCCACCCCCATCCTCATCACCTCCACCGCCTCCCCGACCATCCCCTCCACAATCTCCCGCGCACTCTTAACCTCCCCAATAACCGCCGCGACCTGCCCCATCAAAAACGGCATATCTACCTCCCTGTCCTCCTCGAAATCCCTCTCCATCGGCACCACCCCGCTCTCACACAACGTCTTCAACTCCTTCTCCCTTTTCTCCCATCCCTCAATATACCCATTCCGCCGCACGCGCAATGGCCTCCCACTAACCACAAGCGTCCTCACCGTATCCCCCCACCCGGCAGTTACAACCGCCTGCTTATGCTGCTCGCTACAGCCGGCTTCTACGCAAGCTACGAAGCGCGTGCCTACCCAGACCCCCACCGCGCCCATCATCAGTGCGGCAGCTAGTCCTCGGCCGTCCCAGATACCGCCTGCAGCGACGACCATGCCTTCTCTACCGCCAAGCATGGGGGGCCGGTACCGTCGCGCAACATCCACACAAGCGGGCACGAGGATATTGCCCGCAACATCGCCCGTATGGCCCCCTCCCTCCCCGCCCTGAGCGCATACGATATCGACGCCCGCATCGAACGCTTTCACAGCGTGACGCACCGCGCCAACCATGTTCATCACCAGCACGCCCCCCTCATGCAACCTCCGCACCACCCTCTCCGGCGGCACCCCCACAGCGCACACGAACAGCTTCGTCTTCTCCTCCACAATCACCTCGATCAGCTCATCCAGCCTCCCCTTTGTGTAATCATGGTTCGTTTTGCGCGCACCTTCGCCGACCAGCGGCAGCGCGAGGTCGACGCCGAAGGGTAGGTCTGGGCGCGAGAGGGAGGATTTGAGGTCGTGGATCATGGTGCGGAGTTGCTGGGGGGTGTAGCCTAGACCGCCGATGGTGCCAAGGCCGCCGGCGTTGGAGACAGCGGAAGCGAGGGAGGCGGTGGAGGTGTGCGCCATGCCGGCTAGTAGGATGGGATGACGTATCGAGAGGAGGGTTGTTAGAGGGGTGGTGATGGGGGCAGTAGGGGGCATAGTAGTAGCTGGGGGTGGCCGCGAGTGAAGGAGGGGGCTCTTAGAATGGAGTTCGGAGGATTTGGGAGGAGAGGGAGGAGAGGAGGGGAGGCGAACGTGAAAGATGGTGGGGGGATCCAACATCTGGGCTAGAAGTGGGGCCGAGATTAGCCGCAGATCTGCGATGACGCTAAATTGAATCCAGAGATCTGTTTGCGGTTCCTGATATTTGCAACCTCCAAACCCTGATGGTGCAGCCTCGAATCAGCAGCGCGTGTCCACAAGAACTGGCTGCAGAGAATTAGAATTTTGGGGAAGCGGAGTCGCTGCCAATACCTAGGAAGACATAACGGTGAAGGAAGCCATCAGGTACAGGTTGGGAACAAGACCTGATGTATAACTTCTAAGAGCGTGGAGCTAGATACATAGAAGTGAGTCTAAGCAGAGGCTATGCTGTAAGCGGAAAATTGGGTCAAAAGATGAGGGTTCGGTAGAGAATGAGACTTGTGAGACCGAGTAACCATGGGTTACAAGTGAAAGCTTGCACACTGATGGGATGCCTTTCTAGAAATGCCTGATTGCTCGTTGTCTGGCGCTCTCCAGCTATTATGTCAGAGCGAGTGGGACGCGTTGCGGATTGATCTCCCTCTAATAAGCCCTTGAACGGAACACTTCGCAGATCCCATGTCAATACGAAGCTTTCACACCATTGACCTCGCCATTGACCTTCCCGTTGACCTGCGCATGACCTGAGGGTGGGGGTGGAGGCACTGGACCGAAAGTAGGAGGGTGCCCAACCTGAGCTTGCAAGGCTTCCTCCTCTGTATCATCATCATACTCACCTTCTTCGCTACCTTCCTCATCATAGTCGTCCTCCTCCTCGTAGTCACTTTCTGTGCCCTCTCCATCGCCTTCAAGGGCGTTTCCTGGCGCAGGAGCCCGCCCTTGGTCTTGCATGTGGCGGATGACACTTTCTAAGGTAGTGTTCTTCTTGCGCAGGGCTTCCATTTCCTTATTGACACGAGTCCGCTCTTCTGCCATTTCCAGGATATTTCGATTTGTGAGATCATGCTTTCGAGTAAGGTTCAGATTCTCCTTTTCTAGTCGCTTTGTCTTCTTGGACATCTCCTCCATCTCCTTTCGGAAAGTAAGGAAGAGATCGTTGGAGTTGTTTAGAGTATCCTCTACCTGCAAAGATCGGAAAAAATTAGACATGGGAGCCGGTGATTAAGGATAGCTAAGGTAAGGAAATTACAATCCAAGATCATGGAGAAAAAGGACGATCAGCCAGGTAGCGGTGATTGGCATGAACGCTGATGGATGATGAGACGAAGATTTTTGAGTGTCATGAAATAATAAGATTAAGCTTGCCTGTTTGAATTTCTCCACATAGATGTTAAGCTGACTTCTAAGCTCGGTTTCGGTCTGAGAAAAGGTGGAGACTTGGGCGCTGAGTGTACGTGATCTTGTCGTCTCGTTCTCGGCAAGCTTTCGCTGTTGTTCAAACCTTGCGACATTGTACTGCACCTCGCATTCCTTGGTTCGCATAAGTGATTGGAAATGAAGCTCGCGGAGTTCGTACTGATCAATGAAAGACTTGAACTTTTGTCGGAATCTGTAATTTGTTAATAACGCGATGGTTCATTGACCACTTCACACGATGGGCCATACAAGTCGTCCATCTCCATGTTAAGTTTTTGACTTTCGGGGTTCTCCTTCTGCTCCATGACTTCATCGACGTCCCAGAGTATGCCCTCAATGCGCTCGCCTAGGCTTTCGCGACTTTTCTTTTCACTATCCTCCAATTTCTTGTGTTCATCCTGCATGTCAAAATTAGGAGTCAGTGAGCAAACCCTCGAGGCTAACAACATCACTAGCGAAGCGTAACATACTTTTAATTTCTTATTCTCACGTTGAAGCTCACGGCAAATCTTTTCCAGTTTTTCTCTCATGGTAACGGTCTTACTAAGCTCAATACGCCCTTGGTCCTTTTCTTTTTGCAGCTGGTCTGCACGCTTTTTACTCTTCACATTCTCCCGATCCAACCGTTTCATATCTGCCAAAAGCTCGGTGTATTTCTTCTGCACTGCCTCAAGGCGTGAAAGTGGGGTTTCCATACCAGTTAAAAGGTTGGTTAAGTCTCTCGTTGCTTTTTTGACTTCGCGCTCTAAATTGATAAGAGGCCCAGGGGGCATTATTGTCAGCCTATGCTGCTTGATGTTGGTCTGTACTGCTGATATGATACATCAAAGATCGGCTTGCGGTGGAAGCAAGCAGGGTACATGAAGGATCAGCTATAGCTTGTCCAGGTTGCCTTGCTATTTGAAGCGTAGGGTCTAGATCCCTAGCAATCATGTCTGGTGGCAGATCATGCTTTTTGAAGACGGCAAGTACATGCTCTTGCTCGTATATAGGGTTTTAGGAAAATACCAACCAATCTCAGCTTCTTGCTCCTTGTCTCCGGCCGCGTCGAGCTCCAACTGGTTGATCTTTGCAGCGAGCAGCTTGCCTGTCTCGTTGGGATCAGCAGCCTTTTTACCTTTGCCTTTCTTTGTTGCCGGAGCTGCTGGAGCCATGTTCGACACTGGGGAATTTGAGAGGGCGCCATGGCCATTAATGTAGTCCAGAGCAGTATTCCCAATTGTTCCTGGAGATGTACGAGAGCTCGCGTGACTTGTGGGGGGCTGAGTAGCAACTCCCGCCATGACTGACGTTACAGTGTCAAGCCAAATTTCGAGCAACCAGATTATTTAGGTACACCGTCCAGCAACAACTTCTTCTGAAAACCCGGTCTTCGATAGCATGTGTATAAATAAGAGATCCTCAGTCCTAGGTAGTGATTTAAGAACTTTCTCCCAGTATTTCCCTTCCTCTTTTTAGATATGTTTGCTTTACTATTTGGCGTCCTACGTATGGTACATGAGTCGGAGACTGACTATAACTTGTCCAGTAGTGTGTGGTATGCCCCCAAGTGCATCGACCGAGTAAAGGAAGATTGCGAGGAGGATGAGTGCAAGCGTGAGTGGGTGTTGGTCAGTCGGCGCCTCCCAACCTCGGTTACGTAAGGCAAGCGGATTGCGTGGTTGGTGTATGTTATGGACGATAGTGATAGGGGATGTGTATAAAATACTTCAGAAGGGATGAGAGAGTGACTTTATCGATGCTGTATTACCACTCAATGAGTTGCAGGGTTGTGATTGATGCAACATTTGCAGATGGCTGACTAACCAACCATGCCAAGAGACCCTTAGATTGGCCGAGGCCTGCGAGGTATCTACATAGGACTTTTATGCCTGTCGAGTCGACAGCTTGAAGGTTTTTATCTAGCTCGCATTTGAACCAGCACAGAGGCCAAGCCTCCAATCTCATATACCATGTTTCGCGTCGCCTCAAGGTGCCCAATTGTCCATCAAAGCAGGTCTGCGACACTTGCCCAGCGGAGTTGCAGGCAATTTTTGCCCTCTTTCCCGCGACGAGGGTTGGCTACAATTACTGAACTTGCCGGGGAACCCGACCTCCAGGAGCAAGACAGTTTTCTTCAACCCGGAGGAACCTACCATGGCTTCACGTTGGAGCGCGTGAAGGAAGTCCCGGAGCTTCAACTGAAAGCCTTCCATTTGCAGCATGACAAAACCGGGGCCGAATATCTGCACGTTGCAAGAGATGACAAAAACAACGTTTTTTCCGTTGGCTTCAAAACCAATCCTCCAGATGACACTGGCGTACCCCATATACTCGAGCATACTACCCTGTGTGGGAGTGAGAAGTACTCAGATAGCAAAAGTGTGGCCCCGGTGTAGACTGAACATTTGACAGGTACCCTATCCGTGATCCTTTCTTCAAAATGCTCCCTCGCTCCCTTTCAAATTTTATGAATGCCTTCACTTCGTCAGATCACACCTCTTACCCGTTTGCGACCACGAATGCGAAAGACTTCAAAAACCTTATGTCTGTCTACTTGGATGCAACCCTGCATCCTCTGCTCAAAGAGAATGACTTCACACAAGAGGGATGGAGGATTGGCCCGGAGAATCCTTCAGCTGTTGCCAGCGGCGGTACTGAAGGTAGCGCAGAAGAAAAGTTGGTATTCAAAGGTGTGGTGTATAATGAAATGAAGGGTCAAATGTCCGATGCGAGTTATCTGTATTACATCAAATTCCAAGGCCATATCTTCCCTGCTATTCACGACTCAGGTGGAGATCCTCGGAAGATGACTGACCTCACTTATAAGAACCTAAAGGACTTTCACGCAAAAAATTACCATCCAAGCAATGCTAAATTTTTCAGCTATGGAGACATGCCACTTCTAGATCATCTCCAAGAGGTCTCGCGACAATTAGGGGATTTTACTAAGATCAGTGCCGATAAAGCTATCAAGGTACCCATATCTCTGCACGACGGACCCCTCGAATACACCATTAAGGGCCCTATGGATCCTCTTGTAGATAGGGACATGCAATACAAGACATCTACGTCCTGGCTTATGGGAGATACTTCAAATATTGTGGAAAGCTTTGCTCTACGAGTACTTTCCTCGCTCTTGCTTGATGGCTATGGTTCACCTCTCTATCGGGGCCTTATCGAAGCTGGCTTAGGCCCAGATTGGAGTCCAAACACTGGATATGATAACGCTGGAAAGATCGGGATCTTCTCGGTCGGTCTCAATGGTGTTAGAGAGGCTGACGTTCCAAAGGTCAAAGATGCAATAAAGGCCACATTGTCCCAGGTTCGTGACAAAGGCTTTGAGAAAGGCAAGGTTGATGGACTGCTTCATCAGCTTGAGCTTGGCTTAAAGCATAAGACAGCTAACTTTGGAATGGGTCTCATGCAACGTCTGCAACCTGGTTGGTTCAATGGTGTGGATCCATTTGATGCACTTGCATGGGACGACACCATCAAGGCTTTCAAGGAAAACTTTGCACGACAAGGGTATCTTGAGGGCTTGCTGGAGACATATCTCCTCAACGATCACCACATGACATTCACCATGGAACCTTCTGAAACTTATGGAGACGAGCTTTCTACTGACGAGGCGACACGCTTAGCGAACAAAATAAGTCAATGTTCTGATAGAGCGGGTGGGGAAGAGGAGGCCCATAAGCAACTTATTGCGCGTGAACTCGAGTTGCTGGAAGCCCAGGAAACCGCAAAAGATCAAGATTTAAGCTGTCTGCCTACAGTTCATGTTAAGGACATTCCGCGGCAACAGCAGAAGAAAGTCGTACGAGATTCAAGCCTTGGTGATGTCAAGATCCAATGGCGCGAAGCTAGTACCAATGGACTAACTTACTTTCGTGCCATCCACTCTTTTAAAGGCCTCCCATCAGAACACCGAGCGCTGGTTCCGCTATTCACAGATGCCATTATGCGACTTGGTACAAAAGACAAGACGATGGAGGAGTTGGAAGACCTTATCAAATTGAAGACAGGCGGTATTAGTCTGTCTTACTGTTCAACAACATCACCAATTGACACAAGGGTTGCTACCGAAGGCTTGTCATTCTCAGGATATGCTTTGGACAGCAATGTCCCTGCCATGTATGAGCTTCTTAGGGTGCTTTTGCAAGAAACAAACTTCGATGGTATTGAAGCAGAGAACAAGATTAGGCAGCTGCTCCAGAGTGATGCAAGCGGTGCTCTAAATGCCGTGGCGAGTTCTGGCCATTCATACGTCCGTCGTTATGCAGAGGCAGGTTTAAGACTTCACAGTCTTCATGCTGAAGAAACTGGGGGTTTGACACAAGTTCAGAGAATAGCTGCACTCGCAGGCCGCTCGACGTCGGAAGGCCTCGGAGATGTCATTTCGAAGCTCAAAGATATCCAGCGATTCGCAATATCGAATTCTTCAAAACTCCGGACGGCCATTACGTGTGGGCAGGAATCCGTCTCCGGAAATGAGGCCGCGCTCCAGAAATTTCTCTCGGGTCTATCCTCATCGAGTCTGTCTTGGTTGAGTCACAATCCGAAGTCGATTGTGTTTGATCAGTACCAAGGTTTCCTCAATCAAATGTATTCTGTTAACCCCCAGACATATTTTCGGTCGTACGGCTTCCGTACGCAAACGTTCTTTCCTCTTCCCTATCAAGTGTACTATTCTGCACTCGCCTTCCCAACTAAACGCTATGTTCATAGCGAGAATGCAGCAGCGCAAATTCTTGCTCAATTACTTACGCACAAATATCTACACCATGAAATACGCGAGAAAGGTGGTGCTTATGGAGGCGGAGCGTATGCCCGCAGTCTGAGTGGAGTTTTCGGCTTTTACAGCTACCGAGATCCGAATCCACTAAACACCATCAAAATAATGCAGCAGACAGGTCGCTGGGCTTACGACAAGGAGTGGACGCACCAGGATCTTGAGGAGGCCAAATTAAGTGTTTTCCAGGGGCTTGATGCGCCAGAAAGTGTGAGTGAGGAGGGGATGACAAGGTTCTTGCATGGGATTGATCAGGAAATGGAGCAAAAAAGGAGAGAATTGTTGCTAGGCACGACAAATGCTCATATTAAGGGAGCCGTTTATCACTTTCTGCTTAGAGGAGCAGGTGTGGCAAATCTTGCAGTACTTGGAGAGAAAAAGCCTTGGGTCAACGGATTGGACGGATGGGACGTCAAAGAGCTGGACATCGTCGAGCCAACTAAAACAGGAAGTGGAACTGATGCAAGTGACGATTGACTTAACGCGCCAACGGTCCTTGCCAAAGCGACTATGAACTGTATATTCTACTCTGGCTGAGCGGATTGGGATCTTGCATAGCGCTGGCGCAAAGGACAAGGCCTTTGCGGCTGCTGACTATTGCATGTTCTTTCAGCTAACTTTCTTTTCCCCGGTTCGGTAAACCGAGACTTATTTGATATCTTTACCTGCACGCTCAGCTTCTGGCTTTGAGAGGTTCAATAATCTGGCAAAAACACCCGTCATGGTCAAGATTACAGCAACCCTTCGTCGAACTAGGAAGAAGAGATATTATGGCTCCAGTGAGTCCTGTTTTGTTGACATAGGAAGGTGCAGTCAAAGACTCACCTATGAACCTCCTTGACGCATCTACAAACCTTATAATATTCATAGATTGCTACAATTAGCTCGTCTACTACAAGTAAAGGGCCCGACTACAGCAACTAAGACTCGAAGAACAAAACCCCACTCCGTCCCCCATGAACTCAAACAAACACGTCTCAAAGCCCAATCTCCACCCACCCCTCCCAACGAAGCGCTACCGAACAGAACACACAACGTCTCCAACACTACCCCCATTGTTGGCAGATCACAAGCTACGCGCAAGAACGAAAAGCCCCTTGCCTCCCTCCTCAGCATCCTAAGAACCTTATCCTCCTACTGTTACCATAGTTGGATAATGGGTCTTGGTGTTGTTCGTAATGGGGAAGGTGGGGGCTCCATCTTTCAGACCTGTCTTTGGAGAAGCTGTTGAAGGCGGACTATGGATGTGAGGACATGCTTGGGGAATAGGCGGTGTGGAGGCGGTTGGTTACCTGGGGGTTCCGTGGGAAGCTGGGAGGCTGGGATATTGTTGTACTGTAGGATGCATACATTTCATCTCCTTACATGAAGTTTCTGTCTCGATAACCATTGCAATCCTATAACACCCATCACAAATGTACCCTTCCCCACCTCCCCTCATTCCCCTTAAAAATCCCCAGCCCGATAGCCCGTAATAACCCATCCCTAGTAGCCTGAATCACTTATCATCTCAGCACATGCCTCTAACAAAATCTCCAACATCTTGAACATCGACAACGCCAGCCAGCCTCATACAAGCACGCTCATCATACTGCGTGACCACTTACAGACAGACCAAGCGTGACTCTAACAACCACTTGCCTTTTTTGGGAAACGCAAGGTTGATAAGGTGTTTGAGACTGGGGGGGGTTTAGGGTGAGACGGGGTATTAGTTCTGCGGGTAGAGGGATATGGAGAGGGGAGTGGTGTTTTCAAGCTAGGTAGATAGTAAATTCTTTGGTTGGGGCTTGTACTCTCTCTATATAACTGCAGTGTATAAAAGGTATACTGGTAGTCGTTTCATTCCTTGCGTACACACACCACTGCTTGTTCCTGTGTTTTGCTCGCTAGGATTTGTTGAATGGGTTTGGCTATTTGAACTATTATGTGAATGTATAGGGATGTATATAGGGATGTATATGGGGATGCATATATGGGTGTATATATGAATGTATATATGGATGTATGAACGAAATGTATATGAACGTGGATTTTATGTGTTGTATGCACACGGAACACACCTCCCGAGCGGCTTGCTGTGGATGTTCTGCTTCGAAGCGCATTGTTGCTGAAGGCGGATCAGCGTGAGAGCTATGGCGATGTCGTCGCTGCGTAGGATGCTGTGAACATGATGTAGCCGAAACAGATGGTTCTATGGAGCGAGTGGTCGTCGGTAATTCGAAGTCCGCGGAACATATGTGCTGGCTTATAAGATGCGTAAGATCTTCGAACTGTCCATGTTCTGTTTCCACCCAGAGAGCCTAGCTTTCGTCGAAAGTAGTTCTCTCGTAAGGCTTCCAAATCATGTATGAATCGAATCCATGGATAAAGTTCGTCGACAGAAAAGGTACTCTGCAATCAAGAGACCACCAGTAGTGATGTTAAATTCTCTCTCGTAAGATTCAGAGCCGGACCGTAGAGCCGACTCCCCCAAACTCCAATCCTAAACGCACTTCCCTCCCTCGCATCTCTGGTCCCCCCCAAATGCGGCGGGCCAAACCGCCTACATCCATCAATAATCATGTGCACTACATGCACAATATCTGATAGCGAATAAAGTCCCCGGCAAAAGAAATGGTGGTCCAGTCTTGTCTCGAAAGAGATCCTGCACGTGCGGGCTGTCCAATGACGGGCCGCTTGTGCTGTGGTGTATTCTTGAGGTATCATAGCGTTGGGTTCGGCGAGAAGACGCCGCATGAGGATGTTGCAGTCGGCTTCGAAGAAAGGGCGGAAGTGGCTAGGTATTGTTGGACCGTCGCCAAAACATTTGGCGTTGAAAGGAGTGTCAAGCATCATGGTAGAAGGGGTAGCTCCAGTTGGGGAGCTTCGTTTTGACAGCCTCGAAGGGATAGCTTCAGAAAGGGAATCATTTTCTGGTGAAATGTCTTCAGGAATAGAAGAGTCAACCTGCTGATAGAAGACTTCCACGTAAGAATGGGATTCATGAGATACAGGCAGAGTTCCGCCGAGGAAGTTAGTCTTTTGGCCAGAACATGAAACGACGAGATGAGCTACTTGGCGCAAAATATCAATCATATTGAAGTTTTCTGTTCCGCCCTTCGTCGTCCCCAGCGCAATAGCACATGTGCCATACGCCCACGTCTTGGTATGAGCGCTACCGGCAACGGTGGTCTTTGATTGTTTGATTGTTAGTTCCCCCTGACGGAGCATCGATGTGATGACAAAGTTGCAATCAGTCGTCTTTATGGGCTGCCGTTGTAATTGATCAAATGTAGGCTGTACGTGACAAGTATACGCTGAGGCATTACTGGCCTTCAGATTGTTGGAGACAACTGGCGACAAGAAGGTCTGTAGGTGGTTCGGATTACTCGACCGAGGAATACATGATGATCGAGCTAGAGGGCTTGCTATGAGAAAAAAAAGACCAAGATAGTGGTGTGAAAAGATCATCTTGATTCTCGGGCCTCGAAGATCTGTGACTTTTAGCAAGAACTGCAAAATTTGTTCTGACGTTTTTGTTTTGCGCCTTGTTTGGTCATTGGCTTGCGATTTCAGGTTGATTCCCTCGGATGGATTTCACGGGGACCCCTCGGACGGTATTCGCGCAAGTCGCAAGAACATGTCGGATAAGCGTAGACAAGTTGTGCGTGCGGCTCAAATCCTAATCAATACCAATACGTGGTGGGGAAGCAAACGAGAGCCAGAAAGATGGCCAGCGTGCACATTCGAAAGAATCCGAAGGGGTACATGATAGATTTACATCGAAAAACGAAACGTAGAATAGCTAGAGCCTAATTTCTCCATCGCTTCATTTACAACTGAGAATAGGTTGTTGCAAGACAAAAGGTTCGACAAACTAAAAGGAGAACTGAGAGCACTGGAAGATGCTATACTCATGCTTGGTGTAATTTGCGACGGTACTGCTCCACTTGAACATTGGACTCCTATGATTCAAGTTTTGAGCATCCTTCATCGGAGGCGAATAACCCGTGAGAGCCAGAGATATTGATCTTGTCGTAGGCGTCCACCATTCAGAGGGCGAATAGTTGTCGGTGGTCTCCTAGATACTGCGTGTCAGCGACAGTTGGGATAACTGAGATACGATTCTTTATCCGATGGGCCAATTGTTTTTATGAGGAGTATTTTAGAGTAAGTCAGACCCTTCAATGACTTCCCTAGGTTCGTCCTGCAGCGATCGCACCCTGAGCTCTAGAATAAGGTCAGCTTTTTCAATGATTCACGTCCCAACCTCTCTAGACCATAATGAGCAGCATAATCAGCTCTTTCTACTAGGATGCGTAATCACGACTTCCATCAAGAACATCAAATTTCACAATCTCCACTTCTAGGGTATCCGTGTCAAGCAGCACCAGCTCTCCCGTTTCCTTGAATTTGGGCACAGCAATTAACCGTACAACCTGGCCCGCAGGACCTCCAATGACTGTGGTCTCGAACCGTGGTTGATTGCCTACAAAGTAGACGTGCGGACACTCCTCAATGACAAACTGGTCTTTCTCTTGAAATGGATAACACCCTGCGCAACCGAACTAGTATTAGCGTCTCAAACTTTTCCTGGACTGTCTTCAAATGATATGTCCAAAGCACTTGCGGCCTAGAGAACTTACATAACGTATCCGGTGCTGTCGGAGCTAAACATCTCCACCGTAGAAGATTCTCCATTATCTCAAGCCGCTCGTCACCTTCTATGTACTTGAAGATGTCATCAACAGGCTGTCCTCCTGTCCCATTCATTCTCCATCCGTCGATATCACCTTCCCATGGATTGGTAACACTATCGAACCACCCCTGCTCATCAGATCCGGGAGTAGCGGCATATGCTCTGCTGCGTGGGAACATTGCTGGATGAATAGGCTGCTGTGGTAGGGAGACATTGGCAGGATCGCTTTCCCCGGGGAGGAGTGTGATTGGAATCGAAGGGAGGAGAGTAGCGAGGAACTCATCGAGGTGGGCAGTTGGTGCAGGGTTGTAGGCTGATGCATCGTATCCGTATTTCTTGCTGGCCCTTTTGTCTGGGAGCTCGTCTCGAGCATCCAAGGGAGTCCCTTCTGTGATCGAGTTGCCGACGATGAGAAGTCGAGAGATTCTCGCCACATCCTTCTGTATCGAAGGAACGCACGCTTCGCCCAATAAGTATTCCATGAGGAGGTCCATTGAAAGTGTATCTGCTACTTCCCCACTGATAGCTAGTCCACTAACCATTGCTACTTTTCCCCCTTCAATTCGCTTGAGGTGCTCGTTTGCCTTAATCTTTCGATTACCGTTCACAGCTTGAGCCGAAGTATCATCTCGTTCCCATCTCTGCGGTTGCCGAGGTAGATCTGGCACTTTCAGATCGACGATCTCGAAATCACCATTTGCGTTCTCAGTGCCCATGACAGCTATTATACAGCCTGTCACTAGCATTGAAGTGTGCAGAGGGGTCCCAATGAGACGCAGGCGCCCTGATTCGTCCTCGAGCATAATCTGGTCTTGTCCGGAGGGAGAGACGTATTTCTCTCGGGGAGGAGGAGCAGATATCCAGTGCTGCAGAGCCAATCAGTGGTCATTACACAACATGCCAAGGATGGCTGTAAGCCAAAGCGCTGAGCATAAACATACATCTTTCGAGATGTCATCCAGAATATTAGGTTTCAGAGGCATCTCCATATATACTGTTCCCGCAACCCAACAAAGATCACCTTGCCGTACGTCTAACACGCGATCGACTTGGCGTACAGTTTCACCGGCTATCTAACATAATTAGACTTGACGTAGGTACATTTCCTTTCGATGTGGGGCGGGATATACCTTGAAGTCTTGCCAGGCTTCTTTGGCGATTTCCTCCACCGCAGGCTTGAGCTTCGCCAACCGCAAGAAGTACATATCCACATACTGTTGCTGATAATGCTTCTGGTCCCCTTTGGCGAGTTCGAAGCTGTATAAAGGGTTATAGTGTGAGGGAATTCGCTCTATGGTGGGGTACTCTTGATCTCTTGGACACGGTGAGCACAAGACCTTCAATTGGAGATCGCAGAGGAGAGCTTACGAAGGAGGCTGCAGTAGATCGTCAACGTCCGCTACCGCCATGATTGAAAGTGTGTAAGTTAGATGTGCGAATTGCCTAGGGAGTCTTAGAAGTAAGAGCTTGACGCGCCCTCGGCCCACGCGACAACGCGATCTCTATAATATTAATTTGTTCAGATATGTAATGCAATGTAGGCCAACTACCTAGTCGAATAGTTGGTAGGAATATATAGCGTTCAGGCTCAGAGGTATCATGGCGAGAGTGGGAGAAACGTTGCTCGATTGTTTGAATCTTCTACACTCATATCCGGAGTAAATGGCTATGGCTATATAATAGATAATTCCAAACAATAATCTTTTATCGTACAATTCTTGCACTGAGACTTGCAAAAGCATCAGGACTGTGTCGCCCGTTCTGGAAACCCCCTATATCTACACTTTCCTGGCTAACATGTCTGCTTATGCCCACTCCATTGACCGCTAGAGGTCCTGCCCCTACTTGCGAATTAGGTGCGGCAGGGTTGAAAGGGTTTCTGCTCCCAGATAATAGCGCTGCAGGCATTGTGACACTTCGCTGCTGTTGGACTGGCGGACCATTGGAAGATTGTCCAGCCATCAGCGGTTGTGGCGACGAGACGGGCTCGTGCGAGTTTGTGGGTAGAGGAGGGGGAGCTAAATGAGGGTAATTATACAAATCTAGTATGCTTGACTTGTCAAAGCGTCCTGTCTGCTGCGGTAGAAGGGGCTGAGGTGGAGGTTGATTGGACATTTGAAACTGCTGTAACTGAGGTTGGCCCGAGTTGATGGGTGGTTGATGTTGGACCATGTAGGGATCTGACTGCTGTTGCCCCTGAAAACCCATAAAATGACCAGGTAGCGGCTGCTGCTGAGTTGGCTGCCCTTGAATGTGAGCTTGAGGTGTTTGGAAAGGGTACTCGCTGGTTGGTGATTGAGTCATGGATGGCGAGTGTAAGAAGGGATTGTATGATGGTATGGCGGTTTGCTGCTGCGCCGTAAATGGATACGAGATGAACGAGTTTGACTGTATTTGCTGCGCATTGTGGAGAAATGGATTGTAGCTGCCCGCTGGCGCCTGGTTCTGTTGTATATATGGATTAGATTGATAGTAATGCTGTGGAGGCTGAGGGACTGGAGGGGTCATAGACTGCTGTAGTCTCGCGTCCTGTATCTGTTGCTGCTGGCTGGGATAGCCTCCTGTGGCATTAGGGAAAAGCGGTTGAGAAACTTGCATGCTCTCAAAGGCACGATCTAGAGAATAGGTAGTCGACTGCGGATTTGACGTTTGGAACGGATTATATGACTGGGGTTGAAATGGGTTTGAAGGACTGAGAACTTGAGACACCTGGTCATTTGGCTCGACTGTGTCCTGGCTATTCGGCTGTCCTTGAAAGGTGCCTTGAGAAAGCGGAGTAGGCTGTGCTGCAGATTGTGATTGCGGTACAGCGCGTGAGGTATTCAGGCCTAGGTTCAACGGCTGGCTAACGGCAACATTTCTGGCTGGTATCGACGTCCGCGACGTTGAAGCGGGCGCACTACCTTCCCCTAGTCTGACAAGGGACTCAATCGCACGTTCAAGATTTCCGCCTAAGCCTTTCAAAATGTTCGTATTTCGCTTCTCGTCCGGGAACCCCATGTCCCTCAACGTAGCCAGCTTTGAATCTATGTTATCTCCAGTTGCACCTCCCACGCTTGCGCCAAAGATTCTCGACTGTTTGTTTATACGAATCGGCGATGGAGGCCGACCATAACCATTGCGACCATTCGGAGATTCTGGGGGGGAGATCTGCGAAGTCCTCGATAATGGAAGAGTCGAGGAGACCGCACGCAAACCAAAGCCGAAACGCCTTGTAGGTTTCGGAGGAAGAGGCGGTGGCTGGTCCTCAGAGCTGCGTGTACTGCCTGTGTCATGGCGTGCCGCAGGGCGGACAGTACCGCTAGAGAAGGCTTGCTGATCGTACTTTTGTCTTATAAATCGCTCCAGGACTGCATCGACTTCATCCACATCTAGAGGAATATGGGGCTTAGCGTTCTGCGGATTGTAGGTGCGGTTTGAATTGATGTTGCCATTGCGCTTCATGCTCTGAGGTCGCTGTCAGTAGTCGTATAGAATCGGCTTCGAATGACTGACATCAACTTGATCATTTGACCAGGTATCCATGCTCAGCGACTTGACCTTCGATATGTGGGTGCCGAGTTTGCGATGGAGGGAAGCGCATCGCATGCATAAGAAAATTCCCAGCTAGATTTCAGGTTCGCTATCAGTCACTGAACTCGTGCACCGCTCCCAGCCTACTAGACCCCCGTCCTCCAGAATCAATGATTGCTTACACTCCAGCTGGCCCATCCTAAGGAACATGAGTCAGTTCCATTTTGCTTGCGAACCAGGGACTTCTAGATATACCTGGATTCCTGGCCTGACAGTCCGCACATCTGTCATTTCCAGGTAATTTGATAAGCTCCTGTAGAGCCCTTTCGTTTCGCGCCTGATGGCGCTTGCTCAGGGTAGCAGTCATGTTGTGGTTGGCGGAGCGAAAGCGGCGCTTGCAGGTCGATCGATTGCAATAACAATCCGCGTCAGACAAAGCCAAATACACAAGCAATTAGGACAAAGAGCGTTCAGCAACTGTCTTGAGCCTTTGCATGTAACAATAATGAACGATGGTGGAGCTGCAAAATGTTCAGGCAAGCCACTCGACTGTTCGAAAACATCTTAGCTTCTGATTGCTGATCGCCGCTAAAATGCGAACGAGGTCAACGGGCTACTGTAGTTCTACCCCTTTTCTTTTCTTCATTGACAAATATCGCGGGCATGAGCGGCATCAGCTTATGGGCTAAGCTTAACCATATGATTACATCCGTGAAATCTAAAAAAAGAGACAGAACGCTGGTGGTTTGGCAACCGTATATCAATGATTTGAACGTCAAGGAATGCCTTCAACCCTGGAAACCTTCAGCCCTAAATTTACGGCTCAATGCTGACCTCGGCTTGTTGATGGCGATGGGGCGAGGGGAATCACTAAGGTACGCGTGGTACGGTAGCGACAAACTCTGATCACCCTCCGGTCTTACTCTACAACTTTCTGCCATCTGATGGTCATCTTCAAGTAATTCAAGGCCATGGCAAAGCCAAAGCTCACATTGTATGTTGATACAGTCAGCCCATTTGTGTATCTGGCCTTCCATGTGATCAGGGTAAGCAATTGATCCTTAAAGGCCATATCTTTTCAGCAACTCAAGCACTACGAGGTGTCCCGAGTATCTCTGTTCCTCTCTTACCTTACCTTGCTCTTCCCTATATATTCCATTGAAGCCTCGCTATCCGATCACTAGTTCAAGTCACAGTAATTGCACACAATACTGCAAGCCTGCAACGTTTTCTGCAAAGGGATGCCGTTTTGTGATTTGCTGTCCTGTCTACAAAGCGTCTTCTTCCTCCTGGTTGCTACGAAGCCTTGAGAAAAGGCTAATCGAAACTTCATCTAACAGACATCACCAGTGTTCAAGCAATGCGAAGTTAACTTTATCCCTGTTTTCTTGGGAGGTATCGTAGTGGCTAGTGGAAACACTCCCCCCATAAAGATCAAAAGTAAATAGGGGTTTCCCCGTTTATTAGTCTTCATTAGCCGCCTACTAACCAGTACAGAGAAGGGAGAATATGTTGATATTGAGCGCCGTCGTTATGCGCGCTTGTTCAATATACCAATGACGGTAGAACGGCCGCCAGGCTTTCCTGCGCTTAGCTTATCGGTAAGCACCATCAACAGCAGCTTAGGGTCTTGCTTAACAGGAGTTCAGACACAAAGAGCGTTGTGTGCTATAACTCTTCTACATCCAGAGCGACTGGCAGACACCATCGATGCCCTGTTCCATAGCTCGTTCGCGGAGCATAAAGAGATCCATACACCGGACAGCCAGCTTCCGATTTTAACGCAAATCTTTGGGGAGAAGGGTGCAAATGAGATTCTAGCAAAGGCAAGTTGAGACACTCGTATAGAATGATACTGCTGTGAAACTGATAGTTCTAACTCAGAGTAAAACTGATGAGATCAAGAAACTCCTTTCGGCAAATACTGACGAAGCCCTTGCCGAGGGTAGTTTTGGGCTGCCCTGGTACGTTGGTGAGTTTGCGACTACTCCCTCATCGTAAGATCAAAGTCCTCCTGCTGACTCGCGCTTAGCTACCAATGCCAAAGGGGAGAAAGACTGTTTTTTCGGTTTTGGTTGTCTCTCACAAGTTGCTTATCATTTAGGGCTTGAATCCCCTACGCATGGAGGCTGGCGGGCAATGTTGTGAATATAATGAGCTAGGCAAAGCCTGACTTGTCTAGGAGCAGGTGAAAGTCAGTAAATAATGACCAATCGAATAGTCGGGCTGATTCCCGTGATAAGCGGTGATCTACATATCAGGATTGACTCATTCCATGTCTCTTTTTGCATCCCTTCATGCCGCGTTTTGTCACCCGAGCCGAGTTGTTGCTTATACTTTATTACAGTAAGTAACCGATGTGGCCAGTTGTTGACTTAGACAATCCTGAAGTGAAACGGGTGATTATTCGCAACGGTGTGAGGCTGTTACTTGTTCGTGGTGATTGATGTAAATTTAGCTTATTGCTACCAGCCTAGAGCAATACATCTAGTTCCCAGCGTGCCAGCCACCTTGAGCGGAGGAAATATGGGCGCCCTCCGCCCACCCTACTGATCCCATCAAGTGGGCAATCCCTCCCTAACGGACTCATCTTTCCTTGTCCGGGATAGGGAAATCACTCCCCGACTTACTCTTATACTGGCCACGGATGAAGTCTGAGATCTGCTCGTCCTTTGCTTGCTCAACTGCCGACTCGTTGCTCTGGTCCCCCTGGCCCATACCATATTGTTGAACCATGTCTACTCCTTGATAGCGGTAACTTCGTCAGTAACCTTTTGCCAGTCTGGATACCCAATTCGGATTTCAGATACCTTTGTCGAGGTAATCCTCGTTTTTCTCACTCTCTTTACCTCCTCCCGCAGCTGAGTTGATTTTGTCTCCAATACCACCTAGGAAGCCACCACCTTGAGACTGCTGATTTGGTTGGGTCTCCTTGTTGTCTCCCATGCCAACCGCGTTCTTTAGAGAATCCATTATTGGTTCGGCTTTAGTACTGAGCGAGGTTTGGTTCTGAGACTGAGTTTCACAGGCGATCAGCAAGTAACACCCTGCAAAGAAATAGTATTACTAACTTTATGATCTGCTTTTGGGACTTCAAGACTGAGGTTGAAGATATTGAAGTGCCAGAGGTTCGTCTACAAATGGTGAGTGCCGGGCGGGGAGTGACGTAGATACGGTATCACGGATTCAGGATCTACCCATTCACTATTATCAGGATCCGATCCCTACAGGACCATGAAAGCTTTGCATTGGAGCTGTGTGAGCCTATGATAGTCCGTCAATCTATATCATTGGATAAAAAGATGTTGCTCGAGGTAAAGTAAGTACCTTAGCTAGCAGCAGAGCAGATGCACCGTGCAGAAGAGACCCGAAAATAGTGGGGTATTTAACCTACTTTAGTGGGGCAATCGTTAAGAAAACCACCAGAGTAAGTGTGTGGCCTGTTTCTTTGGGTTAATAGCCCAACCCACCAAGAGTATACCTACGATGCCATCGATCCCCATTACTATAATCACCGGCTTCTTAGGATCAGGAAAAACAACGCTGCTACTCAACTTGATCCCTCAGCTACCCAAAGACTATAAGCTCGCGCTACTGAAGAACGAGTTTGGCGACGTAGCAATCGATTCCCAATTGGCTTCATCCTCCGCAATCTCCGGTGTGCAAGAACTCCTCAATGGCTGTATATGTTGCAACCTCGTCGGACAGCTTGGAGATGCATTGGAAACACTCCGTAAGGATGTTGCCCCAAACCGCATCGTCATCGAAACCAGTGGAAGTGCTTTTCCAGCAACGTTGGCGATGGAGGTGAACAGACTGGGCAGAGAGTCAGGACACTATATATTAGATGGTGTCATCGTGGTGATCGACGTAGAAAATTGGAAAGGCTACGATGATACGAGCTATACCGCGAAGCTTCAGGCACGATATACAGATCTAATTGTCTTCAACAAATGGGAGAACGTTAGTGAAAGAATGTACGAAGATTGCCTAGACCGAGTGGGAGACCTGGAATTGCAAAGCCCAAATGTCAAATCTGATAAGGGTCGTGTGGGAAAAGCCGTATTGCTGGGGCTTGATAGTGCTTTGGCGAAAACTATGGCTCAAGAGTCGGACATGCATGTTGAGAAAGAGCATGTCCATGACCATTCGTTAGACCACAAGAACGAAGTCGAGGTACTTTCTGTCACACTGTCATCTGAGACGTCCATGCCACAGGGTGTGGACCTCGAAGCGCTGGAGACTTTCCTACTTTCGGCCCCGAAGGATGAGATCTATCGAATCAAGGCCATAGTCTCAGCCTCGAAACCACCCACATCGTCCGACGGCCACGCAGGGGCAGCTGTGATCTACCAAGGGCAAGTGACTGCTGACTATATTCTCAATTGGGCTTTTGGCCGATGGACTTATTCTCCTATGGGAACGGCTTCTCCCGCTGCTGTGAACGGATCACTGGTTGAAGCACCAGTTGCTGAGAATCGGAAACCAATCCTCCGGATGACAATTATCTTCGCGAAATATGAAGCTGAAAAGTGGAAGAAACGCATAGAGGCCGGAGGGCTTGTTGAGCGGGAGGGCGAAGATGGCGGGACTACGCTCGAAGTTATAAGAATAACGTAATGTAGGTTTCTCTACTCGAGAAGGCCCACGGCCTCTGACCACTCGAATTCTCGGTTCCTACTACGAGCATACCTTCTGCGACTGGTGGAACATAGATCAGTATACGAGGATCCCTAAGTGAAAGTGATTCTCTGTTTAGTCAAGTCCCTGAAAACATTGTCTAGAGCCTGTCTCTTTCTCTTCCTACTGTCGTCATCCTTGTCGTCAGGATTCTTTTCGTCGTCATCGGCCCCGTCCTCCTCTTCAGTTCTTGGGAGCCAAGCTCGGACTACTCCATCTGAGTGTGCAGAGTACACTCCTACGTTTCCTGCACGCCACGCTAGCGAAGTCACTCTGCTCTTAATGTTGCGTTGTCCAGCACTTCCACGGGCTTGCGCGATAGCTGAACCTGGACCACGAAGCCTTTTTAGCAACGTTCCCTCAAAAAGGTCAAACATCAATATCTCCTTTTCATTAGGGTATAGCATGATCTTCGGCTCTCCTGCTACCACATCGCTAGGCGCGAGCATCGGCAACAATGTGGAAAATTGGGTGTTTTTGATGATCGGACCAAAATGCGACAGAGCGTTCGCACCAACGCCAATATCCCAGACACGCACCCGTTCGTCATGGCCAGCGCTGACGAGAAATTTGCCATCTTCCGTCCAGACCACGCCGTTACAGGCACCGATATGCGCTTTTCCTTGCTCCCGATGGCGAGCATTCTTCCCTAGTCCATCTTCTCCACCAATCCCAACGGAGTCTTCTAGATCCAAAACTCCCAGACTACCTACGCTACGACGAATATCCCAAAGCCTCAGCGTTCCATCGGAGCCACCACTGGCTAGAATATACTCCTCTTGCGGACTCCATGCAACAGAAAGCACGGCGCCTTGATGCCCCGCAAGTGAATGGGCACTTGCGCCAGATCGGAGATCGACTAGACGGACCGCTGCGTGTTGGGTTGCACATGCCACTAGAAGGTGATCCGCAATGGGGGAGAGGGCATGAGAGTAGATGACGGAATTGAGGTCGAAAGAGGCTGAAGGTGTCAGTGTTTCAGTAGCATAGATCTTAAGGGTGTGGTCATAGGACGAAGAGAGAAAGGCAAGGGAGTCAAAGGGGTAAAAGGATAAGTGGGTAACGCCGAAACTATGAGATGATGAGGATCTGGCAAAAGCTCAGCTTAGTTTGTAGTGCATTAGCTGAGTATCATACTTTCGTACAGCTCCTACTGGCCGATGAGTGAAGCGCTTGGACGTATTCTCAGCGCTTTCAAGATCCCACAGCTTAACTGTCGAATCGGCGCCTCCAGATAACATGTATCTCCCTTCAAATTTATCGATAGTGATGCAATTCAACCCAGCTCTATGTGCCCATACGTCCTCCGTAGCTTGGCCGCCATGACTTTGGCTGGCTACGTTCGTTGTCGCATCAGTGCCATCGAACCTGATGTCGGGCGCTGCCTGTAGCGCGAGCAGAAGCCGATTGGTTTCGGCCTGCTGTAGGGCTTTGGGGCTAACGGTTCCGAGTTCACGGCCCAGGAGATAGGAATTCATGCATGCATGGAGTGAGGCATGGTGAAATGCGAAGCTCAGAACAGAAGTGGTGATGTGCGGAATCGAGATTCCGCATTTGTGGGGCTTTATTCATGCTTAAACCACCATACCTGTGCGACGTTATCTACCTTACTTTGTACACGAAGTATGTGGTACCTGTAGTGAATATGGGACGGAGTGCTCCTTCACGGGCCACATCCCGAGCAAGCCAAAGTCGATCAGATGTGAGCTCCTCGAAGCAGAGACATCAGGCTTCAGTTTACGACGCTGTCGCTGGTAGAGTTTTCCATACCGTCGAGATATCCCATTGGTTTACTGACATCACTAGGCCGTGTCTCCTCCACCGGCTTCCTTCCGAAAAAACCCTTCGCGTCCAAGAATAGAGACACTGCGTCTTCCAGCACGTTGCCGATTCCACCAGAGGAAGTTCTCTTCCGCCGCAGACAAGCTCCAGAGCGCTATGAGGAGGATGATTTCTACTGGGCAGATAGACACCTGACCGAGAAGCAAAAGCTCCCTGACTCGGATTTACTCAAAGCCATCCACACATATGCCTCGGACTTCTATAGCCGAGCAACTGTAGACAGAGGGCAGGTAGACTTCAGCAGTATGGATGGGTCTGCCTTGCTGGCTCTGGGCATACTGCTTGAAGAGGCAGCTGAGCATGTTCTTGGTTCTGCGGGCGACATGGTCTTTGTTGAAGGGAAGCCGAAGAATACTGATGGAGTGCTTCAAGGCTTTTCCAAGGGTCAAAGTATGGTTAAAGTGACTTCTGCGGCTGCACGAAAGTCTGGTGATACTAGGAGGGGGAAGAGGAGGAAGGTTAGGCATCCGTCAGATGATAGTGAATGAATGTATTGATCCATAAGGGTGCGCCTGCTTCTTGGTCGAATCAAAAGCCTTCCAGCGCTGAGGGATTAGGAGAAACACCATGCCGCCAGAGAACGTGCGGAAGGGTCCTCTGTCTTTGCATCTGTTAAGATACATATCGTTCACTTCTGGGAGCTGTCTTATTCTAACGTTTGAGAAACGACTTTGTGTGTCACTAGCGTCATGCCTCAATCGGAGCGTGAGACGATGATCACTCTATACGTACGAATCCTATTGTAAAGTACCAGCCCCATCTGGTACGGCAATAAGTTAAGTTGAGTATATTTCGAATTCAGAATTCCGTAACCATCTTCCGATTCAGGTAGCTTGCACATGTCCTGAATTCTAAGTGGTGCCACCACTGTAACTATTCTAATTACTCTCTATAAAGACACACGGGTAAGTGATTTCTTCTTCGCAAGTTTCATTGTTCTTTCCGCAGCCATATCCCAACGCATTGTTTCAACCGTGGTGCACTCAAGAAGTCAATAATATCCGATTCGATTGTGCAAACTAAACATGGTACGGCCTTGACTATGGCGAGCCCCTGAAGTGGTTTCGGGCACAATAGAACTGGGCAAGAATACACCCCTGTCTTCATCGCAGGTTGCCAGTCGCTTTCAGAAGAGAACACAGATTCTTCATTCGATCGCACGCTTCACATGTTACATCGGGTTTCTGAGTATACTCAAAATCAAATCATTATTCATATCACAAGAATAATTTGCTAGCTGCTATACATATTTTCTCAGATATCGCTGACTTCAGAACTGGGTCGGTCCAAATCAAAAGCTCGTTTCAGCTCAATTGCGGAAGCCTCCCGGGCTCGAGGGGGTATCCAGTAAAGGGTAGCCATGCCTTCAATCACAAAGACCGTGTGACATGATATCTTGCTCACCTTTGCTCTGCGCTGTCTTACCTCAATCTCGTGAGTAGTTCCCTCAAAACCTCATTTTCCTGTCGTGCTGCCCTCAAAGAATCATGCGCTAATCTCAGGTGCCGCTCCCTCAGCGCCGCAACGTTATCCAGGTTCTCTGCCGCCGACTCTACAGTTTCCTGTTCCCGAATTCTCTCCAGATCAGCATCTAATATGGCCCGTTGCTCCCTGAACCTGCGTAGCACCAGTGCCTCCTGTGCATATTCATCTCCCATGAGTCTTGTCAGGCTAGCGTCTAATCTGGCCCGGCTATCCCGCAATTCCTGTGTAATGGTCTCTATCCCACTCGCTTCCCCTATTGTGTCGTCCACACGCCCGGTCTCCATCTCGGCTCTCTGCTGTTCAGCCTTTGCCCGTATTTCCTTCGCATGCTCTATAGATTCTCTTGCGTTTTGCTTTCCCTCTTCTGGACCCTCGACAAGTCGCCGTCTAGATTCTTGGATGATCCAGTCCATCAACCGAATAACCCGGCCTACGGTCACCGGATTCTTCGCTAATCCTTCCTTTTCAAAGAATTCTTGACGGCACACTGGGCAGCGGTTTTCCCGTGAATTTTTCAAAGGGCAAAATAGCTTCCATGCACAATCACTGCCTAGTACATGGGTGCAAGGGAGAGCCATCGGTACTTCGGGCTTCGTAGTGAAGACATCCACCTCATGGCCAAGACCATTAGTGATAAACTTATCTAAGCATATTGGGCAAGCTGTGTCTCGTGTAGCCAGTTCCTTGATTGAACGACGCGGGAGGTTGTACAAGAATTTGATCGCTTCTGGGGTGGGTATTGCGTCTGGGTCTTGATTTGGTGTCTGCAATGCTATGCCTGCTATTAGATATCCAGTCGAAGCCTTTGTGCCCAATGAAGGTCTCGCGACTGCAATGTCTGACATTTTAAGTTTTTCTCGTTCGCTATCAAGGTATTAGCGAAACCGAGAGACCGAGTCGGTGACTTCGATTAATTATCAAAATTCTCAAGATTCTCCTGAGCTTTGTTGATGGTGGGAGTGTTGTCTTTCCTACTGAATTGAAATCGTGCGGTGGATGTCTTTTGGAAAATTGTCGTTTCGAACAGTATATGAGTTGAAGAATGGCGATCGGTCATGAAAGATTAAGACGCAGAAGAAAGGAATTCTTATGAACAATGCATGGTGGGCCTGTTCTTGTCTTTCATCTTATCAACGGCTTTGTCAAGACGAGGGTTTCAACAGTGAGTGCCAACCATATGAGAGAAATCTACTCAAGGCTAAACATAGTTCTCCACAAAGCTGCGGAAATTTCTGGAGTAAGACGATACAGTGTACCTACCGACAGCAAGCCTATCTAGATTCAGCACTCTTCAACTCGCATATCCGCCGCCATCCTCTAGTCGATGTCGCATATCCCAGCCGAGCAAGATCTTGTGTGCACACATCACGGACTTCTAGACTTCTAGACTGAACTCAGTGACTGCTCTTGAAATGAAGGTTGAAGTGTGCAATGAACAATTGGTTTGCGACGGAATACAAACTCATCCTGATCCGCATGACCACCCTAAGACTCTTTACCTCTTGATAAAATAGGGGCTGGCTAAATACGAGCTTTTTAGCACGGTCTTCTACTCATTGGTGGAATAGGAAACGGAAAACCAAACTTGAGAATCATTAGGGTCACCCGAGAAAATGTTCAAACAGACACATGTGAGATACTGATGATTTGAAGGTATTAATAATGACGTTCACTCTTCGTTGATATAGAAGAGACTGATATTACGAACATGGAACACTAAGCTCAGCACCCGCCAATAGACATTGGAATTGCCTTAGCTCTCTCTGGTTGGGAAAATCTGACAAAGGTCCGAAACTGACACTATCCATCTACTATCCCATTTGCAATTCGAAAACTAACAGACTCTCTAGAAGAAGAAGTAGCAGAGATGAAGGAACTTACTTCATCTCTCCAACAGACCTCTACGTGTTCCTACTGTCGCCGGCCTCTCCCAAATGCTCTTCAATCTCCCCTACTGGCAGATTTTGTGGCTCTTCTGTTGGACGAAGCACTAGGTTCCTCAGAGGTCTGAAATAGGTTTAGGCATCTTGCATCTCGGCTGATGCACTTGTCTGCACAAGGTCAGAAACTCCGATGCGAAAAATTTTACTTGTAACTTCTGCTATCAAGCTAACTCAACCACAGTCTCATTCGAACGCACAAAAATTGGAATTGGACTAGAAATTCGTTGATTTGCAGTTCATGGTAGATTTCGAAGAGAGAAAGAAGAGAGAGCGCCCATCTTACTGCTTCGAGCCCACTCTTATGGCTTAGGACTCTGTCCACTCTAATTCAATGTGTCTTCTGATCCCTCATGCGCTTGCGCATCCTCTCCTGATGTTTCTTCAGTGGCCTCAACGTCAGGTAAGTAAATCCGCTGATTTTGGTATCTATACCACCCAACATCTTCTTCGGCACCCAAATGTCCAATACTTTCCGCCGATAATTCCCGTTCGGTCTCTGGCTCTCCGTATGTCTCCGATTCCCGCTGTTCCTGGTAGTTGCGATACGCCCGCAGTCTCTCAAGCCGTGCCCAAATGAAGTCTCTTGTTTCCTCGTCTTCTGGCTTGAGCTTCTTGTGTATCGCACATAGCTCTAAGAATCCCAGGCGACACTCGAGCCCGGCTTCGGTATCGATGCTCGGCAACTTCTCGAAGAGTATGCGGTTGCAATATGGGCAATTTTCGTTCCGATTCAACCAGTGGGATGCACATGTATCCCCAAAGACGTGATTGCAGCTCAACCTAAGCGGTATCTCAAGCTTCCGTCCATCATGAGATATAGCGCTAGGTGTGTATCCATCCGTCTCAAAATCCTCTCTACAAATCGCGCAGGTGCGACTATCTTTATCTAGATTGCTAAGCCGGCACATTGGGAGGTTGTTCAGATACTCGACAACAGGTGGGAGCCGGAGTTTCATCCCGTTTTTCACGTTCTCGATATCCTCGGCCTTGATGAAGTTGATTGGTTGTTCGTCTCTAATGTCTTGTGCGTAGGGTCTTGAATTGGTCTCTGCCATAGTGACGTTGTTAGTCGGGCCTTGACTGTGATTGACGATTCCGGTAAGATCTCGTGCAGGAAGAAGTATGCCGAAGGGAGAGAAGGAGGGAAAAGATATTAGTGGATGTTTCGACAAGTCACCGCTTAATTGTCTCTTTACAATGGCCCTGTCTCAGCCTGGAGCTGGACTGAATAAAGAATCGTTTCAACAAAGAGAATTTACTCGACTAGAGCTGTTACTGTCAAGACCACTAAGCCACGCTATAGACAATGGAAGATGATGACAAACCAGTCTCCTGAGCTCCGAATCTATCTCGAGTCTACACATCAGGGTGCCTGTCGAAACACGTGAAAACAGTCTCCATTCGACAGAATGGGCTACACTCTTCTGTCGTTGCCAGATCTTCTGCCTAATCAATTCTTGACCGCCAGAAAGTCTCCGAAGAGTATCGTCGTCTCAGACTCGCATTCACCGTCCTGCATAAGGAGATTGCGGAGGCCCAAGTAGGAGAACAACTCCCCCTATTCTAATAGCTGCACTGACAGCAAATGTGTCAGGCACGGACCAACATTAACAGCAGATATCTGATGGTGCAAATATGAAGGTACAGGATGATCCAGCTGACAATAATGTGCTTCCATGACACTACCGGAATAACATCGGCCCCGAGAATCAACACAATGTATGCAGGTGGACGCGATCTATAAGGTCGTACTACTTCAAGTCTCGATTCCTTTCCAAACCCCTTCCATACCGGACTTCCAACCAGTACTAATAATCCAAGAAAGTTCCATAGAAGATTGAAACATAGCACACCTTCAACCATGGCTTGCCACCGCACCCTTAGTAAGGCTTGTCTGGACATTTTGAGAGCAGGACTACAAGATTTGGGTGCCAGAGGATATACGGATGTTGATTTCACAACGTTCCCGGAAGCTGTTCCTGCTGACCCCTACTGGCCCCATCCACCGTCGGTCGTGTTCTTACAAGGATTGCCTATAGTCAGCCTAGAAGACCTTCCCCGGGACATCACCACATGCATCATTTGCCATGTGCCATACGACATTCGACATCCGAACGAGCATCCAGTTACTCTACCCTGGTATGTACTTTTGGAGTCTCTTCCTCGTCTTTTGAACCCTTGTTTTGAGTTCTTGAATGTTTCGGGAGCACATCGAGATTCTATTTCCCTTTTCTTTCTCCTGACGCGTTCTGAAACTCAGGTACATACCCATCAAGGCAATGCTGATTAAATTTTAGTTCGCACATCATTGGCAGTAGGTGCATATCTCAATGGCTCAACCCCATCACAGGCCAAAACAATACCACTTGTCCCGAATGCGGACAGGAGTTCTTCCCAAAAAGTCACAAGATCAACTCAGACGCCGGCCTCTTGGAAATATTGTCAATGGTCGAATGGGTCACCCAGCTTACTTCGCTCAACGACGATGAAAAGCGCTCATTAAAAGTGCTACAGGATGAAGTAGGGGGACATGTCTCCAATGCAGAGGAAACCCGTAACAACACTGAGGAGATTTTTGCGACCATGATCATAAACGCCAACGACCCTGATCGCGAGCATGTGCGTGGGGAATATTCTCGGGGCTACTATTTTCGATGTGTTGAAAATCATGAGGATGAGGATGGCTGGGCATATGAATTATATGAGGAGGAAAGGGAGGGCTATCGGGAAAACAGGCTTCGCTTAAATCACCAAGTCCCGCCAATATTGATTGAGGATAACGAAGACGCGGAGATGGCTCTCGATGCCCGGCAGCAACTTATGGATACCTTCCTCGTCGGCAGCAGAAACTTTCCAGTGGTAATCGACGATGGTGAGGACACGGATTTGAACGAGGGAGCCCGCCCCAACCAGCAGAGAATCAGCAGGGGCTTGAACGCCGGCGATCAGAACTCTCCAATCGAGATTTACGATAGCGAAGATGAGGCTCAGCGGGCGGCTGATGCTGCCCGAGTCGACATGGCTCGGCCTATGTACGATTAGATGTACAACAACAAGAACCAATGTAACATGGCTCTGCAGAGCGGAGGACCAGAATGGCCTGGATGTTGTGACGGAGATTGTTTCAGAGGAGTGGATGGTAGACGGGTTTCCGAAAGAGTAGCCCCTTTTCGGCATCCTGGGTGTTATGGGTCTCGCAACATATTTATCTTACAGTTCCGCAGCGAGGACTCCATTAGTCATGAGAATATTCCACTTGCACAATTCCAATGTACACTTACTTCTAGTCACATTCGCCACTCAAACTGTTCATCCTAATGGGATATTCCTTCTAAGTCTGTAACCACGCTTGTACGTACTTGATGCGATGAGTATTGTTTCCGCCGTAGTCAAATATTACTTTCTTCTCATGAGTCATCTTGGTATGTCAGCATTGAATGTTCAACATTCGTAAGAGTGAGGATGTGCAAGTTTGTTTCGCCAGATTTCAACAATGGCCTTGTTCCCACTATCTCAACTCCCCAATTTTTACTCTCTTTGTTCGGATCGAGTGCTAGTAGGGATTTAATTGACCTCTTGCTTTAGGCGGTAAGGTACTGTCCGCGAACTCTGAGTCTTGACCGGAACAAACGGTTCTCTTATTATCCGGGACACTGTTACTGTCCGGGCTCGAAAATGACGAAAGCATTGTTGAAGCCCTTATGTGCGTTCCTGCTAATAGGTCTTTCTTGCCCCGGTTTCTGGTTCTCACCCAAGGCTCACTTTTGATCTTTCCCCGACGTCCCAACAATCGAAGCTTCAACGAACTTTCAGACCTCAAATCAGATATCCTCGCACTGGTCAGCTTACCCAAGCCAAAAACACAATCCATCATGTCTTCCAGCGCTGAAAACAATCCCTGGACGAGCGAGACTTCTCAGAGAAAGGACTCGATAAATGGCAGTGACCCTGTGTCAAGCACCACCAACCAGGGAGACGGCTCGAAACATGACGACTCTTCACCAAGTCCTGAGCCCACTGGGAATGGGCCACGTCACACCACAGATGCTACGAGCGACAAGGGATTGATCCCTGTCTCCATGGAAGAGGAACGCGGGAGATTGGGAGAACCGTACATGGTCAACGAAGATCGAGAATTCTGTAAGCTCTTCTTCGAAACAAAAAACTGAGGGGGAAATAGCTAAATAGAGTAAAGCAGGCGCAGGGAAGGAGAACCCAAAGAAAGACGGAAAGGAAGAGACAGAGGAGATACGTAACAGAAAGCTCCGAGAAAAGTCGGAGCGAGAGAGGGAGCATTCTTTTATACGCTCTCTTATCACGATCGTACTACTATGACCCCATGTTCTTGAGATGGGATATTTATATCGGATCCATAATTGCATAGTCCGCGCAGAAACATCCAGATTAGCTTTCCCAGAAACAGTCTTGATTCATATAAATATGCACTCTGTGAAAGTCTAGATCAGCAACGCATGACATATACAGCTCACTAGTAATACCTTACGTAGACATAAGCATTGGATAGTCAACGAATTGCTTTAGGATGCATTACGATAATAGATGACCGCCCGTGCCGCCGAAAAAAAATCAAAACCATTCTGAGTAATCTAGCGGATACGTTACCCTAATCTAATCTGATCTGATCTAACCTTACTGACTTGGCTTCACTTGACTTCACATCAGACATTCTATATAATATTCCTCTTTCATCTAGACTGACTGTCTTTGCTAGTACGCAAATCACCGCGATGGGCAAGTATGCAGATTCAGAGGAATGGGCCGACGTTGTCCCCATTGAGCAAAACGACGGTGGTCCCAATCCACTTGCTGCCATCGCATACACAGAAAGCTATAGCGAGGCAATGGCTTACTTACGGGCTGTCATGGCAAAGGATGAGAAGTCCGAGAGAGTTCTTGAGCTTACGGAAGATATTATTGGCATGAATCCTGCCCATTACACTGTCTGGTTCGTGCCTGCAAGGGAACTGAAGTGTTGGCCGACGAACGCTCATATCCGGGTCGCAGGTTATACAGAGCGAGTGTCCTCTTCTCGCTCAATGCAGATTTGGTTGAAGAGCTTCAATGGCTCGATGACGTCTCCCTCAAACACCTCAAAAATTATCAGATCTGGTAACACCTCTCTTTGCTCCCCCAATTCGAATCCTTAGCTGAACCCTCCACCTCAAGGCACCACCGCCAAGTAATCGTTTCCCACCTCCCCTCTCTTCCACCCAACGAACTCTCCTTCCTCGCCCAAATGTTCGCCAAAGACGCGAAAAATTATCACGTCTGGTCCTACCTGCAGTGGCTTGTGCGCCACTTCTCCCTTTGGGATTCCGAGCTTCCCTACTTAGAAAAGCTGTTGCAGGAGGATGTCAGAAACAACAGCGCTTGGAACCACCGATGGTTTGTGGTTTTCGGGCGGTATGACACTCCCAACACTGGTAGTGACAGAGCCGCTACGGGACAGGGCTTGGATCCTGAAGTTATTAAGAGGGAAATTGATTACACAAAGTCATCAATACTCCTAGCGCCGCAGAACCAATCGCCTTGGAATTACCTAAGAGGTGTATTGAAGAGACAAGGGAGAGGCCTTGGAGATTTAAAGGGGTTCGCTCAGCAATTTGCGGATTTGGATAAGGAGGACGAGGTAAGGAGTAGCCATGCGCTGGACTTCTTGGCGGATTTGTATGCGGAGCAAAAGGAGCAGCAGCAGGCTGGGAAGGCGTTGGAGCTGTTGGCAAGGCGGTATGATCCTATAAGGAAAAATTACTGGAATTATAGGAGGGGATTATTAGGGTTGGGCGAGGTGGCAGTTTAATTGCATGAATAGGTGGGAGCGTGGGCGTTGGTTCGAATGGCATATTGGAGAGATACCCAGAATGGAGTGAAGGTGCTTGGTTTATGATACTCAAGTCGGCAATATATACAATTGTTGAAGCCCTCTCCCTAAATCCAACGATGCTATACATCTATACTGCAACTCATCTGAGCCGTCTGGAATGTTCAAGATCATGAGTCGAATTCCCTAGCCACCTGCATGATTGTCGCCATATCCGGCAAATGCTCTCCCGCCGCACCCTCACACGTCCTCATCATCTCATCCATATTCACCACCTCAGCACCCTTTACATGTCCGGCCGGCGGCGCAGTCAAAGTACTCGGCACGCTCTTGCTCTTCGTCGCTACCTTCTCCACACTCCCGTACTTGTGCCTGTACTCCACCAGCATCTCCAACGAAACATTTGATCCTCCACACAAGACAATCACAACCTTGCTTTCCTTGGTTAATCCCGGCAAAAGCTTTTTCAGCCTTCCGTCGTAACAGACAGCTACACTGACGCCACACGCAAGCTCTACCATCAGCCGTTCATCGTCGGCCAGGCGCCAGCATCCCATTGCTGCTTCGGCGTCGCTTAATACGACGCTTTTTACGCCTTCCCTTTGCGCCAGCTCATAAGTCTTATGCGAGGTTTGTTTTGCCGCCAAACTCGTCGCAACGCTCGTTATCTCGTCTAACGTCGCCAGCTGCCCCTCCTGGAGTGACGTAGCCAGGGAATCGGCTCCTTTGGTCTCCACCGCCAGAACGTTCATCCCTGTCCACCGTTGCTTCTCCAACCCGAGCATCACCCCGTTGAACAGTCCCCCGCCGCCAACGCTGCAGACTATCGCATCCGGTCTCCCGTCCGGTATCTGTCGCGCTACTTCCTCGACGATGGTGCTGTTCCCCGCCCATATGTCCGCATGATCGAAAGGTGGCACGTACACCCCATTGGGATCATTCTTCAATATCTGCTCTCTCAGATATCCATCGGCCTCTTTCCAAGTAGCCCCATGCTGGATTACGTCCGTTGCGCCCGCCGCGCGGATCTTGGCGATCATGAACGGTTTCGTACTAAGAGGGACAACGACAGTGGCAGGATGATTGAGAGAGACTGCAGCGGCGACGCAGGCAAGCCCGGCATTACCACCGGAAGAGGAGTAAAAATGGGTTAGGTGCGGTGTGGGGTGGTTCAGGAGAGACTGGCGAATCAGATTGCCGATGCCTCTAAGAAGAAATCAATACTTGGGCTGAATGGAAAGAAGAAGAGAGAACGATGTACCGAGACTTGAAAGAGCCCGAGGGCTGCAGATTCTCGAGCTTGAGGAAGATACGGCTGTGTGATAGATTAATAGTTTGTCAAACCGGATAGGATAACAAAGCCCACCAGCCTGCGGCTTTGGAAAGAGCTGCTGACTCCGCGAGGGGAGTCTCAATCCAAGGCTTCTGATCATTGAACTCCTCCATGCTGCCCATGATCAGGGATATCTGGCTATAACAGTTAGAGATAAGTTAGAGATAAAGTTGAGTTCACGAAGCAATAACAATCACGGAGCGAGGGTGACAGGACTTTGGCAAGAGGAAGGATGGACGAGGCAATATCTTAAAGACATATTTCCCGACATTCTGCCTTGGTTCTATTAGTATGCAATTAGCAAGTCTAAGTTTTTTGACGAGTACGCCCTGCGAGACTTTGAGTCCGTTAGGTTCCGTAACTTTACTCCGTACAGTACCTTGGTTGGAGCGCTTCAAGTCGGCTAGAATCGGCTAGTATTCTGAGACAACTGGCTGGCGTCTGCCTTGGAAGAACCCTTTTTCGACGTCAAGCGCTTTTCCTTCTCCATTTCCTATTCATGGCCACATATTATGTAGAACAGATTCAAAATCGAACTTGACTTGCAAACAGTTCCAGCGATTCCGAAGTCCTCTGACTCCTGTCCACACGAAGTTTTGATACTTGCATCAGCATGATACTTGCATCAGCATGATACTTGCATCAGCATTGCACTTCTGGCATTATGCTCGACGTCGACGATGGCTACCTTCTTTTCCAGTGTGCTCATGAAATACGAGGTAAACATTGGCGAAAATCTGATTTGTTTTAGCAAATCAGAAAAGCCCTGCCGAAGCTACTGTGGCTCTTGGGAAACGGCTAAATGTGGTCCATAAATGCTTTCGAGGCTTCCGAGAACGAAGCTAACCATTGGATGCTGTCGGTTTAGAAAGTTCCCAAGCATTATTCCGCAAAGAAACGAAAGGTCTCGTTCGCTTGTAGAGTGCGCAGTCGAGCGCTGGATATCACACAGTGTCGTCAGCTGGTCCGGCGTCGTGATTAGTTCCATGCCTATAGGGAATAGACGGATACTTCTGTATGGCCTAGTTGCCTCGACACGACGTATTGAAAGCGAATAGTCAGTTAGACTTTTGGACGGCGTTGTACCTGGAAAGGAGAAGAGCAGCGGCAGCAAAGACCTCATTTTCCATTGACCGTCCAAAAGCAACTATACCACGGAAATAGCGGGGCTGACTTCTAATCGTTATAAGAAAGCTCAAGGTAAAGTTCACAAAGCCAGAAGCAGATTTCTCCTAGGATGTTCCAGCACAATTGACAACCCCAAGGTAATGGCTTAAGCGTCGTATAAGCTTCTATCTGTCTAGGAAAGAACGAATAAATACTCGATCTCTTTGTGGATTGTAAGCCATTGCAACTAGTAATAGCACACGTCTATTGATAATAGCTAGTCCGATTTCTTATGCACTTATTCTCGTGCCAAAATTTACTTCTCGAATTTCTAGGTAATAGTCTGGTCTTTTAAGCCTGGAAGAGCTCCTCTGCCTACTTCTGTCAAAAGGTGTGACTCCATCACATAATTCAATACTTGGGAACTTCATGATTAAGGTGGTCTAATAGTTGAATACCGGTCTGTGCTGACTTGCAGAAGAATCCGCTGTTGTTCGAAAAGCGATGATATTCTGAGAGCAGCCTTTGCAGATGGACACTGTAGAATCTCAGGAATTCGAATGAACCTCTCATACGTTCTAGACTAAGTATATGAAATAACCAGTCATGCTTTCACAGTGTCCGAGTCTTGTGTGAAACGTATTTTATGATAGTTTGTAATTGTCTAAATCAACGTCGTCTTCCCCAGTCTTAGCTTCTTTTGCATCTGTCAAACCTATCTAATCACTCACGGCAGTTACAGTCATGGTAAGACAAACTTCGGTAGGCCGGCCCAAATTAATGAAGTCCTACTAACTATCAAGTCCTCCAGGCACCGAAGACCCTCCCACCTTTGGCAAAGCAGAATCTCATTTTGACGTATCTTCAGTCATCCTGCACAGTACATAACATTAAAGAGCTCGAGAAGGCGCTTCCGTCTGTCGCCTCGATCAATGGAATGCAGGTTAAAGACTACCTTCAAGCGCTTGGTGACGAAGGGAAAATTCATGTTGAGAAAATCGGTAGTGGCAATTGGTACTGGAGCTTCTTAAGTGAGGAGACCAAACTTCGCGGTGACACTCTCGGAAAGCTTCGCGAGGAGAAAGAAAAGACCGATGCAGCCGTGCAGGAGCTTGACTCCAAGGTAAGAGAAGCTAGCAAGAAGCGAGAAGGCGAGGATGGGGGAAGGAGAGAATTAGTCAGTATGCATACAGCGCTGCAGGAGGAGGTGAGATTACTGAAAGAGGAGTTGGAGCAATACAAGGATGGGGATCCTGGAGAAGTGGTCAAGAGGAGTGAGGAGGTGAACGGGTTGAGGGAGAAAGCGGAGAGGTGGACAGATAATATAGGCCTATTGGAAGGGTGGTTATTGCGGATGTTAGGGGGAGACAGGGTGGCATTGGAAGATATGAAGAGAGGTTTGTATGAGGAGGAATACGTGGAGGGCGAAGGCCTGAAAGAGCTATAGGTTAAAGCAAGAGGCGATGAACTTGATGGACAAAGGAGCTAGACCACCACCTTTCAATGTTGATGTACTGATATGGTGTTGAATGGATAATAGATCCCGCGATCCGAACATATAGGGCCGTGCCTTCTTTATATCTGATAACCCACCACCGTCGTCTTCCTGCTGAAAAGGAAGACGAGATTCATTGACAGCAAATTGAACCCATCAAGCTGTGTCTTAAAACTTTGTGAAGCGCACGAAGGTAACGGAATGGCCACTATATCAGCATGTCCTCCAGAGGTCCTTCTCCGCATCCTTGCATTCGCAGACAGCTTTTCGACGGTCGCAGCTTTTCTTCGGACCTCACGTTACTTCTGCGACTTGTGGCCATCTAACCTCACCTGCCTTTCCACCAAGGTCCTGCCTCATCTAGTCAAGAGCTCTAACGATGCGCTGTTATTGGTTGAAGCACAGGAACGTGTGGCCTTGAACGGAGTTGGACATCACGAACGACAGAAGAATACTTACGTTTATGCCTTGCGGCAGATTGCTAGATTGGAAGACAATGAGCGAAGCATGCTTGCCGCTCGCCATACGTACGAAAAGGTCATCCGCAATAATTTCGGACGCCAGAGTGTACCGAAAATCTCCGTGAATTGGCATTACCGCAGCTTCAATGGCTTCAGATACACTCTGTTTGTGCGAGCATACTATCGCATCTGGACCTTCGCCCTTGAAGATAGCACCCCACAGTCTACAACATCAATCATTCGGAATAATCCGGAGCGTGATGGCATTGCATTGATAGTCGGCTGGGCCAATAACCAGTATCAGCCACCGCCCATAATGATATGCGCTTCACCAGATCATAAGGTGTCTGCTACGGGATGGAATTTTGCCATGGATCAACTTCTAGATCGTCCTGGACCACGACAACGCGATATACTGATAATCGAGACGCCATCTTCCTTGATGTCTTACTTCGAGAGCCGGCTCCTTGTATGATCACCTCTAGCTTTATCAGCCCATGGAATCGCCATAGATGATTTCCTTGACCTTGCTCATCGTGTCAATATAATATCAAGGTCGGAGTCAGTTCATATCAAGTAAGGGGATAAGATTTACAATTGCTGACAACGCTCTCCAGTGCACCGAAATCTTGATATTGCACGGAAGTCGTTACGGCATGGTAGATAGAGAAATCTATTGTTCTGGGCAGTGTTCGTGGAATGTTTTGGCTGTCTGGTAAGTGATATGTGACTAGGTCTCACAGCTAATAAATCCTACTAACGTGTCCCGCGTTCCAGGGAATCTCAAATTCAGCTCACTCTAGTTCACACATGTTCCCAGTTCGTTACGTTTCCATATTAAGTGGTTGTTTGTTATGGCTGATGGTATGATGGAGTGCCCTTAGTTTGGATAACAATCTAAAAAATACGTTAATTTCCAAAACAATGGATCAACACTCGAAATCGACTAAATAACAAAGCCAGTTGTAGAACCTAAGGCCTTATCCCTAACCTGTTCATCATACCTACCGTCGCTAATCGAAACTCGAGATAGATGAATTTCGCCTAGTCTATTGTCAATAATGCTATTGTCAAGATTCCGTGCCGAGTATTTGTTTCCAATCTCGCCATTGTTCAGAAATCGTCGCCCATTTTCTTTGTCTCAAGACTGTTATTGTATCATGCGTGCTTCATGCCATTCTTCTCTTTCCGTATCGTTCCCTACATTCTCGAAACGGGCATTTCTGGATTCTAAAATACCATCATCAGAAATTAACACAACTATCTCTATGCCCGCCTCAAACAAAGAGCATCTCCGTACCGACAACTACACTCATCAACTACTGACTCGAATGGCGCACTTTGACAGCATCGAGGGCACCATGAATGACGGTATCGGAAGCCTTCGAAGCAAACTCTCGGACGAAGCAATCGTGGACCTGGAGGAGTATATTAACACTGACTCTATTTATGAGAAGGAAGAAAACCTTGAGAGGACCGTGATTTTGGAGTCCACAGATAAAGGGTTCACAGTGGTGCCTTATCCGCTGCACTGCGAGCCCGTGTACGGCTCGCAAGGCTCGCAGAGTAGTTCAGAACACGGCACATGCTCCTCATCACGAGGCTCAACAGCTACAAGCGGCACGCAATCCCCATCGCAGGCTTCAGCAGCACCAGGCTGCGAAATGATAAATGGAAACCCATTCGACGACGTCAATGTCTTGGACCCAAGCGATTCCGATCTTGTCCAAGACTCAGATCACATTCCCCATCCCACCCCGTTCAAGATCGAATCCCAGTGCCCAGCAGCCCCGACGCACCACGCCAGTCACATCCCCCGACACACCATCTACGGCATCAGCGGTGCTCATCCGGCTGCAGGAGCCTATAGGGCCTATAGTCCCCCCTTGACAAGCGGAATCCCCTTTCTCCCCAGCAGCCAGGACGGCTATCCATCCCCTAGGCTTGGACCTTTGGAAGAGGAGACAGAGGGTGAGGCGAGCAGAGATTTCTTACTGGATAGTCCGACGCAGTACAAACAGGAAGATGCAGAAATCTCTGATTATGGAAGTGGGCTGGGCACGATATCGGAGGAAGCGGGTCAGGTTGGGGAAATTGTGGGAGGGGATGAGGAGGAGTTGAGGGACTTGTACGAGTCGATCTTTGGACGGGACGGCGAAGATGTGTTTGAGGCACCTCGAGCTGATGACGAACCCATTTGACGACAGATTGGATGATGAAGAAATGATCGAGCACCCACAACCCGCCTCCAACGCCCAGAAACCGCCCATGCAAGCTCCTTGCACCTCTCCCACCTGCCACCAAACCCCGCTCTCAACAAAACACACTCCGACCGTCCGCACCATCCGCACCCACCCCAACGAAGAAACCATCCCTAGAAACCTAGCCAATCTGACCGACGAGGAATGGCTCCGCTCACGCCGGCAATTTCTCAACCTGGATTGCCAGTACCGTATTGGCAGAGATGAGGACGGGGAAAAGTGTTTGTAATTGTTGCGGGGGAGGGGGCTGTTGAGTGAGGCGGTGGGGGGGGGGTTGGTGATGTGATTCCGATATCTACCACAAAAAGAATTGGAAAATTTAGTTGAACATTCCATTTGCATCATCCCTTTTCATCCCCCAAACTATCAGCAAACAAAATCAAGCATCATCTCTTCGACTTTGAACTAGTGTGATGATAACAGCCAAAAAGACTTCCTCGACGGTAAGAAACAGGTAAAAAATCCATAGGGGCACCAAAAGCTAAATAATCCAATCAAACCACGACAGACAAGATCCGTCTCGTGTATTTTAGGTACGTCTCTACTACGATTCTATCATCTCGTATCTTAGTATGTGTACGACTTGTCTTCCAACAACATCTCTGCCATGTCACAGTTAAGAAAACCTCCATTGTCAAATGCAAGTATCCCACAAGTCTGTTCTCATTTTTAAAATAAATAAAAAAATCATGTGAAAAGGCGCACTTAGATGCTCCTACGCTCTAGCTAGAACCCATCTTCGTAGTAAGTTTTTTTTCTTTTCTTTCAAAGTTTCTTATAAAATGTGTATTGTATGTACTGTATATCCAAACCCCTCCAGCCACACTCCCACACACTCCCAAATTTCAGTCAATACTCCTCCTCATCATCGGCATCATATTCCTCATCATCCGCCTTCGCCAACCACTCTGTCTGCTGATTCGACAGGCGTTGCGTAGGACTGCAGCACGCTTCTGTGGCGCCGCTGGTGGAGGTTGTGGTGGGGTTTTGCATTGTTGTGGTTTTGGGTGTTTGGGTTGCGGTTTGGTTTTGAGCGTAAGGGATGGTTTAGGTTTTGTATATGGGGGAAGGTGGTTTGTGGAGATTAGAAGGAATGGGGAGAGGCGGGTGGGGAATGGGGGTTTTAAAGGGGAAGGGAAGGAGAGTGCTGGAATAAAAATGGGGTTTTGAAACATGAGCGATGCTTGTATAGGCAGGGTGTATTGTTAATTGGGAGACGGGTTTTGTCTTTGTTCATGTTTCGTGCTGCGGTTTGGGGGGTTGACAAAGAGTTATTCCAGCGGAGGGGGACGAATGATCGCATCTTACAGTGGGACATTGGTTCATCGCACATGAGGAAAAATTTCGCTTCGTAGGTAACGCGGTTTTCAGGATATCGTTACTCTCGTAGAGAATACCACATCTCCAGAGAAGTCTTGGATTGTTACGAAGGAAAAGGCGGGTTGGAACTTTCAACCCAAGCAAGAAGCCATCTCGTCCGGCCGCAATCCTGATTGCGATTGAGCCATGGAAACAACGGACAGCCATGTCAAGCATCTCGGAAACAGTCAACAAATCATCGACAACATTGTTGAAACGCAGGTTCAATGAGCGCGCTTCAACATAATGCTCTCTCACCGTTGCAGGAACTGTTCAACGATTAAGAGAGATCGTAATCCGATAGTGGTTCTAATAAGGATGTCTATGGACCGGGAGCAAGAGTCAATGACATGATTGATGTTTGTTCTTCTTGAAATTGTAGAATCTGAGGGTGGGAAGCCATTGAGCTGGGAAATACCGGTGTGCAAAGGGGGATTTTCGCAAATCGAAATACGGCATTTGACCCTCAACACCCTGTAGAAGGCCATTTTGCAGTAATTTCCGCACTGTCTCGGATACCTCGACGAGTTAAGTCGGATTTTCTTTATGAGTGTTTCGGACATGTTTCAACAACAAGCCTGATCATACCCGATCGTAATGCGGTCGCTATTCCCTGTCTCGGATACCCTAATGGTTCGAACCCACCTTCCTTTCTGCATCGTCAGACATACGTCTCACTTTCGTTTCCCTTTCTTGTTGGCCATGTTCCATGAACGACTCAACAAGAGAACATGGCCGCTCGAAGACTTTGCAAAACACCAGATGATGCTAATTTATCTGCGTAACGGCTCACATGTCTCCACACGAACGCTTTCAACAGCTAGGTTTCTGTCACCAGACAGTAGTATAAACCCTTCCAAGTACGGATAGGCTTTGTCCTTACTACGGATGATGGTTTTGAGGTTTACGCAGACAGCTTTCCGTTGCGAGAATAGTCTCCCTTTGGTAGCCAGGTGAGACGGATGGTTATAGGAATCTTGAAGACAGAACCGAAGGTCATGATGATGTTGCGGGATCTGCATTGTTTCCTAATTCTCCGGTAGCCTCGACAGAGCAGGATCTCGGCTCCAATAAACAGGCGTCCGGATGGATTGAGATTAGCAGTTTCCACATGATGAAGGACAATCGCTTGAGTAGCAAGAGGAGATACAAGTAGTAGCCCATTGTCAATTAGTAAATCATAGCTTTCCTCCATTCTGTGATAAGAGCACAAGAAGACCATGTACAACCTTCGTTAGCTCCCACGGTGTCTTAATATAATGTAGAGGATAATTCAAGGGAGGCATTGGACAAGATTTTCGCATTTATCAAGTATTATATATACTGAATAATAGTAGGCGTGCTTCGCATCTCTTCTATGGTTAATAAGCTTACATTTCATCATCAAATCCAGCATCAAACATGCTGTTTCACCTCACCGTCCTCGTCATCTTTCTGATCCATCATATCAGACGGGTTCGGATTTCGGCGTTCGGTCCGCTGTGCGGTTCCTCCAGCTACTTCCCCGTTTTCTTAGTGCTCTTGGTACACCTAAGGGGAGGGGGACTTCACTTCGGCTTCTCAGAAACGTTTTCCTCTCTCTCTGTAGGATTACGTGAGGAAGCGAGCAGCTGGTCCTTGGCGTCTTCAGTGGCCCACGTTTTCCTCTCTCTCTGTAGGATTACGTGAGGAAGCGAGCAGCTGGTCCTTGGCGTCTTCAGTGGCCCTCTATCCGAGGAAGGCTCATCCGAGTATGCGTTGAGGGAATGACTGCGTCGGCCTCCGCAGAAAGGGAGGACGGAGGATGAACCTCCTGAGGGTTTTCATTCCTCTTTCCTGTTCTGGGTTGTCTGTGGTAGGGATATTTTCCTCACTTGGGTCGGACTCAGTCACACACCATGTCGTCCTCTGAGTCTTCCTTCACAGGCTGGAAAGCGATGTGGGAGACTTTTCGGGCGTGTACGGCTTTGTTCGGTCTCAGGCCCGAGAAGTGGCCGGGCGTGTGCTGAATGAAGATGACGGTTGTCTCATCTTCATTTGGATGAGGCACCAGCACAGGAGATTCCCCCAGAGGAATATATCCGACCTGGAGATTCATGTCATATTTCGTTCCCCAAAAGTACAGTGCCGCTCCAACTTGGTCGACATGGAAGTAGTCTTCATTATCTAAGCCGAATGCCGCGTTGTCCAGCGACTTGAAAACGACTTGTAATTCCTCGACTGTTGGTCGAGCCAAGTCAGGGTCCATGGCTTCCATGGAGAGGATGACTGCGTGAAATCCGCAAAGCAAGCCATTTCCAGGGGTCGGAATTATCTGGTGCCCGTTGGGGAAGACCTCCAAGTATCTCTCAAGGGCAGCGGAATTGACCTTCGAGTTCTCACTGGCGAATTGGTTGTGATGCGATGAAGGCTCATCTTCCTCTGCGGCCGACTCATCCGAGGAGTCCCAGAACTGGCTCTGAGAATCTTCCTGCTCCTCATCTACCAAAGACTCACTGTAGGAACCCCACTGCCGGCCTTGGGAAGGTATGCCGAACCCCCCGAATCCATGTGAAATGGTCTGGTTGGCAAACGGATTCTGCTCACCAACGGTAAAAGTAGAGAAACAATTGCCAAATTTGCAATTAGGGCAGATTTCCAATGGCAGATCTATAAATCCTCCTTCAACCATGCCGTTACAGCCGATAAAAGCGACTGAGCATGGGATGGTCTTCTTCGCTGTGTGGCCACAGCCGAAGTGAGTGTCGCATATGATACACATGGCTGTTGTTTGTGATGTTCGAGAAGGTTTGGTGGTGAAGTTTTGCGAATCGTGATCGAGAAGGCGTTGAATATACGAATCGAGTCTCAAGCTGTGTTCGTGCAAGATATTTGGGATCTAGAGAGAATGAAACAAGCTGAAGCATTTGAGCTTGAGTGGGATTGGATTCAACAAAGCCTACTGCACAACATAGGCTGGAATACAATATCATTGTAATGTTCTTTATCTACTTGAAGAGACAGAAAAGTTGAAAACTTCTTTGACCTTCTAACGACATTGGCTTTTGACAGTCATCCACAATTAGAGATAATGGCAATGAAAGGCAACAAGGGTTAGATATGAAAGAGAGTGACACGTAAGTGTAAATTGCCAATCTATGTCTAGTAAGTCGTGCCATAGACTATTAGCTTTATGAATAGACTCGTAGCTCTGCACTCACCTACCGGTGACAAACGATCCCCACGCGTTGGTACTGTACTATTGATTTGGGGCCTAAATCGTTAACGTAGATACAGTAATATCCGAGAGCACCGATATAAATGTAAATCTGTCTATACGACGCTAATGCAGAAGCCAAGGGGTATATCCGAGTGAAGCGCCTGTTCGCCCTGTTACGCCAGTCCAGATCCCTTTATATTTTACTATACCGACAGATGCGTGATTGAATCTGTACCTCACTTTTTATATACCGGTAGATGCTCGTTACTCACAACACGTTCGGCCTGCGCTGATGAAGTGCTCGGTTCGCTAGGACCGTAGTACTGATATGGATGATCGTCTTCGAGCACGGGAGCCGTAGGCTCTCCATAATGGTTTTGCGGAATGCCCGGCTCGGGCGTTGCATCTTCAGGGGCATCATCTGGTGAACTGGCAGACATCTGTAGACGCTGTCGCTCTAGTTCTTGCTTATCATCTTGAGGTCCGGCAATCGAGGACATAAGACCGCTAGCTTGATATGCATGGCGATGCCAACGGACATTGCTTGGGGTCACAGTTGCAAACGATGGTGCTGAAGCGCCATCATATTCTGGTGCACTTAGTTGTGAAAGTCCTGTTCTCGTAACATAATTGTCATCGTCGAAGGCTGCTGGAGCTGAAGGTTGAATGAAGTATGCGGAAGACGAAGGCTCGTCACTATTAGGTGGTGCGCTTGGCAGAAGCCGCTCTTCGGCTCTCTTCAGCCGAGTCTTTTCATCTAATTCGTCTTCAATCGTTGGAGGTGGGATCATCACTAGACGGGAGTAAGCTGTAACATTTACAGCATCTTGCACTCCCTCTACAGTCGGTTGGGAGCAATTCTCTGGCCGGTCGCTGCCAATAGCAGAGTTCTCTCGGCGTACTCCAGCGGCAAGCTCTTCGTTTCTATTGACCTCGATATTCCAAGGTGTAACCTTCTGCCCATCGTTGGGATCTTGGACATTCTCTTTCTGCCTTAGGCGTTTTCTATTACTGTCCTTTGTCCCCACAATCACCTCGAATACACTCGAGACAACACCTTTCTCCCTTCTCATCTGACTTGTATCTAATGAACAAAAGCCGGAGGTGGCGGAGCTCGTGATACCGTCCACGCCATTAATCGTGGGGTCGCCTTGACCGTGACTGGGAACTACGTTCACCATGCCTAGTCGTGGAAGGAACCGGTCTTGATTGATTGGCTTACCACGCAAGTCAATGACAACCTCAAGGTAGTAACTAAAGCTGATCATAGCCCCAGGGGTCGAGGATATAGTGGGAAAGACATGCTCCGGAACTTGTATGGATGTTTTGAGTATGGCTGTGAGAGAACGAGGATCTATAATAAGTGGTGTGAATGTCTGGTTCAGATCCTGTCGGAAAAGCTTGCTCGAGCCTGCTGATGATAGAGAAAGTCCTCCCAAACCAGTCAAAGACTTGGGGTAGTATTCATATTCCTGTTTCTGGCCTCTGATCGACGGGCCGAGAGGAATCGTGGGAGAAGTATCGACATGCCCTTGGCGAAATAGCGTAACGATGATGCCTTGCATGGCTTTGACGGGCTTTGTGTGATCAATTGAGATCTTCAGCGGCAATATATCACCAGGAAGACACCCGGCATATGAGGGTTCTATCATTGCGGTAATTGTCCCACTCCCGTCAGACTTGGTACTTTCTCGTCGGTGGACCCCGCTAGTTCCTCCGCTACAAGGGGGTGATCCGGTCAGACTGCTCGAAGTACCACTGCTCCTGCCGCCCACAGAGCCCTGTTCACTCAAAGCAGGGCTTCTTAGGGGCTCATCTGTCACTTGAGAAGTTACAAATTCATTATTTGTTCTGTATCCATGTTGTTGAGGAATTAGTACGCTGACACCCTTTACGTTCCGTTTAGAGATGCTAATCTTCTTCGTACCGAGTTTCGATTTCGATTTTCTCGACACCGGTTCCAGGGAGATAACTCGAGGCTTCGGCTGCGGCAATGGTGCTATGTCAATAGTCTCGACAAGAGCAAGTTTACGATCACACCTCACGGTCGGTGAAATGGTGGTTGGCCGTGTCAACGTTGATGTAAGAAGATACGATATTGTGCCCCGTTCGAACTAAGTAATTTATCAGTCTAGCCCATAGTGACTTGGGAATCGAAAAAATTTACGTCGATACTGCTCGGTAGTCCTTGGGATGGGAGATCCAGCTCGAAGTGAAATATATATTTGCCAACGTCCAATCGACCTTCACCACAGAGCGCGATCTCGTTTTCGAAGAGCGATGCGAAACCATTGCCAAAATATTCAGAACCCCGCTTGCCCGTGCCTCTGCTTGTATCCGAGCGCCTTCCTTCGTTGGAAATGCTTTCACCTGGAATTTTCGCGTTCTGAAAGACTTTGACGAATCCATGGAGGCAAATTGTCAAGTGGGTAACGCGTAATGCCCGTATCACGTTCACGACGACGGAGCCTTTGACCGCATCTCCAGGCGAGTATTGGCGGTGAGATTCGAGTGGTTCGATGTAGTATTCGGAAAGGTTACGCTTTTTCGGGGCATAAGAGGCTTTGAATTTGACGAAGAGTGAGGGCGCTTTCGGTGCAGAAAGGGCCGCGTCTATGGAATTCTCTGTGGATCGTCCCATTATCGACCCACTTCAGACCCGACCATATGGCTGGCGCTCAGCCCGGCCTTGAGGCCAAGGCGATTCACGAGGTACAGTGATGATTCTAACAGAACCGATCAGGTTAGTAAAGTGGCCTGAGGATAGCAGCAATGGATAAAGGGCACACCGCGCGGAGAGCTCATGACTGTCTTCGCAGCGTACCATCATGAATGACGTCGCATTGCAGAAAATTGTAATTCTTGATCCCGCAGGTATCAATTGTAAGTAACAGGAAGACCCATGCGGCAAATAGACACAACGATATGGATGAGAGATGAAGCTTACTGAATTGTAACACCATTCGAAACGCAACACAAACAACACCAGTTGGATGCCTGATACCTTAGCGGCGCTCTTCTGGGCGGTGACGCTGCCAAGGGCCTTAACGATCCCTGGCCAAAGCCAAGCAAAATTGCTTGTGTTGAATGGCATACAAATATTTTAAAGTTCTTGCCCCTAAGGTGCATGTAATTTTAAAAGCAGTCCTCTATGGACGGTCTTCTGTTTTTATCAGGGACACAATTCTCTTGCGATTATGTGTGCTTGATGAAAAGAGGACGAGAGTACCTCCGTACGAGTATGTACGAGCATTCCGATCTCGCTTCGTTAGCGTATCCCCGGGCCTGTCCGGCCAGCCCTGCCATCAACTGCCAACCCTCAGCTAGAGATGAGCTATCATTCTACATAGCTCGGTCGTAACGGCCTCCTCATCAGACCTGTTTAGCTGCAATTCGACCTCGTTAACTAACATCAACGAGATCAAGTATTGTGGTACCGTCACAGATGTTGGGGCCGGAGATACGTGGGCGAATCGTTTGTGCATCCAACTTGCAAGGCAAACGAGCTTTTAGGCGGTGGAAGAGGGCATCTTCCCTCAGTTGGAGACAGAGTGATCCTCATGAGCTCAGTGCATATTCGGAGCAGCGGGCATAAGATTTGTTACATGTTTTCATTGCAAGTATTGACACATACGCACTGTGTGGTGCTCCGACGTGCTTGCGGCGCATACTCCATGCTTACTGATAAACGGTTAATGGTGAGAAAACACAATCAATTCATTTTACGTTGTGTTTTTGTTTTTGTTTTTGTTCATGTTCAGATATTTGGTATTATTGTTCTTCCCATTCATTGCTGCTAGAGTTTCATTTCCCACTGTATCGCCCTAAGCCTGGAGCTTTGTGCTATATACTACCAGTGAAATTCAACGATATTACTGCCATTTCTATTGGACTAGCAGTAGTAGTGTCACCGGAGTTTTCCCTTTGAAGAGTCATTTCATATATGGATTGGAATTGTGGCTTGATAAAATGGCGTTCGAGTGCTGTTACTAATAAATATAGAATGCGACAGTAAGGAAGCATTCTCTTGATTAATGTTATATATACATAAGACACTTCAGAGTGCTGGGATTCGCTGTCCGAATATCATTTCATTGTTCAGGAGTACGAACGTGTAGTAAAATCCTGTCCAACGCGCACCATTAACGAGTTCACCTATCCATTACTTTGCGACTTTAAAATATCACGGCGATACATTGAATTGCTGACAGCCAAACAGCGCCATTGCTTCATTGTTCACCTTGGAGATTGGGTTGGAACCAGTTGATGTCTAGAGAGTAGCTTGCCTTCGAGGCCGCTTTGGCGAACGAAACTCCATTGTAAATTGAACCCCAAGATAGTACTGAGCTCTCAAGCAGACCCAGCGCAATTGTATCCTTCCCTGCCGACGTGAGTAGTAAAAATTCGACGCTCTCAGATTTGATGTCCAAAGGCTTCAATGTTGTGTTTCAGCTCTCCTAATGTCATCCTATTGCCGTGTAGCCCAATTTCCACCTTATGGAATGATACCTAGAACGAATCTGATTCCTCATTGCTGCGAGCTCTTTGAAGGAGCTAGTACAATGCTAATGCGCCTGAAATAAGGCAATAGCTCGAGAGTATAGTATTGGTTATTCAAACAGCTTGTGTTGTGTTTCAAGTCTCCTATTGTCGTTCCATTGTCGTTTGCTAGTGCTGTTTTGGCCTATTGACCAGAACATAGCATAATTGAGAAAGACCAGCCACTCTGTGATGCTATTGTAGATGGTTCGGTAGGTTGTTGTCATCGGTTTTAGCGTGAGAGAATGTAGTACAAATACCTTAAAGATTCCTCCTGTATTCCTTCTTCTTCGTCCGTTCTTCTGAGTTTGCTCAAGCATCTACACCATAACTTACTCAGCTTTTCAGCTTACCCTCTACCTTTCGTCTAACTCTCCTCTTGCAGCTGGTCTGCCTCTTTTAAACAGCACTATTTACCTGGGTTTTCAATCTTCCCTCTACCCTTTCCTTTCAACCCTCTTTCGCAGCTGGTCTGCCTTTCACAAACATATCTACTTTTATCCCAAACGCATCATGTCTTACCGCGACTATCAGCCATCGCAGCTCCCATCGGAGCTCATGTTCAGGGATGCGCAGATCGAGATGCAGGTAGCCCAAGTCGATCGCCTGGAGAACCGCATCAAGGAGCTAGAAGCGGATAACAAGAATGCCAACGCCGAGTTGGACGAGAACCATGAGCTTATCGTGGAACAATCCACTTGCACCCAAGACCTAATCGACAAGCTTGACGCGGTGGAAGACAAATTTCGAGGCATAGAAGCGCGCGAAAAAGCGCTCAGGAAGGATTTCGATGAGATGTATGAGACGGCAAACAAGATGATCGCCGATCGGGATGGCAGGATTGCCACTTTGACAATGGGTTAGTCTGCCAGTATTCTTTACTTATGATTGCATTACTGATAAGGGCTCTAGAGCTTGCGCGAGTTCCCCGTCCTGCCACTCCACCGCCACACCCACCTTTCTCTCCTCTCACTCCACCACCTCGCATTCGTGCCGCACCTACCAAGGTGCAGAAGAAACGCGCTCCTAGAGCGGCGTTGATTGCAAACGTGCCGGAGCTACGACGCTCGGGGCGGACTACCAGGTTCCGCGGAAGTTACAAGATCTAGGTTTGGGCGAGAGAGCTGGAGAGCTGGATATGTGGAGATGATTGTTTTTTTCCCTTTTCGTCTTCCTTGGTAGTCGCTGCCAGCCCGCCTACTGTTCCATTCACCTAGCTAGAGACTCGATGCTTTGGTCAAAGACATATTGCTGCTCTGTACCCTATCTGTTCGATAAATCCTTGAAGACATGACATGTCGTCTGAGTGAGTTTACGGCCAGAAGTTAATCCGAACCCGGGTAGTTGCTGGGATCCACCTCATGCTACAGTACTCATGTTTGACAAAACCCTCGCCGGTCCTACCGTACTCGCCACTATGTTTACCGACATACGTATTACCACGGAATTCTATATAGAGGTGGACTTGATACTAACGTGGTACGCCGGGAGATTGCGAGGTTGAGTCGGTGTTACACTATGGTTGGAAGAACATACGAGGTGTAGAGTGTATTGAGCAATATTCTAACCCCAAAGAACCGATTCACAAAACTATCTTGGAGAATCTGCAATTCTATTCTCATCCTTCGCCAAAGCTAATAGCAGCCATCAGCTTTCCGACTTGCAAGCCTGCAGATACCGGCCCAGCGCCATCATCGGAAAATAGTGTGCATACAACTCATACCCCAAATAAAAGTACCTTGGGAACCCAGTACCGGTGTATTGCGTCTCCGGCCAAGAGGCCCCACTTCCATCTTTCATGGTCTGTGACATTAATAAATACGCAACGCTCATCCTCACAGCTCCATCACTCGGTGGAAGATAAGCCAGTAGCGCCATCAGACCCCAAGCTGTCTGCGATGCCGTAGACTCCCCCCGCCCAGCCAGCGTTGGATCTTTGTACGTGTCCAGATTTTCGCCGAAGCCCCCCTCGGTGTTTTGGACGGATTTGAGCCACCGAATCGCGGGTTCGACTAAGGCTTGTGTACGCGCATGGTCTTTCGAGAAGTATGCCAGGCCGCAGAGCACGTTGCTGGTCCCGTATATGTAATTTGAGCCCCATCGTCCGTACCAAGCGCCATCTGGCTCTTGAATTGACGCGAGGTAGATGAGGGCGTGATCACACGCCAGACCGACTCGCTCCAGGAGCGCCTGAGCAACCTTAACTTTGCGTAAGGTATTGCGAAAGAGACCCAAAGCTTCCAGGATTCTGCCTGTTACGTCGGCCGTTGATGGGTCTAAGAGAGAATCCATGTCCGAGAATGGTATCTTGTTCAGAAAAAGCTTGTTATTCTCCACATCGAATGCGGCCCAACCGCCATCGCGGTTCTGCATGCCAAGAACCCACTCAACTGCCATTATCACACTTGGTGATGACGCAGACATGGGATCTTGTTTGATCAATGCTATAATTGCGGCAGCAGTATCATCCACATCAGGGTACCAGGCGTTGAAGTACTCAAAGCTGAAACCACCGGGACTCAATCTGGGCCGGTATATCCTCCAGTCGCCCTCGTGTCCAAGCAGCTGACGAGCTTTGATCCAATCGACTGCTCGACTTAGAAGCTCATCGGTAGTGGGTGTGCCAGCGTCGCAAAGTCCAATGGTCATGAGAACGGTATCCCATACTGGCGAGACGCATGCTTGGACTCGTTTCCCTGCTTTGTCCTGCCACGTAAAACGCTCTACAGCTTCCAAGCCGCGAAGTATGGGACTGTCGTTCAGGTCGTAACCTTCCAACTTCAAAGCGAGGAGGCCAACATGCATCGGTGGAAAAATCCCCGCCCAGTCTCCCGACGCCTCTTGATGCTCCAAAATCCAGTCCACGCATCGTCGTCGAGCGTAGCCTCGCAAAGGAAAAGACCGAAGGCCACCCAACTGGTACAGAAGTTTGTCAATTGCCGTAAAAGCCAGTGCAACGCTATCCGTCCTCCATAGATCCCAGAACGGTTTCGCGTACGGCACGGCCTTTTCGACTGGATCGAACCACAGCTCGTCTAGAAAGTCGTTGGAAGCAGCCTTTCTATTCGGCAATTCGAATATGGGCCGGTGATGGCTTATGATGAGCAGAGGAATAATGGTGCTGCGTGCCCAAGACGAGAAGCTGTAGATGTTGATTGGGGCCCAGGACGGCATGAAGATGAGCTCTGGAATTAGCTCTGGTACTGCACTCCACGGAAACAAGCCGAAAGTTGCGAGATAAATACGAGTAAAAATTCGGACTTTGGACACGCCGCCAACTGAAACCACAAAGGCGCATGCTCGACGCATCGAGGATATTTCCGAAGGGATGCCGAGTATTTTCAAAGCGAGGTAAGCTTCCACGGTGGTTGAGACATCGCCAGGATAGTCTGGTGCAATGCCCCAAGATCCGTCTGTGTTCTGATCCGAGAGGAACCACTGGCATAGGGCGTCTCTGTCAAGGCTCATCTCAAGACCGAGAGCCTGCCGCAGGAATACGTATTCGGCGGTGATGGTTGCGTTGGAGCGGAGTTCGCCACACCAGTGGCCATCATCGTGGACGCTCTCGAACGAATGGTTCACAGCAAGATCAAGAGCCTTGCCTACGAGTGATGTAAACGGCTCATTGCCCGTCAGTACAGGGGTCGAGACCCTTTCGTCCTCCATAAAGTCTTGGATCCCAATCACCGGCGTCTTCTCGTTTGTGTCTGGGGTTATGGAATCGAGATTTGGAGACAATTGAGATCTGGGAGAACTGAGATTTGAGGAGAGGTTGTTCAGGCTGCTGTCGTTGTTCATGGTTTAAGATTGCCGTAGGTAGGTAGGTTGCTAGGCTGATTAGTTGACACGATCTGGACTCAAGTTTCCAATCTTTGTGACAACGTCATCAAAGCACTTGAGAGGCTTCTGAGGTCGCACAGATGTAGAAAGATGTTGTTGTACCACGATGTTACAATGTCGTGAGTCTCACCTCGACCACCTACGCGACGTAGATACTCGGCTTTCGGCAAACAATCGAGACCTGATTAATGCTAACGACAACATTCCGCATACTTTACTTTACTTTACAGGCTTTGCTCGCGAACTTAATGTGAGTGTAGATAACATCGATTGCGATCAAGAATCATCGAAACCTCAATAAAACGAACCCTCACATAATCCACTTACGGCCTCACCCGTGCACTTAAGCTAGTCAAGGGTACTGTAAGCAAGACCTTCGTGCAACAAGGTACGACAAGTGCCTCACATAGCGCGTACATTCATGCAAGCTACAGCGGCATTATTCATCCATTATTCTGACCGGCTCTTCAACTTCACTTTCTTACATGTTAAGGTAACCTACTTACACTTACCACGTGCACTGCCCTCTTTTGATAGAGAGTAGCTATTCTCAGCATCTACTTCTCACTCTCAAGCCTTCATCTTCTTCTACTCCAAGCCACGAACGGCCCACCTTCACTTGCATCAAGCAGTATCCTTGTAGCAGAATGGAAGTATTCTCAGGGTCTAGCATCTTCATGAATGCAATCTCGAACTGGGGCATCATCACTATCTTTGTGACTATACTTATGTGCTTCCTACATTCATGGATGGTGATGAGCACCGTACCACACTCTGTGCCCTGGGCTGGAGTGCGCAGAGAAATGTTTTCGAAGACCAGAGCTTGCGTCCGTGAGTTCACGGCCGGTTTGCAAACACTAAAGGCTGGCTACGAGCAGGTATGTGAGACCCCTTCTGTCGAAGTATCTCTAAATATGCAAAATCTGACAGGTCCTTCTGCAGTTTAATAGGAAAGCCCTACCATTCGTGATACCAGATGCTGGATTCCACCCCCATGTCTTTATACCTCAAGAGCATATAGGCTGGATGATTGATCAGCCCGAAAATGTGCTATCAGCTCGGATGACGCAAGTCGGGAGGTTTGGACTCCGCTACCTGTGCCCCACGCTGGACTTCAACCACGATATGTTCATGATGGAGGCTGTCCGGAAAGACCTTACGCGGAATCTCGGTAGGCTTCAATCTGCCATGGTGCAGGACATATCTCATACCATCGACAATGCAATGGGCTTAGATGACGGATCCTGGAACGAAATATGCATCGCGAAGGTCATGGAAGCCGTTGTGTTCAAATCCATTAATCGTACTATTGTTGGGACCCCTCTATGCCACGATCAGGAGTATCTCAATTACTCGGCATCTTTTGCGACTTGGTTGGGTGCCGGCTCGATTATTGTGGGGCAGTATATGCCGTGGATGATGAGACCTCTCTTTGGGTATCTTGGCGCTTTGCCGGTCTATTATTGCATGCAGAAGTCTCTCAAATTTCTCGTGCCCTTGGTTCGGGATCGTATGGAACACATTAAGCGAAAGAGAGCTGATGCCTCGTTTGAATTTGATGAGCCAAAGGATCTCGTGACATGGATGGTCATTGCGGTGTTGGACAACCCTGAAACCAAGGATAGCCCACCAGGACCACTTGCGATGCGATTGTTATTATTCACCCTGGGTGCAATGCACACCACAGTCATGACCGCGACAAACACTATGCTTGACCTCGTGAGCTCCAATACTGATTCCAGGTTCTGGGAAATGCTTCGCGAAGAAGCTGCTTCTGTCTTTCAAATTGAAGACGACTGGGCGGATGCGGCCTCGCTACCCAAACTCTCGCTTGCAGACAGTACTATCCGAGAGAGCCTCCGGAAGAATCCTATGCTCACGCGGGTCATTCTCCGGGAGGTGATGCCGAGAGACGGCGTTACGTTGCCCAGTGGACACCATCTTCCCAAGGGTGCATGGGTTGGCGCAGCCACAGTCGGCTTGCAGCATGATGATAGATTTTATCTCAAGCCGGAGGAGTACGACCCTTTCCGTTTTGCTAGGAAGCAGGCGGATGCCGTCGACGAGGGTAATTTGGAGAAGCTGTCTGACAAGGCTTCGATTTATCGCAAAAACCAAGGTCTTGCGACTACGAGCGATGTTTATCTTGCTTTCGGTCATGGGCGTCATGCTTGGTAAGTACCAACAATACGTGCATGTTCACTCTTTGGGTGTCAAAGTGCTGACGAGTGGAAGTCCTGGACGCTGGCTCGTCGCTCATCTGCTCAAATTAGTGCTCGCCTACATTACCTTAAACTACGATATTCAGCACATGCAGCAGCGTCCACTGAATCGCATCTTCGGAGACAGTATCATTCCATCGCGGACCGCTACGATGATGGTGCGTAGGAGGAAGCAGATGCAGTGAGTAATATGAACTGACCTTGGCTCGCCCAATGCTCGAGCGAGTTTAGGAGATCGGTGGCCTTGTAAGTAGGGCTTGTGTAACCCTCACTTGATGTTCGACAACATACTCTTACCCAGGAGGGAAGGAAGCACCAAGTATTTAATCCATCATATATGTATCAAAGGAACGGGGGAGACTTTTCTTTTTTTTAGTACATGTACCATACTACCGAACAGCCCTACATACATAGCTAGACCACCCAAAGGTACAGTTCATTCAATTGCACTTCTTCCACCTAGGGTAGAGCCTCCACCCCCAAAGGCTACAAAAACTCTCTCGACGCGGCTTGCACGACCCCATCAAAGATTCTACTAAAGTCACTCCTGAAAGATCACCACCTACCACTAGCCCTCGACCTGCAAGCCATGGACTGGGATCTGCAGCTTCCCCAACCCCAAAAATCTATCCAAAATTGGAGCACAAACATGCATTTAGATAGATAGTTTAATCCGACTGGAAAGTTTCCAAAGCTTCCAGAACGGGGGATCAGCTACAGCAAAGTTCCCTAGGTACAGATCTTTCCTTTTGAAGCTACGTAGTTACGCTTCTCTTTTCTGAGGTATTTTGTTCCGCTCGCACGTATTGCAGATCGTTGGATGTAGAGGTTCGGCATTGAAAGATTTTCGTGGGTGTGCGTGCGCCCTTTTTCAGTCGGAGAAGGTTCATTTGGGGAGAGGGGGGAGAAGGGGGGAGGGGGGGGGAGCATCGAGTCAACTGGAACATATCTTGCAAAAGACTGAAAATCGAGGTACATGATCAGTGCAGCCTCCAAGTGACAAGGCAATCTGGTTTTAGACGTTTGTCCCGCGGGCTGTTTTCTTATAATGTTGTGTATGAAAAGTGAATTTTGCTCTTTAAGTGTTCTAGTCTAGACTTGGTTTAGATAATCTTGTAAAAGGTGCTGCGTTTTTAAATAGCTATCTACCTGGGGAAACCAAATCTTTGCAAATTTCAAACATAGATATCTATTCCAAATGCAAAATTTGCCGGAAGCAATCGGTTTCGATGGTTGGCCTGTCATTAATTATCCAGATTGAATTCGCTCAGTTTCACTTGATCGGGTCGAAGCGCTAAGCGTTGGGCAGGTGGGCCTCTTTGTAACAAGCAACAAGGGAACCGGCAAGCGTGCCAGATGGAGCTCAAGGAGACTGTGGGCTGGACTCAATGTTTTTGGCGTGAAGTACTACCGTTACGTATAAATGCATGAAGCCAGGGGTTTCATCCGCATTACCCACATGTCTTTATAAGAGTTGCACTGTATTGCCGTCAAGCAACATCTGCGGTTAGAAGTGCGCTGGAAAGCTTTAGGGATAGCTGGAGAAGAACATTCCTGGAAATCTGCTCGCGTCGTGTCTAAGCATTCGTTCATCCTTTTTGACGTATAGTGGAATTCTGCTTGGGCAAACCATCCAATGGACCGGCGTTCAACATCCCCATCTCTTTCCGAAAATGTTGTGCTAGTGACGCTGTTGGTTGCGATAGTGACGGTCTCAACAATGATGTTTGTGGGGAATGTCGGTTGGGAATGTCGGATACGGGGAGTGTCAGGCTTATTTCCTATGATGCCTGCGAAGTAAAGAATCATGAACAGATGTGGCGGCCCTCATTCTCGGGCCCCTATCCTTGGCCGAACGGATGATTAGAAGACGGATCTGAGCCTGGGAAAGACTTTCATATGAAAAGCCTGCATTACGATCATGTCATGTGCGCTTGAATAGCTGGGTGGTCCATTTCAAGTCATCAGATCGAGTTGGTCTTCCTATAACTCAGGGTGACCGCGCTGAGTATGCATCCGATAGACAGTGCGTAGCTGAGACTAGCTGCCGACTCATTATGCTGGCCCCGCCATAAGTCGAGAAGGCGCTCAGGACCGCTTCTGTCACCACCTGCGCTGCTGATGCCTTGTCAGTCACCCGCTCGGACAAAGCGCGCAATAATGCAAGAAGCTGAATGCTATTGGTGTACTGGAAGAATAGCCACGACGCAAGAGGCAGCAAAAGTAGTTCAATACAAGCAGGAAATGAAAGAAAAGTGGGAAGGGGTGGAAGCGAGCTGATTGGGTGGCCCATCGAGAATACGATTGTTGACATTTCTATGTGACGTGAGGTCTACCGGAGAGGTTTGTGTTTTTGGGTCTAGGTTGGTTGGTGTGTATGCTCAACGTGTTCAGAAGCGGGAGGAAAATGTTCGAGCGGAGATAAATCTCAGTACTATCTTCGGTTGCATCGCGATCCAAGAACAATGTACCGCGGTAAGACGGAGCACAAACATCACATGTATGCTTCAGTGTGAAGGATTGTCCGTGTCTCAATATTTCACGTCACATATTAATTAAGAGAACTACGACAGCATTCATACATCGTCTCCTCCAGCATTATATTCTCTGCTCATCCGCGCATTCGCTCATTTTCCACTTCGGAACAGCAACTTCTACTCAAAGCAAGAGGCCGAAAGCCCCGGTGGCAACGAGGACTGCCGCGATACCGCCCTCAGCGGCAAAGCGGATGGAACTCGCTCCCCCAGTAAATGGCACCACGCTCGTGCTGGGAGAAGTACTAGTGCTGGTGGTCTGAGCAGTAGTAGCCGGTATGGTTGAGTTGCTTGGATTAGCGTAGAGCGGTGGCGCAGGGGATGAAGTAGCAGCCTTCGGAGGGGGTGTCGAGATGGAGACCAGAGTGGGTGTTGTAGCGGCAGGAGTAGAGCTCGCTGTGCCAGGAGCGACGGTATTTCCTGCTTGAAAGCCGCTGGGAAGGGTAATGCCATTGTTTCTGGCGCAGGTAGCGGGATCGTCCCCCTATTGGCGCATGATAGTCAGCGAGGTGCGATTGGATGGCGAGGAAGGATAGAGGATGTTAGAAAAGCAGAAGAGGGTCTGAAGAAAGGGTAATGCTGTGAAGTAGCAGCTAACATTGAGGGTGAGAGAGGCGAGACATACCTCAGGACAACAGTAGCCTTTGGTCAAGCAAAAACTCCCTCCGGGGCAGCCATCTAATAGCAGCATATGCATTAGCACCCAACTTCCCCGGCAACTGAGTGACAAGGGCATTGGTATTCCGTAGAGTCCAAGCCGTCAGAAGGATGCACTTACAGCCCTCAGCACAGCAGGTATCACCACGGCTTAGCTGGAGACAATCTACTTCGCCGCAAGGGGCCGGGCAATTGACCACGGTGCCACCACTGGTAGGGATGAACGCATCGCCCCCTTGGCGAGCTTGTAGGGCGTTTGGGAACTGGCCCAGGTACGATTTGGCAAGGACGGTGCCAGTCAGTGTCGCGAAAAGGAGGAAATGCATTTTTGATACAGTGAGTGGGACGGCGAAGTGTACTGCAACGGAAGGGGTGATGGACTAAACAAGAGTAATATAAAGTATCAATCCGAGTCAATTGCGAAAGTATGAACGATGTGAGCACGATCAGGCGAAGATGAAAAGAGTTCAAAACATTTGGCGTAAGCGAAAAGGGAGTCCTTTTATATATCAGATGAGAACTTCTGTTGTTCTCCAGAGCGGCTATAGTTTTCAGCTGCCAAGCGGCCAGGCTGAGAAAGGCCCCAATAAGAGCTTTCCTGAGCCTCTACAACATAGTAGACCTTGGTTGCTCTCGGGCCTCGTCAAGTCCAAAGGCTTGCAGTGGCTTGTCCAACCAGTTCACAGATCTAGTAGTTGTAGATGACGGTACCATCCCAGTAGCATAGTATCACTGGAGGCACGCGAGGTTGTCCTGGTATTGTTATTGAGCTGAACTGCGCTGTCGAATCGCCATTCAGGCAGGACCAGCCACTTCCCATCCTCCTGGACGACCACCGACTGGAGCCTCTACGAATCGGCGATTATGGCGCATGAGCCAAACCCTAGTCGGCTGAATACGAGGACCCGAAACGCGCGCCAAGCGCACTAGACCGGTTTGCACTTAGACATATCATAAGTGGACTATTTGTAGTCCTGCGCAGACCATCACAGGCACTCCAGACTCCAGACTCATTAATATTATTTGTGGCTTGGGCTGTTCGATCCTACTACGGTAGACCATTACAAACCTTTTGCCCGTTGTGGTCGAGGTCGAGGTTGACGGCTGCCCTGGTGTGGCGTGGCTATTTCACGACAGTGTGTTATCTTACGCTCTCGGAGAGCGGTATGCGTAGGCTACCTGTAGTTCAATAGATACCTCACGTGCTCAGCAGCGGAGAAGAGAACGCACCTACTGTACTAGGGTCGGGCACCATCCCTACATCCGCCCAACGGGATTGTTTTTAATGATCTTTGGGACTCCTGCATCTGCACCCGAAAATCTCGTCGAGGGTTAAGATATTGTTCTCGAATGTCACGCCGTGCCCGAGAGCCAAATTCTCATCGTGTTGGTGGTTCTCAGCCGGAGACAGAGATGACATCTGCAACAAAGTTTTCGACCGCGAAGTGTTGAAATAGTTGAAATAGATGGAATGGTTTGGGATCATCTTCGCTAGCGATCTTCCCGCTTGGCATTGCACATTGTACGATCGAGCTCGTTGATGTAGTGGACTGAACAATAGGGAACTTGTGTCGTTGAGTGGGTGGAGGGTGTTGTAGACTTCGTCAAATGCTCCTTGCTGTACGCTCGGAAATTCGTTCCAAGGCCGTAGCACTGTAGGGCAATGATTACCCTTTGAACAGGTCGTACTTCCGTAGATGTTTAACAAACTTGAGGACTTGTCTGTCTGGACGGAAATGGATTTAGAAAGACGGTGGCATGATCGCGGTAGTTCTTCGGGGGCTATACAACTCGTTTGTTTCTCGTCCTCTTCAGCACGGTGGCGTTCCTGCTCCGCACGTCGACGTTCCTACTCTGCGCGGCCCTCAGCCTGCTGCGGAGCCTACCAACAAATGCATAAATCGAGGAAACCAGTAAAAAGATAACGAATTGAATGTAAAGTTGTCGAAATGTCGAAGTATTAAAGATTAAACTAGGAAATAAAAACATTGCATTTCTTATCTAGATTTCACATCTGTAGCCGATAAGTAAATCTGCTGTACTCTACATCTACTTGACAAGACCTTTGTCTATCAATCTCGGGTATGAAGCGATAAGCGTCGTTTTAACAGGAAAGAGCTCTTCGTGCAATTGATTTCGTGAGCGTCGAATATTCCATTCCGAAAATTCGGAATATTAGCGTATGCAGAAAGCTCTGCAATCCTTGGCATTCATTTTTGCATTACCCCACGGTCCCTTTTGTATGGGGAATTCGAAAATTCAATCCATCCCCCCCCCCAACTGCGGAAAATTGAAGCTATTCAGACCTCTTTGTTTGTTGACGTTCTTGTAACCGTTTTTATTCGAAATGCCTCAACGCCGGAGTTAAAATCTACCTCTAGATGACCTCCTCACCACCTCTAGAGCATCCGGAAGGCGTAGGAAACCGACGACTCGAGCTGAACAGCCGTCAAACGAAGCATGTCTGCTATTCAATTCAAACGAAGCTCATCGTTTTGTCTGACTCCTACACGCTGTCCTTTTTTATTACTCCAGCGTCTCCTCTTCAGAATTCTTGATATCGTGGATTGACGCACGTTGATGCCCCACTCCTCTCATATGTACCAGACCATCTCTTTCTGCATGGCCCACGGCTGTTCCTCGAGGTAGGCTATGAGGCCATTTTCAGCTGCCTTAAACACCTTGCGGGGGGCCCCTTTGGGGCGAAACTGAGGTTTAAACGATGACGAATACATGAAGAGATTCTCTAGGATGCTATACACTGTTCTAGAACAGCAGTGAACCTCTTCGGCGATGGCGGCGGGTTGCCAATGAAGTAGTAGAAGCCGTACGATTCTGGAGCGAATCGCTGCAGGTAGTGGGCCGGTCATAGCTGAAAATGCGTTAAGAACGTCAACAAACAAAGAGGTCTGAATAGCTTCAATTTTCCGCAGTTGGGGGGGGGTGGGTTGAATTTTCGAAGTCCCCATACAAAAGGGACCGTGGGGTAACGCAAAAATGAATGCCAAGGATTGCAGAGCTTTCTGCATACGCTAATACATGATTAACCGCCGTACTAGTTCAGATCCGGACCTCGGACATCATCCCAATCATCGCCATCCAACACCACCACCTGTCACCTCATGAACATGAAACACCATCGAAGGCTGTGCCCAAAACACTCCACGTAACCACAAGCATCACTCACATATATAAATGTATCTCCCACCTTCTCCTCGCCCGTTTCATCTCTCAAGCATCCCCGAATCCCCTTCCACAATCTCTCATCACCACAATGATCCACTTCACAACCATCAACTTAGCCCTCCGACCTCTCACGACCTCAATCCCCCGTCCCCGTGCTGCCTGGCGCACCTTGAGATCAAAGATACGGATTAGACCTTCGAGACGTGCTGCTTATGCGAGGCTTGAAGGCGAAGAGCAGATCCCGCTACTTAACTGAGGTTTATGATGATTTGACATGGAGATGCTTCCACTACCAAAAAGAACCACAAAGCACATGCCGGTCATGGCCCGTCCTGAAGAAGTTTACGGCAGGCTCGAAATTGTGGTCCATGTCACCTTATCCGACTTGATTCGGTTCATCAATCGTTAAAGGGTGGAGCGGGACGACGCGCATACTTTATGTGCAGATGTGAAGGCGTCTGATTTGGGATTTTCCTGATACCGTTTCAGACGGCCTTTCTCACTACTATTTGTAGCATCTGAGAAGTGGAATCGACTTAACAGTACTGATCGGTAATTTTCAAAACGATTCGACGGCTCTGCCTAGAATGGGTAATAACATATCTATCATGCAAATTTCCGGAAGACATCATGTCCAAGGATCTCCACCACACCACTCTCTTTCTCATCGATGTACAAAAAGGCTTCAATGATCCAAATCCACTGAGGCTCTGGCCGATCTCCCCATGGTCACCTTCGCTCCAGTCGTTGGGCTTCAGAAAGAAGACTTCTAGAATGGCAACGAACAGGAAGCAAATAGTCAGTGAATCTGGGCTGCGCGCCAATTAGCGATCCAGGCGGCTTTGGTCAGCGTGGAGCTCGCGAAGGCAGCAATGCCGAGGGCGGTCAGTGGACCGATGGGTCTGACCCAGATGGTCACATGAGGTTGTTGGCCATGCTATGCTGCAGCTTGTTGCGACCATTATGATTATTGCTGCCGTTGTCGTTGCGGGGGTCGAGGTGGTGGTGAAGCGCTATGGGAATGGCAGGTGAGTGAATGAGGCAAGAGGTGTTGTGCAAGAACGACAGCCTGGAAGCCACAAGCTTGAATGCTTCTTGGTGAGCTTTGCAATGGAACTCTAGCCTAAACAATCCCCCAGTTTCACACCTTCCCGTTCCCGCTTATCATCCGTGACCCCGCTGAGATACCTATGTGCAACATCAACTATCTCACATCTAAGCAGTGAAATCACCTCCTTCCAGCTTCTCATGAGCTCATCACTCTGTTCTTTTCTTTGGTTCTCAGACTTGCCACCAAAACCATTCTCCCAGTCGATCTTGATGAGCAACACGCCATCGGCATTTGGTTCAGTCGTAGCCGCAACAATACAATAGCTCTTACCAAAATTAATACAGAAGCGATAGCGGTATGCGGGAGCAGTGTGAGCTTTGATAACCGCCGCATAAAACTCCTCACCTCTCGGTATCCTGATTGACAACCCACACTCCTTGTTGCCTTTCACCGGCTTCAGAACACCGTCGTGGCCAGTCTTCCGACCATCAACTCTAGCATTACCCGAAGATTCCGGAATCGTTTGCCCAACTGCCACCCGCTCTCCTCCCTGATAACGTCGGCTCCATTGCTGATCAACCAACTCTAAGATCTTGATATCACAGTCCGGATATTGGACTGTGTACACGCCGAAGATCCAATGATCAGCGCCCCATTTTCGGCGACCGTGAGCAATGTCGCAGACTGTTGGAACGGCCGGGGCAGATGCCTCAAGGCTTTGAGTCTTTGCGCGGTGCTGTCGAGCCGATATCAAGGAGTTGGTCGGTTGAGAGGCCGTTGGTGGAGCCGGGCCAGTCGAGGTGAATAGAATGATTCCGTCTTCTTTTGCGTATCTTGGGAGGGGCTAAGTAGGAAAAGATTCGGGTGAAGACGGGAGGTTTGTCGTGTTCTAAGAGGGTGGTATTTGCAAGCTTGGGAGACACAGTCTTCGACAGATAAGCCAGTGAAGGAAGAGTCACTCTGCAGTCGACAGGCGAACTCGTCGGCCCTCTTTATGTTGCTGGGGGCTCTATCCTGCGGATCAAAGCCATGCCTTCTGTATCTGACTGTGCATAAACCCCTAAGAAGAACCCTATAGGAGGTAGCTGAGGCTACTCCATATGTCAAAGCAGCAGTTTTCTCCACCGTACCTTCGCTGCCTCCACTCGCTCCTATCGTTTTCAGACTCTTCGTCACCACCACTCGCTCCCATCATCATCAGACTCTTCGTCATCACCTTCGTCACGAACCCCATCATCGCTACTATTACCAGTCTCCTCACACTCCTTCGCCTCAACCGAGTTCGTATTACCAATTTGAAGATCAACCAACAAAAGCCCGGATATCCCCGCTCTGGTCCGAAAACGAATCCCCATTGCATTCCAAACCGTCGTCGCCCCAAAGCAAACCAGAAGCACTCCCCTTTACTCTCCAGTCCTGATCGGTCGCTACAACAAAGTAATTCGGGTCAAACATTCCCTTCTCTGCCCCAGCTAAACATAGTTCTCATAACACCGCCCGAAGCGGTCCTCCTATGTATCTAAACCCCACGGGGAAACTATACTCTTTCTGCCGGGGCCACACAATCGATGTCGGATTCGCATGCCAGTTTGCAGCTGGATTAGCTCTTCGTCAGTGAGATCCACGAGGGGGTGTGCAGAGCGCCAAATGGGAGCAACTCCATCGGTCGATCACGGTTAGTATGTACTCCAATTCCCGGCGCCCTTTGCTGGGTGGCAGTTGTGAGATCGATCGAGGGGAGTCTGCCATTGCATGATTGAGGTAATTCTGAAAGAAAAAAAGAAAAGAAAAAAAAAAGGTAATGTGCAAAAGATTTTGTCGGTTTCCCGTGGGCAGAACTTACTGTAGTAGGCGATTTGATAGCCTAGGTACTGTGTGAACTACTGTATGTGCGGACACAGGCAAAGGCAGATTTGGGGGGGATACTCTCTGGATTTCGCCTGCAGACATACTTCGCGATATACATCGGCATCTTGATATTTGGAGCAAGCGAGAGTCAAGTTAGTTCAAAGCGTGCGAGTTGGGCGAATGTTGAAGGCGTAGGAGATACCAGTGACTTCAAACTGTGGGGGGGCTTCCAACATCTGGATATTCATTCTTCATATCCATTGTGCAATTTTCCCAACTCTTGAAATCGATAAAGTTAGGTAACGTGGATTATCACCAAACAAGAGGCAAAACACTGTCATACATAGCAACAGATATGCTTGTCATCTCAAATCCTGCAAACCTGATACTAATAATTTGCGTAAACGCCCGCTTTCTGTAAATGCCCACCCAAATCGCCTTGAAATGTAAGTCCAACCTGCACTCGCTGAGACGCCTTTCCCCGTCCACCCACATGATATCGCCGTCTTTTGTTCCCCATCCATCCATATAAACGCTTAAACATCCAAGCCAGCCATATCCATAAACGCCCCGGCAATTTCCGCCACACCATCCGCCTTCTCCATCTCTTCCTCCGCTTTCCTCCTCTTTTCTTCCTCCGCCTCCCTCCTTTCCCTCTCCCTCTCATCCTCCTCTACTTTCCTACATAACGTCTGGCCAAACCACCCAAAACACCTCGGACACCTATAATTCTTCTGACAGTGCGAGCAATCGCAGGGAGAATCCTTGAGGAGGCAGTCGGGGCACACATGTACACCACAGAGAGCGCATTCGCGGGCGGCGGCAGTGCACTTGGGGCGGTGGTCGCCGATCGGGCGGTATTCGGGGCAGAGAAAAGAGGCACAGCCGCGCCATAGGGGTGGAGGGGTAGGGATGGGGGTGATGGGTGCTCTCGGGGTGGTAGGGGGAGTGGCATTTGCTGAGCTGAGATCTTTAGCGGGGATGCAGGTAGGGGAGGTTGAGGACGGCTGCGAGGAAAAAGTGAGGTCTTCAGTGTCGGCGATGAGGTCTGTGTCGTTAGTTTCAGGGAGATTTGTTAAAGCAGCAAGCTCCTGTGTATGATGTGGGTTTTCCTTCAATAGGAGAAGGCGTCGGATAGCCTCGAGTAGTTCATCTTCCGATTTCTTGCTTGGAATCTTAGATGTCTCAACTGGTTTCTCGTTCATGTGTTTTTTCTCAACAGTCAAGTCTCTATAACCGCAGATCCTCATTTTAAGACCTCGGAGATCATGGGCAAAACAGAAGGGCTCATGGCAAGCTTGGCAGGCGGCCCTCCATCCTGGCGTCTGCCAGCATTCTTGACAAAGACTACGCGGGCACATGCTATTGTCCTGACTGCCTGGTCCGTATAACAGCCAGTGTAGCATTTGATCATGGCCTTCCCGGAGAGTGTAATCAGGCGAATCAGGTTTTCCATACGCTGCCCTTGGAAAGTCTTCATCTTGTCGAATTCGCGCAAATTCGGGATCTTCGTAACCCCTGCCTCCAGGGAGCGGCGCAGTGCGGATTTGGCCAGCGCCTATTCTATTCATGTCAGGGCCAACGAAAGAAATGCCCCCACCGCCAGAAAACATTGGCTTCAAACAGCACCAATGCATTTTAAGGTTCGGAGTGCTGGAGCTGGTTGGTTCATTTCCAACATTTTCACCACCAGATGATTCTTGCATCATCAAATTCGGGCTCCTCGTCTCGCCCGGAGCCCACCAGAAAAGATCATGACTGACCCCTTCACGAGCTGTAGCGTCTGCTGTAGATTCATCCAGCTTGGTTCTCTTCGACCGCGGTAACGGTCGAGCGAATGCACAGCTTGCACACAGAGTCTTCCTACAGCCCATACAATGCAATCGTACACTGCATTGCTCGCATCTTTCCAGTATTCGATCTCCGCAATCATGACATTTGAAATTCTCGGTGAACATCCTGTGGCTCCGGCGAAGATGCGTAGGCACCATCCTACCTTCACTCCGACCTGGCTGATCTTGGCATCCCAGCGGCTCCCCCTCATGGCCGTATTCCGCCTCTGCCCATAGCTGCCCTCTGGATGCTTCAGCCTTTACAAGCTCTAATCCCAACGTATTGCCAGAGCGCCATAGGCGATCAAAGACAACCCAGACTTCCCCTCGGCCATCCAGATTACCTCTGCCTGTATAGTAGTCCTTCCTCCTGAGACAGCGGCCCCCTGGCGTAGGACACCAGGCTGTATCTGTCCATATGCCTAAATTATAGCAGATTTTAATAAGTTCGTGGGTAGGTTCTGCATCCGAATCTGTCCGTAGCAGTGATGCAGGAAGATATGGTCGCCGTCTGTGATGCCGGCACCGAAATGTGTAGAGACTCCTCAAAGCTAAATGATCAACATGAACGGATTTGTTAAGGGAGCTGACCGATTTCTGAAGACTGAATAAAGTAAGATATGGGACAATATGATATTTTAACGACACTTGCTTGCAACCGCGGACAGATAGGTGCTGTAAAGTCTCCCTCCGGGCAGGAAGGATGTTTGCGGTCAAGGCAAGACCTCCTACTGCGGTGTGATCTAGGTCCAGTGTTTTCAACCGAGTACCTATCGGTAGTATGACCGTAACCAGGAGTTGATCCAGCGCGTTTTTCTTTGACCGCCGAAGAAGGGATTCTCCAGATGTATCGCTTGCCGGCGACGGCTGCCTTATCTCAGCTCGCCCAAGGTTGAATAGACGGAAGGAAAGATAGTTCCATGCTGTTGGGTACGACTGCAGAAACGATCGAAGGTATCTGGAGGTGTGGTAAAGGTCGAGGATTGCAGATGTTGGTAATTGGAGAAATAGCGATTCAACGATAGGCGGATATGTGGCTGTGACTCGCTCAAAGATCGACAAGGAGGTCCGTGTTTTTGGAGTTACCGATCTTGTAACAGTCCTTGTAGAGCATCTTGTCTTCATGAAAAGAGACTCTTCCGAAGGTGAGGTACAGACATCCATGGGGCCATGCGCAGCCAAGTTAACATACGCTTAGGGTCTTGTATGGATGGAATGTGACGAGTCCGAAATACTATAGAAGTACAATCACTAGAAACCAGAAGATGGTCCTAATGTAGGTACAACCGTACATGGAAAAACCTTCATCTTTGAGCTGCAGGTGTGACGTGGGGTCCCTCAGCCTTGGCACCCGTACTCGTACAGAACACCAGCAGTTTTTGGCGGCTCCCTGGTGCCCGCGAAGGAGAACCCTAATCGATAAGACAAAATAGATATAATATATGCGTATGCAACGCGCAATGACCGCTGAAGAGCTCTGCGATGGCATTTGCGAGCTTTACGTTTATATCGTACCACGCATCTGTTCGACAAAATCCATTCAATCTTTGAGCAAACGTTTGATAAGTTATCGCCTGTTATTTCCATCCCCGATCGTATACCCTCTTGCGATTCCACTCCTTCCCTCCTCAATAGGAGCCCCACCACGTATCCCAGGTTCATCATATGCGATTTCAAAATCACTCCCGAGCCCCCTCCAGGTCCTGCTTGATCTAAGGTATTCAGCCCCAGGAGACATCTCACCACCAACGGCCGCTACATCTCCCTTAGGACGCTTCATCAATGCCTTCGCAGACTTGCTCAATTGACTTTGGTTAGCAGGCAGGTTGGATACGCGTGCAGCAAAAGACTGCATTGGCCGAGAATTTGAGACATAGCGTCCCGTTCGTAGATCAAATTCAGGGGCCGCAGACTCTGGCTCTGAATCAAAGTCTCCATTGTTAATATCCTCGCCAGCGTTCAGTGAACCATTTTGCAAGCCGTTTCCATCCCTCTTAGCATCCAGCGGAGGCTCTCTAGGTTCGTTTAGTAATCTCTGAAAGTCGCTAGTCCATTCTCCAGTCCAGACTCTCTTATCGTCCCCTTTAAGCGCTAATTCAAGCTCGAATGGAGTTAGGATTGGCTTCCAAAAATCTTTGCTCTCTATTAAAGAACTTTCCCAGCAACCTATCACTACCCAAGCGCCTACCTCACTGAAATTGGCTACCTTTGCTGCATTGACTTTGCCAACGACGAAAGTATAGCTTTTTTTGCCGGCCGCTAAAATCTGAGACGTGACATGCTCAACCATGTGCAGATAATTCTTGACACTAAGAGTGTTGATGAGTATGCCGAAGACTGGAACGGTACTGACGGATGTCAAGAGCGCGTATCGCTTGCGTAGGGCAAGCGCAGTTGATGTAAGAATAGACTTGTGTATGTGACCAGTAGCGTCATCAGATGTAGGGTAGACATGAATCTGAGATACACGCGACGATAGGATGAGTAAAAGCGAGTCTGGAGGATCTGAGATATGAAAAAGCTGCCAATCTTTAAGCTTCGTGGGATCGGTTCTCACATCATCAGGGATGGTACGATTTGGTAACGGCGATGAAGGATCATGAACAATGTTAGTTTTGTAGATATCGGTATATCCTTCGCTACTCAGAGCATTAGCGATACCTGGAAGATGGCCCGAGTATGTTACGTCTGCCACAAGCAGTATTTTTTGTTGATGATCGGGATAATTTTCTTTGAAGGCCTGAACAACGTCCTCTATATCCAAAGGTTGAGCACTGAACACATATATTACCGGTAATCTCGCGGTAGGTGACAGGCAGGTTCGACCATAATGTACAACCACTTCAGCGTTAACATGCTCCGCAGCAATCTCATCAATACAGCAAGCTCCATACGAAGTGTCTGCAAGGATGTAGACTCTCGTTGTGGGTAGCAGCTCGGGTGAGATACTTAGCCTGTTAGTCGCGTCTGAGATGTCAAAATGTGATATAGACTTCGAGGGGACGTCCTGAGAGCATACGCCACTCAAGCCTTTAACCAAAGCCTCAGAAATTCTGGGTGCATCTGGTAGCATGTGATCTGGAAATTGAAGAGCAACTCTGGTCCATCTCCCCCTCTTTATCTCTGCTATTGTTCGTTCTATCTCATACGTGATGCGCATTTGCTCATCCGAATGCCGTCGATCAAAAGCATCTATCTTCGGCTGCGAATGGTCCTGGAAGATGTTGGTATCAGGTGTGGAGAGAACTGGGGGAGCGTCCAGCGGAGCTGTCATTATATTGAAGTGATTCGTGAATCTCGAGGACAACAGTATTTGGATGATTTGGTAGATGTTTCTGGCCAATCACAGCAGCTTCGGAGATTTCAAATCTGCGGAGTCAGTGTATCAACGAGTTTGAGAGGATTTCAGTCAACCTCATTCGTGTGCTTCTTCTTGAAACCTTGGATGCTGCAATGCGGGAGTTTAATAATTGTCGGTATTAAATTTCCAGCCACCAACAAGCGCTCCTCATCAACATGATAGTCGCTTATTTGCTAATTAGCGACTCGTGAGTAGTTAAGGTAGTTACCTTCCTCGTTCGCACTTGCAATTCTCTTCATCATTCGATATACGAACCTGAACAACACGGCTGAACATCTTTAAGCTTCTTGATGCATCGTACTTATGATTCTGATGAAGCATGAACAGTACGAAGACTTGCGCGTGTTCTCACTTCATTATCTTGCCTTATTACTATTTAGCTACACTGACATCTTAAACCTGCTACTTCCGATTTTGTATGCGCAATCCATGGACCACCCGTCCAGCAACTCAGTTCTATAGTAAGCTGGATATCCAGGCGCTTAACACTTCAATGTATCGGGAGAACAATGTAGCATTCTCGTGAGTTACGCGCAGTCGAATATTGATAAAAAGGATGCTCTATCCACATTTCGAGTGCAAGAAAACATGAGTTACTCAAGATGCGAATCTTTCCTATTCAGGCTTCTTACATTCGCAGTATGCTTCTATTCTGTAATTTCCTTTTCTCAACCACCTCCTATATGCAGCGGCCAGGGATTCGGTGCTTCGAGCTCGCCCGCGCAAATCTCGGACTGTGATCGCGCGTACACCTGGATCCCCCAGTCTCCAGTGGTCCGTCATCTCTTTCTTGAACCTCAATTTCAGATACCTCCATTCGGGGGTATTTTTGATTATGAAGAAACTGGGATCGTGCAAGTGCCTAAATTTTGGATATCCGGTAAGAGCATCTTGCTTTCTGTAAAGAAAAGATTCCAAGATCTTAACCAGGCAATATAGGGAGCTGTCGTATCGCTCTCATATCGTACGGATCGGAAGCCCATGGCGCTGTCACCCCTACCGTCCACGACTGGGCCCAGATCAACGCACGAGCATACGCCGTTCGAAACACATGCATTACTGGCATGGGTGTTGGTGGGTTTGCGACTATACCAGGTGAGAGATAAGCCCTGCCGTTTCCGTTTCCGCTCCCTTCACCTACGTTTTTCAAAACGGAACAATGCCAAGGCTTTAGTGCTTGACGATAACAGGAGCTTAGATAGACGCTCTAGTCGTCTGTCCCTCGTGCTGTATTTCTACATGGCCGGCTCCCAATTCGAGCTATTAATGAACAATTATCAAAGTCGGCCCACTCCGATATCTCCACCTCCAAATCTTTCCAGCTGCTTAGGCTCGAACAAGACGGACTGTCTCATAATCAATTCGACATCTATGGTAAATTTTACGGCATTCAAACCGATATCGCCGGCGTCGACTTCGTAAAGGATAGTCTCCCCTCTCGGGTCAATGCTCAGAAGATAAATTCCCAGCCACGAGCCGGGACAAGTTTTTTCAGTGAATCAAAGAGCCCCTCGGCTGCACCTATTTGCTTCTTGGGACGCGACAACTCTGGATCAAGAGGAGTATGGCTTAGGTCCCGACTTTAGTTTTACGTCCCCTCTGTCTCTCGTCTGTATTGTAATTCAGTCTAATCTAAACACCAAAGGAACGTGAGAGTATTCTTCTCAAAACCTGCCGCACATGATATAAAGCGGCTGTGCCTCACGAGTAGCAATTGTAACGATTCTCGAAGTTTCTAACACTAGTTCTGTTTGGAAATAATTCCCGATTGTGACAATAGGAGACAGAAATATTTAACTTTTTTTCGCAGAGTGACATGTACTGTAGGAACAGCGAGCAATGTAACGAAGTGTAAGGGATGAAACGTAGACTAGTTTCGGATGTCGTATCCATGGATATATAGATCATACAGTCTGTCTTTATCAAGGACTCTAGCTTTGCTTGCTGAATGTGACTTTAGATCATGAATGGCTTCGATATCAGTGTCGAAACTTCCCATGCCGAACCTACATCGCTCTAGCGCATGGACGGTGGACGGCACTAAGGTACTTACTTACATAAGCGAAGCGCGTCACACCTTCCCTCAACTCTTTCAAATTGTAAACAAACATCTCTACCACACATCTTAACGCTGCGTACTCTTGAGCACCCCATTGGTACTTTGTCAAAGCATTGTAACGAAAGCAGCTTCTACTGTAGCATACTAAAAGCTTCTGCAGTCCTCAGTTATCACCAAACACTTCATAGAGCGTCATAGAATACGACGACCATAGCGAGTGATCGAATACATTCGGTATACGACAAACCAGCCCAAAACCATGGCGAAGGCCTCTAATTCCAATTCGCAATCACGCGCTCAACTGATTCGAGAAATGTCTCGAGATCTCAACAAAACGCGTCATTCATCGGGCTCGTCGAGAAATTCGCAAGGAATTGCGAGCGTTGAACATACTACCTCTGACTTTGACCCCGAAAACGAAGCACTCATGTCGACTCGGCAGTTTGACATGATATCACAACAGCTTCCAGAACTACGTGCTAGCGCCCAGAAATACAACCGATTCGCTAGGCAGGAGCGATCAGAAACCGACTTTGCTATCAACACCTCAGCCTTAGGTCGAGCGTTTCCTGACTTCTCGTCGGGAGGCACTTCCGATGGAAACAGCATGTCAATCGAGATTGGTCGCGGACACAGAAATACCAGCAACGGCACCATTGGGAAACTTGGACGATCCAGAGAGTACTCTCCTAATCCGCCAGTAAGTGTCAGTGAAGATAGCTTAGACTTCAAAGCGCCCATAGTAGGCAGTTATCAGGTGGTGAGTACACCACCGATACGGCAACGCTCGACCTCGAGGAAAAATGACGACAGCAATGCGCTTAGACGGGAGGCACATGTGCGTCGCGCTTCTCTAAACAGAAAAGAGCAGTTCGAGCTTTTGAAGAAGACGAGCCAGGAAGTCTTGAGAAACCTCAAGGAAACCCAAAAGGAAAACGTTGATCCTTCACCACCTCCAGCCAAGACCACTGATTATGTTTCTGGCGGTAGTGGGCATAAAAGTGGTGAGGAACGCCGAACACTGGCTGCAATGCATGCGCGTGTACGAGATGAGGACGACCTGTCCAAGATAAATGACGAGCGGCCCCCAACTATTGACCTCACTACGAGGAGCACTCGATTCGGAAGTGGTAGGAATCAACCGGCATCCACACAAGAATCTTTGCCGTCCAAGTTCAGCTCTGCGAAGGACTTTATGCGTACTACCACTCAAAAACATGGAGATAGTCAGCAAAACGCCGGGCTTCAAGCCCATGGCGCAATCTCATCAACCCCAAACCCTGGAACCCAGCAATCTTTCATGCTACCTGACATGCCAAACCTCTCCGAACTGGTTTCTGGAGTATTCCAGGACGGCACACCAGTGTTCTCACGCCATGGAAAATCTCGAGCGTCCCGATTTGCGCCGTCTTCGCAGGCTCGAGATGGCACTGTAAGAGGTCCCGATCATGCAGCTGTTGGCGAGATTCCTGTTCCTGATGACGAAAACGCAATCTTCATCTCGCTAAGACTCCTACAAGAAAAAGTTGCGGATTTGGAGAAGGACCGAGCCGAAACGCAGAACACAATCCAAGATCTGCAACAAAGGAATCAGATGCTTGAGCTAGAAAAGGCCGACCAAAAGAGACGCCAGCGGAGTGATAGTGCATTGGGCTCATCCGATAGTGGGAGCGATGGTGGTCAAAGAACAGGTAGTAGCCGCAAGCTGATTATTGAGAAGAACCGTAAGCTTTGAACTCACCAAAATTCCAAGGAATTTCCAGTTGACACGATGTTAGGCCTTGAAACATCCGTCCGGTCGTTGCAAAGCCAATTGGACGCCTCAAATCGGAAGGCATCTACTTTCGAAACTGTTGTCAACAACATGACTAAGGAGCGTGACTCGGCTGTCTCTCAACTCGGCGTTGCCTACTTTACCATTGAACAGCTCAAAAGTGAGAACAACGCTCTGACGACCGAGAACCAGAAGCTCAAGGATCGAATCAGGCATCTCACTGCTAGTCATGAGAACGAGACCCAGGATTGGACGACCAAAGAAGAATACCTGCGAAGACAGATTCAGCAGACGAAAGACTCTGTCCGAAATCTTGAAGAGATGTCCAGGGACATGTTCAGTGGGAGAAAGACTTCTACCAGAGTAATAGCTGGGAAGGATCATCGGAATGCCACTGAGCAAACCAAATCGCAAGAGATTGGAACGCAACCGTATCTCCGAATTGCAAAACGTTCCAAAGAGGCCCACAAGGCTACTAGTGGAAACACTGAGAAAGCAAAAACTCCTACTTCCCACAAGCAAGATAGTGCCTCTGGATACCGCACAAATCAGAAGACAAAGGATCTACTTCGAGGCATAGGTCCATCCAATAACGACCAAACCTACCATAGCCAGGACAGTGATGAGTTCTTGGATTTAGCTAGAGAGGAAGAGGAACTTAGTCGACAAAGCATACTACAGACCAAGCCTACATCGTCCCGGTCAGCGAAAAATGGTCAAGGGGATGATTCTTCCCAAGATCTGACGTATTTGAGCTTTCTAAAGGTATGATTTTTAGTACTTAAAACAACAGAGTAAATATTAACATGATTTGTTGCAGAGCGACGAAGTAGGCAAGCTACGCAAGACTCTCGAACTTGAGAGAATCGCACGCAAAGACCAAGATGCTTCGCGCATAGCAAAAGATATCTTACGGGAGGATGCGGCATCGAAGATTCCATTAGAGCGACAACCTACTTTACCTCGCAAATCGTCTATGAAGGACATGACCAGGAGATCCTTCGGTTCAGCAGATAGGACTGAGCAATCGGTTCAGGAACCAACTATTGCTCAAGAGGTTTGTTCCAACGAACCCGACAATAGTACGGTGCGAATACCTAATCTTTCCCAGGCTACCCGCCCGAAGTCATCCGGTGGAGAACACATGCGCCGCCATTCTGAACCTTCAGTACCAGTCACACGCCGTCGAAGCCGCAGCTTAGGCATGACCTCACCATACCTACTGCCGGATATCACCATGAGAATCCCCGGTGTTGTGTGTCAGCCTCGCCCCGAGCTGTCTCAAGCGAGGACAGAATTTGCCGACGACAAGGGGCATAAAATACATACATGCACAGTTTGTAAAGGCATCATGGAGCGTGGTATTGACCATGACCACAATAACACTGCAAATGAAAGTATCAAGATCCCTAGACCGGTTCCGGTGTCCGAACGAGTCCCAAAGGACAAGCAGTACGAAGACGAACCAACCGTTCGTCCATCACAGCCGCCCGCTATTGCTCTTGCTGCCGTACTTAAAGGCCTATCAGACGAGCATGCACACTTGATTATGCAATACTCTCATTACAAGTCTCTCTATATCGGCCACGACCCTTCAATTATGAAGACTAAGCGCAAAGACCTCTGGGAAAAGATGCGTACTTTGTTGAATGCCATGGAGGCCAAAGCTGATCAGATCTACGCTCTTTACGATGTACTGGAAGGACAGAAAGAGGACGGCAACATCGACCTTGAAGACAAAGAAGTTGAAGAGACATTGCAGTCCGTAGGCATTGATCTGGTAGAGCTTGGCCTTCGGGGAGGTGAGGCGCCAGCTCAAGAACAGAAGCCTCAAACTGCGCAGCGCCAACCTTGGGACCTTGAGAGTAATGAGAACAGCACGCAGAATTTGCCATGGGAGGGCATCGAATCTACCGTCGAGACCTTCAAGAGCGGCCAGACTGGCACTCGGCGAAGGAGCTGGGCTGCTTGAGCGGTCTCCTAGATCCTACTATCTCGACTAACGGCCTATCACATTCGTTTCAATAAATTTTTTCGCCACCTCGCCTCTCCTCCGACTTCTCGCGCTCTCCCTTGTCGTCCTATCTACGAATCGTTACATCTCTACCAACTTTTTTTATTTTCCAATTGGATTCGATTGCACTCAGTGTTGACTGACTCCGGTGTTATGTCCACTGATCGAGATCATCCTTGAGGGAAATAGAAAGCGATTAGAGGGCTTTTCCGACTTTAATTCTAGCAACAACTATGGTTTGGAGGATTGGCTTTGTGGTGTTGTGGTTTTACGACTTTTCTTGGGCGTTCGGAGTGTTTTCGAGTTTCACGGTATGGAAAAGGGGAATCATGAAGGTTGGATATGGGCAATAGAAGGTGTTCTTGTGTACGGTAACGCCATTAGGGCGAGACTGTAGAATTATTTTCTTATTCAGTGTTCAAGCGATCACGTTTGGACGGTTTTCGTGCTTGCTGTATGGAAGCAGGCATTATGATGGCTGATGAATGGGTGCTCGTGTCTAAAGGCGCCTTGTGTACATAGCGATTTCTCTCAGAGAGAACAAAAGGTTTCATTATAAAGTCCTCCATTTATCGTGATCTCTGTAGAATTGAACGCTAGATGAAATGGGTATCTCCAAAATCAATCCTTCCGATTCGCCAGCGCTATGTATCGCATCCTACAAAGACCGCTCAATGCTACAGCAGTTCCCCCATTTGCGTATCGCCGTCACCTCCCGCCGCAGCTGCGGCAGCCGCGGTTGCCACACCGGCATCAGAAGGCATATCCCTCGCTGACACCTCCTCCTCGATGAAACACCCAAGCCCAGCAAAAGCCTCCAGCATAGTCCTAGCGTAGTATTCTCGTACATCATAGCCCCCGGCTGTAATATGTATGTCTGTGCGTGCCTTGTCGAGCCAGGGGTTGTCGTAGGAATGCTGGAGGGCGTAGTAACTTCGTTGGCTGGAGAGGCCGCCAAAGGGATCGTAGGGTTTCTCGGGCTCGGCTTCGACGATGGGTTTAAGGCCTTGGATGGTGAAAGAGGTGTCTGCGGCGCCGTTTCCGAGGGGCCCGCCGAAGGGGTTGTTGGGGGTGAAGGACAGTTGTTGTTGTTGCTGCCGGGCTTTTTCGGCTGCTGTTCTTCGAGCTGTGCTCTTTTTGAGGACGACCCTTTGCCCCTCTCGAGCGATCTTTTCGGCGTCTCCGTCCCCTCTTGCGATCTTCTCCGTTATCTCTCGCCTTCCTTCTTCCCTTTCTCGTCTCTCCTCGTCCTCCTCCCTCCTTGCTGCCTCTCGCCTTGATCTTGCTAGCTCCTTTTGCGCTGCGAAATGGGCTTCTGTGGATGCGGATTCTTGAAAGGAGAGGTTGGTATTGCGGGCGATGGAGGAAGCATTTTGAGCGGCATAAGAGGACAGCTTGGCTTCGGTTTGGGGGACGTCGATGCTGTTAAGAAGGTTGAAGGTTAGAGTCTCGACTTCTTCGAGGTAGTTGTTGTAGGCGAGTAGGGAGGTGAATTCTTCTTGGCGGCGATTGAATCTGCAAAGGCAGATGTCAGTGGATGTCGCTAAAGACGGAGGGAGCGGAATAACAGGGGAGTACGAAGCTATCTTACGTCTGAGCTACCCTTCGTCTAATGTCGACTTCCCGTTCTACCGTAATATCCTCAAATGTCTGCTTTCGAAAACGTTGTTTCCGTAGCGTTCTAGCACAGCCTGCAACGGGGCAAGGAGCAGGTCCTTGGGAGAAGATGCGGTCGACGCAGGATTCGCACATTTTGTGGTAACATTCTGGGTTGACGAGGAATCGCATGTTTGGATTAAGATATCGAGACGATTTGCAGACGGGGCAAATGTCTGAGGGAGGGGGAGACGTCGAATTAGCAAAGGTTGGTTGGAGGCGGAGGGTGAGCAGTTGGGCATGGAGCTCACCATCTTCTTCACCTGGTCGGCGAGGAGTAGCGCCGTTACGAGCAGGCGCTCGTGACATGATTGGGAAGATGGGGGATTGTATTATCGTCAGAAAAATGTGACAGCAGTCTGATAGCTTCCCAACGCGCCTTGCGGGGCTGATCAATCAACGCTAGTAATTTTTAGGTTAAGATGTTCCCACTAAACCCTTTCAGAAAGATGTTCCCGCTAAGCCCTATCAAGGTTAGACATGTTCCTGGTCACCTTGAGCACCAAATTCCATATTCGTACTTAGGGTATATCACCGTCAATAATGCCAAAGGCCGTTACAGAAGTAAAGGATAGGTTTGTGGACCTTGAGCGTCACCGTCTACGGCTGGAAGAAAATGTATCCAAGCTTCGGGAATCACTTAAACATTGGCAGACCTGGGAGGCTGAGTATGAGGGCATTAAAGAGGAAATCCAAAGCCTAGGCGACGAGCATACCAGTTCTGAGCTGGTAACTCAATGCTTAGACACTGATGCTTGGTCTGATATATTCAGGCTGACTAGGGTACTAGGAACAAGTTGCCAATGGGTCTGCGGGAAATCTATTAAACGAGAAGGGTATGATAAAGAGGTGACTGTCAGCTTTGCATCTTACTGACTTTCTAAGAGGTCAAAATACTGCTTATCGATGACAAAGGACAACACCGTGACAGCAGTCAAATAATTGGTCTGCTGTTGAGGCGTATCGAGTGTGAGACTGTATCCAATATCGATACTCACAGAGCAATAGGTAACGCTCAGTAGATGTACAGCAGAATGTCAAGACCGCGACATCACTCTTGAACGCAGCCGAAGAAATGCTGGTGGCCTCAACTGTCATTAGTCGTCCAGGTGTTCACAATGAAGAAAGACTACCTCTTACGGAGATTCGAGAGGAGTTGGACGAAGAAGGAAATGTCATTTGTGTGTACGCTATGCAAAAGCTATAGGAAATGCAACCTAATATCCTCCGCAGCTAGCTCAATAAGTGCGCCTGGTAATGCGGCGCCCCAGGTGGTTGAGGCTTTGCGCAAGGCAGGGGTAAAAGGGCTTCCTGATACTCCGGAGCGCGTTTCAACATCAGAAGTCGATTCCGTTGACAGGGAAGATACATCTTGCGTAACTGAAGATAAACTCGATGCGCCAGCGACGTCCATCCTGAAGTCTCCCAAGGTGCAGGAATCGGGTAGCTCTAGTTCGTTGTCGGGAGATTCTCCCAACGAGGGGGCAGCGCCAAAAGCTCCAAACCGGAGAAAAAGTGTCACATTTGCGGAAGGCACTAAGCTTGCGGACGCACCTCATTCAAAATCAAAAGCAGTCAATAATCGACATCCATTGAAGACGATCAACGAAATAAAGCGGCGGGCCGGGCTTCTAGATAGTCCTGGTCGGTCGATCAAACTAAGCAGCGCGTCTAAAGATAAGATGGATGAAGTATTGGGGGTTGAGAGAGCCGGAATTACCGGACATGCTACATCTGGTCAATTGATCCAAGGAAAGGGAATCGATACTGGTCATGATCGGACACAAAATCATAACGAGGATACTTCTATCACCTCAAGCAAGAGCGCGATATCTGCTGCGACTACTCGTGGTTGGCCTTCCGAAACCACATCACATGAAGAAGATGTTTTATCAGAGCATCCACCAAATAATGAGGCCGTAAATCGAGATGCGGATTCTGACTCACCGATAATTCCAGCAGACGAGTCTCCGGAAGATGCTGCATTACGACGTCAAATGCTTGGATATAGTATGAACGAAGTAGGGTCTGTTGTAGCGGAGATCGAGCTTGATGAGGATGACAGTGATGCATCTTACACGGATGATGAATATGGACCCAATTCGGATGCTAGCAGTGCCGAAGAAGATGAAGACGATTTTGGACGAACGAAGCGGCGGGTGCTTGACGATGCGTATTTAGAGGAGATGCGAGCGTTGGAGAAAAAGCTAAACGCCACTCCAGTCCAGAACATTGGACCTCAAGGGAGCGTCGTTGTTCCATCCACAAGTGAGATCTCGATTGGAAAGGCGACTAGCGATGACTCACTCAAAGATGTGTCCAATCTGCATACGGTTCGGCCGCTTTCTAAAGGGGTTCGCTTTATAGAAGAGCTAGATGTGCAAAGTGCGCCACCAAAGGCACAGGAAAACGATATCCCTAAACCCGTTCCAGGGCCCGTCAGGGATACCATTATCGAGCGAGTCACACCTGCTGGTCCATTCACCGAGCCTAAACCTGAGCCGAAGAAGAGAACATCCCGGTTCATGAGTGCACGAAAAGAGGAACATAATTCTTTTCAACCGAACACTGAGATTGCAAAACCAATTGCCGACTGCATTGTGGAAAGAACTGCCCCTGAAACATCCACTCCAGGGCAATCTACCTCCGCTTTAAACCAATTTCCCAACCTTGCAATCTCCGCTACCGAAAACGGCACCTGCGTTAAACCACGCAGCCCTCTTAATCGCACGCACAATCCCATAGTAATTGAGCGCCCCTATTCAACAAAAGCCGACCCCTCAACAGCGTGTGAACCGGACGAGTTGGATCCTGCATTACTCCACCAACAAGTGGCCACGGAATACCACAGCATGCGCAATCGAATGATACAGCGACAAGGCGGTTTTTTGGCGACTGACGAGGAGAAGGCAGAGGTAGCACTCACTGAGGAAGAGGGCGGAGCGCCAAAGATTAGTAGGTTCAAGGCGGCTAGACTAGCGCGATTAGGATAGGCAGAGTCGAGTTTCTTTAACCAATGTTGCATATGGCCTCTATTGGCTATGTTTTCTTACATAAATTCTTATCAGCAACGCAGCGGACGCGGTGTTCATGGCAGAAGATGGGTCCACCAGCGGCCAGACAATGGCTTACTGGGGGAACGTACATCCGAACCTACTGGAGAGGCAGCTACTCTTTCGAGAATTCAACTTGCTTTCTCACTAACACAAGGCATTCCCAGAATGATGTCGAGGGATCTCTGAAGTCATGTTCCCTTGACGGATCCTCATGGCATGACTGTTCGTTTCACCCTCCACATTTTAATTTCCAGTTATCGTACTCTTTCTTTCAAGCCAAACAGTGAGGCTATTTTCTTCGTCTTCCTTCTCATGTGCTCTGCCTTACGCTCAAGTCTACACGCTATTGGACACCAAAAAATATCTACTGTTGATTGGCGAAAGATAATATGTCCGGTAACAAGAGAGCTTTTTATACATATTCGAGATACTGTAGGTCAGCTTTTCCGCTTCTACTTGCGATCTGTATTGAAGCTTGCAGGAATCTGCAACGATCCGCCACTGAACGAAAATGGAAAGCTGCAGTGGTTGGCATTGTGAACCCTTCAGGGTAACGAAACCATGATTCGTCGTGTTCGTCCATGGTTCGTTTGGGATGTGTTTGAGATCAACATGCCAACTTGTTGTATTGAACAAAGAACCCCTCCCACACCCCAAGAACCGTGCAAACCAACCACAAAACTTTCAAGAACCAAAATAAGATCTCACAAACACCAAACGCTCAACTCCCCGCTATAACCCCTACTACTCACAACCCCCCCAAATCCAAGAACCCAACTCCCCAAGCCTTGAGCTTCCTCCTAACAACAGCCTCGAAACCCTCCTCGACGAAGATTTCAAAACTTTCCGTAGAACGTAGGAGGGGAAGAGCGTTCTTCGTGCAGATAGGAGGAACAGAAGCTGGGGTGACTGATCGGAGCTTGTGTGTGTGTTTCGAGATGTGGAAGTTTTGGTGCTACATAGAAGGGTTTTTGGGGCTTGGGTTGGGTTGGGTTGGGGTTGTTTGTAGGCTGGAGATGGTTATAGTGATGCTGAGGCCAGCGGGGGTGGGGCAGGAGAAGCAGAGGAAGTGGGGTTTGTGGGCGTGAGAGAAGGAGAAGAAGAAGGAGAAGCAGCCGAGATTTTTCCAAACCCAGGGATTCCAAGCTCTCAGTTTCGGTTCCTTCAGTATCGCAATTCTATAAACCAGCAAAAGAAAGAAAATCATCGACACAGCAAACGCATTTTTTTCTTTCAAAATCAAACGAAAAAACTCTTTTTGGGGGGGGGGAAGAAGGGGATGATACTGTAAGTTGAGTTCTAGCTACAGTACCCCGCACTAAGTCTTCGGCTGGATCGCGAAAACACGTAAAATCGCGTACCTTCAAAACAATCCACCTTCTTCAACTGCATCCACAATGCTCAGAAGGACTCCGTTAACTCCAATTT
>JAABUO010000256.1_pt1 | contig 127404 bp, 114 predicted proteins | sample 5559291 | NCBI WGS metagenome assembly JAABUO01 (sample SAMN10711878, study PRJNA513372) | rock metagenome | isolation source: Antarctica rocks | place: Antarctica: Victoria Land, Finger Mt sud
CCAAAAACATCAAACTCACTTCCGCGGGTTCCCCATCATCTGCCAAACCAGCCACCGCAGCCGATTTGTCCAATTTATCAAATCGAGATGACTAACATCCACCAGCGTCCCTTTATACCCGCCCCACCGGCTGCTGGCTACGCTGACGAGGCCGTCGTTGGGGCCTTCGGCGGTGGCGACGATGCGGTGGGAATGGCGGAAGGCGGACCAGGGAGCGGGGGAGGCGGTGGCGCCGTAGGAGTAGTAGCTGGAGGGAGAGGTGAGATGGGAGGGGGTGGAGATATGGGGGGATAGGGTGGGAGAATATGGTGCGAGGATTGTAGGCAGGGAAATATTTTCCAAGGATACACGAGGGCGACGCACCTTACCCCTTCACGGTCTGGGGTTTTGGGATTGAATTCCTCGCTCATATAGCGGCGAGTGAGCTGGCTGAAGGCGCCGGTCTCGATCTGGAGAGCGCGCAGAGTGGAGTAGAATCGTGGGAGGAAGCGGGCTGTTGGGGGGTCAATCGGGGGGTGGGAATGGTAGGGGTGGAGGGTGAGAGCTCACGGCCAATGCGGTCGAGGACGTAGTCTGCGAAGGCGGAGCCTCGGTGGGGAGAGGCGATGGTGGTTAGGGAGAGGACCTTGACGTTGGGGGGCTTGAGCTGGCTGATCATGTAGCGTGCGTCAAGACCACTGATGAAGGGTGCTCAGTGTCTGCGCCTTCCAAATAATGGTTCTGGCCTACTCACCCCTACCACAGGTAAGCCAAGGCATAGTCCAATTCCAGAGAGGATACAGACCATGCTATGTCTGCATTATGTCAGTCTTGGATGATTTCGGTGTTCTGGCGCCTTACGCAATGATGTTGACACTCTTCCCATGAGCTTTTTTTTCGATGTCTTCACCTAACTTCGCTGCACGGTCTTCAATGGACGCTGACGGAGGCACTGAAGCCGTGATGACCTCGATACCGTTTGCCATCAGAGCCTCGGTGATGCCTCGCCAGTAATGCAGACCTGGCAGAAGCTTGCCAGCAAGACGCAGCTCGTCGAATCCAAGCAGCCCATGTGCGAGGACGATGGGATTCTTAGGAGTTTCTTGCAATCCTTAGCAATATCTTCAAAGGCTTTGGTAGCGAGGGTTGCTCACGATACTTGGCACGTATCACGGCATAGTCACTCTCAATCGTTCGACCAAAGTCTCCAAGGCGATAGTCCTGAGAGCTGAGATATCTATGGATTGATGGCAATTGACTCGTTCTAAGACGTTGAATGAAGAGGAATTGTCTACATGTTAAGTACATCGATGACGATCTGTAGGCTCGGAAAGCCATGGAGAAGGAGAAAATGGGCGACAGACGAGCAACAGACTGTCATGTAAGTAGAGAGACTCGTAACCTGCACCTAGCGCCAAGGAGAGGTCTATGAAGAAAGAAGATCATTGATGAAGCCATGGTCTGTCAACTTTAGTGCGTTGAGGAAGAATCGACGGATGTTGAGTTGCAATCAAGCTGTCCTGTCCTGTCCTCTCCGAACCAAAACACTTGTTTCCTCGGCCAAGCTCGACCAACTTTTGACAACAAGTATGACAAGCAGAGAAAAGCGCCGTCGTCATTGCGAGTATCGTGGAGCTGGACTGATTTATGCGAAAGCAGTGCAGCCATATCGAACGTTCCTCAAAGGTAGGTAAGGACCATCTCTGGTTTGTCTTTGAAGACTGCCCATCATTCTTATTAGTCTGTTTTCCCTGATGGAACATTCTTATTCGCGTAATCGCGGTTCTGGTACGTTGAGGAATGGAGGTGGGTGTAAAGGACGCGATGTTTACCATTCCAAAGCATTCCGGGGCCTCCAATTTCATTTCCTGTATAATAAGTCTTCAGGCTGCTTCGCAAAATTTAGCCCAGACCAAAGACTCTCCTTAAAGACACTCTTTTAGTCCTTATATACTCTCGTTGCGCTTGTGGCTCGCGAACCTCTCATTTTGCCCTTCTTCTTGAAAGCTTGTTATTGGGCCTTGATTGATCACCCCCCCCCCCCCGGTTTGCCACGATGAAGTACACTTTTCTGGGCCTTGCCCTAAGCGTGTACAACCCAGCTGCGCTTGTCCGGGCAGTCTCCACTGTGACTATCCGAGTACCGACAGGTACCTGCGCCGCTGGCGCATATCCTGGCCCCAGTGGCTCTGGCAGCGGCTCCGGCTCTGGATCAAGCGGGTAAGTCATGTCACACTATCCACGGTTCGTGGGGATAGATGCTGATGCTACTCATAGTGCTCCTCCCACCTTAGCCGAGACGCTTGATAGCTCCTATGGATCATACTCTCTTGACGGCTGCTTCGATGCGGGCTCATCTGGATACACTCTCACAGGATCGACCACGACCAGCACATCTATGACTCTCCTGTACTGTGCGTCGTACTGTAAAGGTTCTGCTTACTTTGCAATTATGAACGGTAGGACGCCAATCCCTTGATAAACCCATCGAGCGCTTATAGGATTAGGCAATGGGTGTGCATGTGGCTCGGTGGCCCCTAGTGGCAACGCCGTAGACATCTCGGTCTATGGCTGCGCTACGGTGAGCTCTGGCAACACAGCTGAATGTGGTGGCTCAACGCGATACGGCATTGTGTACCACTGTCCGACATGCTCCTCCGGCGGCTCCGGATCGTCGACAGTCATTGTGTTCTCCACCACCGACTCTCAGGGGTCCACATATGTGACGTCCACAACATCGGCTTTACCATCAACCTCAGTTATCGTGTACTCGACTACTGACTCCAAAGGATCGACATATGTCACTTCAAGCACTTCGACCGCTTCACTCACCCAGGCTACCGGCCCCAGCGTCATAGTGGTGACCAATACCAATACTGTTGTCACCACGGACAGCAGCGGGTCCACCGTAACCACCATTCAGACCAAGACTTCATCGAGCACAGTGACAACTACTACATCGACTGTTCCTACAGTATCTGCTGGTGTCTGCCCCGGCGCTGGTGGTGTCTATAGCGATGCATCAGGTCACCAATATCAGATATATTGCGGAACGGACTTCCTTTACAACGATCTCATTACACCACATGTCAGCAGTTTGGCCGACTGCTTGGCGGCTTGCGATCAGTATGTACCGAGCTCAAGTGTTGCCAACGGGGCTTCTTGCGTAGCAGCTACCTACGGAGCCAGCAACGTCGGCGGCAACTGCTACCTGAAATTCGCTATCACCGCCATCAACTATGGCAATGGCGGTATTGTTGCCGCACGCATGATTGGCTACAGCCCATCTTCATCAACGAGCGAATCGTTGGGCCAATCTACTGGTTCTGGAACCGTTCAGATTTCAGGCACTGTATCGTCGTCAGTCGTCGTATATTCTACAACCGACTCCAAGGGATCCTCGTATGTCACGTCTACGACATCCACGACATCTATACCCCCCAGCGTTCAGACATCGGGCACCGTATCGTCTTCAATCGTCGCCTATTCCACAACCGACTCCAAGGGATCCACGTACGTCACGTCTACGACATCCACGACATCTATACCCCCCAGCACTCCCACTACCACTCGATCGCAAGCAACGTCAGCCAACCCACCGCCAGCCTCCATTATTTCCGGCACGACAAGCGCAAGCACCGTAAACCCATCCACTGCTCCTTTTCCCTGCCCAGATTATGATGGGAAGAACTACATTGACGCCACAGGAGCAGTTTATGGAATCGAGTGTGCCACCAACTATCAGTATAGTGATCTCGTAACTCCTCATACCGGCAGTATGGAAGCATGTATTGCCGCGTGCGACAACTACGTCCCAAGCTCAAACGTTGCCGGTGGCCAGCCTTGTGTCGGCGGAACATGGAGCGCAGGCAATCCAGGCGGCGACTGCTACCTTAAATTTGCAATCACCACCAAACAGTATGGAATGAGTCGTGAGGACAGCTTTTTCAAATATGGCTATACAATGCCCTCTTCGTCTGGAGGATCGACACCTGGCGGGAATTCGACGTCTACACCGGTTGGGCAAAGTACGACCCAAACCCCTTCAACGACTTCAGTGACAGATGGGGCTGGATTAGGTACTACTACCACGACTTCAGCCGGTCTGGACACTACGTCCACGGCCCCAGCACCGGTCTCAACAGTTAGCTCCGTGTCCTGCCCTCAGAATAACAACACTCGCTTCACCGATGTCTTCGGGACCACATACGATGTCAAGTGCGGTGTCGACGTTATTGGTAGCAACCTCCATGTAGCGCATGCAGACACTTTTGCGCAATGCCTTGAATTTTGCGACATTCTTGAAGGATGCGCTGGTGTCACATATCTGGATAGTACGAGCTCCACAAGCTCCAACTGCTACCCCTACGCGAGCTTCACAAGCTACAGCTACAGATCCGAAGTCACACTTTACAGCGGTATTCCAGTCAACGGACCGTCGACCGGCGCAAATTATAACGACGTGCTTTGTCCGCAGTACAATGGAACGCAATATGTGGATACTTTCGGTAAGACATACAACATTGGCTGCGGTCAAGAATACGCTGGTTCGGATCTGTTTGCCACCGTCACGAACACCTTGGAGGGCTGCTTGACATACTGCACTACCTACAACACTTGTATTGGTGTGGACTGGACCGGACCAGTGAGTGGCACAGGAGCCAACTGTTATCCGAAATCTGCTCTCACCACCATCACCATTCAGGATCAGACACAGTATGCCGTGCGGGTATAGTGGGGGTCCTTTTCTGTATGAGACACAAAGCTTCAAGGTGTGTGATCTCGGAAGCCGCAGGCATAATCACTCAGCTTGAGCCAGCTCTCGATGCGAACGTAATCTTCTGTATTGGGCGGTACATGTTGGGTATTCTTCTGCGCTTTTTCCCGATGTCTTTTGAAGTTAGTCTAGATAGGTCGGGAAATAATGACAGGTTTCGCAATGACACTTGTAATCTACTGAGCCTTGGAGCTATGCATTGTATCGACCGCCTCCCAATATGAAAGCAATCGCTCCCATACGCCATCTGCATACAATTCTTCTAACATTATGCTTGTGGCGGCGCGACAATCCGATCAGGGATCTCAGGCTTCACCTCCGTAACCACCCTCAACAGATCATCGACAACCTTATCTCCCGTTTTGCTCCCCGCGTCCTTGATGGCCTTCATCTGCTCCTCTGCGTCCTTGCTGGCATCCTCCTCGGCTTTCTTGTTGCCGCTTGTGTGCTGCGATTGGTAAACCAAAGTCAGCCCTCGCAAGCACATCTCCAGGTCTAATTGTGCACGAAAGGAGATCGGAGCCTACCTCCTTCTCGAACTTCTTGAACTCCTCGTCCTTTTGCTTGCGGTACTCTTCAATCTCCGTCTGAGCTTCGTTCTTCGCGTCTTTTACTCGCTTGGTGCGGTCTGCGAAAGGAAGTTAGAAAAGGGCACGAGACCGATTCCTGAAGGCGTTGGACAGCGTACATTCTCTTGCTGTGATATTGTTAGAGGTAATCTTCGAGCCTGGAAGCATTGATCAAGGACATGCCTTTCTGAACGATCTTCTGAGCTTCTCGCTCTGCCTGTCACACATCTTCAGCTTGCTGGGGACCTGGATGGGCAAGGCGGTCGTGCTCACGTCAAGGAGGGTCTGGATGCCCTTGGAATTTTGGGCGGACTGGAGGACGTGTTAGCTTAGTTCTCCATGGGTTGTTGACGTTGGGAGCGTCACACCATATTGGAGAGCAAGGAAACGCAACGTGTAAAGGAAAGGAAGACTGGCAATTGCAAGTCTGACTGTTTTGTCGGTGAAGCCTCCGCCTAGTCTTGAGCGAGAAATGCCAAGACTGTATAGACTTTTTGACGACACTAAAAGGGAAGGCAATTTTTCCCGATGGAACTCTACACTCGAGTATCATGCAGAACAGGCCAAGAGATATAGTAACACACCGTACAATTGTGACCGCAGAGGCGTACCGTATCAACCGGAGTCCCTTGGCCATCTTGGTTTGTACCAACGGGCGCTACAGATCTCAGACACCGCACAGTTGATGCATAAGAGTATCTTGTCCGAGCATTGCGTTTTCGTGTCTTCATATCGAGATAACGGTTGCGCGGGTCAGTCACTGCATACGCCCAACGCCGCTGGTAGATGGCATGTCAAGTCGATTCAATGAGCCTTGCGGGTCTTCGACCAGAAATACTCGGCGAAGTCATTGACTAATTATCACATCACGCTGATCTGAGTCGACTCTCTAAAACTAGCTGTGGCTTCAGGCGCCATCTTCTCCGTCCGCTGTATAAGGATATCAGAATTCCAGTACCGTTGCGTCAATCCCGGCTGCGCTCCTTTGAGCAGCTTCTTGCTTCAGGAACGGAGGGTATACAATACATCCAATCTATTGGTATCATTCCGAAGCAGAGTCCTATCGATGAAGATGACGCTATTACCAAGACGGATGAGGATGAAGCAGCAATGTATCCCGATTACTTACCCACGACGTGCGAATCCATTCCCCGTGGGCGAAGGGGCTTGAGTCAATCTTAAAGGTGCATGGACCGAACCTAAGGAGCTTGGTCTGGGATGAGAATGCTTTCAGCCTACCACCATTGTACGGACCCAGTCGCATAGGGTATTTCGATCAAATCTCGCGTTACTGTCCGAACTTGGAAGCAGTTGGATTGTCTTGGAATTGGAGTTCGTGGAGGCCGCCTGCGGAGTTCCAACATGTATGCCATGTAGCCTTTTCTCTTTGACAAACTTCCCCAATTTACTGGCTTTTCAAGATTGTCATATCGTGGCGAGCTGACAAATATGCCAGATCATGGTACACGATACACGATCAGCAGACTTGCCCGCAATCGCTTCGCCGACGACAACGATGGCAAAACAACTTGCCGCTGCAGTAGCCTCCTTACCAAAGCTGAAGACCATGCACATTCGCAATCATCCCGAGACGTACATCGAAGCCCACTGCTTCCAGTACGAGAGTCTATATCAAAGTCTTGCGGAACAAATCTACCATGCCCTACCCACCTCCAGCAACGTCAAAGCCATCGGACTTAACCCCTTGGGCTTCCGTTACGATCGGATCGGGTCGAATACCTTGTTTGATCCTTGGAAAAGCTTCGATTTCATAAAGTTTAGGCTCTATCACGGCTCATCAAAACTTGGAGCTCATCATACAAAGCTTCGCTTGGTGGCGAAAGGGGTCGTATGAGGCGGAGGGCGTCGTTAAGGATCTGAGCATTTTCCATCTATCTTGGCTTCCTTCTCGAGCGGATTGCGTTGGGCCAGTATATCGCTCCTAGTAGCAGTCGCTGTTTAGTGTTGAACCTCGTGCTATTTCTATCTCCGAGTATCCTAGAGTTTCGCTCTTACATATGTCGACCAGCATTTCCTAAATTCGACCATCAATGAGCTTGTCGAACTGCTCGGATTGACTGAGAGGGATTCGTTAACTGGAATCATGGAATGTAAGGTGCATCTCGGCAGCGGAGGCACAATAGACATGAACGCTACTGGTATGAATCACCAAAGAGGTCTACAAAGGTAATAGATTTAACGATCAAAGATATTGTTTTAGATTAACCAGTCCTGACCCTATGGGCCCATTGTCGGCGCCAATCCTTGTCTGACCGCTGATTGATCCCCTCCGATTGCTTCGGGATTTCCTGACATGGTGTCATTCGCAACGTAGCATGAGCCCCTGAAAAGACGTGTTTCCGGGTTATCTCTTGGGTTGTTCTTCGTCTCTGCGATTTGAGATACAGAGTTTGGCATCATACAAGAGATTGTTCGATTACGGGCCATCGTTTTCCGCTCAAATGTATATCCATATCGGAACAACTTCTGTTCTCTAAAATGCCCATCTTAGGAGGTAATATGTACATTGAGATCAGATTTGAGCTAGCAGCGACGCCACCACATGTTCATTCAATTGCTACATTCATTTTTACCTACGTTATACTCAGCCTTGCTTCATCAGTCCGCTTTGGTTACGTCTCTTCTTCATGTCTGGAGGCTCAAACCCTACGGGTATGGACAGCATTGGAAGACCGGCAGGACTTGCTGGGTGATTGGCGAACACTGTAGGAACACCAAAGTGTCTAGTCCGTAACGATCTGAAGCATCGATGATGCCACCTGCTGTACCCCATCGGTACAGTCTCTCGTATGCGCCAGCGAAACGTTTCGAGGTGTTGTTCTCACACGAGTCATCCATGGTCACTTCCTCTGGCGCCATGTCCTGGGCTGGGTATTAACCCAGGGGAGTTTCCTCGGTATAACGTATCAGATCCCCCAGATTCCGAATACTGTTCGGTGTTTATCTTGAGTCTACCGAAATACTTTTTGACACCATTTTTGAAACCTAACGCGTACACGAGCTTTGAGTCCAGTGTCCAATTGTTGTTTTAGTACCTCGAAAAGTTACCGTGCTTGACGACGTCTGCTCCAAAAAAGCTAATAGCATCCAAAGACGCATTGAATGCCTCAATCAAAGGCAGCATGTCCGGACTCTCCACAATGCTTGCTCTCGGACGCCAATCCTAGCGCCTTCCAGCCCCGAACGATCGCAAGACGCGGGCCAGTCAGGCATGGAGTTATATGAAGTCCTTGCTTGTACTCGATCAGCTCAAATATCGGCCAGATGCATCCCGCAAATACGGGCTACGGCCATCAGTACCAACGTTACATCCCCTACAAAGTAACGTGTTATACCCGATGAGTGCGCTGACAGCCTCCACAAAGAGCGCGGCGTCTCACTTTTCCAGGCTGAGTCTACATCCTCGCTGACAAAAACGATGCGGTTTCTGGAATTGAGTCCTACGGTGGGTTTCATCCCAATTACACCACTTAGCTGTGCATGATTTCTACTACATCCCCTTATCTGATCTTGTCAGCATCTACAGATCCAAAAAATCCAGTGGAACAGAATCTACTGAAGCTTCCATCGACTCCCAACGCTGCGGCGACTAGCCCCAAGGCAACACCCACCGCAGGCAAACCACCAGGATCTAGAGCTAGGTGGAATACACCCTAGGTGTATCATCCCATGTCATAGATCCTGCTTTACGAAGCTTCACCACAATCGTCGAGTGCTTACGTTCAAGCGCGGCGCTGATCCTGCCGTGCAAGCATGATGAGCCACAGCGTCTAGCGACCGTCTCAAACTGTGGTATTGAGATCTGCTGTCCCGATACTGGCCTTCCATAGATTTAGAACCCCATGAACCGGGCTCATAGCGCGTCCAGGGAGATCTTCAGGCCGGAGACGTACACAACGCTCATCCCAGACAGGCTCCCTGCGAGCGCATCCTGTCTGCCTCCATCGCGGTCCTCATTGCGATTTTGTTATACTCCATTACAGCATGAACGACCGTTTTCACTTCAGAGAAACATCTCAAGTAGGCAACATACCTATTAACACCAAGCGTATAACCCGCAGCTAAGGCCGTCCTCAACAAGCTACTCAGAGATGATTAAGCCGCCTACCAGTATAGTCCGTCCACCCCCAACAGACGCGCCCTCGACGCCAGAGACCTGTGACTGTCCCATCGCCTTTTCTTATCATTCTGATGTGCGGGCATGGGGAAGACAAACATGAAGTGCTAAGGATCGGTACGCTAACTTTATGAATTCCCCAATTGTGAAAAGCAAAAAGTTTGGAGCGTGATACACTGCAAATAATGGCAGGACCAATAAGAGCACGAACAGCCCACCAAGATCTGCGCAGACATACCATCAAGCACACCAGATTAGCGTGCTACTATCGTCAAGAAGCTCGAAAGCTAATTCGCGACTTCCAGGCGAGGAGGACATTTATGAACTCGACCCGCGTTCTGGGATTGTTGGTCTGATATCTATGGTTTTGACAGGAGAAGCAATACCGAAGAATATTTTCTTACTTAGCTGCATGATACCATGGCTACTAAACAATCTTGGAAATGTGGAGCGAGGAGAATTTTTTGAGTGGCATGCTGGTCTTATCTACTGACACTACAAATTGCTTTCAGAAGGGAAATGACTATGTCTCGGTTATAGCTTCGGGAAGATCCAGGCAGCAGATTGGCCATCAACGACAGCGACGCAGGTGGTTGTTTGGGGGGGATTGAGGTGGTGTGGTTTTGGAGCGAGGGGCTCCATTAGCTGTGGTTGGGCCCTGGGAAGTGGGATTCGGCGTTTGGGTTTTTCGGGGAAGGGTCCTGGTCGAGGTGAGAGTGGGGATCGGTATGTGAGCGCTTGGAGCATTGGGGTCCAGAGGGGGGTCGAGGATCTGCTTGGGAGCTGGAGAAGGGTCAGGAGTATTTCTTTGCTCGAATGAGGCCGGCTGAGAGGGTGGGGAAGGTAAGATCTGATCATCGTGGTCGAGAATCTACAGTGTCGACGGTTCAGAGATTGACTCGAGCGTGGTGGAATCGGGAAATTGCAGAAGCGGGGAGGGGATTTGGAGGCTCGGGCTGCGCGAAGGAAAGATTGGTGCATGTGGAAACCCTCATACTGGCTTGCTGATGGTTATGTATTGGGGATGTGTTAGGGATGCTCGAGGAGGGAGAGAGAGGGTGCAATCCTACTGCATGGCTCGGAATGGAAGAGGTTACTGCTGTCGTCGAAGTATATTCGTGAGTAAGTACTTCAATTAAATCATGGATTTGCAAGGAGTGTATGGTTGTAGAAGGAGAGGAGGGGATGGATAGTCTGGTCGCCGGACTTGATTGGTGCTGTGTTTGCTCAATGATACTCCCATCTATCGAATCCTGTCATGACAAAGGCTTTTGAGGACGGTGCGGTAGCTTCATAGGGTAGGGAAGGATGGCGGATCTGCTCCGTGTATATGAGTACTGATGTTCGTAAACAGTAAGTAGGAAATGACTTACCCTGTTTACCATTTACGCATCTCCTCTTTCAGAGCCTCCACAGCTTCCTTGTTGGCTTGCTGGATGAAGCGACACTCCTCCGACAATTCCTTCATTCCTCCCAGCGACCTTTTGTAACGTACCATCATCATTAGTACCTCTTCCACGGGCATTTCATGACCACCGGAGAGACCGCCAGAGAGCTCTGCGGTGATGTCGTCAAGCTCTTCGTCAAGCTGATCACGCCTCTCCTCATGTTCAGCTCGCAACTTCTTGTGACTTTGCGTGGCTGGGTTGGATTTGAGGCAATCGTTCAAGAAGCTGTACATTTTGACGATCAGTTGATCCCGGTCATGGTCAGGCTTGTCAGTCATGGCGGGCAGGTGGACCGAAGAGCCACCTGGAGTGATCTCGAGCAGGAGTTTGAGCATGCGATGGTTATCGCGGAGAACGGTAAAGGGGGCGTCTGTGCTACTGGCTGTGCCCGCTGTTGAAGACATTGGGAGCCGAAAGCCCCAGGCATGTGGAGATAGCAGGAGGCTAAGAGAAAAGGTCCTAAGAGAATTGTATGATCAATACCAGGCCAACCGGATCAGTAAGGCGGCAGGGCGGACAGATGACGGTGCCGGATGCTGCAAAAGATTTGACAAAGAAGAGGGATGTCGTTTCTGAAAGAGGGGAGAAGGAGAAATTTATATTCGTGCTCTCGGAAAAAAGCAAGCTGTCAAAATCATAGTAAATCATAATCATAGTAAATCATAATCATAGTAAATCATAATCATAGTAAATCATAATCATGTTTCATTGCGAAACTACTTTGGATCGATGATTACATGACTCACATGGAACAAAGAATTCGGGACCGTATACCTCTTCCCATCTCTTTCGAGGCGGTGAGCAACCAACAGTCGTCCATGATCTGAAGTAGGTGTCGCTCTACCTAGCTTCTGGTCGAATAAGCAGAATCTGCAACATATATGCAAGCAGGGCACTCTTAGTGAAACGTGGATGGCTTGTCGCACACGGCGACCGACCTATACGCCAACCATGCGCCACTAGGCTCCTCTTAGCTATTAAGCATCCTTACTTGGATGGGAAGCATGGCGGAGTTGGCTACTTATAAAGCGTAACAGTACTCAACTAAAAGACTATCTCACCAATTTTCGGCATACCGTAGGTTGAGATCGCTCAGCATGTGATGCCAGGCAAGAAAATCGTAAGCCCCTCAGATGCACCTTGACAGCGGATGCGTGCCTCAGACAGCACGTGGAAGAGGCCTGACTTCGCGGACAGCGGGAAGTCCGATGTATGTGGAGCGAAGTTTGGCTGTATCTTCCCCGAACAGTCTGAAACTTGTGGCTCTCTCATATGCTGTTTGGTTCGCCTATAATCATATGAGGGCCAGCTTTCCAGTTGCAGGTATCCGATAGTGTGCACGGTGTGAAACCCAGGATAAACAGTGGACACCTCGTCGCCCCCTTCCTAATCTGAACTTTATACAGATCTCCCCAACACTTGAAACTGGCCACCTTTGCGCGTTCATGAACGCTTCATTGAGATGTTTGACTTTTCTTCCCACACTTGGAGCGCGCGCACGTATCTCTTTTCGACTTTTAGAAGACTGTTTTTAAACAAGGAGCAGAGGCCATTCTGACGAGCGAAGAGCTAGATTGTAATAGAGAAGAGCGAGGCTTAGGCGCGTCTTGAGCCTGAAGAGGCGAAGGCGACAGAGCGGAAGAAGTCGATACTGCCATTGACAAAGAGGCTAGCCGGTTAAAGAGACGGACTCGGATACAACAAAACATGCCCAGTCGGATCTAGTTGAACAGGTACTATTAAACTACTTGGTCGTTCATTGATCTATCTTCACCGTCATTCGACGATCGAGCGTCCCGTCACTGCCAGAATGACTTAGCCTCGAAAAGTACGTAGGTAGTATCGACCCTTTCGCGATCCTCGTTATGGTGAGCTCCAGCCTTGCGGATGGCTCGGTCGTCTTGGATTAAATTCTCCCGGCGATCGCTTTCCATGAGTAGGAAGATGCGATGGATTTCTACCGCGTAAAATGGGCGGATACTGCTGTCCGCTCATTGGTCAACCTTTAACGGACCAGGGGCTGACGTCGGATTTTCAAGCATACCTTATTATCGATCTAAGACTTTTCACCTCTCATTTCAACCACACGTAGGGTAGAAGATGTCAACAGCAGCCAAGTTCACACTAGCTGGCACATCAGCTGCGGCAGTCGGCATTGTCTTCTTCGTACACTATGCCCAGAAGAACGAGAAAGCTGTAAGCATCCCCAAATCCAGCCTTTACGCCTTCTCATCGTCTGTTCCATTGAGCCTCCCTCTAACGATGAGTCAGGCAATGCATGCCGGCGTTATCCGCGACATCGAGCAACAACGGGTCAAGAAAGAACGGCAAGCCGACTTCGAGATGCAGAAGGCGCTGGAGCAGGAGTATAGGAAGGTGCAGCATGTTAAGGATTGAGCACAGCGCACTGTAAATGATAGGAGATCACCTTGGGACTCAACGACTGCCGCGACATAAGGGATTATGGTTGGACATTGTCGGTCCTGTCAATGACGTGCGGAGTCATCACAATGACTCCAGGAGAAGCGCATCATTTCCCTAGCGGCAGAATCACAATCCCGGTCTGCGCAAGCTGGCCGCCAAGCTATACTCAACAACGTTCTGACTACTAGGATGGGGCCAGCACTCCATGGACAAGAGAGGCATCTGCTTTGATCACAAGCACATGCTAGAGGCCGCCAGGGAGCAGTCTGTGAGAAGGGAGGGCCAGGAAGTGGCTGGTCATAAAGATCACCACCAATTGGGCTACGACAGACGGTGCTCGAGTTGCAAAGTACTTCTTTGTGGCATATCCGCCAGTTCGAGCATTCAAGTCAAAGCTTTCTTCACTCTCAAGTATCACTAGCCTAATCGTCATCGTGCTTCGAAAATCAGCATTCCCGAAGAGTGTGGCTGGACCAATCAGCGTTGCGCTCTTGGACGCGAAACAATTAAGTTAAAACGTGAACTTCATCTCACTTGATCATATAATCTGTCCTGCTCTGAATCATACATGTCGGCGACCACGAGAGTCAATATTAAGGGAGAGCCTACCAAGCTAAAACCCCCGTGACAAGATGGTGCATAATCCACCTTCTGCGGCAGCCTCCACTCTTAAAGTCTATTGTCGCAATCTCCCAACGGAATGCGCCTGCCGAACATGGACACCCTTTCCTGCTGCTGTGGTCGAGCACAATGTGCCTACCTAAAGCATAACAATGCAGCCCTAGAGGGTCTGGAGAGTGACCTGCGCAGTGCGGCCCAAATCGGTCAAGTACGTTCATTTTCGACCTCCTCTTCATGATGTGACAAGCCGCCCCTTCTAACATACATGTTGCAGTATGTCACTAACCTTTGCCCTCCAGGCATTGCTTGCTCGTCATGAAGCTTTCATGCTTGAAGCCGAGGACGAGCGTCTCACGATGTCCGCCTGCATCAGCAAGCTCGAGACGGACAAAAGGGAGCTTGAGGCCGCCAACGCAAAAACCATACAAGAGAACCGAGACTTGTGGGACCAGCTTGAAGACATTCACAACACAGTCGCCAATTCAGATGTCCATATCGAGTCGCTCACAGCGACGTTACAGTCCACGCGCGGTGAGCTCGAGAAGCTAACGGTCTTGGCTGGGCGAGCGACAGCTTTCGAGTCGCAATTGTCGGCGATGGAGTCTGAGCAAGCTGTCCTTCAGCAGGAGCTGGCAACAAGGGAAAGAGATCAGCGAACAGCTGTGCAACGCTGGAAGCATGCCGAACGCACCATCGGTCAATTGCAGGAGCAAGTGGATCGGATCGAAAGAGAAGCTCTGGACGAGCGTCAACGGCACATCGAGGTAGTCGGCCGATTGGAAAAGCAGAGAGTTGTGGAGCGCGAATTGGAGACGGCGGCAGGTCGACTGAAGGGAGCGGCGGCCGCCACAACACTCGGGAAAAGTTACGGCGGTAGCAGCGTGGTCTCGCATTTCGTCAAGGATATCCTACAGGATAACGCCAATCTACAGATTGGAATTGTTGAGTTGCGCGATATGCTGATGCGGTCAAACACGGAGGTCGAGAACTTACGGGAGCAGATGATGCTCCATCAGCCGCTTGCTCAAAGCCATACAAGGATCGATTCGGATGCTTTGCTAGAGGATGAATTGGCGGTCGTATCTGGTCTTGAGCCTGCAGCAGACTTGGCCACAGAGCTTCACGTCCACCATCATTACCACGCTCCAAGTCGTGTGGAGAAGGGCTCTAGAGACAGACTGTCCACTCCTCTCCGCCGTCCAAGGAAGAAGCGCAACTTTGTCTCTTCGGGCATCTTCACGCCTCCGTCTGGCTTTCAGACACCACAAACTCCCATCGACGCGCTACGGATCGCACCACCCTCCTCGGCTTCTACGATTCTTTCGCAGACCTTGGTCAGCATACCTTCTGCGACGCAGCTGGGACAAACACAAGTCTGGTCGGCACAATCACCAATTACACGATCTTCTGTCGCTGCCTCGTCGGTCCCCAGCTCACCACAATCGGCCTACAAAAGCTCGCCAATTCTTGACTTTATGGATACTCCCCTAGATTCTTCGAGGGCAACCAGCCCCGAATCCTTTGGCTCTGAATCGCAACTCTTCCCTCCAAAGCATATGCAGCGTGTCTCGGTTATATCGCAGCGTAGCTTGTCGACACCAACAGTCGTGCAACCCCAAATATCCGGTAACGTTAAGGCTTTGAATATCCCTCATCCAAGGCAGGAGGAGAGCCTGACGGATATCGATACCGCCTATTTCGATCACGCCACGATACTTGAAGAGCCCGAAGATGAAGCTGCTCCCTACGCCTGCCTTGCCAGCCCACGTATGAGCTCCAACCTCGACCCTCCTACTCCACCACTTCAACCCTTCCCACCGACTCTACGCCGCTCAGCCTCCCACGAAAGCATCCTTTCTACCAAAGACCCATGCGTTCCCACTCTCCGGACACGGCATTCCCAGCTCCTGACCCGACAGCCCTTGAAATCCCGCACCTCACTGAGCATCACATCCCCTCGCATCGAGCCCGTCATCAGCTCCATGTCTGCGTCCGCGAACCCTTCGTTGCAATCACGGGGTCAGGACAGCAGAGACTACAACCGCTCCATCCTATCTGGGTTATCGTCGCATTCCCAAGAGGGCTCGGGGGACAAGGGGTCTCGCACTCTTGGGAGGAGGGTTGGCAGTTGGGTGTGGGGCAAGTGGGGCGTCGCGCCAGCGTCGACCGAAGGTATGAGGGCGAAGGCTGCGGGGGCTGGGGATGGGGATGTGGAAGAGATATTGAGAGCGAGTCAGAGGGCAAAAGCTAGGACTGGAGGGGCAGCGAAGAGGGTGATGAGTAAGACGGAGGCTGGGGGCATCGACGAGAGGTTGTTGAAGGATAGCTTGGAAGATGGGTGACACGGGTTTGAGGTTTGACTTTTGATACCCATATGCGCTGGACTCCTGGTACCATATAGCGTGAATGTATTGAGCAAAATATCGCAGTTGGCACAGCGCAAGCATGTTGCCATGTATGGCCACATTTCGCCCTGCTTATCGCGCTCTCGGAAACGCTTTCACGGACTTGCCGCATCACACTAACCATAATGCCAACTTAAACTCAACTGCAGAGCTGTAAAACCGATCCATACTACCCATTCCGCAGTCTTACTTAGAGCCCCAATAAAAACATACACGCCCCCAGCAAAATCCTCTTATACCACCATTCATTTTCCCTCCCACGAGCACTTACTTCATAACCAACCTCCACAACTCCCTCGCCCCCGTCCTCGCCCCCGCCCTCGCCCCCGCCACCACCTCCCCCAGAATCTCCCTCCCCACCTCCCCCGGTCTCCTCCCCCCTCCATTCGCACCCGCACCCGCCTCCCCCCTCAAAAGCCCAACCTCCTCCTCCCCCCCCATCCCCGGCCGCTCACACGGATGCAACAAATACACCCTCCCCTCACACCCCCCCACCCCAATCCCCAAAACTATCCACCCCTCCCCCTCTTCACCCCCCCTCATCCGCCTCACCTCCTCCATCTCCTCCACGAGACACACCACCACCTCGTCGTTCCCCGTTTCGAGCATCCAGATCCCGCCGCGGGGGCCGTCGCTGAGGTGCTGGAATGCGGATTTGGAGAGGGTGCGCTCGATGAGGTCTTCGGGGTGGGTGGAGGTGAAGGTGAGGGTGCGGGCGAGGCGGGAGCGGGCGAGGAGGGTGGAGAGGCGGGTGGAGGTGGGGCGTAGGAGGGAGAGGTAGTGCGTTTGGTGGCCGGAGGGGGTGGTGAGGAGGATGGCGGTGGGGGGGTAGGTTGCTGGTGGGGGGAGGCGGGGATCTGGAAGGGCCATGGTTGTGGTGGGTGGTGTGGTTGTGAGGGTGTGGAGATAAGGCCTGGGGGGATTTGACAGGTTGGTGGTGCTTAGGAGGTTGGTGGAAGTAGGAGATCGGTTGATTTGTGAGTGGAGCGGGGGAGGTTGAGTGGGAGGATAGAACTTGAGATTTGTTATAAAAGAGTGTTGTGTTGATGACTGAGAGCTTAGCTGGAGACTAGAGACTCATAGTGGAAGGCAGAGAGGCGTGACTCAGAGCGAGTGATGACATTGTATAACTCATCTCTGTCTGGCAAGAGCAGTGTTCATACCGTTTTTGGCCCATTTTGAAAGAGTCAAGCAAGATGAGAGAAGACGGTGCGGTATGAAGAATTGAATCGAACTTAGGAGATGACCTTGCTATCGAGACTTCGATCCTGACATCAGGTCGGGAGAGGAAAAACAGGAGTGGTATGGATATGCAGTCTTGGGCATCATTGGATGATGGTGAGGCTGGATGATGGTGATGTTGGCTGGCCTACACGAGCCACGATGGATACCGAAGATGAATTTTGTGCCAAAATCTACTGAAGGCTCCTTACGAAAGAGTAGCTGCGGTCTGGGTAGATTATCCGTCATGCGAGATATTGTAACATGTTATGTAGAACTTTGTACATTGGTAGTAGGTGGCTATAGCGATCTGAGTATTGAAACCCTAACAAGCAGCCCTAATCCTGGCCAAGCACCCCCTTTCCCTGATCTACTTTAATTTGCAACGTGGGGCTGCGAAACCAGAGCACCCTTTACCTTATTCTGATGGTCGACAGTTGCTTCATTGGCATCAGACTTTCTACCGCCAGTATCCTAATACATGCCAAGCATATTATTACTAGTGTGCCAAGGTTATTGGCGACCTAGCCCAATATAGCTAGTAAAAGAACCGGAACATCTTGACTACGGCGAGCCCACCTTCATTCTTTTACGTTATGTTATGCGCTACTTCAGTAGCCAATCATTGTCAACTCTCGGCAAGCTCTAATAAGCGCTCAAATCCAACGACCCCTTCTGTCTTCCCGAGCGTGGGACAAATTTGCGTGCCCTTGACTTACTGGGGGGAGATGCAGTTGTTGCATGCTTGAGGCAGCTGAATGCGCTTGCCTTGGACTGGGTCAAAGAGGAGTGCGTGGGGGTTTTGATGGAGTGCCGGAGTGCCCTGGCTCGCTTTTGCTCCAACTCCCTACTTTCCTTTCCGAAGATCCTACCTTCGCATATGTTGATATATACCATCGCACTTCTTCTCACATATTTCTGTTTATACTGGTCTGTGTGGGCTCAATCATGAGAATGGACATCCAAAGCTTTCCGAACCTAGCAAATAACGCGCGCAGCTGTATCCCGAGGGTCAAAGCAGAAGAAGAATTCTAACACCAGTGCGTACAGAGGTGAAAGGACACTTCCTGAGCTTGCGAATTGAAGACCGAAGCTAACATGGTTTGTGTATCGCTTGTCTGTTCGCCTAATGCTGAGATCTTTCCAACGCTCCGGGTGGTTTACGAGTAAGCCTGGAACCCGAAGGAGCTGTGAGGATGATGACTGTATGCGGGCGGTCGCAGTTCAAGATATGTGATATAACCATCTTTATATGCTTTGGTATCCCAGGACTCTGTCGCTGTTCTCTAAGAGAGGATGAACCAAGATCCGCATTACAAGATCGATGGCTTGTACGAATCGGCAAAAGATTTGGTCTCTCAGGAAGAGCAGTACATATGAGCGTTGCAATGCGACTTACCTATGTACAAGTCTTCGACTGATTCTTCCTACCAGGACGAGCAGCAAGTCCGAGCGGTAGAGCAACAAGAAGGTGCAGAAAGAGCACTCGGAGCAGATCGAGGAGTCTGATGACGGATTGGGCTAGAATCACAATGCTGCGGCTCGTTGTCAAATACATAGGAAAGAAGAAATTGGAGAGGTGAACACTTGACATCCGACACAGAACCTCGATATACCTTCATGCACTAGGTCCCAGAACCACGTGTCGCTCTTAGAAAACGAGAAAGAGCAGGGAACGAATCGATGGCGCTCTTGCGCTCCTATGGGACGAAAGGAAATACAACGACGCTCAGTACTGTCTCATAAGTCCTCCTAAATCACGCAAAAGGGAAGAGCAGGAAATGCAGATCAAACCAGCGCATATCCACTCGGACTTCACACCTGCAGCCATGCAGCAAGCCCTTGCAGAGAAGACGCGAGCGCAAAGATTCCAGCACTGATGGCGACCCCGATATCCGCTCGATGTGTACAACTGCCTACCATGGTACCCACCGCTGGGGATACCATTAGCAGCAACCCCAGCAGCCACGCAATCTTGACTTTGTTACTCCTTCGTCGGATCAAAAGTACTTCTTGTCCAATCAGGCTATGACCGACTCCTGGCAATCCAGCAGCGAAGCGAGCATTGTCTTGGACAAAAGTCGACTCGTGAGCAAGGAGGTGGGGGTGATGGAAGGCTTCAGAAAGAAGTAGGTCGTCTCTATCATCTCTGATGCGCACCCTTGCGCTTGTTTTGGAGTCTCTTGGACTCTCTAGTCTCTATACTCGGCTTCGTCAGTCAGATTCCTCATGTAGCATGAAGGCATAACTGTGTACCCATTGCACTTCAGCGGATCCCATCACGACTTTGGTAAATAGCTTAGATACCCAATTCTCTTTGCAGGTCGAGGCTGTGGTGCAATTGTATTCCTTTTTTATCTTCTCCAAGACCAATTGGCCGGTGTCCGCAGCACACAAGTCGACAATGAAGAGATATGATGCACCGGTCGCATTCTGCGCAACCACAGCCCAGTGTATTCCAGCATCTCGAGATCGGGCGTTTGTATAATCTCCTGCATGTGTGCTCCGAAAGCCGTCGGCCATGATCGACACCTGGGAGGAGGAACCTATTTTCTGGTCTTAGCGGCGGCGGTGCAGGAGGAACCTCGTTTTCTGGTCTTAGCGGAGGTCGAAAATTGGTAAAGGACGCGACCGAAATGCCAACGTAGTCTTGGCAGTGATTCCTTAGAAAACTGCTCGGACGATGGATGTGCACCCACCAATGCGGATCGACCCTTCTACTGGACGCTAATGCGCGATCGTCACTTACCGCATCGCTTACTAGCGGTAAATTACCGTCATTGACGGTAAATGAAAATCCTCATTTACATTGCGGTCAGTAACGCACTAGCAGGGAGGGTCACCATTAATAGTATATCTGATGCTTAACGACGGTAAACAGTCATTAAATCTGGAGGTTTACTGCCACCGGCGAAGCATCTAAAGTCAGCATAGCATCTAGAGGAGAAAATGGAGAGAATCCAGAGCTCATAGTGTGTTTTTAGTGGAGATTTGGTTGTTTCTTAGCAGAATCTCGAAGATGCACTGCCATTTGCCTGTTTACCGGGCAGACTTTAATAGAAATATACCAAAGCCATGAGAACAATAAGAGATCCCCCCATTCTTGGTGCAAACACCACCGAAAAACAAAGAGAAGCAACCAGTACCCCGACAGATATATATGTACGTTTTGTAGATAACTACTGAAGCAACCATGGGTTATAATGGAAAACATCAATTCTGTGCAAACCTGACGGAGACCTGGGGAAGGGTACAAGCAAACCCGCCTACATCACACCAAAAGTCATGTACATCCCCTGCCCGTGATAAGAAGGCGCTAAGCCTGATTTTGCTACCACACCAGGCCTGATAGTGTTAGCGCGTTGTTCGCACTTACAGGCCGGATTCCTTGTCACTTACGTTATTTACGTCAGTGATTGATGCTTACCGGTAAATAACCATCACTACCCACATTACGTCTTCTCCCCTGGTGACCACAACGGCTGCCAAGAGTTGCTTTTGCCGATACATCTCCAGCCTTATGTACTTTAGCTATTTCCGCGCATAAATCCTACTGGGGCTGTACCACGAAATTCAAGATGTGATTGGTTCCCTGCCAACATCTGAACATATAAATTATCATATCGTGGTATGCTTACAAACACCCTTATCTCTTATCATTCCAAAGCAACTCTTTTTGTACCATTGAACGACATGCCCAGATCCTTCAAGGATGTTTTCGAGCGCTAAGACGAACATTAGCTATCAGCTATGGATTTCATAAAGAATTCTAATACCCACTTTAGCAATGAACGCACCCATACCTTACCATAAGTGAAGCGATATGTATCAATGTTTCCAGTGCAATGAATCAATGCATAGTCACGAATACACATTTTAAGTTCGAACTCGAAAATTTCCTTCAAGACTGTACATATTCTAGATGAATTGTTGAGGGGTTATGACATCTGGTGGTGGTTGTGACTACGCAACGAAATTAAAAGATTGGATCGTAGAAGTTGATAGAGGTCAACGATGTGTTGAACACTACTTGTGCAAACCACTAGTCCCTTCCACGCATGACGCCGGAGAAATGACGACAGAAAACTTCTTGAGAAAAGGGGGCGCTGCCAAAATACCGAGAATTGGGCGCGTTGGGGTACACGTGAATACGTGTAAGAGGAGCCTTGTTCTGTTAGTGCAGGATAGCTCGGTAATGCGTTGCTGAGTCAGGAGGGATGTTAGCAAAGTTCCGAGAAGGTCGATGAAATAGATAGAGGAAGCTTCTGAATGAAACAGAATCAGAAAGCAATGAAGAGCACTGTAATGCTGACCGGAGCCAAGCACACGTGTTACAGATCCACGCGTCCTAAAGACTGTGTACATGCCATGCTACTAAATGCCATCAGTGCCAGCGTCCCAAGCAGATAAAATTTAATGCAATTTCTCTTGCCCAGCCAGACAGCAACGTCTCGACACCCCCCTCCAGCCAGCCCTCACCAACCCATCCCCATCACCTCCCCACAAGCGCCACCCCTCCATTGCTCCTCCTCTCCCCCGCCTTGCCCTCCGACCTCGCTCTCTGACTAGTCCTCAGCTTCGTGATCCACCCCGGTCCATTCGGCAGGCTAGAATCCCCTTCATACGCACTATCCGACGGTTCGACTGGATCACTCGAGAGCGTGAGATCGACAATCTGTGAGCCCTGCGGTATCTGTGACGAGAAGATGAAGCCCGGGGAGGGGTTCTCGTCGTCGGAAGAGAGGATGGGAAGGGGGCTGTTGAGGGAGGAGGATTTTATTGATGTTTTCGTGTGGGAGGGGGTGTGGTGGGGAATGGCGGAGAGGTTGGATTGGCTGTTGTCTTCGGGTTTGATGGTGAGGTTTGCGGAGGATTGGGAGGAGGGGCGTTGCAGGGAGGAGATGCGGGATGCGAAGACTTTCTCGAGGGTGGGGAGGTCGTCTTCGGAATTCAGGCCATCAGAGCCGAAGGGGCTTGGGTAGCTAGGTTTTGCTTGAGGGCCGCTGTTGCGGGCTTTGGTTCTGGGTTTGGATGTTTTGGGCGGTGAGATTGGAGATTGGTTTTCGTTGGGATTGGGAAGAGACTTCGATTTGCCTTTGGTTTTCCTGGGAGGCGATACGGAAAGGCGGATTTGCGGTTCGCCGTGTTGGGGCTGCAGTCCGGATCGCGGCATACTGGAGGCTAGCGGAGGTGATATGGGAGGGCTTGCTCGTGCAGGTGCGATTTGCTCGTTTTCTTGTGCGTCCCACACGAGACTGTCCTCGTGGTTGCTGGCCGACGCTAAGTCTTCGTCCGTGATATGATTCTCGATGGATTGCTGGCGAAGATCATCGGCATAATCTATTGACTGGGCTGGAACGCTGTCAGCTACCTCAACCGGCTCTTGGTAAGTCTCCGGAATCTCGGCAGGTAGAGTTTCTGAGGCACCTTCCATTCTAGGCGTATGGTCAAAGCCATTGAATCTAGGTGAAGGCGGATTGGAGCTCTGTACGTTGACCTCGATCGCTTCTTGACGTGGTATCTGCGATTCCTGTTGTGGGCTCGGCTCATCGACCGGCACATGGATACTTGATCGCCAGCCTGCATCCTTGATGAGCTCAGATATCTCTTGTCGTAATTGGTCCCTAGCACTAGTTGTTGTTGCATAGCTCTGTAATGGCTCGGCCGTCTTAGGCAAGGTTGCTGTGGCCTCAGGTGCCTCATTGGATACTTCCTCAGCACCCGTTGTCACGAGCTCTTTCAGCTTGTTGCCCAAATCAGGGTACGCAACGTCATCTGAACCATCGAATGCCGGCACGACAGCTTCATCGAGTTCCCGGAGGTGCTCTGTTCCTTGCACCAGGTCGATCGCTTCAACTTGTCGGTTTTCCTCGCTTTGCTCAATCGCCTCGGTCTGCTCTGACTCCTCTATATTTTCCAACTCCTCGGCATGATCCGTCCCGTTGGGCTCGTCAAGCCTTCCAGTCTCTTCAAACCCTTCCCAAGTGTCATCGGAAGGCCCAACTTCAGTCTCGCCGTGCAGCTCGTCCTCGCCGGTCATGCCTGTTGACGTTTTGTTGGCATGATCGCCAGCACCTCCATTCAACCCCGGAATTGCAGGCTCGTCTTGACTAGAATCTGAGGCTTGCACGATCTTAGGTTCGATAAGCTCTGCCAATGGTAATTCAAGATGGCCCTCATTTTCCTCATCATCTTCGTTGTCGTAACCTGGCATCTCGAATTTGTGGTACAGTCGCTCACCAGTTTCTGGATCGTAGGTGGCTTCTTGATTCGGCCGGTCGCGGAAAGCCAACGTCATGTATAGTGTTCCATCATCCTGGCACTCGTCTACGATAGCTGTCCGATAGTTCGATATCCTGGGCTGCCAATTTGTCTCCACAGACATATCCAGCTTCTTGAAAGCAATGATTGTGCCTGCCTTCGCGGTTTCCAATGTCAGATCAGGGTAAGACGTCATGTCATCTGGCAAAGGTGGCAAGTCTTCTTCATAGCTTCCATGGTTCTGGGCATTCTCTGCAGCCTCCTGAGATTCACGAAGGAGCTGCTCGTTGACTGCACCTTGATTTGAGTCGCTCGAGGTTGGTGGACCATCAGCCGGCTGCTCTTCTGGGACTTCCACAACTTGGGTCTCAGCCACGTCAAAGTCACCTGTGGGAGAAATGGATTTGCCTCGCTTGGTGACGGGCATTGATGCTTGCTCTTCCGTTCCATTGTCGTAGTAGCGCTCATTGTCGCGCTTCCGCTTATTGCCTCTGCCACTCTTTCGTCTCGTGTCGACGTTGCTGTAACCGCGTTTCTGCTGCGGATCCCATCGCTGTACGAAGGGGAAGGGGGGATTGCTTAGCGTGATCCTATCGTAGCAGCACTCGACTGCTCTGAGATCGATCTTGTCCCTCCAGCTTTCATCGTCGCCAGCAGTTTGTTCTGTGTTGTGGTCCTCGGGCGCGCTTCCGCTGGTTTGAACCTGGTTTGCAGGTCTCACGTCTTTAATTAGCTTAGCTTGTAATGTCCTCTCGTCTTCTTTCGTCTTCGGCGTTCTCAGGCCTAACGCGCCGAATAGTAAACGACGCGAGCTAGCAAGGTCGATCTTTGATCGTGGCTTAGAGGGTTCAGTTGCGTCCTCGCTAGGACGTTTCGCCGGCTGGCTTGCTTCTTGAGATGGTTGTTGCTCGAGTGACACAGCATTATTGTCGTCCACGGTTCCAGGAGTGCCATCTCCGAGCTTTTGTGACTCTTCGACAGGCCACACGAGCATTGTTGGTAAAGAGCCTTTTCTTGCATCCACATCCGACAAGGCTCCCTCTGCGTTCACAGAGATATCCATGGGCACAGTGTGGCTGATCTGGTTCTGGATCACTGGATCACCCACAGGATGGCCTACGTCAACTTCCACTCCTCCAGAGGCAATCGATTCCAGCAAAGCCTGCCTCCTGGCAAGAAATTCTGAGTCTGCATCGTCAGGAGTGGAAGAAACCGGAGGAGAGCCCGCTCCTCTTATCTTAACAATCCCTGTTGGTTGCTTTACTTTAGCTATCAAATCCGGGGAAGTATCTTGGACCGAATTTTCTCCAGCTTTCTGAGCAGAAATGATTCTCTTAGCATTTCTACGGCGTTCATTCCGCTTCTGCGTACTAACCTTTCCCTGACCCGGGGGTATTCGCAATGCAGATTGTGACATTGAACCAGTAGAAAGACTGCGCGGCCGGATACCTTTGACAACGTACTCGTCCCGCGGCGTGGTTAGGTGTGCCGCACGTGCGCCTCCAAAGAGATCAAAGCTCATGGTGATCAAGGTTGTTGCTGATAGAACATCATTCCCGCCTGCACAATCATGGAGAAATTGAGCCCGATAGGCATGGTAAAGGTGGAACTGCACTACGTGACTATTGGAGTCTGCCTCCAAAACACCCCTCAGCCATCGACGAGCCCTCTCTGGCTCCTCAAGCTTGCGAACCTTATTATATTGTCGCGTAGACAAGGTCAGCTCTTGCGACTCATCCTGACTGGGCTGTAAAACAAGCTGCGGCTGCTCTGGAGCAGTATCGGGTCCCAGGACAGACCCGTTAGCGCCAGTGGTGGTCTTTTTGGAAGCTTCCTCATCTTCAGAAGTAGAGGAGCTGTCACTGGATGACGTTGTGGAATTAGAAGTGTCATCGGTTTGAGCCAAGGTCTTCGACGTGTCAAGTGGACGCTGCTCGACTTCAGTCCCGGCTTCCGAGCTGCTCGTGGAGGAGCCTGACGATGACGTGTCGTCACTATCATCGTCGCTTTCTGATGTCGAGGAGCTATTCTCCGATTCGCTCGACATGATCTATGTGTGAACATTGTTTAGTATCCATGCGACAACAAAGATCTCATCAAGAAGATTATGGTAAATATGAATTAACGAACAAAAGATAGGATGTCTCATGGAGATAGAAATTCGGTGGAAAGCACAACGTATAACTCATTCCAAGGGTTCAAAAGTCATGCTACTTCAATGTGAATGGACTGACCTCGCTGGAGACATCCTCATCAACCTTTGGCTCCGCATTCTCCTTGTCGGACTCGTCTGTCTCATCCTTTCCGTCAGCCGGTGGTTCAAAGTCCTCATCCTCAGTATCTTCACTGTCCTCTGCATCCAGAATGGTGGTCGGAGGAGTCGTGAGAGGATTGTCTTCAAATCGTACGCTTTTTGAGCTCGTACTGGATTCTCGTCTATTAGTGGACCGTGTCGCTCCTGGGTCTTTACCATTGGCTTTCGGGCTTTGGTGACTAGCTTCATGACCTTGAACACTCTTTCGTTTCCGCTTTCTCGCATTCGCTTTAGGTCGGGCGGAGCCCTCTTGATGGTAAAGCTCCAACAACGGATTATTGTATCCGCTAGGGTAGGGTCTCCCATTCCCGTCTGTCAGCTTCAGCAGTTCAGGCCCCTGTAAACCTAGCCCCTGTCTAGCTTCTTGAGATCTCTTAGATCGTCGAAGCCCTGTTGTGGCAGAATCATTGACCGGTGCGACTGCAGCCTCCTGGTCTTTGTTGGATTCATTCCGTCCGGACTGATCGCGAAGATCCTGATGTATGTCCTCAAGCTCTGCGCTGAGATCTTCCTCTTGTTGGCCAATGGTCACGTAATCTTCATCGGCTCCATCATCCTCACCCTCCTTTGGAACCGTATCTGAGTCCTCGAAGCCAGCGTGTACAATCACTTGCCGATCATCATAGTTGTCCCCATTGCTATCGTCCGCTGGGTCATCATACATGACTCGTCTTCGTTTCCTCGGAGGGATCTTGATTGCTGGCCTCTCTGTTCGTCGTAGGAAAGGACGCCCGAAAGCAACGCCATCAATGAGATGCCTGCCATCGGCGGTAATCTGGTGTCGCCCAGATACTCTGCGGAAGCGTAGGTCGGAAGTTTGTAGTGGCCGTATGCTAGCCTCTATGAGCCATGTTCAACGTAGCTATAGGATCTGACATACCAAACCTCGTCATCTTCCTTAAGAACCTGAATTAGCTCAGCAAAGTGCAGGCACTCAAAGCCCCCCACTTCGACGGCATAGTCCTCTAAGCCCCATTCGGCGGCCTCCAATGGTATAACATCGTTGACTTGTTCCAGCAGCTGTGAAACAGTGACGCTAGCTCCAGTAGCCGTGTAGGGGGGGCGGGGAACCCCTACTGTCCACAGCACATAAGCTGGCGGCAGGGAGTGCCGTTGAACAGTGAGTTTGATCCTCATGATTTTCAAATGACACACTGGACTTGATGGGCATAGGAAGAAATGGACAACGCGAGGTCTCCGTCGCTGAACAACCGCGACCCGCGTCTGATCTACGCCGGCCCCAGCCGAGAGCTTACCGCTAGTCTAAGCGAAGCCCTAATACGATCTGCAGGTGTTGAGTATGGGGGAAGGTTTCGTAGAGAAGATGATGGCATAAAAGCCAGGATGGGGACAGAACTGCGACGCGTGTGTGAGTATTGATGGTTCTGTCACCAGTTGAACCAGTGGTTCACCACATGTCAAGCCTGCTTCAGCTAGTAGGCCATTCTATGTTTCTTTTTTGGACTTCTATCTACGTCCATCGCATCATCACTATCTCCATTGACCAAAGCTCCTGACATGCTATGATCTAGATCTCGTCGTACACCAGGCCGCTTCATTGTTTTCCCTTGCAGTCTTAGAAACTCTTGCTTACGTAGCTCATGTTCCTCTCCCTCGCTCAGCGTTGTTCCTTGTATACTCAGAAATCCCTGTTCTCGATCTGCGCTGCGAGACGTTTCCATGTCTTGGACCCTAAATGTGATCATACCCTCGACCTTCTTCCCATCCCTATCAACGAAATGACCCTCCTCGTCTCCTGCGTCATTTACATTCATAGTGTCCTCTCCATCATCAGTCTCCATACTTGAATCGGTCACCGGTCGTTTCAATTTCTGTGACTTCGATCGATGTCCGATTCCTCCGGGTACCCATCTCCATTCCTTCGGCAGCCTTTTCCTCTCAATGCTCGCGTTGAAGTAATTCCAGCACACCAGTCCCAGGTTCCCTTCGTTCTGCAAGTTTATCCATCCTTCAATCATGCAGTCCCGCTTCGGTCGGAACAGTAAGAATTTGGCGGTAATCCAAACGTAGCTGACCGCATACTCATCAATCGATCTTGCAAGTATAAGGTCTTCCTCCTTATCCTCATGCTGCGGGAGTCTTTCTGAAAGCTTTGCATTGACGTATGATAACACGACGCCATTCAATGGAGGGTAGTAGGTCAGGATGAGGGGCGAGAGGTGCTCGGCGCATAAGCCCTGGAGTGGTTGCCGCTGACATATCGGCGAAAGTGGTACGTATAGTGAGGAGGTCTGTTGGGAGAAAGGCGATGCTTCGGCGGAGTCGAGCGATTGAGGTATATGAGCTGTGATAGCTTGGCCTTGTGCAGGGTGCTTTGAACGGTGCTTCTTGGTAGGGGATGCTAGACTTGTGTCTAGGTGTTCGGATCTTTTGCGCTTTTTCGCATTCGCATCAACCTCTCTTGTGCTTCGTTGCTTCTTATGCTTTCTAATGGATGTATCAAGCTCATCAACTTCCATAGACATGGTGTGACACGTGAGCGCAACCATGGCAGATTTCTTCGGGTGTCGCAATTCTCGGAAAGCGCGCCAAGACTTCTTGCTGCGGAGATAAAGATCGAGGGGATGGAGATAAGCGGCAAAGGGGTTGTTGCGACAGGAGGAAACGTTTCAAAGAGCATCAAAGTGTTCTACGATGAGTTTGCTGAGTAGTTCAAAGCAAGGCAGAGTTCCGCTGAGGGTAAGGGAGTACTGGTGAAGAACTCTCACTATCCTACTCCCTGCTGCAGCCACCACAATGGCTAATAACGCGACCACCACCACCGTTTCCCTCAACGGCCTCCTTTCCTACGCCGGCTGGACCTTCTTGCCAAACGTAGGTCCTTGAACCAGAACAAAATCGCAGTTTTTAACACCTACAGCTTGTCACAGGATGGCTCCAAGCCCTCTACTATGGCATAATGATCCGCGCCGGCGACCCCAAACCCCAACCCGGTACGCCCCTCTACATTAAACACCGCCGCCGCATACACATCACCGTCATCCTTGCCTACCTCCTCTACACCATCTACGAAGCCGACTACTGGCTGCGTGCCTCCGGCGATTTCTACACCCTCCTCGGTGTCCCCCACGACGCCGAGGACAAAGTCATTAAATCCCGCTTCAGGCGACTGGCGGCGCTGCATCATCCGGACAAGATCGGGTCGTCAGTATTTGGAGGGAAGGATAGTACAGCTGGGGCCGATACGGATGCGTATTATGTCACGCTGAAGGATGCGCAGGATACATTGACGAATCCGACGAAGAGGTTTGCTTACGAGCGGTTTGGGCCCGAGGTGCTGCAGTGGCAGCATATTAGTAGTATCAAGGATTATCTGTGGGCGGGGCTGGCTGGGAATGCGTTGTTTTATGTTGGGAGCTTTTTCTTCATGTTTGTTCTGGGGTTGCTTGGCTACGTCAATTGGGGCCGTTACGTGAGTACTCCTATGCCGTCAAATCCATGTTTTAGTCATGAAGCTGACAAGGCTTGGTATACCAGTGGCGCTACCTAACCTTCTCAGCTCTCCTTCTTCTCGAGTTCCATACCCTCACTCGTACCGCCACTCCCCCCTTACTTCAATACCTAAACCCTCTGCTCCAAAACCTAACAAACCACCCGCTTCTCCTCCCATATCAACTCCTGATCCTAGCCCGCAAAGCCGTCTTCACGCTCTTCATCGCCCTGTCCCAATTGCAGTCTTTCTTCGCTCCGCCCACCGCTCCCTCTGCATCCTCGGCCGGAGGTATAGATCCACAGCAATTAGTCCGACTTGAGCAAACAGCAAAGGGTACGGATGTCGAGGCGGGGAGGCTGCTGGCGCTCGAGATGACACCGTTCGTGGGGGATGAAGGTGTGGTGAAGGAGTTGAGAGGGAGGATTAGGGAGTGGCTGGTTCAGAATACGATCAGGGCGGGTCCAATGGTAAGAGATGCGGTGGGGAGGGTGTTAGGAAAGAGGAGGGTGGGCGCCCCGCCGGGGGCAAGGTCGTGACGCTCTCTCTTGGCATACTCTGTTTCTGGAAGGCCAGCCAATGGAAACGAATGCATTGGGCGGGTCTCTTGTAGCTTTTGCCTGGAGATTATTTCATAGATGTTTCTCCTAGATCGACGCGCAGATCTTCGGCGTACGATACACAGGAAATTAAGCGATCAGTCCTTGAATGTCTGGCTGGTTATGCTGAGAAGGTCGTTCATTTACTAGTCATGCAAGTAATCCACAAAGGTGATCGAAGGGCGGGTAAGTCAACCCAGATGGTGATAGGAATGGTTTGCTTCCTTCGACGCCGACTGATAATAAATTTGGGTACTGACGGTGAATTGGTGAACCATTGGAAGCCGAATCCTTGAAGAAAGCTATTTTTCAGTCAAGGACGCCAGATAGGTGCATGAGCAGGATGTGAAATGACAGAGATTCCAACGAACCGGCGCTATTTGCTGCAAACCCCAACGTACTGACGGGATGCAGCTGCGATATGGCCGCGGCACCTAATGGAAGTACCATCTCTTTCATCAAAATTGAACACTTACGCCTAGTGGCCTGCAGATATACTCGCATCGACCATAGACGACCCATCTAGCTGTCGCTCAATGCCCACCGGCTCGTAGTCCTGTATCAGATTTCTAATGCCGCGAATCATGGCATCTTCGCTCGAATCTGGATACGACAGATGGTCTTTATCTTTGTGCACATAGGTCAGGCCCATCATTATTCTTGCACCCGGCGCGTACCTCTTCGCTTTGTTGAGGATCCTATCGAGCCTCTGGAAATGCTTATTCCATCCGCTTGCCGTCTTCCTTCTGTAGCGAAGGTAGATTGCCAGAGATTTCAGATTCGAAGGTAGTGACTCGAGAGCTGCGTACCAGTGCTCCATCCGTGCTTTCTCGAATGCTTCATCATGTTCGTATATTGAAAGGATCGGAACCATTATAGATATTCGGCCTTGGCATTGTGCATGTAGCACCGTAGGTGACGTACAAAACAGCTCGAGTGTTCTAAGAGAATCTACAAAAAAGTTGTGGGTCGCGAAAAAGCCGCTATCGAACTCATCTCTTAGATTTTTTGAAGCCTGTCTGAGATTGCCGATGGTGGCATCGCCAGCACCGCCATAATGGAGGAATGGTGTTTCAGACCAATGTTCTTCGGGACGAACATCAATGATGTCTCTGTCAGAAAAAGTTTGGACGACGTCGTCTTCTGGAACGGCCAAAAAAATGTCGGAAGAGGGGTGGCAGTCAAAGCGAGGCTCACAGGTAGAGAAGTAAGGTCGAAGTTCAAACCGCCCGCATTGTCCGAATTGCTCAAGATTGTCGAACCTCGACGTAACGCGAGTGTCGTGGTGTGAAGCCAAGAGGCTACGCTGGGAATGCCACAGTGGCATCACTGCAGAGCCTAGTGGCCTGAAGGCCCAACCATCGAAAGCCCACCGATTTTTGAAAATCGAACGTTTGAAATAGAATTCTGGGTAGTCGATGGGCGGCTGAGGGATCAGCACCGTAAGTATCTGCTGCCGCAGTTCCCATGGTAGGTAGCCGAGGATGCCCAGGTCCGTGGCCCGTATCTTATCAACTTGCTCCGCATTAGCGAACCAGCTGCATCGAATCTTAGCCTGCTCTCTTCCGTTCTCGCTATGGTCCATGGTGTCGTGATCTTTAATCTGATCAGAAAGAGGAGGCGTCCGGTCTTGAGCAGGCGCCATGGTTTTGGGTCTGTCAATGGATGCGATCTCTGGTTGGAGCACCCCTTGACAAGCTGCTGTGAGGACAGTTGCTCTTACCTTACGATTTTCAGTGGTGGCAAGTTTTATGCTTTGCAGTGGTGGTCAGGAAAAGAAAATTTTGGTAAGGAAGCGAGCGTAGTAAGGTGATAGACAAGAATGTCCATTCGCGGTCGTCGAGGTGAATTCATGGTGAGTCATTTAAACTCAATTTGCAACACTAAGGAAAGACGCAATTTAGAGGTATTATTTCCTGAAATAGTAATTTATAGAGATTCGTGCGCCGAATAATTCGGCACTAGCAGAAAAGACCGAGGGTCGAAGTATACTCCAGCGCATGCTGCACATGTATAATTGACAGAACGGAGTGATTTACCGGCGCCAACTATCTTAGAATTTGAGAAAACATTAAGGACAGTGTTGATTTCATTTGAGAGGAGAGCGAGGAGAAGACTTATCGCATATTCCACACTTCGATCTTTTACTGGAAGTGAAGAACTACTCGACGGTTACCTGCGATGGAGACCTCGCCCAGTTGCGTAGTGGCCTTTAAGGAGACTCGCGCGTTGTAACGGTCGGACAGGCCAAGACCCCGTTGAATCAGCATGGACGCACAGCCTGGCGTTGGTATCCTGGGTAGTCGCAACGGCTCTCAGGACTACCGGAGAATTAAGTCCACTGCGATCAAGACCAGCGCAACTTCATCGTTGCCCATTGTAAGGTCGTTCCTTATTCTCGTAATGCCGTCTCTCGCCCATCGCGGCATCAAAGGCCTTCATCAGGCACACATGTGTGCCCTTAGGAAGCATGATCTCATAACTCCGCTATATCTTTGTCGACGTCAGCTGAGGCAGAAGCAGGCTGAGGCAGTCGCCAACGGGCGTTGGATACTACCCTGTCATTCGCTTTACTTGTGACCTTGAAATATCGAGTGTACAGATCCCGAAAGCTAGCAGCCAGCTGCTGGGACACCTAGAGGAGGCCAAGGAAGAGTAGATGTAGAAAATCTGATTACTAGACGCTTTTAGATTGTCCGAAACCCCCAAAGCTTTTATACAGAAGCAGGATTGCAATTACATGTGCGTTTAATCCGGTCGCACGAACATGGAACGATGTTGAGATCCGCGATTTGGACCCATTTTGCATGTAATCTCTTCGATTGCCGTCCAACGACTCATCCGGGGAACGCACGATTGTATCAACCATGAGGCGTACGCTTTTCGGGCCACATGACAGCTTCGATACGTTCTCAGATGTCTATGTAAGGAGTCTGCGCGGATCAGTGATTCAGCAAGAAGATTTAGAACAGGTGAAGTAACAGTGACAGATACAGATAATTCATTTCCTGGAGAGGCAAGCAGCATAGAGAGGAGACAACGGAGACATCAAATAAAGGTTATGCTTTGCTATACGATCAGAACTTGACTTACGCTGTGTATTAGCCTTCAGAAAGCTGTGCACCCTCTCAAGGAGCATCGGATGATGCGCTAGAGCAGCAACGGACAACATGTACTCCACTAACAACAAGCCGATTTTCGAGCATACAAGCCGAAGATTATGGATCAACCACAGAATTCCAATCCTAGCAAGATGGAAGGTCTCAATAATATCGGATAACAGAAGGCGCTACAAGGTACGAGTTACCCGCATGCTGATAAGACATGGTGCACTACTCCTTGCCACAATTGCAGGAAAGTATCATGACGATGGACTGCTCAATCAGAATAGAACGACAGCTACAAAGGCAAATCATTGAAGCATTTTATGACCTCAACGGTATGGTTGGCCCGTATTGTAGAGAGGGTCTGAACAATGAGCCAAATATCTTTATTGACTAGGAGAAATGCTGAGGAGACAGCACTGAGCACATGTTGAAGTAAAGTAAGCGATCAAAAAGTGATGTGATCAGGGTATGGTGATCCCCCCTTTCTTACCCCGTGGATGTTCGGGCCGACTCTTCCAGAGACCAGGCACCAACGGCTTGACTTCGTGTCGCAAGCTTGCAAAAGTCAAAGCAATCTCCACCAGGATCCCAACTGACATCATCCCGCTCCGTCCTCGTGGAATCGAACTTTCAGGGGTTTGGCTTTCTGATGTTGTTCGGTTTCGGTACGAAGTCTATACTTTAGTGAACGGCCTTTCGTCAGGGAGAGACCATATTGAACAGTCGTAGCACTGAGAGCGGGTATTCGAGGCTGAGGAAGCGCGGTTCATTGTCCACCAGTCCAACGCAACAAAGGGAAAAAAATGCGCCCATGGGCTCATGCAAATGGTCATTTTGGGTTCTCTGATTAGCATAGAGTCAGCTCTCTGCCACTTCCAGAATTATAGTATCAATGCAGCCATACCTTAGCTCTTCAAGGTAATTGGACTACTGGCTCCGCTAGCAGAAATCGCAGCTGGGGATTAAGCGAGACGTCAATCAGGGCCTCAGGGGACCTCCGACGACCCCCTCGTACGATCAACTCTATTCTGACTCTGGACCACCATCACTGAAGTATAACGACTGCTTGCCATCATCCGGTGCGCCTCGTCGCAAGTCGATACGTATGGTACCCGTCGCATAAACTCACCTTCCTCACCGACGTGGTTGCCAAACGCCAGCCAAACGCTAGCAAACCGGATCAACCGCCTGGTCGCCTTCTGTCTCCACGGTCATGTTGTTCCCTGAAAAATCTCCCATATCTCAATCATCTTGACCAGGGAGCCATTGCATAGCATCTACTTTCGATAATATCCACTTTGGCCCTGTAGTAGGGAACAACTCAAAAGAAACGCAACCTGCCGTCTCACATTGCTACATCACCGTGTCTACCGCTCACTGATATCTAGCCACCATGGCCGACGATCGACACTTTCCTGCGATTACGGCTGTTTTACACGATCTTGCTAGAGGCTATGTTCCTGCCTACGATACCCCCGAATTCTCTCTCCCCGTTCGAAGTTCCAACAGGCCCCATTGTGGCAAAGTCATCTTGCCCGGCCCGGACAATGAAGCAAAGCAAGCCCTGGAAGCTGAGCTCACTTCTTTGGCCAATCGAATACAATACCTCGAAGCGAAAGCTAGTACCATGAATCACCAGACCCTACCTGACACACCAAGCGGGTTGGGGGATCCAGCGTCACCATTCGCCGCCTCCGGCACAAACGGCCATTACCGAACCCCCAAACGCCAGGACTCGGGCTCTGCGCGCCTTGCTCGTGTGACAAGCATACTTGCTTTCCAGACAGAGCCTAGGATTTTGACCGAAGAAGAGTTCGCACAGCTTCGTGAGCATGTACAGAAGCAATCGCAGGAAATCAAGAGTTTGAGGGATACCATATCGAGTCTTGGAGAGCAAGTACGTCACCAACAGGAACGTACACAGAAGACTTTGGTCAAGGTTGAGGCCGAGGACGTTGATAAGTTGAGGCGGGAACTGCACAAACACCAACAGGCCAACGAGGCATTCCAAGATGCTCTGAGAGAAATTGGGCGTGTTATCACGAATGTAGCGAACGGCGATCTTGAAAAGAAATTAACTATTAACCCATTGGAAATGGATCCAGAGATCACCACCTTCAAGGTAACCATCAACAATATGATGGACCAACTATCCGTTTTTGCAAGCGAAGTGTCCCGGGTTGCCGAGGAGGTCGGTACAGAAGGTAAACTCGGTGGCCAAGCCTATATTGCCGACGTTTCCGGTATATGGAAAACACTGACCACCAACGGTAAGTGGTCCTTTGGGGCACTATCAGATGCCTACACTTGTACTGATATGTGTTAGTCAACCGGATGGCAACAAATCTTACTGACCAAGTGCGAGAGATTGCCGACGTTACGACTGCTGTAGCCGAAGGAAATCTGCATAAGAAGATCAGGAGGTTCGAAGGCAGAGGAGAAATCTTGGAGCTGCAGTCAACAATTAACGTCATGGTCGATCAATTGCAAACCTTCGCGAGCGAGGTGACCCGCGTAGCAAAGGATGTGGGCACTGAAGGTGTCTTGGGAGGGCAAGCTCATATCGAGGGTGTCAAAGGGGAGTGGCGGAATCTCACCGAGAGCGTCAACGCCATGGCCGAGAATCTCACTAATCAAGTCAGAGACATTGCACAGGTGACTACGGCTGTCGCCAACGGGAACTTGAATTGCAAGGTCAAAGCAGAATGCAAAGGGGAGATCTTGGAACTCAAAACAACGATCAATTCCATGGTAGATCAGCTCAACCGTTTTGCGCGCGAGGTAACAAAGATCGCCGATGAAGTTGGCTCTGAGGGCAAACTTGGCGGACAAGCTGTGCTGGATGATGTCGAAGGAACTTGGAAGGAGTTGCGAGAGAGCGTCAATCGGATGGCCTCCAATCTGACTACACAAGTGCGAGCAATCGCAGAGGTGACTACTGCAGTAGCCAAGGGTGACCTTAGCAAAAAGGTCGAAGCTCCTGTCAAGGGCGAAATTCTGGCTCTGAAAACCACAATCAACTCCATGGTGGATCAGCTCAACACTTTCGCCTCTGAGGTTATCAGATTAGCCGGCGAAGTCGGCACAGATGGCAAGCTGGGCGGTCAGGCGAATGTGGATAACGTTAAAGGCAAATGGGCTGACCTGACAAAGAATGTCAATAAGATGGCTACCAATCTTACCAAACAGGTCCGTGGGATCTCCGACGTTACTCAAGCTATCGCTCGAGGCGACCTCACCCAAAAGATCAATGTTGAGGCACAAGGCGAGGTGCTTACGCTGAAGGTGACCGTCAACAACATGGTCGATCAATTGGACAGCTTCGCGAGAGAGCTCAAGAGGGTAGCACGTGACGTGGGTGTCGATGGGAAGATGGGCGGTCAAGCTAATGTTGACAACGTCAGCGGTCGCTGGAAAGAGATCACCACGGATGTCAATACCATGGCAGAGAACTTGACCTCGCAAGTGCGCGCATTCTCTGACATCACCGACGCCGCCATAGACGGTGACTTCTCGCGGCTGATCATCGTCAACGCCTCAGGGGAGATGGACGACCTAAAGCGGAAAATCAACAAGATGATCCTGAACCTTAGGGATACTATCCAGAAAAACACGATTGCTAAAGAAGCAGCTGAGCAGGCAAGCGCCACCAAGTCAGAGTTCCTCGCTAATATGAGCCACGAGATTCGGACTCCTATGAATGGCATTATCGGCATGTCGCAGTTGACTTTAGACACGGAAATGACACAATATCAGCGAGAGATGTTGAACATCGTTCACAACCTCGCCAACAGCCTGTTGACCATCATCGATGATATTCTGGACATCTCAAAAATTGAAGCAAATCGCATGGTCTTAGAGAAGACTGATTTCTCGATGCGCGGAACCGTGTTCAGTGCTCTGAAGACTTTGGCAGTGAAAGCCAATGACAAGGGCCTCAATTTGGCATATCAAGTTGATCACTCGGTACCCGACTACATGAACGGTGATCCATATCGTCTCCGCCAAATCATACTTAATCTGATTGGGAATGCGCTCAAATTTACCGAGAATGGTGAGGTGAAGCTAGGCATACGTGGAGCCCCCAGCATGAAGGTCGACGAGGATGAATATGCTTTCGAGTTTGCAGTATCGGACACAGGCATTGGCATCAAGGCAGACAAGCTTGGTCTTATCTTCGATACTTTCCAGCAGGCCGACGGCTCTACGACTCGGAAATTCGGTGGCACCGGTCTCGGACTGTCAATCTCCAGGAAGCTTACAACCCTCATGGGAGGGGAATTATGGGTTGAATCGGTCTTCGAGCAAGGAAGTACCTTCTTTTTCACGTGTGTCATCAAGAAGGCAGGTCAAGACTCCGCCAAAATCGCGAAGCAACTGGAGCAATACAAGGGTCAACGGGTTCTATTCATCGACAAAGGTCTTACAGGATTCGCCAACGAAATTGCCTATATGCTCAGCCAGCTCAAGCTTCAGCCTGTGGTGGCGAGCCCTGAACGGCTCCTTGGTCTTCTCAAGGCTCTAAGATCTGCGTCGAAAACCATAGCGCAGCCGCCGGACGGGCTTGCTTATGATGTGATTTTAGTCGACGATATGATGTCTGCAGCTCGACTTCGTAATATCGACGAACTCCGATACGTTCCAATCGTACTTCTGGCGCCTGTTGTGTCTGTCAGCATGAAGTCTGCTCTAGACCTTGGAATAGCATCTTACATGACCACGCCTTGTCTTCCCGTCGATCTGGGCAATGGCATGATCCCGGCTCTAGAAGGGCGCCAAGCTACGACGTCCACCGACCACTCAAGGTCTTTCGATATACTCTTGGCGGAAGACAACGATGTCAACCAACGTCTCGCTGTCAAGATTCTGCAGAAGTATAATCACGGGGTTACGGTGGCTAACAACGGACTCGAAGCACTCGAAGCTGTCATGAAGAAACCATATGAAGCCATCCTCATGGACGTGCAAATGCCTATCATGGGCGGCTTCGAGGCCACCGCCAAGATTCGAGAGTACGAGAGGTCGCAGGGTCGGGTCCGTACACCAATCATCGCACTTACAGCCCATGCCATGATGGGTGACCGAGAAAAGTGCATTGCAGCGGACATGGATGAGTACTTGACAAAACCCTTGAAGCAAAACGTGATGATGCAGACCATCCTCAAGTGCGCCACGCTTGGGGGCAAGTTATTGCAGCGCGGAACAGAGGCCAGACTATCAGCGAGCGACGAGCCTCCGGCGACTGGCCAGCCATCGACTGCCGTGGCAGAGCGTCCAAAGTTAACAAGCTTGAAGGATAAGAGGCCGCATCTCGAGGCACGTTCGATCACCACAGCTGGCGCCATGGACGGGATGGTGGAAACCCCTCCATTGATCAGTGCGGACCAACATGATCCCCTGGAACGGGTAGGTCAACAGTTCATTGTTTTTTCAGCTCTTACTTACGCTCTGTAGGTACTCTTACGCTCCCATAGCAGTAGTTAGAGGTCTACACCCTTACTTCTGTTTTATTCCCGAGTTCTCATATGAGTATTCTTTGCAACAGCTCGGCGTACCGGTTTCTCGGGGTACAGTGAAGGGCATAGTGCGTGAAATCAATATGGTAGGTTAAGGCTATATGGTGGGCAGATGCTTGTACTTTGATACTTGGGGCGTATGAGATGGGATCATCGAGCAGGTAACAGCGAGCTTCCATTAATTTTGCATGCTCGGAACGTGTCTGACGATTAGCTTTAGCGACGGTATTTACGAATCCTCTTGTTTCCTTCAGTGGGCCATGAGCTGGCTGTGCGCGGCAGGTGTGGAGTCAGATGCTGGCATTGCTCTCTTCTAGCATAGGCTTTCAATCCTATCCTATCGTCAAGGAATGTTAATCAGGCACTGAACTTCTTTATCTTGGTTTGATTCTGTGCCTTACGCAAATGAGGTGCAATACCGAGTACTAAAACCGAGGCATCGATGCACTTCAGTTATCAAACTTTGCCTTGCCAGAGCACTCAAGTCACAGGCCCTGCGAAGTGTAAGTAGCGCCCATCGTATCTACCCATCGCTACCACTCTTCCTCGAAACCTCACTCTATGAAAGCCGCTCTTTGGCGCCGAAACTGGTATATGAGGGCGCCAATCTCAGCCGTATGGTTTCGTGCAAGACCGAAGCCTGCCTCAAGTCTTGCTCCGAAGCTTGCTACGACTGCTTTGATTCCTCATGGTTCCGACGGGCTTTTAAATTGATGAATGTCTTTCAATCGTTGAAAGTACTTCTCCCAATTAGAAGCGGCAAGCTGGTTGATGTATTCATATTTTGGCCTGAAGTGGTAAGGGGATCGATGTTTTACTCGCACTGCTGTGTTTGGTACGGGGTAGTCGCACTCGTGTCCTCGGCCTAAGATACTTTCCTTCTCGTCGTAACTTCCATAACCGAGCCGATTACGTCACTCGCGCTAGCGCCAGATAGCGGATGGCGCGTCGTACGAAACAATGCCCGCAAGGCGACGCCGAGCACGCGAGGCTCAACATCACCGTACCTTGCCTGATCCCATCACACTTCACTCTAATCTCACCTCATCTGCTAGGTGTGATGGGTCACCGACTCCTCACTCGCGGCTTGGTCACTACGCCGTCAAAATCATGGCCGTGAACAAGTCATTCACCTAAGAACCGGAATACATAAAGGCCAGGCAGGATCTTCAGCCTCCGTACGCAAGCAACATCATGCAAGGCCGCACGAGGCAGGACGAGGATTATGACAGAGAGGCGGAACATGCTGAGAACATGAGGTTCCTTGAAGACAATATGGGAGCATTCGACGAAGATTCATCGCCCCCGAGTCCCTGCCCTCCTCCAAGGCTCCTTTTCGGTAGTACAGAGTCAACAAGGCCTATTGGTTTCGAACAGTATCTCGGAAACGACCAAATACGTGCAAGCTCTAATGCGCTGGCACTGGGCGGCAAAATGGCTCCTCCATATCGTGCGCCCCCTGCGCACACAGCGCCCTGGTCAGAGGAAAGAACCTCTCTGCGTCCGAATGCGGCCAACGCAACAGCTGTGACACCAACAACTATGTCAACGCCCTCCTTGGGCACTACGCCAGACCAAACGTCAGTGCAGCCTTCTTCCCCAGGTCCGGATATCTCAAGGAAACGACGACGAGATAGCAACAGCAGTTCCAATGAGCGCACCGCAAAATCCCTTCGTGCAACTCAAAGCCCTGCCGCGACCGGTACGACGACACCCTCATCCTTCGATTCGTTTGATATCCCCGAAGATTCAGAACTGTTCCGTTTACTCGGTGACCCGAAGCAGGACATGAAAGAAATGCGGAGAGAACAGAAAGCACAGGAAGCGGCCATACGTGCTAAGAAGGAGCAGGAAAAAACAGATGCAGCATTTGCTAGGGAACTGGCAGAATCGATGGAACGTATCGAGTCTTCAGAGCCACCGAGTTCTCAAGCTGGCCCAAGTCAATTACCTCGTAGACCCGCCCAGATCAAACTCAACGGAAATGGAAAGATTCAACAGCCTTCAGCTTCAGTGCCAACTACCCCATTGCTCAAGGTGTCTCCACCTTCGTCCTTCAAGCAAGATCTGGGTAGTTTAGCCTTCACTTCGCCAAGTCGGATCAAGTCCGAGCGGCCATACATGCAGCCGGCCCGGTTTTCCAGCAACGCCGATTTCGTAAACCTCGACGAAGAGGACGACGATTTCGTTGACCTTACCGGCCTACCCAGTAGCGACTTGGTCGAAGTTGGTCCTAGTAGCTATCATGGCAATGCTAACGCTTCGGCTGTGCGTCAGTTACCCTGGCTCAAGACAGAACCGCAGATTCCGACCATCAATGGCATTGAAGGACTTTCCGATCAAGATTTGTCTCACAACACGCAGGGGCCGCTAGGCTGGAACAACCTAGCAGGAAATGCTTTGCAGGCGGGCATGACTGTCGCTCAGGATGTTTACAACGCAGCGCATCACATGCTGAATCCCGAAGATAGCGCATATGGTCAAAATCAGTCTTATGCCTCTCCTAGCTACGGCGTAGCTGGCTCGCCATATAATCCAATTACCTTTAGTAGCGAAGAGGACTACACTGGATTCTCTGGGGCTTATTCGGCATATAATGCGCTATCCGATCGCATCGACGTGAATGATCCACGGCACCAAGACTTGGTCAGACAGTACAGAGATCGTGTAGAGCAGCTCACCCACGATCCCACCCGGACAACGCAGGAACTCAAGTCTTTGCTAGAGAACATTCGACCAGATGAGGAGCTGGACCCCAAATATAGGGAAGGCACTCCTGATGCTATGGTGAATGCACTGTATGAACATCAGAAATTAGGGCTGGCTTGGATGAAAAAGATGGAGGAGGGTTCCAATAAAGGGGGAATACTTGCTGACGATATGGGCTTGGGAAAGACGATCCAAGCACTGGCACTGATGGTTTCTCGAAGATCCCAGGATCCAAATCGCAAGACCACCCTGATCGTTGCACCAGTTGCGTTGATGAGGCAGTGGGAGAAGGAGATCCGTTCAAAATTGAAGACTGGGCGAGAGCATCGCCTTACCACCTTCATCATGCATGGAGCGAAACGAAGCGCTACCTGGGAGCAACTCAAGACTTTCGATGTCGTTCTGACTACCTTCGGTACCTTGGCGACTGAGCTTAAACGCAAGCAAGGCATCGACATGGCTAAGCGCGTAAACCCAAACTGGAGGCCAACCGGCAAGGCGGATCGACTGCCACTTCTGGATGACAACTGCAAATGGTACAGGGTCATCATCGACGAGGCCCAGTGCATCAAGAACAAGAATACGCACGCTGCAATCGCGGCCTCGCATCTACAAGCATTGACACGATTTTGTATGACGGGGACACCTATGATGAACAGCGTAGGCGAGTTATATTCCCTGATCCGCTTCTTACGTATTAAGCCGTATGATGTCGCCGAAAGATTCAGTCGCGACTTCTCAATTCCGCTAAAAAAGGGAGACTCTGAAAAGGCAATGCGAATGCTACAAGCGCTGCTAAAGGCCATCCTCCTGCGTCGAACGAAGAAGTCGACCATCGACGGAAAACCTATCCTTAATCTGCCAGAGAGAATTACTCAAGCCCAGCACGCAAACTTCAGTGATGATGAACGCGACTTTTACCGGGCGGTGGAAACTCAGACGCAATTACAGTTCAATAAGTATCTCAAAGCTGGTACGGTAGGTAGGAATTACTCTAACATCCTTGTATTGCTTCTCAGACTTCGTCAAGCGTGCTGTCATCCACACCTAATCAAGGATTTTGGACAGTCTGCCGGTACGACGGAGCTTACGATGGAGGAGATGATCGGGATCGCAAATGAACTAGCTCCAGATGTCATCGCTAGGATCCAAGAACAGACAGGGACCGAAGAATTAAGCGGTCTTGAGTGTCCCATCTGCATGGACACGGCTGAGAATGCCCTTATCATTATCCCCTGTGGGCATAGTACTTGCTCGGAGTGCTTTGCCAGAATCACCGACCCCTCGCAAGCTATCGCCAATGGCGACACCGATGGTGCAAGAAATGACATCAAATGCCCGAACTGTCGCGGCAAAATCGATCTCAAGAAGGTCATCAATCATGAGGCCTTCAAAAAGGCCCACATGCCTGGATTGGACCTAGGAATCGCACTTCCGGCAGACGATGACGAGACCGAGGACGACAGTGAGAGTGAAGAGGAGGACGACGACTCTGATGAATCTGACAGCTTGGATGGCTTTATCGTCAACGACGATGCTGTTGACGAGGACGAGACTACCGACGGGTCCGAGGCCGAAGCTGAAGGGTACCGCAAAGGGAAATCGCCTTTCGAGAAATCTATCAAGCCGGAGAAGAAGAAGAAGAAACCCAAGAAGGGCAAAGGGAAAGCTAAGGCTACGGACGACAGGCCCAAGAAGACACTGGCACAATTGAAGAAAGAAGGGCAACGCAATCAGAAAGCACACAAGAGGTATCTCAATCGTCTTCGAAAGGAGTACGTCCCCAGCGCCAAGATTGACACAACGATTGAGCTCCTCCGCGCAACGCAGGAAGGCAAAACAGGCGAAAAGACCATCATCTTCAGTCAATTCACCTCCCTTCTCGACCTGCTCGAAGTTCCGATCGATGCTGAAGGCTGGAAATACAAGCGCTACGACGGCAGCATGAGTGCCACGGCTCGTGACCAAGCCGTGACAGACTTTACCGATAAAGAGGACTGCAAGATCATGCTTGTTTCCTTGAAAGCCGGTAACGCGGGGCTGAACCTCGTGGCCGCTTCGCAGGTCATTATCTTCGATCCATTTTGGAACCCGTATATCGAAGAACAGGCGATCGACCGCGCTCACCGTATCGGACAGCTGAGGCCAGTACAAGTCCATCGTATCTTGGTACCGGACACAGTCGAGGATAGGATTCTGGCCCTGCAGGAACAGAAGAGGCGGTTGATTGAAGGCGCGTTGGATGAGAAAGCGAGTCAGAACATCGCGAGGTTGGGGACTAGGGAGCTGGCCTTCCTTTTCGTAAGTGATCTCTACAGGGCGAGCTGACGAACGAATGGCTGACAGTATATCAGGGCATGTCACATTAAACGTCATCGTTGTGGGGTGACTGGCTGTGCGGTTGACATCGAGCTCTAACTGGTTTTGAGACTTTCGACAACAATCTTATCGCCACAGTCTTCAACTAGCGCCCCCAAGGTCCACAAATTCTTTCTCCGACGGCGCAAGCTAGACAATTGCTTTCGGCGTTCTCAATACTACATTCCTAATTCAATTCAACAACCAACACAGCATTTCCTTCATTACGCTTTTTACATCAGAACAGTCACAGGCATCTTTAGAAATACCCTCTTGCTCGCGCAAGGATTGCTGGCATTTGAGGGGTATAGGTATGGCACGGTATGGCATGGTATCTGACGTTCGTCACGGCAAGGCGGCGGCTATTGTGCTTAGTGAATTCGAGGACGTGAGGGTCGCTTTTGTGCCTTTAGCGGCGTTGAGCGAACTGCTTCGTGTACCTAGCTTCTCGGAGAACAAATCTTCTAAGTTTGAGGATCTGTGTGTTCTAACTTGAGACGTTCTCGATTCTATGTAGGTTCGTGCATGGATGGTCACGTGACATTGAAACCCTAAGCCTGATTCTAAGCCTGGCTCCTGGACGTGTTTTTCGAGGCAATTATAGAAACGGTAGCGATCGATGAAGGCACATCTTGCTTACAGCCGTACTAGCTTGAAGTAGTCAGATCGCTAACAATTGATAATTAGATAACTTCAAGAACACTTGTAGCAAGCGTGCATTGCTTGTCCAAAAACCCACAACCACTATATCAGCTTCTACACAGAGCGCTTTCTGTAGTTGATGTATTCCCGGCCAAGAAAGCATGCTTACTTATCCCACAGCCAACATCTCGGCCGTTCACATGCTAATCCATGACAGATACCCTGCGAGACTTGCAGCAAGGGGTGAAGTGAGACGCTAGAGACGGAGAATTAAATATCGTAGGGATGGGTGTGATTGTGGTGGGCTTGCTTCCTAACTGCATAAAGTATGGCCACCTTCTGCTCCTTCATAGCCATTTGGCCCATCTGGTACTCTAGCCATCGTGGCGTGGGTGCCTTGGGGGACTGGGGCTGGTGTGCCTAGACTGTATGGATTTCGTGGAATCGAGGGTTTTTGGGTTGGGCTTGTCTATGCAGTCTGGTGACAAGGAAGGTTGCTCGAGCTTGGGTCGGCTTGGGAGCGAGGGTGTAGGGTGGTGTAGGGAAGATGGGGTGGGAGGGACTGGTAAGGGGGAGATGAGGTTAGGTGTTTTTGAGAGGGTTGAGAGGGGATTTGGTTCGGATTATGGGACTTGATGTGTAACCGACCCTTTTCGCTAATTTGACACCGAGCCAATCAAGATTAACACTCCTTTTCGACAATTTGGAACATATCTAGAACGTTACTCCGATTTGTCAGGGAAATTGCGAGGAAGACATGGAACTCGATCGATTTTGGATGCAAATAGAGAAGCTATCTCCATCGTTCTCTCAAGCTTCTCCTGGACAACATTTAAATACATGGAAGTGTAACGGGGACGCATATCTCTTGATGAGAAATTTAGCAGTTCTGGGCGCAGAACAGGCTCTATGGGCATGCATTTCTATTATCTATTTTCGGGCTGTCGATCTGGAATACCTTCTTAGAGGCAATCTGGTTTAGGGCCTTCGAATGCGACGAGATCCTTCCAGAATTCCTTGGTTTCTTCTGCACTCATCATCCATTCGTTATTGTCATCCCCATCTCTCATGAGGAGACGATGTATATTCTCCATGAATTGCATCCCATGCTTGGCTTGACCCCATCTCATGATAGCGTTATTGGCGTCATAAAACTCCCTGATGTCGGTGATTTCAATGAGGTCAAGAACGCAAATTCGACGGCAAGTGCAAGGTAGGACGAAGGGAATTGAGCCTGAGATGACTTTCGTCGGCGAATTGGATGTTTTAGTTTGGATCGGAGTGGGATCATTCAATCTCTGGGGCGGCTTGGATATTGATTGTTTAGTTCGTGTAGCCGTTGTCGAGGAGGATTTGTCATTTGGTGCGCGCGAAGCGGCTTCCTTCGAGAATGGTCTTTGAGATGGTCCAACTTTGGAGGTTGACTCTGAGACCTCCTTAGCTACGGGTATCGAGAAACGTTCTGACGAAGGCTTTGATGACGGTTGTGACAATAGATTGGCTTGTGTTTTGTCTGGCGTCGCAGTTCGTACCTTCATCTCCCAGATCTCCATCTTGGAATTGTGGATAAGATAGCCAAATTGACGCAAGCTTGACAGCATTTTGACTTTGTCTTCGACGGCAAAATCAACACGATAGATTTGAAGCTGCATCAAGAGTTCTTTGTAGGCTATCAATTTCCACTCGGTGAGGAGGTCCGTAGAGCTCCCAGGATTCCTGCCAAGGAAGTGGAGAAAGATAGCACCAGTTCGTGCTTCGTCCATAATAGAGGTCGGAATAGTCTTTGCAGTTCCTGGGTAGTTTCCCATTACTGCCAGCGTTCTCTCGATATCCAAGCCGAAGCTTCGCTTCCTAAATTGCTCCGAACGATTCTCAGTAGCAGAAAAGTGTAGAAGGCTCAGGTTTGGTGGCATAGGTCTTCGGATGTTGACTTGAGAGTCTTGTGTTCCATTAGTGTTCTTGAGAGAACTGTTTGTTGCTAATAAGTATACCAGCGGATTGTAATTGATACTGTCGAAAAGGACTTTGGGTCTCGAGCAATAGTACGCGCCTACGAGATCCTCGTCGAGGGCATGCGCAAATTGAGGATCACCAGTAACAGACTCCACATCAAGGTATCTAGGAATACTAGTACCGTCTGGTAGGCCTGGAGATAACACTGTGAAATCATAGTCTTGAAGTTTGTCGGATATTCTTGATGATTCGCTGGTGACTGGAGACGCTGATAAAGGGGCTTCTTTCGAGCGTCGTTGGGCCATTTCGGCCATTCTTTCTTTGACTTCTTCCCAAAGCTGGGCAATATCGGAGTCAGGTGGAGGAGCGTTGTATTGAGGTAGCGGAGGAGGATAGGCTCCATCTGAAAGCGATGTTACTTAAGAGGAGAGCTGTGTATATTGTTTATGAAGTGTTAATGTACCTACTTTTCCGACCAAGGTCTGCGATGTTCGCTTTCTGAGACCTGATGCTGATGCGGATATAGAGGAAGCTTCGTACTGTGAATGTTTGGGTAAAGAAGTCAAGACATGTGCTCTTGGAATTCCGGAAACAAAATTCGAATCATTTGTGTCTTGCTTTTGGTGTTGTGCCCTTGAACTTGGAGTATATGATAGAGAAAAAGCTATTGACTTGTTGCGAGTCGATGAAGCCGCTGATGTAGTCTGAGGTAGAACAGCACGCTTGTCTGTGATATCGTGTTGCTTTATCGACATTCCAGCTGGACATATCGGGCTCTTGAGTGCTTGATCTGATGGAGCCATTGGTTCTTCTATGTTTGTGGAATGTTTGAATCAATCAAATAAAAACATCTCCGTCGCAACATGAAGGTAAGGTGGACGAACAGCGGACAGTATATATCAAGACAGTAGTGTCGAGAAATAAGCGTGTGTGGTAAATAGTGATGACATTAGCTAATTAGAAGTGTTGTTCTAGAACAAGACGAATGAGAAAAGAAAGGAATGCTTTGCTGTGAACTTTAGCTAGAAATCAGTAGGGTCCAGTTTGATCAACATCGGTGAACATCAAGAGTTGGAAGATGGACCGGGTAGCTGTACATTCGGGACTAGTACATATCCATGTGACAATCAATCTTATCTTCGCGTGACTCCAGTGTCTTGTCTCGACTTTATTGTTCGTTAATTAGTCTTACTCGATTTTGGGAGGCTAGCAACAGCGACCATCGAGATCTATAAAGTAATTATTCGCGTTATCTCAGAGATTTTGATGCGAGGCATGGAGAAATCAAGATACACAAAATAATCCTACGCTCCAGGGAGAATCACAATCTCGCCTGGACAACTGCCTAGATTCAGCAAAAGGATAGCACTGAGTACCACCAATATGCAACAGCATTGTTACAGTAGCAATTCTGCAGAATCATCTAATTCGATCGAGCGGGAAAGCCATGTAAACTCCGAGTCCCTTTGGATACCGCCGGAGCCGTTGAACTTGTCTACTCTGGACGATATTTGGGAACAAGTCAGAGCTTGCAAGCGCGAAATGGCGAGTGTGAGTACTCGACTGACACTCCATGTTCTCTATCTGACTACTTGGATTAGAATTCTGAGTCCAAATCCGCCCATCAACGGAACAACTATAGCCTAGAAAAGGTGTTAGCGCCTCGCAACATTAGGGTTCACGACGACACTGATGAGACTCCCAAGGATGTTTGGTCTCTCTGGCTTGACCAGACAAGGTACGCTAAAGCAAATACTGATACTATGAAAAGAGCTTTGCAGAAGGACGGCCTGTGGCTGGACGAGGAAACCGAGATCACCGGAAATACAATTGAAGAGGAAATCGAAAGGCTTACAACATACGAAGCCAACGAAGCACATTGGCGCACACAATTCTGGGAGCTCTATTTTTTCAGAGCGCCCATCAGCGGGCAAGCATGTCTTATAAGGAAGACGGAGGAGCAGCGTCAGTGTCACTCACACTCGTACAAGATTGATCAGGACCCAACAAGTGGCCCAAAACTTGAGTGTGATGAGAATATTGTACAGGAGATTGATCAGATTTCTCGCTTCGTGGACGAACACTCCCCTCCGATCGTACATGGAGTCCATCATTCTCTTCCATCTAATACTTTGCAGAGATGTAAGACGAGTACTGGCTACGTCTACAATGACCTTGTATACGCTGTGGATGCGTGGAAACCAAAAAATGAAGACTTTCAAAAAGCTATCAAAGACTTGCCCACGGTCAGCTCATCTCAAGACAAAACTCATTTCGGAGGGTGGCTGCTCGTAGAATTCAAACGCAAGCCTTCGATAACTGAGACACATATTAAAGGCCTCGCAGTACGATACGGTTCTTTCACGGCTGCTGTATCACTTCATGAGAAGTTGAAGCTTTGCTCCATGGCCTCGGAAGGATCCTTCTCGAAGGCTCAATACAAGGATCTAAATGTGCATATCTTCTCTGCCGTCGGCTTCACAGCACATCACTACATACATTGCCTTCGTCCAGGCAATCCCGGATCTCCTGTCACCTACGAGTCTTATCCGATCGGGATATACCACCTGAATATTTCGAGTGATCGCAATCACTTTCGACATACGCTCAATCTTCTTCATGTATATCACAGTACGATTATCAGAGACACTGAGCTTGAAAGACTACAAACGGTGGTCGCCCTGAATCCGACAGAACGTTATAACAGACTCCAAAGCAGAGCTCATAAAAATACTTGGTTCGAGATCAAAGAGTGCAAGGGGGAAGAGACAATTGTGCCACACAACGAGTCTTTATGTCACCAAGCGATCGCAGGGGAACCCGTATCAGGGCCTCCATTGGAGGGATATGATACGGCCGATCCAGATCCGGCTGAAAAGAAGCAGCAGAAAGAGAAGAAGCAACGCTGTGGCGCTCAACAACTAAACAGGGCGGCGCTTGCAAAAATCCTGCGTCCTCTTGCCGGTTTCCAGCGCACCAAAAGCAAGTGGTACACCGTGCCAAGATCGCCAATAAGAAGGTACAGCCTGGATTGACAGCAAGACGAATATTGAACGGCGACAGTTGAGATGGACTTCGAGATGGGCCGAAGAAGCGGCGGCGGGTATACAGACTTGCGGAGCATAGGAAGTAGCGGTAGGTTATGAAGAATTTGCGTACCTTCGTAGCATTATGGGGAACAATCTCGAAGATGCAGTGCTCTGGAATATATCGAAAACTCGACACTGTTCAACGGTCTTGCGTGAAGTGTACGCCAAGATCTATTCGCTGACGGAAAAACATCGGCCCGATACGCTAGTCTATTGTGGTCGAAGGTTTTGAACCAAAGGAAGAGGTTAGGTATCAGAGGAGTAGAATTTCGAGAATGACCACATCGGCAGAGGGTAGCCAATGCAGGAAGGAAAGTAGATGAGTGAAGCTGCAAGCTTCCCCTCCAAGGGTATACCTTTAGAGAGATCGCCAATACTCCACTCCATCGAAAATACCTGGCCTCAAAGTGAGACCTTTATACTTGCCCAGAGAGCCTCTTCTGTACGCTTTTCGGATGTGTGCTCACCGTGTCGGTGGTTGTCACTAACGGTATCGTAGATGCGACCGGACCAACTCCCTTGACTGGTTGATGCGCCGAGACGCTGATATGCAAATCTACGCATAATTTGTCCAGCTATTCTCCACAAGCGCGAATCATCCGTCCACGAAGATTACTACCTGAAAGATCGCTAAGAAGCCCTGCTGGCGTCTTCGACCTCTGAAGCCCTCAGAGAGACTTGCAATTAACATGCATATTTCTCCACGGCGGCCCATATGCAGCTCTCACTCGACGCTATCCATGCGCTTTTGCCGCTATGTTATCCACATAAAACGCCCGATCCGACATATGCGAGCTGCAAGCCCCACACGGCTTAGATAATAGCGACAATTCTTCCGCTGGACCATTTCCCAGCCTATGCATGTTTATCTTGTAGCTTCCGAAAGGGATACAAGCCGAAGCGCGTATCTTGCATGTTATCTCTTAAGTTGACACTTGTCATGAAGTCGTAAGTTGGAGAGAATCCTTCCACTCTCCTCTACATTTGTCCTCATCAGCCTTCGGTGTCGACATTGCCTTGAGATATTTTCACGGTCGATCAGAGAGAAAATCATGCGGCATCCACTAAACATCTTATTCCCGAAACCGACATCATCCATCATATGCCTCCTTCTCACCCTTATCATCCACCCCACTCTCACAACCCCCCTCACCCAGTACTCAGTCCACCCACCCTCCCTCCTCTCCCCCCATCCCCACCATATCCCCTCGAAGCGCACCTTCACGACCAACTACCCCAACCTCCCCAACAACTACCGCATGCTCCTCACCGCCAGCACCGCCTTCCTCTCCACGTACAGCACCCCCTCAAGCACGCTTGCCACCTTCCTCAGCACCATCGTCACGGATGCGCACGCCGCGCTCTCGCACCAAACCCCCGAGAGCGCCGTCCTCGAATTCGGTCTCGGCGCCCTCGAGCTCGCCTTCCGCGTGCGCGACGGCCTCGGCGCGACGACACTCCCGTGGGATTTGGTGCTGCAGCTGGCGCAGGTATTTGAGGCAAGGGCGCAGAGGGGCCCGCCCATGGGCTTTAGGGCTGTGGTGCTGGGCCCTGGGTTGGGCGTGAATGTTTTGGGGAGAGTGCCGTGGGTGGAGGTGGTGTTGGTGGTCAGGGGGCAGGGGGTGATGGATGGGTTTCCTTGGTCTGTTTATTAGGACGGAGAGGCGAGGGGGAAGAAGGGGGGGAGGGAGCGGCAGACCTATTGGTCGTTAGCGTCTGTGGAGGAGGGTCTGGGTGACGAAAAGGGCGTCATTCAGAAATGTGTTGGCTAACGGCTTTGCGGGGCTTGCAGATGGAGTCCGTGCTTGGAGTGGAAGATCTGAGGTTAATATTGGTGTTGGCTAACGAGATTGACTGCTTTACGCGCTGTGGGAATCTATATTTGCTAGATTGGTATGCCAATATGGATGGAGCACCATTTTTCTAAAGCTATTACCTTGGTGGGGAAGAAGAGCAATCTGTTAGATGCGTTGCTACAACTGCAAATGACGAAGGAGGAAGGAGCTCGTCTCATCTGACGATGCAGCGAATATCCGCTGACTACACAGCAGACTGCTTGGCCAATATGATTCGGTTATCGCAGCGACATCTCTAGAGCTCTGATGTGTGGTCTTTCGAACTGCCTAGAGATGGGAAAGACCTGATAGAAAACGAGAATGACCCGATCATAGTATGCAGTACGGATCCTGCGAATTGCAATTACTGCCGCACAACTTGTTGCTGTCCTCTACCCCCCGCTATGTGCATCGGACGCAAATATGAGGGACTCGGCGAGCAATACGGTGTACTCAGCTAGCCAAGTGTTGAGTTAGGACTCTGCGAGAAAATTTCATGTATCATACGAGTCAAAGCCAGACCACCATACAGACTGTCCAGGGATTCTTTGCGAGGCTGGCGCCACTGAATTTTCGATCGGCTTCGAAGATAGCTGGATGCTTATTGTGAAGCTCGTTGTTGGCCGCACAGCTTGTTTTTCTTTGTTCGTGGCAATTACTGGCTCCTGAGTGGCCAAATCGAAGACAATAACGATTGGACTGGATGAACAATTGGTCTTTGTGTCTCTTTGTCCGTGATCAATGGATGCACCTGCGTGGCATTCTCAAGTTGAAGGCTGATAAGATGGCTCGCGAACGTATAAGAATTCTCCAGCCTCTTCGCTGTAATTGCTATCAGACATCCCTTTCAAAATCTACATTCTTTGATTCCATATTCATAGCAGCAATCGAGTATGTCCTACATCCTCGCCGACGACATTCTATTGAAAGTTGCGGTCGTTGACCGACTCACCGCAGACGCGTCCTTCCTCGCTATCAAGTCGCCATCCATCATGGACCTCGATCTCACTCAGCCCGCCATCGTCATCAGCTCCCCTGACGTCGCCATGAGAACCCCAACGACTGTCGCGTCCCTAGATCAAACAATGACTTATTCCGAATTCCTCCCCAAGCCTGAGAACTTGGATCTAGGCAGCCCAACACTTATGCCAAGCTTCAATGAGATGAATATAGTCGATAGCGGACCCATGATTGATAGCCCCGATGAGCCTGCAGAGTATTTCCGGGACGGGTATATCGAGGAGGACGAGCCGGAGGAATACTTTCGACCACCTTATATCGAAGACAAAGATGAAGACGAGCCAATAGAATACTTCCGGCCTCCTTGTATCGAAGGCGAAGACGAGGATGAGTCAGAGGAATTCTTCCGGCCTCCGCACATCGAAGTGAACGCTGACAAGGAGCCTGAAGCATACTTTCGCCCAGCGCCCATCGAGACCGACTCTGAGAAACTGCTGCGCTCGGTGGAGAACTGGCTAGACGGGCTGCACTCGCCTGTCACATCCCGACGATTCCCTGTCACGCCTCCGTGGCGGAAGTCTACCGTTGTTGAAGCGAATTCGCGGCCTATAAGTCTTCTCAATGAGCCTTTCTGTCCAGAGAGAGAGGTTAAAAGGGAGTTTTGTCCTTTAGGAGATCTTCTCGGATTGATGACGGCTGATGGGTGGTGCTTGGGTTGTGGTGCGAAGCACTTGAGTTCGGGTAACGATGGACCTGTGTTTGATTTTGCGCCGCAGCTCGAACTGCCTGCCTTTATCCTTTCAATATGATATGATTGGGTATCTGGTAGTGGTACTATAGTCGAGTTCGGTAGAGATAATGTAATATAATCTTGAACATAAGCTGGCTGGCTCGTTTATTGAAACACTAGCTGGGAGAATGTGCACTGCTATAAGCATCTCAAATCGCTACTACTTGCATCGCCGGTTGGATATCCATATCATATCTGATTGAACCCTAGGAGGTATAACGACAGTCTGCTTGCATATGTTTACACGAGAACTACGGAACTGCCTCTATACCGCCAAACTTCCCCCACCTAAGCGGCTTGGGTAAAGGGAATAACGGAATCGAGTAGATGGGTCAAAAGGACGCACAATGACGGATGCAGAACCAGGCTATCGCCATACCCCTGTCATGCAAGGCTCTTCTTGTTGCACGCCAGCACACGACGACCAGAAAGAGCAGTGGGTCATGCCAGACTTACATTGCAGCTTCGATTTTGCTTTGATTCAAATCGCAAGCGCCAATCCTGTATATGCACTCGCCGTTGAAGGATGCAAACGCGTTAGATCGCTTTCCAGCCAGGCTTCGGTCGATTCATATTCTTGTTGTGCTCGTTCCAACAATCCCATACGTGCTACAGGGGGATAAATTAGTCTTCAGATAAGATTGTTAACGAGAATTCAACCACTTTAGATTGACTACGCTGGCATCGCCCAATTCAAAGGGCTTCGCAATTCTGGGCTGGAGAACAGAGAGATCGAGCATTTCCTTGGCCCACTGTGAGTCGTTGAGATATCTCATGCATCGGGTGGGAGACGAAGTAAATTCCTAAGCAAAATCTTTCTAACAACAAGAACTCGGCGAAGACAGGGAGTTCGACCGGCCTTTGGTGCAATCAGGGGTCTGTCTGTGGTGATAAGACCCTGATCATCCTTCTCGCTGCTGGCGTTACCCATCAATAGTGCGAATACTCAGGTTGCGCCAGACGACAACCCTCGGCTTTCTCCCTCGTCTAAGCGGAACAGGATATGTTCCTGAGACCTTCGTCAGCACATCAAATCCAATTTGTACACAGAGTGATACGTACTGCCGCGTTCTCGGCAGAACGTCTCTTTCTTTCTTGTAGCCACGTTGACTTCTCGTAGCGTCGGGTGGCAGTCATAGTCTGGGTTTTCTGTCGGTCCATAGCGGATGTACGCGGAGCCAGTCACACGTGGACACGCATTACAGCAACAGTGGTCGCATCCAGTCTCTCTGGTGTCGAAGTTCCTATCCACAGCGTTACCGCAATGCATGCACCTTAGTTGTTGGACTTCGACCCATTTTATCCCAATGGTCATGTAGCACTGTGCTGGAAACTCGTACTTTCTATGTGCAGTAAGAGGTGCGTGGTAGGAACAGTAGCGAGCTTCCGGTGGTAGTCCGATGTTGCGAGGACCTAGGCAATATGGTAGGTCAGATAGCGCTTGGCGGACAGAGAACTTTGTGAAGTAGTGTTTCGGAACCGTTCCTTTGCAGAATGCGCATGCAAGGCGTTGCTTGGAACCGTCTGAGTCGATCTCACGACGGCAAGCAACAAGCCATCGAGTACAGCGACTACGTTCGGAAGGCGGTGTGACGGAGACTTTGTGATAGAATGTTCGACTGGTGATTTCGAGGCAGATCGTGGACACTTCGTCAAGCTGAGCTGTTACGAGCTCCAGGACTTCGATCGGTAGCTGTTGTAGCCAACAGTATGGGACGACTGCTAGCTCCGTGCATGGATCGCTCTTGGCTGCTCCGCATTTGGCCTTCAATTTCGCGTGAGAGTTGCGTACGCGGGAACCGAATGCAAGCAATTTCCTCAGAGCTTGTCCAGCGGCACTGGGTCTCTGCTGTTCATCCTCTGCAAGCTGTGGGCGATTCTCTGGCTGAGCTCTCATACGACGGTTCGCCTCTGAGATTCTGGCCAGCCTTTGGGATCGCATGTAGGCACTCATCTTGAAAACGAAGAAGGCTTTGTAAGACGATAAAAAGGAGTATGCAACAACAAGATAGGAGCTTGCGTGCACTTTGTTAGATTGATGTGTTGAAGCGCTTAACGCGCCTAGCATAAGCCGGGGTTTGATGGTAATTATCTTATTCTAAGAGCTGTACATAAGCTGCATGATTTGGGACAAAGCAACAGCTTTCAGTGATAGCAGAGACACTCATTTCTTGTCTATCAAACCTTCGATTTCAAATGTATTGGGCAACAGCCTAGAATGTTCTCTTATATTCAATTTGAGACTGTACAAAATAATGGGGGTTGTTTACCAAGGCAGACCACAATGCGCAACGTTCTAAGTTTTTTCACGACAATACGATAGGTGACCGGATAGGTGACCGGAGCAACTCAGACCTACATAACAAGCTTTCCTGAGGCTTTTTGGCTAAATCGTCGGTCTCGCATCAGGCATTCTGAGCGTAAAGCTTCTTTGACTTCGCTTGGTACCTTAGCACGCCGAAGAACTCGACTGAGCATTGAGTAATAAGATTTTGTGTTAAGGATATGAAACGCTAAGCCTCTTCGAGCCGGGCCGTATCTTCGCTTAACCATTTATGCATGTGCATAAGTTGGGCAGCTGCCTTTTCCAGCGATAGTTTCTGACCTCATCAGCTCCCGAGTGGCGTGCTGTCAACCATGTTGCAAGCCAGCCTTGAGGACTCAACGGTTTGCATCGGCAAATGGTTCTTTCACACTTACACGCTATATTCCGGCTGGCAGACCGGACCTCCGATCATCGGCTTTGTAAGCCGGTAGTCGACTTTTGTAGAGGGTAACGGCGGAAAAAATTGTGGAATATATGGAACAACTTCTGACCCATATCTTCAATGTTTCTCCTAATTACCAAATTTCGTTCGTCCTTCCTGCCATCTGCAGTCAGCCGCTGCAGCCATCTCCAATCTCTCGTTTTAGTGCATTTTGTTCAATATATGTGGATAAATAATTGTAATTATTGATCCGAGCATATCGGTTCCTCTAGATTAGTGGCTGTCGACTTTCATATTGCCATGAAGGACCCGAGGAATCACGGTTGGTCAAACAACAACCAGACCGAAGACCACCTACGCACCAACGGCCTTCAATGCACCAATGTTGTGCTATCGACTGCTGGCTGTGAAAAGCCTGATATAGAGGGCATGCAAGAGAAGTCTGAGCCATCAGACGCCAAAGGAGGTTTGATGAAGGTCTTGAGTCGGACGATTTCCCGTATCTCCGTCAACCCCGGCCCGCCCCCAGATGGAGGCTTGCAAGCGTGGATCCAAGCTTTCATGGGACACCTGGTCGTGTTCAATACTTGGGGATATGTCAACTCCTTCGGAGTCTTCCAGGTAGGATCCCACTCTGTCCTACAGGCACCGGTACTTGACTCACGTTGGATAGACCTACTACGTTACAGCCTTTCGTCAGTCGCCATCCGCAATTTCCTGGATCGGCTCAGTCCAGATATTTCTACTCTTCGTAATTGGGTCGATTTCTGGACGGGCTACCGACGCGGGGTATTTCAGGATAACCTTCGTCGTCGGCTCAACATTGCAGCTGCTAGGCGTTTTCATGACTTCTTTGTGCACCACGTACTGGCAGCTGTTCCTAGCTCAGGGCTTGTGCACTGGTATCGGTGGTGGCCTGCTTTTTTGCCCTGCCCTCGCACTGATATCGACATATTTCGCTAAAAGGCGAGGTATGGCTCTTGCGATTGCCGCCACCGGTAACGCTACTGGAGGAATGGTCTTTCCAGCAATGGTGGAGACGTTGCTGCCGAAGATAGGCTTCCCATGGACAATGCGCGCCTTGGGTTTCCTAATGCTTGGGATCACCGCGGTCAATGTGGCGTTGATGAAGCCACGGCTACCCCCGAGAAAAACAGGCCCGATCTTAGAATTGTCAGCGTTCCGCGAGACATCATACTCTCTGTTCTCCGTGGGCATGTTTTTGATCTTTTGGGCTCAATATTTCGGATATTTCTACATCGGCTCCTTCGGCCGAGATATTGTCCATCTGAATCAAGCGGGTTCTATAAACCTCATTCTCATAATGAACGGGGTCGGTTTCTTCGGCCGATTGCTGCCTGGCTATGTCTCCGACAAGTTGTGCGGCCCGTTCAACTATGTCATCCCGTCCGCTGTGGTCACCGCTATTGTCCTCTACATTTGGGCCGCAGTGAAGTCTCAAGGAGCCATGCTGGCATGGGCTGTGCTGTATGGTTGGTTTACCGCCGGGATGCAAGGCTTATTTCCTACCATGGTGGCTAGCCTGACGAAGGACTTGCAAAAGGCGGGCGTGAGAATGGGTATGATCTTCAGCGTGACTAGCTTAGCGGTCTTGACTGGACCACCTTTGGCCGGTGCGCTGATAGAGCGCCAAAACGGTCACTATCTCGATGCGCAGATGTGGGCTGGGACGGTAATCCTTTGCGGAGGTCTTGTGCTTTGCGGCGCGCGTGTGTCATTGACTGGTTTCAAGCTTCTGGTCAAGATGTAGAGAACCTTCTGAATGATTCACGGGTTTATCGCACTGGATCATTTGTTCCGGAGCTGTTCTGCCTTCCGCGCCAGGACAGAAGCGTGGAGAAACGGTTGAGAAGTCTTCGATGACGAGAAGATATGTACTTGCGAAAGTTATATATACACACAGAGATGAGTTCACGTATAGAACCTACCTTTGCTAGGCACCTGCTTTTCTTTCACAAATGGCAGTTCGCCTCCTGCGAACGTGGAGTATAGGCAAGAAGGGCTGTGACTCAGGCTGGGTCGTAGTGGAGGCAAGCGCCCTCTGAACAATTCCCGTGATGACTGCTCGGACATTGATGTTAGATACTGAGCTGTCTTTGTAATTCAGTGCTTTAAGGAATTACAGAACGAATACATATTGATATTGATATCGATCGGCGGTTACATCTACGAGGTGGCCCATGCTCTTCCGCCGTCTATTTGATTAGGCGCTTGCCAAGCCACAATTTCGGTAGATAATATCCCCGCTTCAAGTCTGATCGAGGGCAGCGACATCGGACTGGACCAGCATCCACTCAGTCTCCGGCCCGGCTCTATGAGCGGTCTGCCCCGTTCGGCGGCTCTGACGACACAGGGCGATGGAGCTGCTGCGGGCAGCGTCCACTCAACAAGCTCTGCCAGTAGTCCTACCAATGTCAAGTCCGGGAGCAGCAGGACGAGGAAGAGGACTCTCGACGGCGCTGGCGTCGTAGCGTCGCCCGAGAGCGAGGACGATGGAGCAGAAGGCTCTGATGAGAAGAAGAGGCAGCCTGGGGTGAAGAGAGCATGCAATGAATGTCGACAGCAGAAGGTAAGCGGTCAGGCAATGCCCAATGCTCCAATAGCACCACAAGCAGATACTGATAGGCCTACAGCTGCGCTGCGACGTAGTTCAAGAGCCTCACTATGTTCCATGCCGTCGCTGCCAGCGTTTGAACCTTGGATGCAGGATTGATGCCAACTTTCGTCGCATCGGGAAGCGCAGCAAGAATGCCGAAATGGAGCGAGAAATAGTCGAGCTGAGAATGCAGCTTTCCAGTCAGCAAGCCCCTCCCACCATAGCAATGCCACAAGTCAAAACGTCTGCCAGCGCCACGACCAGCCCGACTATGCCCCATATGCAGTCCTCGATGGATCAGTACATTGGTTCGCAGGAGGCTGTTGCTTCTCTGATGGAATTGCGGTCCGGCGTCGACAGTGGTGCTCTCTTGAGCAATACGAATGGCCAGGCCTCCAAGTCTCATAGGCTTGAAAACGTACTTCTAGCGCCTGAAAGTGTTCATGACCTGTTTCAAAGGTGGGTCCTGACTGACTGCTAAGCCTTTCCATATGTAAATATGTAAGCTGACTAGCATGCACAGCTTTTTCACCTTCTATTCTCCATTTTTACCAATGCTTCATACGCAGAGAACTCCGGAAGAGTTCTACAACGCCTCTCCACTACTTTTTTGGGTGATCATCAGTGTTGCGGCGCGACATCATGAGGCCGACCCCAGACTGCTGACGACGCTCTCTGAACCTCTATTACGTCTACTCTGGGCAACGTTAGCCGATGTACCTCAGAATTATATTGTCGTGAAAGCGCTATGCTTGCTCTGCACTTGGCCTCTACCGATCAGCAGCACATCTTCCGACCCTACATTCATGCTGTCGGGAATAATGATGCAGGTCGCGATGCAAATTGGACTCCACCGGCCATCGCATGCGCAGGACTTTACCAAGTTCAAGGTGGAGCTTAGAGAAGAAGAACTCAGAGATCGTGTCCGTACCTGGGCATCATGCAATGCTGTTGCTCAACGGTAAGGGAGGGGGACGTCTCGGTTGAAGCTGGCTGACTATGTTTGATAGCGTAGCTACGGGCTATGGCCAACCTCCCAGCACTGTGTACGACTGGACGTTGGCGCCGATGAGTCCCACTGCGACAAGCTTCAAGCTTCCGTACGAGGCGGAAGCAAGGTTACTCATTGAAAGATTCTGCAATAAAGTCACCAAATCGATCTACAGTAATGAGAACGATCCTGTTGGCTTGACGAGCGATCCTCAGAGGTCAACTTTGACGAGGATCCTTGTTCAAGATCTAGAGGACCTAGAAACTAAGATCAGGTCTCGTGGAAGCCCAACCTGTAAGTCGGCTATTCTCATCGCTTGGTCTGCGTAGGCAGAACAGCCTGCAGGGTCTTGAAGGCTGTATATTGATCAGTAGATGGTATGCTAAACCTTTTTAGCCATCACCACTCTTTACCTTCGTGCCGCTGGCCTTCATCTTCGACTGTCAACGTTTTTTGATTCACCAACATCACAAGATTACCAGTACCACCTTCTTACCCTTTGGTGGGCGACAAACAGCTTTCTTGAAAGTGCGTTGAATGTCGAGACAACGGGAATCGTCATAGCAGGTTACGCCACAAATTACATCCTGCAAATGATTGTGGCTGCCGGATTCACTCTTCTCAAATTATTGAATAGCTTCTTCGCCAATAACGTCGACCTAGAATATGGCAAAGCCTTGTTCAGTCGTTGCATTTGGCTGATTCGGTCGGTCAGCGTCGCTAACAATGACTTACCAAGCCGACTAGCAGAGGTCCTGGCTCAGCTGTGGAAGAGTGGTGGAGGCGGCTCGAATTTGACTCAAAGAAGCAACGATGTAATGGATAGCTCGCTGCGATTGAAGGTCAGATGCCGTATGAGTATGAGCTTGGTATACGACTCGGTCTGGCGCTGGAGGGAGGAGTTCCAGGCCAAAGGCCGCGGTAATCTAGAGTGTGAGTGTATTGCCCATAGGACTCTCTCAAATATACTTATACTGAGCCGCCCGCCAGCTGCCTTGAGCAATCCCACTAACCCAGACTCTGCTGCTGAGAGCTCCGCCAATTCGGTCACCGATTCTAGCGTGGCTCCTCCAGCCATTTTTGGAGATAATGGTACTTTTGGTGATCCTATATATGAGGTCTTTGACCCCTTGGCCTGGACACTGGACGGACTGATCGAATTTCCCTTTGGATACATGGACGGTCAGACAATACCATGATAATTTCATTAGGTAGTGTTCCGCAGCTACGCAGCATATACGATGAAATGCTGAAATAAGAATGGGCACCGGCTCAGTGCAATGTACGATCAAGAGAAGAGACATCGCTATTTTATGCGCTGTCGACTAGTCAAGAACACGGTGATGAAACATAGTTATTCTGATGTCCTACGTACTAGTCTAGCTATATTGACCCAGCTGAAATCACTAACGGCGAACATCGACTCTGGGGGAACCCTTTGGGCTCGCCGTTATAAAGCGGTCCTGGTTGGCTGTACCTTTCATTGGGTTGCTGTGGCTGTCTGACAACAGGGCGGAGGCGGCAGACAGCATAAGCCACACACCTTGGCCATGCACTGGGGCCTTCGTTCATTTTTGAGCACCCAGTGTGGCACGGACGATACTCGAATCACTATGAACCATCGGTGTACTAATTGACATTCCTGGGAGCCTGAGGGAGGTTGTGGCTATGGGGCATTGGAGGTTTGTTGCTGCCGTAACCCTCTCTGGGTTGTGGAGCAGGAGATGTTGGTGGTTTAGGTGGTTTTTCATCCTTGCCAAATTGCTTCTGGGTGTCGTGGCGTGCGCCAGGTGCTCGGAGGTGATAACGAACCGCCGAGTTAAGGCAGTCTCCATGATGTGTTCGTCCGCGCGTGCTATCTTCAGGTTTTAGTGATCGTTTCCCATCATTCAACTGTGTCCCACATACCGAGAGCGAACATCCTTCGCGCTTGGCATCTCTCCTTTTCTCGTCTATGTCCGTGTATGCTTCGATAGTTCGTTACCTTCTGTTTTCGGATGAATAACGTGGGCTAGGATGAGTGTCTCGAGGCCAGGACCTGTGGGCGAGGTCAGAAGGACATCCTTATGGGAGAATATATATACGTTACTTCGCAACCACAATGATACATTACCCATGTCAAGGACTCTCGCATAAGAACCATTCCGCCCTGCCGGCGGTCTTAGTGCATGAAGAGCGTTTGGCGACGTGAACGAAGCAGGCCGAATGCTGTCCTCGAAGAGCTTCCCCCGAAAGGCGCGTTTCCGCGGTTTGCTGGCCCACAAAATGAGATGAGTCCTCACTTGCGTAATGCATCATGGCCGGACATGCCGCAAGATAGCGTACGCCAACATGACCATCGAGGCAGAGACTGCAGCTGCCGAGCACGTACATCGAAGTCGAGCAGCATTGCAGGACATGTTGACCGGGAGCTATCCTGCGGGTGGCCCCCATTACATGTCGTGCAGCCAGCAAAAGTGAGCTCGCTTCATCAATGATGATCCAAGACATGGGTCGTAACGCGACGGGAAGCCTTTTCGCGTGTGTTGACTGGCTTGGCAAGCACCTGATTCGCTACTGTTCTGGTGTCACAAGACTGATTTTGGCCATTACCGGCTACGGATCTGTTACCGGAAAGGGTACCAGGGCGCCCAGAAGCCGGAAGCAAAGCGAGCACTGTCTGGTCATTTTCAGGGATCTGTAAGACCGTTAGGGACACTGTGTATCTTGGGTAGATGATGGCATGGAGACCTCAGCAGTCTTCTCAAGCGACCAACGCGGGCTCCCGGATTGTAAGGAGCTAGGAACGAAGCTGAAGGCACTCCAAGAAGATCGATCTGAAGGCTCAATCAACCATGTCCGCCGGTCACAGCTTGTCATATGGATGCCTCGCTCCCTTGAGCTACGCTGTGGCTTGCTGTCAGCTTTAACGGCCAGCCGTGACACCAAAACTCCATGTGGTCCCATTCATTATCTTTGCAGCGCGCTAAGACTCGTAATCCTATCTAACCCGGTGCAGCTATCGGCAGCACTTGGGAGACGACATGCACATGGGGCACGAATGATGGCTGCACAGGACCTGTACCTTTCCCCACCGCATGCCCATCCAGTTAAGATTTGAACGACGTCAATTTTGTTCTCCCACCGCCCCTAAAGTCTGACCCAGTCGCGCATCCAGCCACAGGCAAGATATCAGATGTGACGAAGGGGAATAAGAGGCCTGCACCATCAGAGCTGCCCACGGACACTTATCATCCAAAGAAGGATTTGCTACCAATTCACAAGACTTAAAAACAAATGCTCCATAAGATCCTCCCACAGCAACCTGTGGTTAATCGTCTCTCTAAGATCCGAGATTAGAGACCTTACGTCAGAGCCAGCGACACCAGCTTGGACGGGCATGACGTTGTTTTGGCGTTGAGATCAAGCCCATCTCGACCCGCGGCGTTTGATGATCGATGTTCTTTGGGTGACGAGTAAGGGTCTCTAGTGGATCTCATTTCCACCTTCTGTTCCTCGTCGCTTTGCCATTCGTCCATAGATCTCGACTAAAATGCCAAAGCGCGGATCTCCCGTCGATGAATTCTTCATCAGAAAAGGACTTCCATAGCCATCCCGCACCCTGTAAAGACTACGATGACCAACGGCCCGACGGAATCACGTATTGCCCTTCAAAGCGCAATCCTGCATTTACTAATAAACGCCACCTAATCTATGGTCCCTTCACAGTTACCCCTTTTCGCCGCCTACCTCGCCCCCTGCCTCTAACCTCGCTGACGCCGCCGCCGCCTACCTCAATTGCGAAGCGATAACCACGTATAACTTTTACAGAGGCTATCTGACAGTATGATGCCTGCCTGCATAGCTCCCTCGATCCCTCGGTTGGCGGTGGGTGAAAAACGTCGTTCGCGCAATCGATTTGGAGCTTTAATTGATGCTTCGAAAGATCTGTTTCAGGTTTGCCACCTCCTTAGAGAGGCAGAAAAGATAGTACATCAGATTTGGTGGGATACTGGTGATGCTGTGTGTACCTCCCATCGCCTTCCACCCTCGAGGGACGTTACATGACCTCGCCTAAACACGGGGTCGCCCGGGATGGTACATCAATACTGGTGGCGTTTACTAGTTAAACCTTGTACCTCCCTGGTGGCGTGGCTTCCAAGGGCAATACGTGATTTCGTCGGGCCGTTGGCCATTGTAGTCTTTACAGGGTGCGGGATGGCTATGGAAGTCCTTTTCTGATTCTTCATTCGCTGATCCGTCACGCCATCGCGCATAAGCTTTTCTGGGATGGAAGAAGGGGCTTCGGAAATCTATTACTGATTTGCTGCCCCAAAATCCTTCTCTCAGCTCACGGCTCTGAGCTTGGATCTGTGCGGTCTGATAGGAGTGCTGCGTCGACGGGTGATTCCCGGTGCATACAGGGTCGTAGTATTTGACGCATAATAACCTCCTGCATGAATTGCACTATCCCACTTTAAATCGCCTCGCAATAATGCAAGGCACGGACGTCTCAATGGGAGCAATCATCTCGAAGGGTCAATGGATCAGGCTCGGTCCAAGATGTCGACCAGCAAGCTTTGGCTACTGCAGCTGAGAGATTTCCATCCGGAACCGAGTACGAAGTAGTCAAGGAGCTTCTGCGCACGCCGCCGGAGCTCCACTTTCGCTGCCTCTGAGGACGCTGCCTCTGAAGAGTGTCATCCACCAGTATGACGTCTTCAGCCTCAATCCCATATCAGATATCCACATTGCAGCGAACGTCTCCATCACACCACCTCGACTGACAGAATGCATGGGCTACATACAGCATCCCACGTTTCCCCTTCATACGGCCGCTGTATAATACCTGATCAATCGTCAGAAGATTCGTGCGGCGCACCAGTACGGTCGCTGGGTGGGGCGGTGCCCTCCAGAATGGCGTACACGCGGCTCCAGTTGCCAGCAGCTGTACAGCCTTGCGGTGAAGGTGCGCACTCGTTGTTGCTCGACCTCAAGCCCTTCTCTCAAATCCGCACATTCAACAGCGCCTGCTGTAACGATCTTCTCCTCCATGCCGCTCAGTAGATATCCACAAGAGGAGAATGTACCATTACTTCCAGCTTCAGGGCGAGCCTCAGATGAGAGACTCACTTCACCAATGCCAAACCTACCCAAAATCGCCTCCACAGCCTAAGTCCTCCATCACTAACCCGTCCCTGGCTGCATAAGCATGGACGTGATATATGGTGATGGTATCAATGCACGCTTCCAGTAGCCTCTACCTTGTTGAACTACACCCATCCGTCTGTGCTGACGGGTAAGCAGACCTGCTAACAGCGTTAAGGTCCTGTCGATCCTGTCTTCTCACGTCTAGTCAGTCTACAAGCTTCCATCCGTTTCCTCGTACATGCTTCGAACCTGTTCACGTATTGCGGACCCTGACACCTGACTCTAATTCAACTCCATTCACGCGCCATGCCAATTTCCAAGCCTCCTTCGAGAACATACCGACCCTGGAATGACATGGAGTACCTTTTCCGAATGCCTTGCCGTCACACACAGCTGCTTTGGCAGTCAGTCCCACCCACCTCCTTCGAGTTTGCTCCTATTCGGTACGACTTTACATAAAATCCCGGATCGGTCGGGGAGGTCAATTACACTGCCAATCGGGATCGATCGTCTACACCGAACGTCTACGGTCACATTTAGCCACAGCTTTGTGCCGGTGTGCGAGCAACACCAGGGCTTATGCCAGTTTGAAAATCCTGTACCTAGCTACATATCAACGAGATGGAGCGACGACCGTGTCGCTGCTCCAGGCCCACTTGCTTTAAGATGATCGTAAACACTCAATCGCAAGAAAGGCTGTAAAGCACCTTTTAATCTCCTGTTGTCCTGGGATTCAAGAGATCAAAGATCGTGACGAGGAGATTCAATCCATACATCGGCCACAAGGCCTGCTGGCAAGTACAATTACCCACCATTAGCCACCACCGAAGACCCTACGTACAGATTAAGATTGCCGGCCCTGGTCCTTTTTGGGGATAACAATTCTCTTGGAGATCCTACATACAAAACTCCTGACCCACCGGCGTGAACCTTGGATGGGTTGATCGACTTTCTGTTCGGATACCTAGACGGCTAAACTATCCCATGACATAATACTGAGATGTGCTACGCAGCCATGCAGAACATATCATGGAACGATCAAGGAAAACGGATGTGGGCTCGCAGTGCCATGCACGGGGGACCGAAAAATATGGCTTCTATTTACTGTCTGCGGACTGAGAATATTCATATGATGGTTGTTTCCCAAAGTTCCCTATACTAATCTAGCTTCATTGGTCTGGCTGAGAGTATCTGGCGGATCTCCTTTCTTGAAGCTCCCTCTAGATGTATCGTCGTCAAGCGGCCATGAATGGCCGTCCTTCAGTTTCTGTGATCAGACCATGTGGTAGTGTGGGAAAAAGGCATCAGCCACGTACCTTGACCTTTTCATGTATGAGGGTATACCGTTGCACTGAAACCGGCAACACCACGAAGAGGCCGAAGTTTTCTACTTGGTCTTGGGCCAGTGTCGGCCGCTCGCGAAGGTTTCCGTGGGGGATACCGTAGGCTTCTTGCTACCATATCCCTCTCTAGGCTGCGGAGGTGGAGGTGGGAGTGGAGGAGGGTTCGGTGGCTTTGGTGGTTTGCTAAACCCAGTGAGACCCTCGTACGTACTTCGGTCCACGGTGGCGGTTCCACGACTATGACTTTCTGCCAGGTCCATTCGGTGTCCATGATAAGTGTGTCCATGCAGTCTATGTTCAAGCTTTAGCGGTTTTTCTTTACTGATCAAGGCTTATTTGACTTGCGAGAAGGAATGATTCTTCGTTTCAAGCATTATGCGTGTCTGAAATGTCTCTGTACGTGTTTGAGATGGTTTTATCCAACTGTATCAGGGTAGGTAAAGGTGAAATATGAAGGGGTGGTGTAATTGGAGCCTGGGACGACGGAAGGTGGGCAACTGATGGGGCTTTATATCTACCGCTCGGCGATCAGTCATGAATCACCGAAATTGCCAAGGTTCTCATCCGACCAACACCGTCCTAAGGACCTGTTCTTGAGCTGGCAGATGAGGGATGGAAGACTAAGCATTGTTCGTCGCAGACGTAGTCTTCCGGAGCCGCTCCAATAGAGAGTACTGTTTGAGATCGAAACCGGCTCTTGCTTTGTGGGACCGACAACGATGGGGCACGCAACAAGCCAGGACGTGGCAACATACTCGTGCCAATGGAGCTTGCAGCTGTCCAGCATCTAATGTGAACATGATTAGCTTTACACCTACATATCGACAAGGGGTCGTTCCGTTGAAAGGACCCTACTGAAGAACTCCCCGGTCCAAAACACGTGCGCAGTCCGTTAAGGCCCCATCCGAAATGAAGCGCACAAGCCAGGGAAGAAGAGGTTTCTCGACATGAGACTTATGTAGCCATCCGTACCCACTTAGCCATGGGTTGGGCTCACGTCTTCGTGTCACCTGGCCGCATCCGCCCGTATCGGCTTCGAGTCTTCCACGAACAAGGGTCCCGGATTTTGGCAGGCCTGGGAGTCATAAGTTGCTTACCGGCGAAGCTCGAAGTCGTTGAAAAATTCACTGATCTTGCGGCGTACAAATTGAAAGGAAGTCCCACTGAGTGTCTTTACGCGAGGCCTAGAGGCCGGTTACGCCGCTCTCGACAAGGATGGTGCCGCTTGGGGCGAATCTGACAGCAACAGTATCAGTCGGCCACTTGCGAAACATACTAGGCTTGCGGGGTGCGTCATCTGGTCCCTGGGTCTGTCTTGAGCCGCATTTGGAGTAACCATCACTAGCTACAGGTTTTCGACAGCCTACCGACATCATGGAACGGACTCACGACAACGCTTCGTTATGAAGCATCCTTGAACAGGGACTGCTGGGCATCAGAGTACTAACGATGGTTTTTACCCTATCTAACCGGGCGCAGCAGTTATATCTGTTTAGAACATATCATGTAAAACGTTTATCGCCAATTGTTGGGCGTACCTTTCTCGCCTTGTCAGAGTGGGTTTTGTCGCTGTCCTGGGAGAAAAGAATTGCCTGGGATTGTTGAAAATGCGTCAGAATACTGCTCTGCATGGGTTCCCACATCTGTCATAGTGGGGTTATCTCTAGAATGCTTTCCTCCCAACCCACCGCTTCCCTCTAGACTAGAGCTGGAAGAACAAGTGTCGACGATCGGATAGATTCAACAACAAGGCTAAGATTCGAGCCTTTAGCGAAGTGGTCCCGACAAGCTGATCATAAGGGGGCGGCAACATGGAAGAGGTAGGCTAGTTCTCTGCAGGTGCTGTCTCTGCGAGCCGCTCCAATGCGGCAAGCCGGCCAAGGTCGATACCACTTCCCCATTCGTGCACCATCTATGATCGGACATCCAACGAGGCGGATACGGCGACGGACTGCTACAGGAAGAGTCTGCCGCTGTCAAGCATCTACCTTGAACGTGACTAGCGTTGTCAGTATATACCAAACATGGGTTGTCTCATTTGAAGAACCTTATCGAAGGTCACGATGCGCTCAGTTGTGTACTTATCCCGCCGACACCCGTTAAACTGGAGGCCGCAACCTAGGGAAGGAGAGGATTTTCGCCATCAGACAAGATGCTAGACTCCATATCCGATGTAATGTTGGCTGAGTGAGCTCTTGTAGCACACTGCTCAATCCGCCCCTGTCGACATTCGTATCCTCAAGTGAGCGCTACACGCCGCTCCCGCCCCATTATATGTGAACAAGAACGGTGGCACTTTGGACCAATAGCTGTCAGCAGAAGCTGGCCCTTGTTCTAGCAATTCGAGCCGGCTTGCGTGGTCTCAGAGATGGGTCGCAGTCTGGAGTTGCGGTAGGGGACGCCATTTGTAGCACCAAGTTTACAATAGTCGACCGGAATTGTCACATTCGGCTTCAAGACATTCCTTTCCCGCAAATTATCCTTGACTAAAGATGATTGAGTTTCGGTAATGAACATGTCAGGTTATCTAGCGTGGTCCAGCTGTTCGCAAGGTGAAAGACATGTCGGGCAGAAGGTGGAAAGTTAATTGCCGCCCGTGCCTCACACGCATGCCTGCCCCTGTTCCTTATCCAATGGGGTCACACTAATTCTTTCATCGCCCCCGGACAACGTCTCGCCTCTTTGAGCCATACGCCGGGGTTCACTTTAAAGTTCTCTCAAGGGATATTTTCAAGGGATGTTTTCAAGGGATGTTCTGGGGGCTAGCTGTTACAAAAAAGGGATTTCGTCTGGTAATGGCTGGATCACATCCACTTCCACCCCTTGGTGTCTTGACAAATATCACAGGCAGGGTTGATTGACATTGCTTACCTTGCAACGATCTCCTCGCTTCACAATGGAGTCAGGAGAATAAGTTCAAGTGCCACGCAAAGGTTGCATGCTCACGCTTCCAGGCAGAAGCACTCGATTTTGGGTCCATTAGGTGTGACACGCTTTCTCTAGAACCCGCATTGTCGGCGCCTTGGGTCACAGAAGAGGTCAGGCAGCGGCCTACACTTCTACTCCCTGCAAGACATTGCGCTGTCATTCTCACATATCCAATCAGCATCAATCAGGACCGCCAGGGGTCGGATCCTCGGTCTGACTGACATTTTATTCGCTTCGGTCCGTCGCCTTTGAGCCCATTTGAGAGAGCCAAAGGATCACGACTGCCCAGCCAATACACCAGGATCCTGTCTGCTTTTGACTTTCGGAGTAGCGAGATTCTGCACCTAATCGCTCGATCTGCCGTAATGGAGAATTTCCGTCCACTCACAATGTGTCATGGAACGACATTTGAGGCTCTGCTGCATTGATCATCCTCTAAAACAACCTCGCCAAATGCAAGGAACCGAAAGGCTGGATCACAGCAAGGTGTTTGAGTGGTGCGCATATTCCAAACCGAATCCAGCAAGGATCGACCTCGGACCGGCTTGCTTCGAGCCAGCGCAGCGTTGTTGCGAGTCCCAGGTCTCGGTGGCCAGGTTTGGCAACCATAGCCTACTGTTAATCCACAAGTTTGTTATCGGCGCTCGCAAGACGGCCGCTCGTCGTTCGTCGAAGTAGTGGTAAGGTCTTGCGGGGTAAGCAAACAATAGGCTGGGACTGCAGTCTTCGTGGCGTCAGGAAACTCTCATATCGGTTTGGAAAAAGTGTGTCCTGTGGCTGGGTCGCACGAAGCCAAAATGACAGTATATCTAGCTTTGAACAGGGGTGTCTCGCCCTACTGCTGTCAGATCAGGAGATCGTCTGGCAGCGTCATCCGATTCGCAATATCCACTCAGTTTTCAGCATGGCAGCCTGACCGATGGGATCATTAGGCTCCGGGCAAGACTCGGACGCGCCTGCATCACATCCCATTTTCTAGCAGGAGAGCATGCGCAGGATACTTTTAAACCATCCACCACTCACGCGTGGGTGCGTTTTGCACTATTTTCGGCTGCCTTCCGGTCGTACCAGTGGTGGTGAAATATTCTCTCTCCACACCCAGACACCTTGCACCACACGTTCGCAAGTGCTCGATTACACACAATTCACAGAGGGCAACCATCTGAAAGCCGAATTGTCAACTTCTAACTGCCACGCAGCCACCACACAAGCGATCCAACGTCCCCCTTCGGAAGTGGTCTTGTTCGCATTCAGGACTCGGCATCTCGACATTTGGCCAGTCCTATGCTCTATATTCGTTGCAATGTGAGATCAGTGTGCTTTTCATATACCTATCACAGGGTCTCAAGGCATGGGTAGCATTCCTGTCGCTGGTTTTAAGCTTCAATTGGAGCCACTCCCAATATTGGCGCTAAGCCATTATTGCACATTCACCGATCCAAGGTTTTTGCCTACCAAGAGGACAATGCTCCAAGTTGCTTCAAATAGGATCTGCTACCGAACGTCGAATCTCATCCATACACTGCACATTCTAGACCGTGAGCGCGAGCTCCTTTTGACGCCATTGGGGGTCAAACCATCAACATACTCCAAATGCTTCTCTTACGGAAGCCTGCTTCTGAATCTACTTTCTTCCACCGATGTTTCTCAGTCGAATACGACTACACATAAGGCTTGGGTGCAAGAGTACAACACTATCAGGGCACACTCCCTCCATTCGAAATTCCTGGAGCGCCTACTGGATTTTTTCTTCTAGGGTACGGTTACTGTCTGTGACGGCTCTGGTGGAACCTCTGCCATGGTCAAGAGGCATTGTTCCAAGCTCTTGCAGTCTGTGGACGTATCTTCGGTCGCTGCCCACTAAACTTTGAGAAGAGTGTACTTTAGATGGGGCTGGAGCTGACGTTGGGATTGACTTTCTTTGGATACTCTCTGTCTGCAAACCTCGAGATGGCGATTTCTCCCTATGATTTCTTCCACGTTGGTCTCAAGCAAGAGTCCACCGACGACCATTACTCCCTATCACTGCCTGCCACCTGCTCGCGCCGCCATAATGCAGGAAGCCTCAAAAACGCGCTATGACTCTACACATGGTCATCTATCAAAAATGAGGAATACATAGGCGCAGATTTCGCCTTTCCTGCGACAGCGTCAAGCTTGCCAATCACCGAAGAGTATTGTTACCCACCGTCTTCTGTCACCCTCTCACGTCGTATCATCTCTTGCTCATCATCCTTATGTCGATTCGACGTTGCCCTCTTAGCACGAGTTCATCTTAGACGTTCTGCTACACTAATCGTGTCGTTTGCAAATGGATTGCGATTTTTAAAACCCGTTAGTAGCAACACCAGATATGTAGGAATACGCTTAAATCGGCACCCTCGCTACTCGAGGAGCTGGTAGTGAGGGGATGCTAGATACACGATTTGGACCTCGGAAGCTCAGAGTCAGTAACGTCAGAAGTATGAGATCATTGTTAGAACCTTGGGTGTTCAATCATGTACATGACGTTGCATGCAATATCTTCTCTCATGCATTTCGGCGCTTTATCTAGCGTATACCTTCTGGCCACGATTATTCACTGCGCAGCAAGTACGGAATATCAAGTAAGCCTCCTGAGCATCCGAGAAGCGGTTTGTGGAAGCCCTCACTGTTCTTGGTCCTTCCAAGGGGCTTTTCCGCTGTTTGCCGCCTTCGAGTCCGCGAACTCCGGGAAATGGGACTTGGTTTTCCTGCTGAGAGCTGGTGAAGTTTCCACCCTTTTACGGAATTCGTATATGCTAGCACTTGTTGTCAATAATGAACTTTCCATGAGCTGGACACACCGATTGAGTCTCGCATAAAGACGATGTCTAGAGGTATTTGAAGTACTCGGTACGTATGGATGTGGCGCTAACCCTAGTTCAAATCGTGCGCAAGAAGAAGCGAGACCAAAGCTCAAAATACCTAGACACCAAGTCCAAAAAACATCAGCCATCCCACTGCATCTAGCCTTCCAGCCTCTTTCCTTTCATCTTAGGCAGCCCCGCTCCCGCTCTCAACTACCACGGTCTCCGACCTCATCTCCATTGTTGCACCAAAATCACTCGACCGCATTCTCCTGCGCTGGGTATCGAATAGCACACTCAATTTTCTCGATCTGTGCTGGGTCAGCACCGACATATTCCCGACTTCGAATATCCCACGTACCTCAGCAATGCAGCCCGAACACATTGGAGCCATGTACTCCTGGAAGGATAGCCAGCGCCAGAGCACGACGAAAGGGTTGCTCGTCGTGCTTGCACCGTCTACGTTGTGGATGCGGCCTTCCTGACGCCGGGCTTGCACTCTCTTCTGAGAGGACGTAGCATCTAGGTACTAGCTCATAGAACGATTCTTGGGGAGCGGACCTGGAGCGTCTTGATGTGCCAGGTACACCGGATGCCGCCAAGTAGCGCTTCTTCCTTCGATACAAGCTTCTGACATTGGCAGCCTGTGCTGCTGGCGACGATGATGCAGCGGAGGCGCGAGTTGTTGAAGATGACTTTGCTGGACTCATTGATGATAACGTCGCGGTTGCGGAGGGAGATGATACGGCTCATGGTGGCTAGTCTGGAGGATGTATAGGGATGGAATGAGGGCAATGAAGGTGTAGCGCGTGTAAGATGAGCTTGAAGGATTGAACGCAACGACAGCCCGTATTGAAAAGGACATGTGAGCAGGGAGATAGTAGCGAAGTGGTAGCTTGGGGATGTTGGAAAGAATGATGGAATGGACACGACGTTCTGCGCGAGAAGAGGTCGCTTTTTGATGCAACGAATGTCTCGGTCGCCATGGCACGAGTGTGTGGATCAAGGGCAAAGAAAGCAACCTAACAGAAAGGTGTTGAGAGCTGGCCGGCGCCATCCACTGGAAGTCTCAGTCTGAGGGAGCGTCTTCTTTGTAGGACGTCTAGGGTGGAAACTGGATCCCTGGAGTCATGTTTGCGGAGTAGAAGTGGCATACGCTCTCTCCTAGCAGGAGTCTCAAACATCGTAAGGCCATATGCATGCACCCGGAGGCGCTATCTCTTGTACCGCATTTTCTTGCCAGCACGATAGGATTAGAGGTATAGAGATGAGAATCTTCAGCGGACGGAGATGAGAAACCTTGTCGGGTGGCAATAGCATACACAGTGAGAACCATGCCTAGTCTCTACAGAGTATGCACGATTGCAGAGAGTACAAAGCCATTGCGAGACATATTTCGGGAACTTACCTAAGTCTGACTCGTCTGAGTCGGCTAGTGCTTACCGGACCTCCCTGGAAACTTACCAACATATTTCGTGCCTACGTTGCTTCGCAAACTGTTCTAGAAGCTACAAAGAAGACAGTAGTCGAAACACACTAGAGCCCAGGATCCTGCACACAAGGGGAGGTGATTGACTCATGGGTTGTTTGGGCTTCATATTGTATGTCTCCATCTGTCAAGCATCCCACATACCCGGACTGAAGAGTTCGAGTACGACGAGAGAACGGTTCTGTTCCCAGAACTGCGATCAATAATCCGCCTTGACAAAGGGAAAGGATGATGATGCTAAGTACGGGTAAGGTATTTCCTCCGCCCAAGCACGTGATCTAAAACGTGCGGCGGGTGGCGGTTGGCGGCTATCTAGGCTTGGCTTCGTTCTGGACCTGAAACAAGGACTGCCACTTACCCGCTCAACCATACGAGATAGCAAATTGTCTGTACATACGACCCGGCCATAGACGGGGATGAACAAATGGTGTGAAGAGCGGTGACATCTGCTCGTTGCGCTGACCTTTGTCGTTCTTGCGCATGGAATTTTTCAACCTCCACTATGATTGAACGAACAGGTAGGCGCAGGAGCGCTACGTTTCCTATCGTACTCCTTTGCTATCTATGCATCCTTATCTTTCAGTGTTCCGCCTTATCATTGTGGCCGAGTGGGGCTGTCCGGCATAAGACTGGCGCCAATGAGCATGCGTACCAAAATGAACAACAGGAGCTTTTGAAACTCGAGGCCGAGATATCCCTAGGGCCAGCAGTACCCGCAGACGAAGAGACTTCGTCGACTGATGGCTCATGTGACCTGCGATGGCATGATTCTGATACGTTCTCCACCCTAATCGACGCCCTCTCGGTAATGCAATTGCACTACTTCCACATATGGCCCGGCACTTGGCCGTCAGCCATCGACTGGACCGCAGCCGTCATGGGCACCCAGATCTCCGCCACTTTGTCCACAAGCACCGAGTCTCTTGGCTACACCATGATCGAAACCCCTAAAGGCAACACGATCAAAGTCCCGGGAGTGCATTCCCACGAAAATATGATAAACCAATATTTCACGCAAATCGCATCGTTTTACCACGGCGAGAACGCCTTCAGCCTGCGAACTCAAGCGTACGACGACATGCTATGGGTTGTCCTCGGCTGGCTGGAAAGCGTTAAGTTCATCAAGCTGCATTCTAAGCTGCACTACACTGGTCCTGTCTCGGACTCGACAAGCGAAGTCAATACCTCGATATGGTACGCCCAGCAATTCATTCCGCAATTCGCGCACCGCGCTCGCATCTTCTACGACCTTGCCTCCCACGGCTGGGATATCTCACTCTGCAGCGGCGGCATGGTCTGGAACCCCTATCTTGCGCCGTACAAAAACGCCATCACAAACCAGCTCTTTATAGCTGCGAGCGTAGCCATGTATCTCCATTTTCCTGGCGACGATAACCCCTCTCCCTTCCGCTCCAGCGCATCCGCAGCAGACGAGAGTGTCCCTCCAGCCAAAGCCCACGACGTTCGCTACCTCGATTATGCGGTGAAAGCCTACGACTGGCTCAAGCAGAGTAACATGACCAATTCGCAAGGCCTCTACATAGACGGCTTCCACATCCGCAACTGGCGCGGCGGGCACAACAGCAGTCGCGGCACAGGCGAGTGCGACGTTCGCGACGAGAAGGTGTATACCTACAATCAAGGTGTTATACTCTCCGGCTTGCGCGGGCTATGGGATGCTACTTCTTCGCTTGAGTATCTGCAGGACGGACATCAGCTCATTCGAAATGTGATCAATGCTACCGGGTGGGAAAATCGAAATGACTGGCCTCCTTGGCATCAATGGACTGGACTGGGGAGGATTGGCGTCATGGAAGAGGCGTGTGATGCTAGTGGGAGCTGTAGCCAGAATGGCCAAACATTCAAGGGGATCTGGTGGCATCATTTCTCGGTCTTCTGCGCCCCCCTAACAAGAACGGAGCATGAGCAAACAGAAGGACGAAAAGAAGAAGAAGAGGCAATAGTGTTGCATCGCAGGAGCTGTGAGGGCTATGGGCAGTGGGTAAAATGGAACGCGAACGCTGCGCAGGAGGCAAGGAACGATGACGGAGAGTATGGGACGTGGTGGGGAAAGCATCCTGGGCCCTGGGCTCGAGAAGAACAGACAGACGAGGGTACGGACTACCGCAATCGTGGCGTGCCAAATGACGAGATATGGCGTCTACCCGAGGATGACAGTATATTCCAAGGAACCAGCCATCCTACAATGGGAGGCTTACAGATGCTGGAGGAGCAGACCCCAAGCAGTGACCAGCAACCTCTGGATGCAGAGCATAGAGGACCAATTATTTGGGATCCCAACGAACGCGGACGAGGGAGAACAGTCGAAACACAGAGCGGAGGCCTAGCTGTGATGCGTGCGCTGTTCAAATGGGAAATGTGGTATAAGGATATGTTGTGAGATAGATGCTGCGACTTTGGGATACTAGGGATGTGTATGTTCAGCATATAGGGGTTGGAAAATGATCCGAGATACACCGCGTTATAGAAGTCATCTATCTGTTACGGTATATATAGAGAAATCTCACGGAGTGGGTGTGCAAACTTTGCATCGGGCATTCGAAAGTTTCCCCTCCCCCCCCCGAAGAAGCAGACATAGAATTCCGTAGCCAAAAGCACGAGCAGCCCAACCATGCACATCTCCAGAGAAGCGAACAACACTTCACCCTCAACTAGACGTACCCTCCTGCCCCGGCCGCCCGACGTCACCGTTCCCATTCTCAAACGTTCCCTGCCAAAGACAAACCCATTTCTCTCTCAAACTTTATTTCTTCGCCCAATCCCACATTCAAAATATTTGCCACTCCCTCACAGCGCAACTAAGAGTGCAAAATCAAATCTTAAGACTGCAAAACTTGAAATTTACCTTAGATCCTGATGACTGAGGGATTCGAACCCTCGCTCTTTCGAACTAGTAGTCTCGAGCTTTCAAAAGCCGAGTCCTGAAACTAGCGCCATAACCACTCGGCCAAGTCACCTTTCAGAATTGCGAAATGCTTATTGATCTACATTAAGTCGAATGTAGTTGGGGGAGAGAGCGCGGAAAAATAGGGTGGAAAGGAGAGGCTGTGGGGACGGTGCGCGCTAGTGCGATAAGCGAGAGTGAGGGTTAGCCCCGTACCAAGAAATGTACTTTCAAATAACATCTTAGCCTTTCCAGCATGCGTCAACATCAGGCTGATTTGACAAGTGCCAGCAGCAATTGTCGGATCATGTGACCGATACCATTGAGAGTAAACCGACGTTTAAAATAACAGCCCAAATGCTAGCCATCCAGGCCTATCCTCTGTCGACTCTGTTGTTTCCAGACTTCTTCTCAAAGTCGACTGTCTACTTGAGAGGCCCGGTACAATGTACTGCACTATTTCTGAATCAGAACGCAACAACTTCTCGCGTGTTGCATAGGCCTAAACTTTGGCGAATGGGACTGGACGCCTGGGCAGGTGGCCTTGAACAGAGATGTATCTATTCTCTACACCGTCGTGGACTCAACCCAAGTGCAAAGCGCTTCCTTGAGCAGGGGGACCTTTGTTGTATGATAGTGGGCAACAGCATTACTCTGCCCGCATCCATTGGAGATCGAGTAGCGCAAGGCCCTCAGGCATTCAAGGGGCTGAAAGCTTTTCGTCCCTACGGCGGCGCAAGCGCCGGAAAACGATACCTTGATCAAGACAGCCCTTTCCTTCAATAATATGAGGCAAGCAACAACAGCAATTCTCTACTGCGCCTCTATCAAAAATCGAATAGTCTAACGCCCTCAGGCGTGCACGGGGTGGAAAGCTCATCGTCCCTATTGACGGCGCTAGTCAAGCTTTCGATGTGTACAAGCGCCGGAAATTGATACGCTGATCAAGAGAGCCCTGTTCATTCAACATTGTTAGGCAACCAACATTCACACAAGATCAGCTGGACGAAGGGTCCAGGCTCCCTTCATGCGCATCTACTTTTTAAGGAGCTGAGTTTTCAAGCAACCTGCGTCCAGCTTCTACGAAACGAACCAAGACGCAGGCGGCAAGATCGATTAAGCTCAGCTGTTCAATAGAGTCTAAGAATGAACGGATGCTGATACCAAGGAAAGACATCTTACTGGCTCACACTGTCCCGCCAGGATTAGGAATCAAGATGCGAGGCCGGTCAGAACTTGTCCGGTCGGAGATCAAGTACTGCGACAAGGCGTCCAGAGACCTCAACTTTTGTGTACAAGAAGACCTTCGTCCACCTTGACTTCTCCAAACTCCCACAAGTCAAGCACGATACGAAGCTCAATTTTCCAAGTCATCACAGCTTTCCCAGCCCTAGCTTTCACCCAAATTGTGTAATATCGCAGCTACTTCGCTTCCGCTACGCATTATTCCAAGCTGTCCAGCATTATCGCACTCGGCTTTTGCGGCCACCTCGCTGCCGTGCGTTCGCCCCATCAATCTGCGTTGTCAAAAATCACAATAGTCTAATGATCATACATAGACTGCCGCTCTTGCCGCTCCAGCTACATTGCCACTGGCCCACACTCTTAGCGAACGTAACAAGATGCCATGCGATCTGTTCGCCTTTTTAGACCAGTTATTGACATGATCTAGGACTACCCCATCCACTGCGGGGCTCAAGGTAGCCCAGCCCCGGTCGATGATTTCCAGAAGGGCATTGATTACCTCATACGCCACGTCGATAGTCCGTGCGAGGTTGCGCCACACTCTTGCTCTCGCATCAGCTGCTCCAACAACGCTGCTATTGTACTTTGCAATGATGTAAGCTTCCGATACATTGCGAGTAGTAATTCACAACCTGCAAGCTAACGCTTCGATGTAATGTAGCGCGGCGACACCATCGCACCAAGCTGCGTCTATCTTGCAAGCTACGCGGAAGATATCAGAAATTCATGCGCCTTCACATATTCGCCTGGACCAGGGTCACCGGATGTATCTCTCGTGGGTGGGCAGATGTTCGACACGGACAGCTACAATATTATCATCAAAGCAGATTCGTGCTAGACGGCCTAAGGCGACATACTCAAATGTCGGGAACTATTGATCAGTATTTTCCAAGAAGAACTCTGCACCCTTCTATACTTCACAATCCTTATATACTCTCGTAGCTAGACTACAATACGACTCACAGTCTTTCTGCGTTTTCCGCATCTTGAGCAACGCTCCATCAGCTTCCAGATCTGGCGAGAAACATGCGTCTACCTTTATTCTCTAGAAAATCACATTACATGATTTTTCGAACTGCATCACGGCGAGTGGATACTTAGCATGCGGTCAAAGAATGCGAGCCGAAATTGCTGAGCTATAACTAACATCAGAGCTGCCAAGCCCCCACTGAACTTGTCAGTAGATCTAACAGACACGAACCTCATTCAAATTCGCAGCGCAGCCTCTCACCATTCGGAGAACAAAAATCCATAAACACAACAAACAACCTTAACCATTTATTACCATGCGTTCATACCAACAATCCTCGATATCCCACAGAAGGCAATATCCATAACACCTAGCGCACATTCACGTTCAAAGCTCGCACCCCTGAGTGACCCTCAAACCCGCCCTCCCTCGAGAAACCTATCTCCAACGCGTCGATTAAGGGGTATATACAAAAAGCCAACATCCCCAACCGGTCTGACCTGCAACGGCCGTTTTCGCTTCCAGCTCATGATTTGAAAAGACGAATCTCAGCAGTGTTTCTCATCATTGTTTGCAGTCTTCCCTCTCTCCATCGCCGTGCCTTCTGACTGCTCTAGACCCCCAAATGCCGATATCCAACACACCGGATACCCGCATCCCAGATCACCATTTTCATACGCCCTCCCCAACTACCACAACCAGCCTCGCATCCTCCCATCCCCCCTCCCTCCCCTCTTCCTGCCCAAAATCCTCACTCCCCAGCCCCAACCCCTCCTTCTCTAAACCAACACCCCACATCTCCCCCGCTCTCCACACTCCAATACACCTCCCAAATCCCCTACCTCATCCACAAACCCCCTACCTCATCCACAAAGCTCTCCTGCGCCCACCCCACATCATCCTCGCTAGCTGTCTCAACCCCCCATCAACACTTTCAACAAATTACGTTTAGCTAACCCCAGAATCTAACCTCGACTATATTGAGATCCGAGACGATGCCTCTTTGAAGGCTATAACCTAGAAGAAAGTCTCGCCTGGAGCGTGAGTCTCTTCTCCGATTTGAGGCGGAGAATTAAAAGGGGGGGGGGGGTCCTAGTGAGGGAGTGTGGTTAGGGTGAGCGTCTTTTCAGGAGATGGCATTGGTGTGGTTTGCGAGAGTGAAGGATGGGGCTTGATGCGCTGATTCGAGGCCTGGAGGTATGATCTGGGGAATTCTTTCGCGGGAGGGATGGGTTTGTTTGGGGGGGTCATTTCTTCTTCTTTTAGCTTTTTGAAGGGTTTTGTGTAGTTTTCGATGCGAGCTATCTAACTGTTAGTTGATCCATTCCGGTTTTTGAATATCTTCGCTTGAATATTTCCCTCGCATTGCCACCATCTCTCCATCTTCTTGGGGTCCCGAGCCTACTCCATAGTGCGTATAACCCGGCTCCGTATCCCCTCGTGATCTTCGAGAAGAGCATCATGAAGCTCGCCAGCAGCAGACCAACCACTCGTCTCGGGATCTAGAAAACGCAAGTTTTCCGGTAATGAGTACAGCTACGACGCAGCAATACCCCGGGGTGAGGGCAGCACGTTCATGCCTTCGTCCTGTTGTAAGGTGGACCACTTCCTAAACCCCCGCCACGACACGGAGCATCCTGATACCCTGTCCGGCTCCGACTAGCTCTTCCTCCGCTACCTCACCTGCACACCACGTCCGGCACGCCTGTTTCAACAGAAGCCATGCCCACGACCTGATATAGTATCACCACCGCGGCTCGTCAATGCCTCGAGAATCATGAAGGACCACTTCGCCAGTAATCCTGGCGAGGCGAATTTTCAATGGCTTATGGATCCTTAGGTCACAGTACCTGCATGTCGAGGTATATAATGTGTAGCTATGCCAGGGTGTGGATTCCAGCTGTGAGGAGTCAAAGTTAGATCGGATAGCGAAACCCATTTCCAGAGCTCCGCCCATACACGATCCAAGATGAGGATCCTCGTCATTCGTGCTTCTGTCGAGCCTGTTTGGGTATGGTGATCCAGAGCGTCAGCCACCAGGTTGATGTCGACCGCCTTTACCTGATGGGCTGGATCTATGGATCTGGATCATTATTGAGTATAGCAATTATCGAAAGAAGTTCGTCGAAGGATTAATGCTGACATGGATGTCGCATTTGCTAGGCGACCGTTATCTTCCCGTCACCGGGGGCTGGGCTCTCCATAACAAAAAAACGGAAGGTTGCAGCCTGCCATCCATCCTTATAGATAGTAGCATCCAGCAGCTCAAACTGCGACGTGGCAACGACAGTCTCGAGGATCGACTGAATCCCTACGAGGAATTCATCGTCTAGAGATATCCGGAATTAGCATTCCGTCTTGTAATCTTTGATATGAGCCATGAAACATGCATGCTAGAGCGGATGCTTTTGTGTATGTCTCAAAGCACAACATACGCTCGAATCGGGGCAACGAAACTTGGGAGGTATAACTCACATGTCAGTTTGCTTGCACCAGGCGGAGCAGTCACTCCGTAGGATTCAACGGCCACACGCAAATCCTGTCGTGGTTTGAACCATACACTTAATATAACACCATCTGCAAACGTGACGACATCATCCGTAGATGATTTGTCGAACAGAAGCGAGACGCTCCACGCTAGGAAATACACGAGCCATTTTTTGCGTGGGTTGGGTTCTGGGAGGTGTGCTTGGAAGCCCACATGCACTGTGATGCGACTACTAGACACAACATTCGAAGCGTTGCCAGGTGTGTCTGAGACATCGCTAGAACCTGCAGATCCTGAGGCAGTGCTATGGCTCAGACCGCCACTCGCTACTGGTACAGCGCCAGGGCGATGTTTACTGTGGAACATCGCAGCGGTTGCTGGCGATGCATCCCTGGTGATCATACCAGCCGTCCAGAAGGTCGGCTCATCCATCAGGCACTTCTCGAGCATTTTGTAGAGAACAACAGCTGCAATATTCGGTGTCAGCCGCCTATCAGGCGGAAGGTAGACATTAGGTTGGACTGTTATCACCAAATCGGGGTAGAGAGCCTTAGAGGTGTCGAACATCGTCGTCATGGGCCTGTTGTTGACATCTCTCCACAGGTCTAGCACTGCAACGTAGAGGTTGTAGTATAGATGAGCAGCTAGAACGCCTTGAATGGGATCGCCTGGGGTCCAGATGATTCGGAAGCGTTGTAGGGCAGCAGCATAGGCATCCCGCAGTGGTAGTCCAAGGCTTTCGACTTCTGAGTGGAAAAGGGTCGAGGTGCTGAATGCAGTTAGCTAGGAGATGAGATCCTCGATCTGTCGTCTCACCTCAAGTTCCTTGGCACTTCGATCGTGCGGTTGAGTGAAGGAGGAACCAATGATAAAGGTACAGGGGTGGCCAATGCTCTGACAAATGGGGAGAACCCAAGACATGCAAGCTTGAAGAGCCACATGGTTGGAGATCGATAAAGGTACGACTAGCAATCTGCTGATGTATTTCTCAAAAGTATCTTAGATGTCTAAGAAGTTGTGTTGGAAGATCCGCTGATTCTGAGAGGGGTAATGCGTGTGCTAGAAGATAGAAATTGATGACTTGATCGGAGGCACTAGCTAGTCGAACTGTACTGCAAAATGGTATACGAAGAGGAACGGACATACCCGTCGAAGCTTGTCGTAAGAAGGCAGAAACCCGCGCTTCCAGCACTCTCACTGCCCAAAGTACGCATGCCGGGAATCATGGATCGAGTCCGCGCACGGAACGAGAAGGCTCTTCCGATCCATAGAAGCCTTGCATTATGATGCACTTAGCTGCAACGTGCGGATATAGCGGCTGCCAATTGTTTTAGCCTGTCTCACGACCTTCTAGCCTACCAGGTACGCGTAACCACCATTTTTAGAACCGTGTAAGCGCAGAGCCGTGGCATTGCACGCTGCATGTTGCGATCAGCGAAAAGCTTTGAGAGCTGTATGATAGGGTGACCGTTCGCGGGTTCCCTAATTGCTATTGATCTTGTAATTGAAGTGAGTACTTGCATTCGCCTGGAAGGATCCTCTGTCCACCGGCTTCCTAGGAAAATTGAACGGGTGGTTGAGCATTACACCATTAGTCACTACATAATATTTCTTTGTGAGCGTCTAAGTCGAGGTCGCTCAATATACCGCCGACAACAGGGATCGGCACCTGCAATGCTGTTTCTGGTTCCGGTTATGGAAATAAGAGTACGATTAGTAGGGTTGTAGTACCAAGCGAAAGACTCCAGGACTGGTAATGATAATTATGTGCGGGCAATTCTGAGTGTGGATCTCAGTAGACCTGAAAACGAAAACATCCGAGAGAATTCTGTAGTAACTTACAAGAGCTGTAGCAGTAGCAATAGTAGCCAGAGGGGTATTCCGTCGTCACTAACTCCAATACCGACCATACATACGGAAGACGTTCAGTGTAGTCTGGGTGTCCATCGGTCTATCCGTCCGTCAACAGCCTCCACCTCCACCTCCTCCACCGCCACAACCGCCTCCGCCCCCTCCACCTCCGCCTCCGCCGCCACATCCCCCCACTGACCCACCCGCACACGCACCACCAGCGCCACCACAAGCTCCGGCGGCGACCATACCCCCACAAGAGCCCGCAGCGCAATTCCCAGCGGCCCCTGGCGCGACATTCGCACACCCCGGGTTGCCCGCATACATGCCATTCGTGACGCATGGATCGCCCATGTACGGCGCATAGTATGGCATCACGACTGGATAGCCGTACGCATAAGTGCTCATGTAGCCATCTCTACCTGGGGGCGTTCGTCCTCTCTTCTTGGCATGCTTGCACGCTTTCTGGTAGTTGCGCTCAAGTTCGTACGCTTTGTTCTCCATCTTAATTAATTGGTCGCTGTCGCCGGTGACTTGGATGGCGTTGTGCGCGGAGATGTGGGGGCCTTTGTGGGGATCGTCGGTCGTCGCGGTGGCGTGCAGGCGGTCGAGGTCCTTTTCAATGGCTTTGTTTTTGATCACCAAGGAGAGAGCTGGGGTGTGAGATTCGCGGACAGACTCGCAGTACCAACACGTGCACTCGGAGTAGACTTCATTGAACATTTTCTGGTAGGTTTTGGACGTCCATTCGAAGGCGTCGGAGAGCTTGTTCTCATCGATCTTGTCATCATGATCGATGAAGATGTCAGTCTTTGCAGTGGAATAGTCGTAGTAGGATTTTGGCGCAAGCTGATGGGTGTGCCATGCTAGATCTACGTCTAAGGTTGGGACAGCGACTTGATCTTTGTGTTTTGCGAGGATGTCGAAGTAGCGGCCATATTTGACCAAGAGTCGGTCCATTGTGGAACTCAGGGCTGGGGAATGAATCCAATCGATGGCATGCATCTTCTCAATGAACGTGCCTTGGCGAATGACGGCGCCAACAAGGTCCAGACTGAATATGGAGGAGTTGTCCCAGTAGCGAGACATCAATCGCCGGACTGATATTCTTTCATCCTTCAGGAGCACGGCTCGAAATGTGCCGTTTGCTCTTTTGACTTGCGTTTTGTCTTTGAGGGCATCCTCAAGCACATCGCGAACGCCTTCCAGCGAGACTATTCTTGTTAAATTTGTTTCTAGAAAGAGCCTTTTCCCATGTGTCGCTGGATCAGTGGCGGATAGTAATTTAACGTAAGCTCCCCCTTCATTGATTAGCCGATTAGGGAAATGCTCGGGAATACGGTCAACAGTCCACGGTGTCTCCTTGCCGAATCGGGCTAAGAATATCAGGTCGTTGTGCCATTTGGGTAGGTTTCATGAGTACATACCGTTCTTATCCAAAAATGTACCGGGCATGGGATAAGCATATGACTTCAGAAGCTTAACGTCTCTGCGAAGCTTCATTGCCCTCTGGACATCGTGATTAGTCCTAAAGTTACAATGCGTACACTGAGCCTCGAAAGCTTTATCAGCGAAGCCATATCCTGAATCGCCAGTGTTCCGAAACATGCACGGCCCGGAGTCGCACGTAGTCCATGGGCAAGGGATCATCTTTCTACACTTTGGACACGCAACGGAAATAATAGGGCTATCGTGAAAGCTATCCCATGCATGTCGAGTTTTTGACTCGAACTCCTGGCGGGCCTCCGCGCTAGGGGAATACTCAAAGGTCTCGTTATCGATACAAGCATTGACCGCTTCCCAGGGAAAGCCCGTAGTCCAGAGCCGTAATTTGTCGAAGCGAATGCAGTCCTCAAGGTAGTTTCTCGGATTCAACATGAAGGTATGCCAGACCATCAGAACGTCTGTACTCGGTCAGCGTTGTTAGGTCCGGAACCGAGGCATCACTCACCGATGGGCGGCAGAGAGTCCTTCATAGGACCGAACGGCTTTGCATTGTTTATTGTAGCAGACAGTTGACTGATATCTTGCAAGCGCTGCATCTTGCCAGATATTTCTATCGCATATTGCCACCAAGCCTCAAAGCGCTCCGCAGCTTTTGCCACATAGACGGCCCAGCGCTTCTCGCGAATCTTGAGGAGAAACTCTGCCCTGGCCTTTGGATCGTGGATCTCTTCGGCGAAGCGGTCTCTGATGCCGAATAGGCCATCGTTGGTGGCGACGTTCTCGCGGAGCTCATGAAAGCACTCAAGTAGCTTCAGATGTGCAACGCATTGATCCCTCGTCGGTTTGGCTGTCCCACGACCCAGACTGAGACTGGAAAAAGAGGCGGTGATGTCGGGCGGTAGGGCAGAATATGATGGTGGAGGTGATCCATCTTTGGGTGGCATCAGAGGGAATTGCTTCTCGACCGATGACTTCTTGTTGAGGTCGAACATCTTTACAGCACGGTTGATGCTTGAGATGCTCAGAATTAGCCTGGTCTGAAGAGCATATAAAGCATGTATGATGATAAAGATACTCTGCATTCCTGTGCAGATGATGTACTTCTGGGTTTGAAACCAAGGTGGCAGTGCTGCGCTTCAGCCTTGGTGACGAATGATGATCCACTGAAGGCAAGGGCTGAGTAGTCAGCCAATCGGCGTTGAGTATGCCAGCCTTGGAATAAGCCTCGAACCAGAGACGAGCAAATCGGACTAGAAGCTTTCTGGAAGCTCCTGATCGCCCAAAGACTGCCTTACAAGAGCCTGCGATGGCTCACATGATAAGACAAGTTACATAAAACCACAGAGTCGCCAAGCATGGGCCAATCAAGCACATCCTATGCCATCAGTGCGCCTTGCGCAAGCCATCCAAGGGAATGTTCGGCCGCGTCACGACCAATCTACGGACTGAATACGCCTCAATCACCAAGCCAAACGTGGATAAAGTCGACTTCCCCAGCGAAAATCAACCGTCCCATTGCCGAGAGCAGGGCATCGTTCCCTAGTTGGATAACCTGCTATCGAGCTTGCGAAGGCCGCTTACCAGGCGCAAGAACCGGAGTGCGACGGCGCAAAGTACAGTCCACACTCGAGCGCCACTGGAGGTCTTCTGATCGTTGCCATCTCGTGGTAATACAACTGTGTAACGAGAAGTAGTTTGTACCAACTACACGTCCTTGTTCAAAAGGAGGAGAAACTTGTTTGACTGGCTTAATCTGTGAAGGCTACCCAGACGAAAATAAGATAGACGCTGCTACTAAAGCTGCACGGAGGCTCGATGAGGCACGTCCAAATCTGCAAGATGATACAAGACATGCCAAACAAATATATAGATATCTTAACGTATAGTAGAACAAGACCGCATACTACATGGCGCCTACCTGTTTCCTCAAATCACATCTGAATACATTTTCCTCTTCTCGTATCTCGTTGCTCGTCAACACGTCCCCAAGACTCATCTCGATACTCTAGATCGCCGCTCTGGATCTTTGCTTTTCGTCGCCCGCCGAAGAAGCTCTTACTTCGGCTGACTCCTTGCCCAGGTTGCGCAAGATCGACGCTACGTCTCCTTTGCAAGCCCCTCACCTCGCCGGCCGCACCAGCATCTTTGGACCGTGACCGAGTCCTGGACCGACTCAAGAAGGAAGAAACGCTTTGTATAGTTTCCAGACGGCGGGCCGATGGTCGCAGAAGAGCAGGTGACGAGGCGGCGAACGCATTTCGCCCCTCGTGGATAGATGATCTTCGGCTAGAAGACCGTGACGTTCGACCTCCGGCTGCGCCTAAAGCGCCCCGTGGAGGAGACGGCCGCATAGAAGGGGTTGCAAAGCCAGAAGGAGGTATAAGACCCATGGGTAGGCGAACGTTGTTTTGTGGGGCTGGACGATTGCGAACCCGATTGTGGAGGTTAGCCAGTTGCTGTGCGCTGGGCATGCTCGTCGCCATTGAGTCGAATCCTTGCATCGACCGACTCTCTACCCGCGCTGTGTTCTCGGCATATGCGCTCGCTTCAACAGGCGCAGCAGTTGGCCGGACAGACCGATCCACGGGCTCATGGGTTGGACCTCGTGGAGTGGGTGGCAGTGGATACTCTAGCCGATGCTGTAAATTAGCACCGGAGAGTGTTAGATTGGTGACAGCATCGCGGCTGGGGCTTGCAGGTAGTGAAACGGAGTTGCCAGGCTGGTTTGCAAGGATTAGTGGATCAGGAATTGGGGATATCGGAGAGGTCAGGCAAGCAGTATAAGGCCTTCGTTGCGAGCTCGCATGAGCCGAGAGTGGTCTACGTGCGAAGCTTCCCAAAGAGTCGCGTCGGCGACGACTTGAGATTTCTGTTGGCGTTCTGTTCAAGATCGTACCCATGGAGCTGACGGGGCTTATAGACCTGGACTGCTCTATCTCGGAAACGGAGCGTGAGGGACCACTCGAGTCAGCTTGAGAGGATACGATAGACTCTGATCGCTGCGGAAGTATGCTCATCTGCTGACTTTGAGGACTGGAAACAGAACGTGGAGAAGACATTGAATTCAGTGGCGATGGGGTGTCCAAGGTGCTTGCTCGACGTGGTCGCTCAAATGCTGTTGTTACACGCCTAAGCGGCTCAGTTGTTCGGGGCACGAGGGTCATCCGCAGATGCTCCGGCAACGGCGCGTTCGCTTTGGCCGTGTACGGTGGGGGGGGAGGTACCCAATTGTCCGCATCGCTTTCATGAGGCAACTCTCCACGGCCGTCGGCTCGCCGATAAGCAATGCGACCGGAATCTAGTATTCGAGGAGGGTTCCGCTGCCGGTTGGCAGCTACTGCCGTGGCTGAGCGATACAGCGAGTTACGTGATCGAGGTGCTGTATGCGAATAAGGTCCATCAAAGGCAGCCGACGCCTCCTCGAGCGTCAGCCCATCGGCTGGGGAGAAACCGGATGGACCATCGATGGGGCTATTCGTCGCTGTGGACGATCCGCTTTGGGGCGTGAGCGGTGGAACTGCAGAATTACTGATAGGCTGAGCTGGTAATGGCGAAGCAGTGGCGAGTACTTCGACCACGCTTGCTCTGCTGGCTGTTCCACGTTGCTTTCGCACTGTCCTTTGCCTAACCACGTCAACCTCGGTATCCATATCAATATTGCCTTCAGGCAATATTTCCGCCTTTGTATTACCAAGCTCGAAGTTCATCTGCTCGAGCTTCCCATCGTTCACTGTACGGTCAAAGTCGAGGATGACCAATCTACCGCCATCAACAGACGCGAAATCATCTTGCTCAAGTTCTGAGGGACCTGACACCCCGCCCGGCGCGGTGATGATGAGACGCTCCGTAAGCGACTTCTCTCCCAATCTCTCATGGCGACGGCTAACCCATCGAACGCCTGAGACGCCGGGCACTTCAGCCACCAGTCTTCCTTTGGCAAAAACATTGCGATACTTATCAACCAAGGCCTGCCACTGTGGCAAGGTTGTCAGCTCCGCGCTTTCCCCTCTAGTGAGTGAAGTTGCACGACTCCTTGGGTTGAGCCCTGAATTTAAGGAGGAGCTTGAACCAGCTGGCACGATGCCCGGCGAGGTCCCGTGATCGATTTGAGGCAAGTTGGAGATGTCAAGACTCTCAGGAACGCCATATAGCCAAACATCCTTACTAGCGAAGCCTGCGGCTACTAGTTCTCCACGATCGCTAGTCGCAGGAAGCGTGCATGGTATGAAGTCGTTCTTTGAGGCTCTCACCCCCGAGCGATTCCGTGGTTTAGGTCCAGTAAAGTACGTGGTACCGTTTCTCATGTCATCTGTCCGTACGGCGCGAAAGCTCTCGAACACTCTATCGTAGGTGAAGGTCCAGCTAGAATCTCCCTCCGTGGGATGCGGAAGCAGGGTTGCATGACTGCAGTCCCGGCTGCTGTTCGGAAACAGTATTTGCGAAGTCCACATGTGCCCAAGTACATCGCTAGCATGCTGATTTGAATTCCCCTCGGTGAAGTAAGGCGCTGTCAAGACCACGGTATTTGGATTCTTGGGAGTCTGTGTCGTGCCGAGCAACATGGTTCCATCACTGGAGAATCTGAGGGCGTCCACCGTATCGCATTTGACAGCTCTTCTTTCGGTCGCGAGCGCACTAGGAGCTAATGAGTGGACCTCAATGCCTCCATCGTAGGCGGCAGCGAGAACCTCACCCTTGGGCGACAATGCTAAAGCATGCGGTCGGTAGTCAAGCGAGAGTGAACGCAGATGTTGCAGTTCGAGATTCGAGAGATCATAGATATTAACTTGGTGATGGCTAGACAGGACTGCCAGTATGGATCCATCATCCACTATAGCGGCTGAAAGTGGCCTCCGGAGGACCTTGAGTTCCCTTTGCACCGAAATCTTCGGCGACAGCGTATCAATGACATAGATGCGCGAAGATGACAAAGCCAATGTCCAATAGCCGTTCGGTGAGAAGGCGAATTCGAAAGCCTCACCACCTGGGAAGGATGCTGAGGAACTGGTGGTCGTAGACACCAAGCTTACTGCAGTCTGTTGTGGGCGTAGATAAGCCTCGAACAGGTTACGCTTGATCTCCTGATTGAACAGTCTTTTTAGCTTTGGTAAGCTGTTGTCCGTAAATGGCCCCGCGACGACGTTGTTATTGACGGAGAACGAAGGGCATCGCGAAAGATGGTATGCGTAGAGATGGGGCGTCTGTGATGCATCTTGCCAGCATGAGCTGACGAGAACCAGAGATGCAAATGCCGCTGGATCCGTGAGATAGAGTATCCTATAGCAGCCATACCATCAGCAGTTGCACCGCTAGAAACCGTGAGCTGGGATATAGCCAGCTGACGATCTTTTGATTCCACTCGCTCCAGACATACTGCTCGCAAATCTCCGCCGGCAGCATTGCTGCTCTCTTGTCCGCATTCACCCTGCGTTCCACTATATGCTTTTCGACATCCTGAGGTATCCGGCTCTCCACCGCTTCCTTACTTCCGTCGTCAATTGACGTCGAGTCATCAATGACATCAAGATTCGGCCAGCTGCCAGGCGGGCTTGTTGGAGTCTGAGCATCCATCGATGCTATAAACGGCGACGATCAAGCCATGCTGGAAGGAGCATCCTAAGTTGCTGACAGACTTCCGGGACAAGACAAACGGAATCTGGATCTGAAGCTCTCTTGATGAGCGCCAAGACATGGATTGGGGCTGTGGAGAACCGAATTGTGGTTCCGAGTGCCGAGTCGAAGTGAAAAAGGAGACCCCTCCCCACACACCTTAGGATCATCGATCCCGCCGGACCCATTAATTTCATGCCGCACTACCTTAGTTCCGTGCAAACGCTTGGAGAGTCGATGCTGTTGGGTTGGGTCGGGAATTACGTCTTCGCGCAGTGGGAATCAAAGGTTGGGAGTGTTTCGGCGCATTGCCGTTGTCCCATATCCGGTCGGATGCTGGGATCTCTGACCTGCATATCTTTTGACTCTTGCCGCCAAGTTTGAGATATAGAATTGTGAATCAAGTGCTGGGTATTTACCGCCCGTGTGGCCTAGTATGAATATAGTATTGTACAAGTCTCGCTGATGCCCGGTAGCTCCTGACCATGCGCTAAGAGTGGAATGCATCACCAATCCTGATGCCTTTTGCATCAACCATCGCAGCATCCTTATGAACCTCTCAAGCCTTGTTGCCGCCCACTCCAGAGAACATGCCCAGTAGGCCTCCCTTCATGTTCTTCATCGCCTCCTCCTGAAATTTCTTTTCCTCTGCTGCCATCTCATCTAACCACTTCTGCCCGTTTTCCCGGATCTGCTTCTCCAACATCTCGTATTGCTTTTGACCCCTCTCTCGTACCTGATCCATCAAGGTCTTGCCTTGTTCGAATCCTTCAGATAGCGACGCCTCCGTGCCATCTATGCCACCGCCTGCGGGCTTGCCCAAGCCCAGTGCACTGCCGAGAAATCCTACGCCTGACCGTTTCGGTCGCTTGGCCCGCTCCTCAGCTAATTGCTTCTGGAATTTCTCTCGAGCAATTGACTCCCGTCGCGCAAATTCTGCAGGTATTGACTTTCCTTCGAACGACTTGAGAACGTCTCTTGTATCGTCGAAACCCATTGCGGCCACGTACTCGAGGAACGGGATGTAAGATACGAGTTCCTTATCTTGTGGATCCCCCTTCCATTTTTGAAGGATGATTGCATTTCCTGGCTGTGCCTGCGCATGCGCATGCGAGGTGTCTAGCAGGATAACCTTCCTCAGATCTCGGTTCAGATAGGAAAGATCCTAGTTCTTTTCTAAGCAAGCGCAGCAACAAGTCATATAGTGGGACACACCTTGATGTATTCTCCGCCTTTGTATCGCGTGGCTTCGCGGTACAATGGCCACATGATGATCCTGTACGGATCCAATTTCCGGATGATGGGGTCCGCCGTCATCGATGGCAGGCTCGTGAAAATGACAAGCTCGTAGTACTGACTCAGGTATCGCAGAAAGTAGTCCACTCCCGGTCTTTTCGCCATGCGCCAACCATGTTCTCGTGTCCATTCGCTATGTACCAGAAGATCTTCCAAGCTCAGCACCAGTGTGTAGGGTATTTCCCAAGTAGGATCAGTGTTGGGAAGAAGCTTTGGAAAAGTAGGCTCATTGAAATAGTTCATCCTATCCAAAAGTCTTGCGGTCGCTCGATGGTAGAAAAGACCGAAGCCCCAACCCGAGGGCGCATCTGGATGTTTGCGCTCTTCTTCCTCATTCTCCCAATTCCTGCCCATGTAGACAGTGCCCAGGAACGCCGATCCGAAAAGAATGGCATACATCCAATTTGCCAATCGATTTCTTCTCCGCTCGAGCGAGGAAATGTAGGCAGTCTTTGGTAAATCCCCCCCAGCACTGCCCCCTGGCGCAGTCTCCGAGGGATCTTCGGTCACATTCAGACTGGCAGGCTTCGATGCAGCGTCACGATCTGCCAACTCCGCATCAAGAGTCGATGGAATTCCCTGGGTAAGGTCTGGTAGAGGTCGCTTGCTTCCCTGTTGCTGAGATTCGACGGGGTCTATGGCGGATGGAGAAGTAGACTGTGGAGCGGTAGTGGCATCTGAGTCTTGAGGAGATTGGGATTCATCTTGTATTCTCGAGTAACCAGGGTTTGAGGCTGTCTCCACCTTGTCCACAGAAGATTCACCGAGGCCCTCTTCCTGTGACAACTCCGAGTCTTTTACCTGATCGCTTCGATTTTGATGTGATTTCAAGGATGATTCACCATGAGGCGTCTGCGCCGAGCCCCACAATTCCTGCGCACTCGGGGCATGTTGGTTGACGGGAGGTGAGAGAGTTGGGTCTTTCGATTCTATTGGATTCTTGAATGTACCAGGTTTTGCGTACGCTCGTGGATGACTCGATGGCAGAAGCGTCCGGAGTGGGACTGGTCGTATCCTGGGCCGAAAAGAGCGTGCGGCGGCCCGAGCAAGCATTATCGTTCTGCGCGTACCTGGAAAGTATCAATGCTCATCCAAGTAAACAGCGACATAAATACTATGCGAATGGTGATATTCACGAAACCCGGAGCTCTGCAGATTAGCAAATTCTGACTCGGAGGAACCCCGGCCCGGACAGATCTAAGTCCAGAAGCAGCGACGTTTCCAATCCTTCTTCTTCCAAGAAAATTTGAATACCCAGAAAGCAGAATTATAGGCTCTGTGCTCCAAATCCATATGAGCATGGGGTTGTATTAGCTGGGGAGACCAATGTCACCAGGCGTGCTCCTCAAGAACGGCAGCGAGGTCACTTCTGAGCTGCCTGTCCCGTAGGCACGACCACATCTAGGCCGCAAGGAAGATAAAAGTATGGCCGCCTCACGAAGGTTTTTGTTACCGATACCTGTGATGGAGGCTCCTATCAGCCCATCAGAAAGTGAGGTCGAAGAGCAGCGGCCTTTCCGCTTCTTGGACCTACCTTTCGAACTCCGACACAAAGTCTACGGGATCTTCTTGAGACAAGATCGGACCATAGACCTCTCTCCGGAGAACCATCTCACAGCCCCTGATCGCCTCAGCCTCTTCCTCGTGTGTCACCAAGCTCATGAAGAAGCCTACCATGAATTTTACGGTGGCCATACTTTCCGCATCTTTCCCACTCATCCTCGCTTTTACGGGAGCAAAGTGCGGTCCATCCTTGTCCGGCTATCTCCACGTTATCGAGCTGCGATACACACGCTGGAGCTTCGACTAGGCCCAGGGTGGTCGAAGCCGCCGAGGACGTGGGCAGCCAGCGAAAGGCTAAAGCTCCGAGATTGCGTCTCGATGCGGAACATGGCTGTCTTTGTGGAGTGCGATCCCTCGCATCAAATATTTCGGGGCTTCAGGGTCAATAAAGAGTTTTTCACGGAATTTTCTGGCGACCTTCTCGGAGCTCTTATAGATCGTATCCCAGCGCTGGAGCGGATCATGTTTGATAGGTATCCTGCAGTCAAACGTGACGGCGACTTGATGATGCGGTTGCAAGGTGTGGTCGAGGCGAAGGGCAAGAAGATTGCCTGGGCGCCAGGAAAATGGGAGCCCGATCCCTTCAAGGTGAACGATCAAGTAAAGCGGACTTTGAGAAGCGATCTGCTGTGTGCAATAGAAGCTATCACACCACCACACAGAGATTGATATGAAGAACATTGGCACCGGGAACGCTCTATGAAATACATCAAGGCTTTCAAATGCATTCTATACTACAAGTCATGTCCTATGCTGATGAGTATTATGTTGCTAAACCGAGCGTACATCGAGTGTCAATAGCTTTTATAACTCCTCATCGACATCCATAGAACCGTTCTGGTGGCCATTAACATCCCCGTTCGTCTTCGCCACCGAAGCCTCCTTGTCGATCATCTGCCTGGAAACCGAAACGATATTGTCTTCTATCAGCTGCTGGCCAACGTCTTCGAGATCTAAAACATACTATTGTCAGTATGCAGAAAATTGAGATTGAACGCTTAACATACGCTTCTTGGGATCCAGCTTGCCGACATATCTCGTCTTGAGCTGATCTTTAGTGAGCTCCGTTTCCTCCTTCACTCTCTTCTCGTACCCTTCAGCGAGCCCAACAAGTCTCTTTAGCTTCTCTTGATTCTTCGTACCCTCTTCCTGGAAATTATCCATTTGCAGTGCTTCAGTCCAGACATGTTTGTGTAGGTTCATCAACATGTTCTCTTCGAGCCCAGTCTTCCGGTAGTTGATCCCAATGCTGTAATAATGTCGGTTCAGGCCGTGTATCAGAGCTTGGATCGAGGGTTTGTTGAGGTGCCCAAGATTAGAGGTGGTTTGCCGAGGCTCGTGGCCCATCATGAGTGTTTGGGGGTTGATTAATCGGAAAGCATCTATCACCACCTTCCCTTTGACAGACTGTATAGGATCTACCACGACTGCGACGGCTCGAGGGGTAAGTTGTTCGAATGATTGTTGGGTGTTTATATCGACGGAGGATAACCAACAGCCGAACCCAGGATGTGAGTGGTACCAGCCAACCACTGTCTCTTGTCTAGGACTCATCAGCTCCGGACAGGTTCGATTAAGCATATTACACGTACCTTCCCGTCTGCCGTAGCATGTCCATCATCTTTGTCTGGAATACGGGGTCTACGGCCTCAACACTGACACCTGTACCGCTCTGTGGCATGGCGAAAACATCCACCACTCGTACTGTATAATCGTCGACAAACTCTCCAAGCATCAGACCCATGACTTCCATCGGTACGCCGGCTCGCCCATGCCGTAGCATCTTGAGGAGAGCCAAGGAAGAGATGTAGACAGTTTCGGAGTTATCAATCAGGTTCGAATCCTAAGGACGTCTGCGTCAGCTATTCTGTATATCGAAGTAAGGGTAGCCTGTAGCATTCCGATCACACTTGCGACGATCCTTCTCGTGAAAGGGACAGAAGATCTATACTCACAGCACCCGGCGGAGCTGAGCCAACACCCCCCATGCCTTGACCGCGGAACATCCGATTGAGGCTGTCCATCTTCCCTTGAAGAAGAGTGTGTCTGGTGAGGTTCGGCAACTGATATCAATGTGGGTGCAGCTTCTGTGAGATATATCACGACGTCAAGAGCGATTTACCGACTTCTTCATCATAAATCATAAATTATCCAAGTAGCACCGCGGTCATTTAATTATATACGCTAGTGGTACTGTTCAGCCGAAGAAATCCCGCGGGAGCGGGTGAACTTCCTCCCCTGCCCCCCAAGCTTCCTCCAAATTCATCTCAACCCCCTCGACTAAGCTTTGTTCTCTACACTCCTACTTCGCATGCTTACATCCGCACAGCACATCCTTCCTACCTGAGCTCCAGTTTCTGGCCAGCAGGTTCTCCGGCCATGTCCTCCTTTGCGCCCCTCGACCAACCGATTCTCAATGGCAACCGCTCGAAATCCACGGCGTACTTCTACGACTCCGATGTGGGCAATTATGCCTATGTCGCCGGCCATCCCATGAAACCGCACCGCATTCGAATGGCACATAGCTTGATTATGAATTATGGGCTGTACAAGCACATGGAGATTTATGTAGGTTATTTCCACTATATGTCATGGTGCTGGCTGCAGCATGCCCCTCAATTGCATGCTCTTTAGCTAGGCCTGGACTGCAGTGAGCACATACACAGCCATCGCTCATCAATGAATGTGAAAGTATCCTATGCTGACGATGTATAGCGCGCCAAACCCGCCACCAACCTCGAAATGACCCAATTCCATACCGACGAGTATATCGATTTCCTAAAGCGAGTAACCCCGGATAACATGGAGAACTTCCAGAAAGAGCAAGGCCGCTTCAACGTTGGTGACGATTGTCCTGTATTTGACGGCCTTTTCGAGTTCTGTGGCATTAGTGCGGGTGGTAGCATGGAAGGTGCTGCGCGGCTGAATCGTGGGAAATGCGATGTCGCTATCAATTGGGCCGGCGGGCTCCACCACGCGAAGAAGAGCGAGGCTAGTGGGTTTTGCTACGTCAATGGTATGTTCTGCCCGTCTTCGCTCGGTTCTTACATGCTGAGTCGATTTCGCAGACATCGTTCTCGGCATCTTGGAGCTACTCCGGTACAAGCAGCGTGTCTTGTACATCGACATTGACGTCCACCACGGTGACGGTGTTGAAGAGGCTTTCTACACTACAGACCGAGTCATGACCGTCTCTTTCCACAAATACGGCGAATATTTCCCCGGTACCGGTGAGCTCCGCGATATCGGTGTCGGCCAAGGCAAATACTACTCCGTCAATTTCCCTCTCCGCGATGGCATTGATGACAGGTCCTACAAAGACATCTTCGAACCCGTCATCAAAGCCGTGATGGATTATTACCGCCCCGAAGCCATCGTGCTCCAATGCGGTAGCGACAGCTTATCCGGCGACCGACTCGGCTGCTTCAACCTCAGCATGCGGGGCCACGCCAACTGCGTCAATTTCGTAAAAGGCTTCGATCTCCCTGTCCTTGTTCTCGGCGGCGGTGGCTACACCATGCGCAATGTCTCCCGTACGTGGGCTTACGAGACCGGCCTTTTGGTGGGGCAGCACATGCCTACTGAGATGCCCTACAACGACTATTACGAAGTCCGTCTCCTTCATACTATTTTTCCTGTCCTGTCACACTATGCAAGTATTCACATGCTAACCAGATACCTGCAGTACTACGCACCAGATTACGAACTCGACGTCCGCACCTCCAACATGGACAACGCCAACTCCCCCGACTACCTCTCCAAGATCAAGATACAAGTGATTGAAAACCTCAAACGGACCACCTTCGCCCCCTCCGTCCAGATGACTGATGTCCCCCGCGACCCTGAAGGCCTAGATGACGAAGCCGACGCCGTCCTCGACGACGCCGATGAAGACGATAACAAAGACGCCCGGTGGAGCAAGCGGCGCTGGGACAAATACGTCGAGAAGGAAGGCGAGCTCAGCGAGAGCGAAGACGAAGACGAGAACGAGCGAAACGGTGTCCGCCGCCAGCCCGGCAAGCAGAGACGGAGGAATATGATGAACTACCAGAATCTAGCAGGTGGATTAAACGGCGACGAGGACATGGGCAGTGGTGCCGTTTCCGAAAAGCGAGGGCGCAGTCCCGAGCGCAATGGTGACGACGGCGTACCGCGGAATGGCTCGGCGCGCAGCAGCAATGGAAATCTAAGCGCCGCGCCGTCGGAGGATGAGGAGGGTGATGAGGAAGAGGACGAGGACGAAGATGTCGAGATGGCGGATGACAATCCCACTACGAACGGCAATGCCATCCACGGCTCGCGCCCGCAAGAGGCAACCCCCCCGGACTCACCGCCTCCCGCCGCGTCAGCAAACCCAACAGCCAACGAAATCGTCAACGGCATGGGCAACGACGCCATGGACGAAGGCGAGAGCGAGCTTGCGAAGGAGGAAGGCGTCGAAGAGCGCGAGCTGGAGGACGGTGCAGCAGAAAGGACGGCGGAGACGGCGGAGCGGCGGGAAGGGAGTTCGTGAGTTATCGGGCTCGAGCTATGCGTGGCGTTCTTCAGCCAGGGGGCTCTTGGGATGTGGAAACGACATTGGACGTGAAGCGACGGCGTTGCAGAGGGGGGAAAAGGGGCATATGATACCATATCTGCGTGGCGAAATGGGCAATACTTTAGTGGATGGGCATTTTCAGGAGTGTTTGTATGTAACCGTCATAAGGACTTAGGTATGTGTCCTCCAAAGGAGAAATGTTGTATGATACTCTTCCTATAGATACAATTGATATAGAAGAGCCTCTTCTACCACCATCGCGCAACCACTTCCTTGATATTTCCTTCCCCTCACCTACTTCCTACCTTCCTCTCTAACATTTCTAAAATACAAACCATACGGACCTAAGCCCCCCTAGCTCAGCCATGCTGCTCCCAACCCCATTCATGGATGTCCACGATGGAAGGAACGCAATGGCGAGGGCCTGGCCGCCGATCCGTGAAAATCAGCAGCTACTGAGTAATGAAAGCGAGGTGGCCCGGTAGAGCTTGATATACATACTAGCTACATGAGACCCGCTCGACAAACACCTCACTCATACAGTGCCTGCTTGCCCCAATTGATCCTTTTAGTACTGCTTCTATCAGCGCATATCGACTAGTCCGTCCTGTAGTCGTTCACTATACTTGATACTTGGAACCTTTTGGCGTGGGAGATGAGCGACTCCTGGGATAGCTAGAAGCGGCGAGAGCGCGGGTGGTGGGAACTCGTGGCATGCGCGGTTTGTGATTCGGGTATTGGACGAGAGGCGGAGGAGGGGGGCGTTGTGCGATGGTGGGGGGGTTGATGGGGGGTGGAAGGGGGGTGGGAGTTTGGTTTGTGGATGTTGTGATGAGTTTTGCTAGCTTGTAGAGAAGTTGGGAAAAAAGGGTTGGGAACAAGGGGGATTGATTTTAGGATATGTAGTGGAGTTGGGGGGTGGTGTAGGGTGATGTGACGGAATTGTTGTGGGCTTGAAGAGGTCGACGGGGACTAGGTTGGGTAATTTTGATTTGGGGGTGGGAGTTGGGCTGATGGGGTTTGGGGATAGGATTGATATAGGGATCTTGAAATGCTGAGGTTGTGAAGTGGTGAGCAGCTCAACTAGTAGCTCGACAAGGCTTTGAGGTTTCGATTGCGTTCGTTGGGGGTCTCGCGTTTGAGGGTGTTTCTTAGAAGGGGAAGGGGGAGGAGGTGAGGAGGAGGAAGATGATGAGAGGATCGAGATGCTGCACTGCGAGAGACGCAGAATCTGGCGGGTGGGCTTGCGGATTGGAGTTGGGGTGTGGGTGGTTTGTGGAGTGAGCGGACGAGATTGATTTCCTGATGTTCGAAGACTCTGGGGTTATCGACAGGAAGGGGAGTAGGCTGCTAGGAGGGAAAAAGTCTGCCAGAGTATGATGTGGGAAGAATCATGAGCGGCAAGGCCGTCTAGTGATTCTTAGACTGTTACTCGTGTCACAAGTTAAGGCTCTTGCAGGCAGCAGACCCGCTTTCACGATGAATAGCCGGTGTAGTGGTCATCCTCCTCGTGGAGCATACGCTGGCAACTGTGCATGGACGCCCGGATGCAGCTGAGACACACCTCGAACGCCTAGATACCGAGTTGGTTATAAATCAGCTGAAGTGAGAATGTGTGTAATTAGTAGTTATTCCTTAGCCATCATCCGTATGCTTGCATGGTCAGAAGCTCCATAGTGACCCTTTTTGGATGTTCGGACGGCGATGACTTGTTGCTGTAACAAAATCCTGGCTCTTAACGGAGTTTCATCGAATGTAGCTCACGTTCGTTACCGACCATGCTTCGACTGATCCTTATGATACAATGCTCGCACTGTCTTGAACGAACCTGACAGGACTATCATGAAATCTTAAGGATTGTTACCAGGGTATTGATGGAGGTGCAGCCTACTGAGACGTACTTGCCAGCTCCTGTGCAGGATTTCCAGGATTGCTCGCAAGCTCGTGTAAAAATATTAGGATTGCATGCCAATTCGGCTCGAGAAATACTGGCCAGCTCATATTGGCCACAACAGCTGCACGCCAACTCGTGGATGGCAGTAGTCGTGCTCGCCAGTTCGTAGCGGCCACAACAAGCACAAGTTAACTCGTTCACGCCACCGAAGGAGCTTGGTTTTTCAGATGTCTGATGATCCGGTACCTGATCTTTGGGTCTTTGGCCGTGACCTGAAATCGTCGATCCTGGTATCCTTCGCAGGGCGGAACAGATATTCGGCATAGACGCTGCTATGATGAGGGAATCGATTTCGACCCTAGCTACGTAAGGCGCCATTGACATCGAAAAGAGAAATCTACTCACATGGACCAGATGTACATCCGAGAGAACGAATTATCCGACACTATCTCCCATTCTACCGTTTTGACGACTGCGCAGGTGCTTGATCTGCGATTGTTGTCAGTCTTGCCACGTAGGAGCTTCATTGCAATAAAGGGACGAACAAGAACAAGAAGCCTATCATAATATACAAGTACACTTTGGCCTTCCACCCAATCCGAGCATTCCAGAAGACGCTGATAAGAACCCAAGCTAGGATGAAGTCGGTAGCGGCGGAGTAGGCTATGGCCAGCATTAGCAGTTTTCCATGCATTGGAAACGGCAACCAGTAAATGAGTCTTACCTCCAAGAAAGATCCTATAAACTATGAAAAGCTTATGCGGCCAGCACCTCCCAGATAAATCTGGATTCCAGGTTGCTTGAATTGGCAAACATAGGACGAGACCCAGAACGATGACTACTATTGCTGACACCATCTGACTTGAAGTGAGAGAATACAAAACCCATGCCTGCCACCTTCTTGCTTGCTTGGTTCGTACAAGTATAATGGCAAGAGCAACTTTTGGGAGAGAGAATGCCATGATAAAGAATGGTTGAACAATGTAGTTCAATTTAAGTCTTCGAGACCAAATACTGTGCTCCAGTTCAACGCGATCGGGACCGTCTCCAACGCCTGCACCAAGGTCTAGTAACACCAGAGCAGAGCAAATCACAGCACATATCTGGGACATGTCAGAAGACGTGACGGAATGGTGAGCTGGACCGCAGCCACACGAAGGCATTTTAGTAGCTTACTAAGGAGAGGCCGGTGATGGCATCATCCAAGCTGATTCTGCGCATGACCCGGACTCTGGTGTAGAGGCTCGCACCGAACACGATGATAGCTAGCGATGTGGGAGCCCAGACAGAGACTAACACTGTTGTGTCAGATAGGCTCGTCATCCCTAAATAATCTTTGCGAAGAAGTAAAATTCTCAAGTGGGACATTCCAAGGCCAAGATTTTCAGACAAAATCAGACTTTGGCATAATCATTAACATTTGCCCCAAGCGGACGACTGCTTGGCTTTTGTGGTGCACTCGCAACGATTAGTAGAAGGCGCTGCAAGCTATGCCGTATGCAAGCCCCTGATCAATTCCAATGAGCACGAAACATGACCAACCATAGAACATGAGATATGGAAAGTAAGGAAGGCAAACAAGGCACATGAAACAATTGAGGAGAGATAGCCTACAGAATCTTGTGACGAATCAGCAAGGCTGAAGTGACAGCCAAGTTTGAGCGCCATACTATACAGGTTCAGTCTCGCTCTGATGTGTATGGTACATACTGGGTACGTGCTCGAATAGTCGCTCAAGAGGATATTTAGCGTTTTCAGAACGGTTACGACACCTTGGTTTCATTTTTAGATCCTCACCCCCAACTTTTGTCAAGATCGCCCCGGATCCATTTTATCAACTTTCGCATATTTTGATGTGATTTATCAAAAATCTCACATATAAAACTAGACACTTGGCACTATGCAAAGTCACTTTACTTGTAAAATTTGATTGAGAATTGAACTTGTTATAGTTATTGCAAGTTCTATGTAATTGAAACAAGTTCGAATAACTATGTTTCTACAAATGCGATCCGGAACGCAAAACTTTACCAAAATACTCTTGAAACTTATCAAAATGAACAGTCTTGAAGCGCAAAGCTTGTTCTATCTATCTTTTAATTTTGATATCGAAAGATCAAGAATTGCGAAAGTTGGTAAAATGGACCCGGAGCGATCTTGACAAAAGTTGGGGGTGGGAATCTAAAAAGAAAACCAAGGTGTCGCAACCGTTCTGAAAACGCTAAATTACGTTTACGTGGACTTGGACTGTTTCGCTTAAACCTTCGGCAGATCTGGCACTAGCGCGCTCGTTCGCGATGTTTACGTCTCGATCTGTTTCTCAAGCACTTTACATACTGGATTGCGATCAGAGCTTTCAATCTCTTACATCCGTCTTCTACGTGAAGAATTACTGTACCATGCTCGATGGAATAGGCCACCACCCAGGCCAAAGAACGGTCAATTACGCCTACATCCGTACTTTATCCCATGCCCCCGCAGGTTCCACTCCTCAGATCTTCACCAGGTCACATCCTCTCATTACCATTTTCTCTGCACCCTCTTCTTAGCTTTATCGCTTGAGTAAGCTAAACATATTGACGGTCTGTGTCTTCAGCTGTGTAACATCACAGATTGCTCCGTCCAGTGTCTTGCCAATGCATGGAAATCTCTTCTTTCAGCGACTGCGCACTACTTGGCTGCCTTAACCTACGACGCAAACGCTGGAGAGGGGTCACGAGGACCGAGCGTACCCTGCAATTTGTCCTGTTCAAGCTGGTCCTTTAGAAGAGAAATCTATAGTGTACAATTACAATACATGTCTCGTAGGACCAGCCCAGAAGTGAAGGATATTCACTAGCACATATGATGTCTATCTGACAAAAACGCGAGTGGAGATGTGTGTATAGATGCAAGGAACACACGCAGACGAAGGTAGAAGTACTGCAAATAGCAAAATTCATGACGCACAGCTGTAACGAGATGCCGGTCTTGTACGAGTATGCGGCCACGCACCATTTTCGACTTCCCTCGCCAAGCCAGTTGGTCAGAGAAATCTCTTCTTGCAGATGCGTTCGGCAATCTTACGCATGGCCAGGGAACTCATTGTAGGTTGTATGGCAGGAAGCTGGCATGGTTGCTTGGCCGCCGAGGGTAAGGGCTGGTGATCTGGCTCATTGAAGGCGTCTCGTGACCTGGTTCGTTGACGGTGACGGGACCACTGGAAGAAGGCAGTAAAGGCATGGGTCGCATTTGCCTTTTCAGGGCTCGCATGCCTGTCCCTTGTGCGAGTGGCATGGTCGCAGAGCGTGAAGCTTGACATGGGATCTGAGGGTCGGTTCGCGTAAGTTCATTATCGTGGATGTGTGGTTGGCTCTTGTAAAGTGGAGGCGCGAGGACAGTTTGGGGCTCGGTGTAAGGCAATAGATATTGGCCAGATAGAGCGCTGCCGGCGTATGCAGGTCCCGCATCGTAAGTGGCTTCGATGCCTCGTGGCTGACGGTCATACATGGTTGCGACATTCGTCGAACCACTTTCACATCTGGAATCTGAGTCTTGGGATGGTAGGTAGTGGCAGAGGCTTTTGGTTCGTGTAGGTAAAGGCAAGGCGAACGATGCACCTTGTCCGCGCTTGTGGCCTGTCGACTGAGACCGAACGGAGCTATTGCCAGCTACACTTGTGCCAACATCCGGACGCATTGAGCTCGTTTGGTGATCAGTAACATCTGATGTATGACCTTCTGGATCTTTCGATGCGTATGGCGAGTGATACGTGCTTGCTGTGCAACCTAATTGAGCTTCGACGTTGAGGGGGGAGTAGACTCCCGAGTACCAATCAGCCGAAGGAATGACTGTGGCGGAAGCTGTGGCTGAAGCTTGGGTTCCATGGCCATAGGAAGCCTGTGCAGATGTTGGGTCTTCGTACAAGCTAGGAATATTGGCAAGGCAGTCTTCGACGGACTCAGTCTCTATGGATAGAGGAGTGTAACTATGGTAAGTCAGATGATGGCAATACAAACCAACGATGAGCGGAACTTACTCAGGTGAATCAGGCTCGATGATTTCATCAAGGCTCGACAATGGCCTCATGATATTAAGTCCCATCGTAGGATCTTTAAGCTCGACTTCAGAGATGAAGTCAGGTCTACCTCGCTTAGCACCAGGTTCCGTAAGAGAGGGTGAGGTCTTACCACCTTTCAAATATTGGGTATACATGCAAAAGTCGACGCTCGAGAAGTAAGAGGCCATCCCCGTTCTTGACGAACCACGGAATCTGCCCAGCCAACTCCTCGGGTGTAGGTTCAGCTATACTTTTCCTCCGTAACTTCCATTTTGTGTTCCATTCGCGACGGCGACTGATCCACTGTTGTTCCCTGAAACGAGACTATTAGCTTCCTACTAGATGACGGTGGCGGAGTGAGCTTACGACGCATGGTACTCCTTGCTTGTCAGGATGGAGAGCATGCAGAACAGCCAGTGGAACAAGGTGGTAACTTGTGGCATTGTATATCTATCGGCGTAGTACCATTGATGAAATTGGAGCTTAAACTGTTCGAGCTTTCGTGTGTTCTCCGTTCGTGCCATCGCAGTGTAGTGGTGACCAAAGCCTACGTGTCTCTGAGCAATATGGTGAGTGATTGGCGATAGTCCACTTGGAGATGGGATGGGATGACCCTCCTTTTACACAGGTATTCCCTTTGACACGGAGGACCGAAAGTGGTAAAACAATCGTTACCATCAGCAATACACTGCTAGACCAAGACTGTGGCCTGATGGGAGATGGAAATCTGCTGGATATAGACAATTCCTGGGAGGAGTGTGGGAAAAACATCTTTAACGAGATTAGTGCCATGGTGGCGCTCTCGAGTCACCCCTCTGTGACCAGGGCACGCTCAGTCAAAGGTGATTCAAGATCTATAATCCTAGTCATTGAAGGTCATTCCCTCCAACATGACGTGTATGTGCAGAGAAGTGTTTTTCGTATAGTCGAAGAAGGTATAGGGGAAGGAAGACCTTGTCGGTTACAAGGCATGGAAAGGCCCAGAAGAAATTGCAGCCTGGAGTCTGCAGCGTGTTTCATCAGCCGCAGATTGAACATGGTAGAGGCAGTTGCCATTATGTTCGAGTACTGAGACAAGGCTATCCTACATCGCATGGAGGTGGCTTGTCTCTTCGACAGGAATCACCACCGAGAGAAATCAATGGCTGCTCCACGCCAGCTACGCTGGTAGAAATTGTCGGCGACAAACTGAATCCCACATCGAGGTCAGTTTCGCCAGCTTGGATTGACTCAAACACGCTTTTGATGTGAGGCATTGTTGCGATAGTGCGGTTAGCCAATGGGAGCGTTTCGTAACCCTCCTTTATGATGTCTGTGGCCAATGACGGCCACCATAATCTTCCTGTCTTTGACAGACGAACTCCTGGGTCCATTGCACACCCATCTCTTCACAATTCGATCAACGGTACGTGATGGATTCCTGCATCGTGAAGACGGGGTCAAAGTTTATGAAACATTAAATTTTGAGGTTCAAGATCTGTTAGTATGTGATAACGCTAGGACAAGGCAAGAGATCTGCCCATGTGTGATCACGCTAATTGAAGCATACTCTATTTAGAGCCTGCGAAAGCCAGAGAAATTTCGGTAGCAGGCCTCCGGAATCACTATGGGCAAGCCCGTCGGTGCCTGCGCAACCCCTAGATTGCAGCTGGATGGCTGTGTCACAAGGCTACGTGGGGGCCAAACCCAGGCTAAAGCAACGGAGAGCCATGTCGGTAAGTGTATTCTCGGAAAATCAAACAGGAAAACGGTGGGGATAATCAACGTATTGAGCATCCCGTCCGCGGCGTCCGTCTGGCTTCCTCCTGGCGCATATCAACATGTAGCCGGCGCGATGTCTACTTGTGAAGCCCGACAGTCTGGTTCGGTCTATGCTGTAGGCGCGGAGAAGAGCCCGGGACTTTTCTTCCGCCCTTAGAGAGTACGTTGAGCGTCGGAACAGCGATTCGGAACAGCGCTTCGGAACAGCGGTTCGGAACAGCGACTCGGAACAGCGCTTCGAAGACTTGGGTCGGAACGTTGGTTCGGACCCTGCTATTGATTGCAATATGGTGTTCCGTACTCCGTCATCCACCCACCAGCGGCCTTTGGGATGTAGAAAGTCGCCAGATGAAATACAGATAGGAAAGCAACGTTTTCGAATTGATTGCGTTTAACACAGGCGCCGCGGGAGTGATAAGTAGAAGTGGGGAACATAGGTTTGATTCTGACGGTAAGTTGTTTGTAGCAACTTGCTTCCTTATCGATTTCCGATGTATTTGCACCCGAACCTGGACGGCTGATACAGCCGATCATCAAATTTCTTCTACCGCGCCGAGTGTACATGTAGGCTTTGGCCTCCACAAAGCTACCCGAGGCCGATCGCCATGTGGCCGGAGCGCTCCGGTTCGGTCGGGCGAAGGATAATCGCCTTCTGCATCAGCAGTCCCTTATCCCATGGCAACCTTCAAGAACGGGGTGGTAGTGCCAGATCCCCGATCCATCCCGTCCCCTCGTAGTAATTACAGGGTTCTTGAGAAAGCTTGGCCACAACATTAACCCCCAAGCTCCCATGAGAAACGGTGCGTTCACTTGTTCAAAATATCGTGAGGGCCGAGTAGAGCGGAGATTGGGGGACTAACGGACGGACGAAGACCCAACGATAGATGATGATCTTGATCATATCACGAAATTTCATTCCGTGACTCCCGGAGAACCATCTGCCTAATTCTGTTGGATCTGAATTGATGACTTCGTCTTTCGCGAGCATATCGCAGGGTCAAAGCGAAGCTGAATGGGGACACTGTTTGTTTTAGGCTGATTGTACAGCTGCCACGGGCGTCCAAGAACACTTGTTGGTCTATTTGAAGCTGATGCAGTGCGAATAAGCAATCTCTCTCCCTTGCTCCGTTTTTAGCCAATTAGATACCTAGAATTATAAAACACTTTGAACGTAATTTGATTCAACTTTAATTACTTGATTCGAAGCTCTGTTGCAGAATCGACGTCGTCTTGAACTTGGGCAGCGACCGCACAACCATCCGTCAAATCTGTTCCAGCCCTGCTTACGCAGCTCCTGTTTGAGGACAGATAATCTACAGGATTCTGTAAGAAATCATGAAGGCTGGAATGACAGGCAAAGTCAAAACGATGGAGCGCCAGCCTGCGCAGAGTCAGTCTCGTTCTAGCATCAATAATGGTCTGTCATTCAGAGATGGTATGAAGTGGAGGTGGATAACGCAGCCTACTGTTCCGCTTGATCTTCGGCGAACACGACCATAGCGCGCTATCACGTGATCAAGGCTTCCTACTGCTCAATTACATTTTACATATATATTCTCAGAATCATGATCATAAAATTCAATCGGATTTTTCATTATCGCGAAGATGGGAAAAACTGCTTTGCATATTCTAGCCACCGGACCAGAACCCTATCCCTGATGAGAGACGTGAAAGAAAGCTGACTGCTTGTAGAGCTTGCATTGACGAGAGTGGAAACCTAGCTTGCGGAAGGCCGTCTCGTGCAATGGTTGGGTGTTACTTTCATCGTCTTGTCAACCGGCCAAGTCTCCGAACAAAAGAATCATCAAGATGGGAATGGATCGCTCGCCGAGTAGTCACTCTATGTCGCAATGGCTAGCTAATTGTATAGATTCACTCGATGCTAACTGACGATGGAGAAGAAAAGTCTATGGTGTTTAACAATAAGCTGTAAATTTAGTCAGATTACGACTCGTAAGAGAATCGAAATGGAAATGTCGCCAGCCAAAATCGTATCTATCGATATCAAGATCGATTGGGGCCATGTGATTGGCGAAATGAAAAGATAAAGACAGGTATTGGATAAGATGTAGCAGCGCTAGGTGAAAACAGTATAGTATGTAAGCACGTCGCTGGCTTCGAGCCCAGGCGTACGAAATTTGTTGCCGTTGGGTAGACCAATCTCTTTTTTGCTGACAGCATGCCGTTGACATACCGCGGAGGACCTTTCAGTCGAGCGCGATCGCTCAGGGTTTTGAGAGTTTCGATTGCCTCTTGGCAGGTACAGGCATGGCAAGAGCTCTCAGTCTCTGTCGTACTGCAGGAAGCTGGGATGGTTGCTTGGCCGGCGAGGATAAGGGCCCGTGCTGTGGATGGCTGGTAAAATGCCTGTGGCAGAGATGTTCTCCGACGAATTAAGAGACTGTGTCAACGAAGAAGATCCTATTTCCGTATATGGTATGGTTGTCAAGAATGTGGTTGGAGACTTGCTTAGGGTGTTTTCTTGCGACGGTCCGTTTTCGTGTATTGGCGACGGGACATTGCACGAAGAGCGCGAGACAGGAGGTGATATAGTATTCCTGCTATTGTCCGCACTACCAATTACGTGATGGGCTGCGGTTCGTCCTGGCTGACAAGCAGTCTGCATCACGACATCCGTTGACTTGCTCTGGCATCCAGGATCTACCTCGTCGGTTGGTAAATGATCACAGTGGCTTGTCTCCTGTGATGGTGAGGACGAATTAAAGGATGCAGATTGTACGTGACCCCTACTCGTCGAGCTAGATCCATCTGGAATGCCGCGAGAGTGGTTCGCGACGTGGCTCAAGCCGATGGACCCAACGTTCGTGTAATGGATTTCTGCAGGAGAATATGCTGAATCGCCATGTAGGTTTGATGGGAAACGTGTTGGTCTGTCGTCCATGTGGGCCCCAATGCTTATGAAGCGGGTTCTTCGCCGGCCGGTCAAGGATTCTCCGGAGACGGGTAGTGTTTTGGAGGATTGAGATCTATTCCCAGCGGAGTCTTGGGAAGGACGTTTGTCGACGAATAGACCGGCTACATCAACAAGATAGTCGTCCGTAGTCTCTTGTCTAGACTGTTGCTTCACGGGCAAAGCATTTTGACTTGGAGAAGTCAGCAGATGCAATAGCGCTCAACAAGAAGCTGGTAGACAGCTCACTCAAGGGCATATGGCTGTGGACTATGACCCAGGTTATGCCGCTTGTCGGGTCTCCCGAGCCCCATCGCAGCCCCCAGAACCCGACGTTGGGATGGAATCGGGGTTTCGTTCTTCGTGACGAGATATCGCTAGGGTCGATGTGAATGTCTTCTCTGTGTAGATTACGAGACAGTAGTCGACTGTTTGAGAGCAAACAATCCGTGATTGCAGACCAGTCATTCAGCTTGTATACTGGACAGTTTCTGAAATCAGATGGGGAGGCTCCCGTCTTTTGTGGGTCTTCCACTTGATTTTGGGAAGACATCGTAGGACTTTCGGCTTCCTGATTAGCGAAAACTTGCCATTCAATTCAAACCTACCAGGGTCAGCAACTGCGTCAGCAGAAGAGTGCTCTGATTCGATCCCTAAAATACCAAGGTCGGCAAGTCTAATCGAGCGTTTCCGGAGACGTGGTGGAAAGCTCTCTCAACAAGACTGTGCTTTGGTGGCGCCAGCGAAAATGAGCATGATCCGCTCCTGAATTCTGCGTTCACAGAGCCTAGATTAGCTTCTAGCGAAGCCAATGAGGTTTGCATGCCGTGCTCCCTGCCATAGCATGAGGATTGAGGACATCCGGGATTGAGGACTGCACAGTGTGCTTTTTTGGTATAGTGTGGTCAAACGAGAGGTGACATATTGTGCTTATTGGCTAGAGTGCTGGCCCTAAGAAAGTGCGTTTTTGGTATAGCGCTGAAGTTCTAAGAAAGTGCGTTTCTGGTATAGCGCTGAAGTTCTAAGAAAGTGCGTTTCTGGTATAGCGCTGAAGTTCGATGTGCTCCAAAGCGAGGAGCACTGCATAGGATCTTTCTGTTGTCGAAGGTCGTACATTCTGTCATGCTCTGTTCTGCCCTATTTGACTTCCATTAGCAACGCGCTCTCATTACTGCAAATCTGTGAAGCTAAAGCCATCATCATGTGTAGGTGCAAAGGAGAGCTTCTTCCCGTGGACGAGTCAAAGACGAGATCTCCGATATGTTACGGGGTATGGAGGGCGCTACAACACGCTGCAGCCTTGCAAGCTACAGAAAGTTTCTTTGGCCGGTGGCCCTGTTGCACCGCCGATCGCAACGGTAAGCGAGCGTTCAGACAAGGCTGACGTCGTTTGCATGAACAGGGGACCATCTGCTGGCAGCAATGGGTCCTGAAACATGACCGCCGGCGACAGTGGAGATTACCGCCGCTCAAGTGACGTTACTCATACGAGCGAGCCTGCGTCCTATTTTTCATCCCACATTCAGAAGCTGAAGATCGCGAACATGCCATTCGCGATTTCGGTCGGCCAACACCTGCTCCGTTTCCCAGCCACCATGACTTTCATAGCCGGTTGAAACGCCTTGTTCTGTCGATTTGAAGTCAAATCATTTCTCATGCATCGCCAGACTTGTGCTAATCCATCTCGAGGGCTAGCGTCCAAAGGACAAGTAGAGAACCAGATCAGATAAGACGGCAAAAGAGGATGCATGAGTCGCTTTTCCAGCTATAATGAGCGCTAGTAAAGGCTCTGAGGCCAATACCAAGGCAGGGCTTCTTTCAGCAAGCTTCGAGTATTTCAGAGCTGGGGGAGACTACCGCCACAGACTGCTCCAGAAGCTCAAATCTGAAATTCCGAAGCACCACCCACGGATTATCACCACAGCCGCCCAGAGAGGACAAGCGGTCCTAGAAACAACCGATACAATTGGAAGATTGTCGGAGGGTCCAAGCGTCCCAAATGCTCAAATTTGAGTCCGCGAATTGCTGCCGCCATTGCCTAATGCTCAATATTGAGCCAGCGAGCCAAATCACCTGCCAATCAATACCATAGCAGTGAGTATCAGCGAGCTATAGTCGTAATCCTTACATACGTAACGCCCCTGTTCAGCGCCACATACCTTGTCTCATAGCTTAACCCGATGGTCTGGTACAGTACTTTAGGTTAGCGTCCGCAGCGCTCCGCAACAGATCGCAGCGTTCCGCAGCAGATCGCAGCGCTCCGCAGAAAATCGCAAGCGCCAGGAGGAAGTCTCGAAGGAGTTATCACCTAAGATTTTCTTATCGTCGATTAAGAAGGCTTAGTGCTTGCGGTCTGCTACTACGTGTTCCTGTATCCACCGCGACAGCGTCGTATTGCAGGAATGGTCCTGGTCGAGATGTCACTGCTTGTACTGCGTATGCACCGCGACAGCGTCGCGTTGCAGGGACTGTCATGACCCTGGTCGAGATGTTACTGCTTGTATGCACCGCGACAGCGTCGCGTTGCAAGGATCATCGTGGCCCTGGTCGAAATGTCGCCGTCCGGACGGCAACATTTCGACCAGGGTGCCAGGCCGCAGCACCCACACCATCTTTCGAGATGGTAGGATCATTTACCCGTTCTGCCGCCTCGTCTTCCTAACGGTAAGCATGTGCAAACAGATGAGGCATTGAGCGGCCAAGTGATTGGTCACAAATTGCTGTTGATTCTTCAATGCCAAAAGCAGCGACGAGCTCATACCCCTGTTGCCGGTGGTGTGGACTTTCTTTAACCTACTGACGAGAACCCATTGAACCTGACAACGGCTTGGAGAGATGAGTCAAGAATGTGACAAAGGGTTGTGAAACCGTCTGGAGTCCGTAAGAGACAACCTATCAGAGAGTGGTACTGACTGGATGGGTCACTGAAAAAGAGACCTTTGTAGAAGATGGAGGAAGCAAATCGTGGAGTAGAAGAAATCCATAATTCGATCGACTTCCATTTGCTGTGCACACCGTAGCCACGAGGCTGAAGGAGATCTGCTCCTCGGATGGCGGACCCGCCCTGCAGCACCGCCCCAACAAAGCTTAGGCTGTGAGCTGTGCAAGATATTTCCAGCATTTGATTCGCATTTTCTGCCTGCACCCATAGATGTAGTATCCGCAGAGAGAATTCGCCTGCTAGTGGGCCAAGTGCGGCTTCGTTGGCATAGCAAGACGCAAAGGTCCTAGGATTTTGTGAGATTGGGAGACGATGACTTACGCAGATCTCCTACCTCCCAGTTGTGGAGAGGGTCTCTGAAGGTAAGGTATAAAGAAGATCCACCTCGGTGCAGAACTGGCAAACATGGGTGAATAACGTTGAGCCTGAGCCTCATCCCGAGATGCCTATGTGCAGTCGATCAAGGGACAGAGATAAAACTAGCGGTGTAAGCCTCGTTCCTGAACAAGTGGCCGTCAAACAATGCCCGATAATTGATTGCAAGATTTCCGACATTGCGGCGAGCTTTTCGCAAGCGCAAGACTTGCACAAAGCCTATGGATCAATTTGGTTTTAGACTCTCAGCTGCAGTGTGACTATGCCGCAGACCCACCGGACAGGGCCCAGCTATTACCCCGAAAGAACGTTGGCCATTGTCTGACAGGACATTTCTCCGCAATTGTGAGGATAGAGCACATCGGTAGGCGCCATCACATATGGCAGGTAAGAATAAGGTAAGGAACCCCGTTCGTGCCACGTGATTTGACTAGGCGGTGGGGCTTCGGGTTGACGTACGGAAGTCAGATCCCACTTACCCGAGAAGCGACGCCAGCCAGAATTTCATATCGAAGTCTCAAAGAGGTAGACCCTGCTCCTCGTTCACGCTGCAAGTGTTCAGCATCGAACAAGGATGGTCGCTTCTCGCGCCAACCGCTCTTTGCTAACGGCATCCTGCTCTGCACAGGAGTAGGCTCCATCATGGGAGTTACCTTCTCCCAACTCTTCCCCCCTCGCCCCACCTTCACCGAAGCAAACCTGCCATCCTTGAAGGGCAGAGTCTTCATCGTCACCGGCGGAGCCTCAGGCATCGAACATAAGCTCGCATCAATCCTATACCACGAGGGCGGTCGAGTCTACATCGCAGGCCGTTCAGAACCCAACGCGCGCCACAGCATCTCGAGTATCAAAGCCGCCTCGACGACCTTACTCGTGACAGCCAATAAGCTCGAATTCTTGCATCTCGAGCTCGACGACCTCAGCACCATCAAGTCCACGGTCGAGACCTTCACCGCCAAGGAATCCAGGCTCGATGTCCTATTCAACAACGTCGGCGTCTCGCTGCCCCCAGCTGGGAGCCTCTCGAAACAAAACCACGAGCTCCAGCTAGCTACCAATTTTCTAGGACCCTACCTTTTGACTCACCTCCTCCTCCCCAGCCTCTCTGCCACTGCAGCCCAGTCTGCGCCAGCGGCCGTGCGAGTTGTTTGGACTAGTTCGCAAATAATAGACCTCGCGGCGATCAAAAACGATCTGAACGTTGCAAGACTGACAACCGACGACCTGGCTCAGAATTACGCCGTGACGAAAGTGGGCAATTGGTTTCTGGCCAGCGAGCTGGCAAAGCAGGTTAGCGAGAAAGGCATCCTCAACGTCTCACAGAACCCAGAAAATCCCAAGACGAGTTTGCTGCAAAGCGCGCCGATGTTTATGCGTTGGGCCAGTGCACCGCTGCTATATAAGGCGAAGATGGGGGCTTATACGGAGCTGTGGGCTGGCTTGTCAGAGAAGCTAAGCATGGTGGACGATGGGGCGTATATCCTTCCGTGGGGGAGGCTACACCCATCGCCAAGGAGTGATTTGCTCGATGCGCTCAGGAGCGCCGACGAGGGGAGGACTGGACAAGCACGGGCATTCGGAGAGTGGTGTGAGAAGCGGGTCGCTCAATATAGGTAGTGGCAAGTCCTCAAGTCCTATTGATCGTCAATTGTTTGGGGAAAATCATCCCAAGGTCAGCTACCAAGCTTTATCCCATGCGCCGGTATGAGATAGTGCGTTCATCTCTTGGTACTGATTCAGAAACAGTAAGGCGAATTGACGATGTACTTACTGAGCAATTAGGATCCAAAGTTAGAAGTACTAACCGTCAAAGCGTTCCACTTACTCATCGTCCAGGCTCATCAAGAGCGTCTAAAAGGACAAACCAAATTTCAAATATCTGTTTTGATTTGATAGAATTCCGAGAGTACACCATGAAGCGAAATTACGAAAATCAAACAAGAAGCTAGCGTCTCTCACCAGCGGAACCAAAGCACAATCCAATCATACTTCAAGCCCAAGCCATCAGAGCTTTTTCCCGCCATTCAAGTACGGTGTCTGAGCTGGATCCATGGCGACGACCTATCCCATAGTAGAAACTTTTGCATCTTCTACTGCGTCCAAATCCAACTCTGCTCACACAACGTAACAATGGGCACCACAGCACGCGCGCCAGAACCGACCGCATCTCAAACCAGGCAAGACTGAAAGATAATCAGAAATCACTCGTATGCAAACTCTGATACTGCGAACAAACCGCAAGCACCGATGATTTATCTTTCACCGAGACAGTGTTAAGCTTGCTTCTTCATCGCACCACCTTCTGGTGCCTCTACAGACCAAGAAATCTCAAAAGTGGCATATTTAAACCAGCCCACAACGTCGACCCTTACCAGTACCCAAACCCTCAATCAGCTGCCCAAGTCTCAAAATCAGAAGTCTCAAAATCAGAAGTCTCAAAATCAGAAGCCCCAAAATCAGAAGCCCCAAAATCAGAAGCCCCAAAGTAAGGCGCGAAACCAGCCTCCACTTCTCACAACACATTGTCCAAAAGAACCGCGTCCAACAGGGTCCTTTGCATAATCGCTACGAATCGCCACTTTTGCCACCGAAGCAATAATTATTCTCCAGAGCCAAAGCCACACCACCTGCCCCGTCTACCCAAGAACCCCACAGGGTCCTTTGTCAATTGCCCTGTTCCCTACACTGATTCTGCAGGTCGCTGATACACAGTAATGAGTACTGCTGGCGTAGACCATCATTGTTTGTGACAATCTTCTATATCTGAGCCTGGCTGCATGTCGGCGCAATGCTCTTCTATACACGGAATGCCATCGCGTAGTGCATCCCAAAAACGCGCGAACACAGAACCGCCATGTACATGAATGAGGAGAACGCTTGGCTCTCACCACGCACTCTCTGCAAGTCAGGTCATTCCACGAGAGTGCATGCCATGCAAAAGATCACCTGTCTGCATCAATCATCCACGAAGCAACAGCATTTTCCCATCCGAGACGATCTTCGACGTCCGCTCCTACCTTACTCAGACTTCTCGTCTCCCTCACCCCGAACCCGGCACACCAGAGAATAAACATCCATAGACCTCGGGGAGCCCCCACTATAAATAAACAAGGGGGATGCTGCGTTGCCCCCTCCTTTCGCTATCTATTCACCCCTTCTTTTAGAATGAATTGCTGCTTCGTACTTACACAATCATCGTCCTCCAACAACTCTTAAAACAAACAACAAACTCGTCAGTCCTCAACATAACCCACAAACTATCTCTTTCCCTTGCTTATTCCCTTCCATCTCTCACACAGCAATCGAACCTTACACGCATAGTGAACAGCTGACTCTAAGAACGCCATTGCTTCTGATCTCTCTTTCTAACAACACATCCGCAAGAGAAGCTTGAGATTGCCTCTCTGGAGTTTGACAAGACTGCTAGAAACTTGGGAGAGGGGGTATGAGGATAGCGAAAAGGGGTGGCGACGCAGCAGGTTGCTCAAAAAGATTGCACCTACTACCTGACCGACTCCGTTCCATCGCTGGTTGTGCATGTCGTGGGGTGGCTAGCACCACGACACTCTCGACTCCAAACTCCCATGCATCTCGATATTTCCTTGTCTCTGGCACTAAACCTCAACCCAAAATCCCTCCACATAAATCCAGGGATGAAGATATCTACCAATGGTATTCGCTATTCCTTCGCCGCTAGGCTAATGGCAACTTTATATTGCAAAAAGCCAAGGCTCTCAATCATCCAGTTCATAGCCATCTCTTTTTCCAGCTGGCCACGTTCAGATATGCCGAGTCCCCCACGCCTATGTCATCCCTCGCTATTCATATGTCATAGATCATACCCACATTCCCTTCCCCCCGCTTCCCTGCCTCCCAAACTCCACTGCAAATCCAATGGCATGCACATCGTTCCCCCAGCCCCTCGTCCCCTCCTCTCCCCCCACTCGCCCCTCTCCCCCGACACCTACGCCCCCCTCAAATACCCCCCACCTCCCCACCCCTTCGGCGCCCCCATCACCGGCACCACCCCCCCACCCCCCCTCAGCTTCTCCCTCAACCTCTCCCTCTTCCCCTCCCTCCTCCTCTCCTTCCTCTTCTCCATCCTCTCCGCCAACCCCTTCAGACCCACAAACTGCACCGGGTACCCCAGCCTCGGCATCGTGCTGCCTCGCATCAGCTCAGACGCCTGCTCCGGCTGGATGAACTCGTAGCTCCTGTTCGCATCCGCATCGTGTTCGTAGACGTCGTCCTGCCTTCTCTGCACCCCAGAGGTGGATCGTCGCCGCGAGAAGCGCAACGAGTCCGAGAAGCGCTGCGAGAGGGAGTGTGCGCGGCGGGGCGGCTGGGCGGAGATCTGGGTGACGGTGTGGGCGGCGGGTAGGCCGAGGGAGTTGCCGACCAAGGGGCCGTCGTTGCCGAATTCGCTGTCGGAGTCGCTGTCCGAGGCGATGTCGTCCCAGAAGCCGCGGGGGCGCCAGAACGGGTGCAGCTTGGTGTCGTGGTCGGAGGGGGCGGCGTAGCTGGTGCGGCGGCGGGAGAGGTTGCGGGTGAGGGGGGAGGGGATGGCGTCGGAGTGGCGGCGGGCGCTGAGGGCGCGCTTGACTATGGTGAGGGGGCGGCTGAAGCGGGTTTTTGAGGAGGTGGGGGCGGGGTTGCGGTCGCGGTCTTGGTCGGACGTTGGGCTGTAGTTGGGGATGGGGGTGGGAGGGATGACCTTGAAGTCGGGTGGCTGGGGAGGTTCGCGCGGGTTCTTGAGGGGGGATTCTAGGAGGTTTCGGGTTTTGGCGTGATGCAGGAGAGCGGGAACGTGTGGTCCTGGGAGCGCAAAGCTGGCGTTGGAGGCTACGATGGCCGAGTGCTCGATGGGCTCGGAATCTCGTCGCGGGAGTTGTTGGACGACCAGGATTGATTTGTTGGTGTGGGGGTAGATACTAATGGCCGTGGCTTCGTTGACCTCGAGTGTGCCAGGCGTAGAAGAGTGGGCCGAACGTAATGAGAACGGAGTCACTTGGGTGGAGCCAGGACGCAACGCTGACCAGTCTCCCATGCTAGAGCGATCGAAGCTCGTGCTTTGTACGTTGTGGTTTTGAGAGGCAGGCACCTCATCCGAGTGCAGTACTGATTGAGGGTGAGTTGAATGCTCTTGCAGAGCGTTGAAAGACACTCCACTAGCGGAGATGGTCGAGGTTGCCCTCGAAACCTTTCTGCTGGTATTCGCTGACACGAGGGATGCTTCGAATATCGGAGCTATCGGAGGTTCTCGCACAGGTTTCTCTTGGGTTTTCAGGATCGACGTAGGCGGTACTTTGGCGGATACTGTTCGACGTTCTCGACGTGGCACATCGAAATACCCAGTGGTCTCCTCTGGCGCCGTCGTTGGCCTCGATGACTGCTGCCGTGAAGTAAGCGAAGATGTCCTCGATAGACGCCTACTACCAGGAGCCGAAGGTCCTAGAGAAGATCACCGTTCGGGGATCACAATTACCGGAATGCTATCCTTCCGTCTCCTCGTGTGCTGCGGAGCACCTTTTAAACCCACATCTGACGCTACACTACCTCTTTTGATCGTCTCCGGGCTTTGAGCATGTCGGAGAGTTTTCGGCCTCGTAATTTCGCCATTGGACAACATCGAGTTGCGGTTCGAGAGTGCGCTAGCTTCATCGAGTCTTGAGAATTTGCCTATTCGCCGTAGCGTCTGCCTCCTCTTGGGAGACACGCTGTCGATGACCTTAGCTTCGATGGTCGAAGTACCTGACATCTGGGAGAAGCGGCGATTATCGAACTCGCGAACTTTAACATCTAGGTCGAGATGCTCGTCATCCTGCAAAGGCCAATTTATATGCTTTGCGAAGCTTTCGGTCGAAGCACTTGTCGGACTATTACGGCTCTTCTCTAATCTTTGGCGCAGACTGAGTAACTTGGACAAATGGATAGAATCTTCATGGCCTTTTGAAGGTTTATCGGGAGGGTTGATAGAGATCCGGGGGCGTTTGACAGAGCGCGTCTTGGCTTCTACAGCAAGATTTTCGGTGTCTCGTGGAGTTGCCGATTCCTCCTGGTCGGCACCCCAAGCGCCATCGAAGGTCACGAAGTCACCCCTCTTCGGTGATGCTTTTGGAGTTTCTTCAAGCGGAGTTTCATGATCGTTTCCTAGCTCTAAGCCCAAACCAAGTCCAATGTCCCTAAACCGTGCGTGTGCGGTGTGCCTGAGCCACTTTTGCCGGGATGGCTGCATTGAAGGTGATGGTGATTGGTCGCTACCGTCTTCAGATGACACGTTCTCGCGAGCGGTTTTGAAAGATTCCGTCCGGGTACCAATGGACTGGGTTGGCGGATTTAAGATGTGGGCTTGGGCATGCCTTAGGTGATCGGCTCGAGGTGGGGTTGTTTCAGGCGTTGGCGGGCTTCTCTGTATGAGTGGCGTGATGATCCCCGAACTAACGCTCCTAGTAGTGACTCTGTGATCATCTGATAGAGGACCATCTATCCAGCTAGTACCCTCATCTTCTGGTGAATTTGAAGGTGGAGTAAGAGGAAGGCTGTGATCCAGTGCGAGGTGGATCACCTCTGGCTCTGGTATCCAGGATTCTATCTGCGCCATTTTCCCCAAGACCTTCTGCTCACTGTCCAGTTGCCGAAGCTGAGAGCGGGTTGCAAGGGTCGGTGGAGCCGTCTTGACTGGCACGGGTCTTCGCGGAAAGGCTTTGTGAGCTTTAAGCAAAGCATGTTGTGGTGTGGGTAAGTTGTCCATTAGGTCTGAAAGCTCTTTGCCGGGCATATCGGTAGGGGCCCGAGGCTCACTGATCACTACCAGGTCGAAGAGCCAGTAAAGAGTCCTCCGTCCCACTTCGCGCAAGATTATCTCGTCGCATGTGTGGTAGAGGCGAGGACGATACGCCTCGCAGGGACGAGGCCAGAGTGAAGGGCATGCGCGTGCAAGAGCCGCGGATGCTTGAAGCTCTGGCCGCTAGTTGAGGTCTTGCCTTCTGGGTACCTTGGCTGATGTGTATGGATTTTGCCCGACGAGAACAAAAGGACAAGTCGAGGTAGCACTGGACTGTGTTGATCGGTTTGAGCGTATTGGCGGATTCCCAGCCGCCACGACCGCTGCAGTCGGGCTAAATGCCCACCTCGATCCAAGTGAGTTCTTGGCTGGTGACGGTAAGCCTGCTTCGGTGTTCGACGCAAGCTAGGAGAAGTGAGTATCTTGCAGAGCGTGGGTCAGACAGAGTATGATGTAGCGAGCGAAAGGAAGATGAAGGGAGTGGCTGAGGTTGAGGGTGAGGTTGACGTCGAGAGATGCAAGAGTGGTGGCCGAGTAGTCCGTACCGTCCGCCGTACTTGGATGAGACGAGACTAGTGAGCGCCAAGGGGCCTTCCCGTGGTGGGGAAAAACGTGGGAGTCGTCGATCTTTCATCCAACGAGGGTGTTTCATCCAATATCGCCTTCCACTCCCTCAAAGTACCTTTTCTTCAAGAACACAATTTTCGTCAGTGTACACAGTACGGATTGCCAAATTCTCGTCTGCGAACCCCGAATGTGCCAGCTCGATAACATAATCAAGTTGCCGCTCTTTACGAACACGATCCCAGCGGGTTGTGGCAGTCTTCATTGGCTCCGGCTACGCACAGCTTGATGCTGCTTCGGAGAAAAGAGGAGATCAACGACTGGCTGTGCTTACTTCTGGGCTGCCATACCATCATTCTTCATTCTCCGTTCTTCAGCCACTCGGCGAATAGGAAGGGACCTGCGTCTAATGATAGCGTGCTCATGACGTTGTGCAAGTCCTCCCATCATTTGATTCGTCATCATCTTCGTCTGTCGTAATACTTACGAGGTCAAGTGATAGCAAACATATGTGGGATCTGATCGCCTTCTGTCATTAGGAATGAAATATCACCTTCAACGCACTGCCTTAATCGAATTTTCACAATGTCACGATGTTTGAGTGTTTGATAAGTAAATGTATTCGTAGGAAGAAGAACTCCATGCTCGTACTCGCTGTTCAGCCGTGATTCAAGCTACACAGCCAAAGTGAAACCTGCGAGCTCCCTATGCTATGACCAACATCGTGAAACGTCCGTCTCATGCCTAAGGGTGTCGGCCGACTGTCCTTGTCGACGGAACACCTCTCTTCGCCAGATCCATGGCCCTGAAGTCTCGAGTGCGTGAGTTATTGCACCATCTCTTGCCGCAGCTTGCTCGGATCTTGCCCTTTGCCTCTCCGCCCAAGCAGTGTAGCGTTGTCGAGGGTGAGCTCAAAGACCCCTCTCTGCTGCTGCTTCTTGACCTGCTGCTTCGCCGCCGCCGCCACCTGCGGACTGTGCTGGCCGTAGCCCCTTTCCTGCTGCGCCGCCAATGTTCTGGGTGCTGCTGCTGCTCGGGCTTGCGCTGCCGAACTGGGGTTGCCAAGGTTAGTGCTTCGCATCTTCTGCTCGACCGAGGCAACGTCTGCAACGCCACCTTGAGGCTTAGGAAGTTTAGATGGCGGCGCTTGTGCGGGACGATTAGACCGGAGGATATCATCCTCCTCGTCGTCGTAGTCGTCGTCCTCGGTGAGAGGATTCAATCCGTTGAGCGCTGCAGCTCCGCGGTAGCCCTGTGGGAAGTTCTTGCGCCGCTTTCCTTCTTCTTCTTGTCGGTGCACGGCATAGCTGACATCAAATACCTCGCGAAGGTTGACGGCACCAGGCGAGCGGAAGTCTGCGCGGCGATGGCCGCCGCCAGGAGTTTCAAGGAACTGGGAAGACATTGGTTCCGGAGAGACACCACCGGGCTGGTATTTCTGATTGAACCCATATTCCTTTTGGCGAGTATAAAGAGGTGTGGCAAGAGGAGGTGCGTCGGCGGCGGCAGTCGTGGCCTCATCCGTCTCATTGATCCAAGGGTGGTGGAGGAACTCTTCGATAGTATACCGCTTCTCCGGGTCAACTGTCAGAAGGTGCGAGACGAGGTCTTGCGCTGATTTGGAGATGTCATCCCACCATGGCGAAAGGAAAGTGTATTGGCCCCGTGCAACCTTCTCGGTAAGGACTTGAATGCTCTCGTCGTAAAAGGGTGGGAAACCGCAGAGTAGAGTGTAAAGAACGCAGCCCAGTGCCCACATGTCGACACTCTTCGAATATCGCTCATCCTTGACAATCTCGGGCGCCGTGTACCCTACAGTACCACATGGCGTCATCGTCTGGCTATCCCAGATGACCTTCGAAAGCCCGAAGTCGGCGATTTTGATTGTGCCAATACCCCCAGCACCGACACCTTTGATGAAGTCGCCTTCGTCCTCTTTATCTTCATCCTCTGGCGCCCTAGGCTTCGGATTCCTCGTAGGAACGAACGGTACAGGATAGAATAGTAGATTCTCTGGTTTGATATCACTATACCCCAAATCGTAAGCGATGGTATCATATACACGCGGTTGAATCTTACCGGTGTACCACGCCTCCCTCTTCGTGAAGATAGAGTAATGCCTTTGCGACCTGTACGATGACATGACGACTCAGGTCTTCACTGAAATACGTCAATCGGACTATTTGGTGGAACAGCTCGCCTCCAGGACAAAGCTCAAGAACGATGTAGTAATATTGGCGGGACTCAGAAAAGTCAAGGAGCTTGACGATATTAGGATGATCGATCTGCCGCATGATCTGCACCTCCTTAAGGATGTTGGCTCGCTACGAGAGACACTAGTCAGTCTCGATCTTCTATAGGGACGAGCAAAAACGCTTCCAGCATGAACGACAAGTGAACTTAAATTATGGAAGTAAAGCGCACCTCGACGACCTTGGGTTGTTTCTTGAAGTCCGGATGCATATGAGCGTCGCCCTAGTAGCACCCATGTTGGCAAAGAACATTCGTTACGGGGATGACATTCCAGGCATTATACGTGAGAAGAAGGATATACAACATGTGCAACGATATCGATATGAAGAAACACCATCGCAGGCAGTTGCCCATACTCACCTGGTTAGAGCTCATCTCGAATTTTCGAACGACTTTGATAGCGGCTTCACCGTACTGCCCTGTATTGTCCTTGGCTCGGTAGACATTGCTGAAAGCGCCGTCACCCATCTTCTCCAGCAGAGTCCATCGCTCTAGGCCGGGATATTTGGGGAGTTTGCCTTTGCTTTCGCGTTCTTCTGCGACAATTCGTTCAATCACCGAAGGATCCATGTCTTTACTTCTTTCTGTCGAGCCTCCGTACCCTTCTTTCTTCTGCTTGTCGCCCGCAGCTTTGGCAGCAACACCTCCGGCCTGCGCAGCTATGTTACGATTATCCATGCCCCCAGCAACTGAAAAGTCGCCTGCTGGATTAGTTGTATGCTGAATCGGCTTGTGGTCGTACAAGTTGGCATCGCTGTGGGCGTAGTGGTTCTGAGGTGGGGGAGGCGCATAACGCTGTTGGTGGGCATTGACAGGAGAAAGGTTGGTGGTAGGGTCACCGTGACGTGCCTGCTTGCCGTGTCTGATGAAGTTCTTCAGGTTCTGTATAGTTGACATCGTGTGTGGCTGAAGTCAGGACGGCTGCCGGATTGTAAGAGGCAGGTCTTAGGCGGGCTGATCTAGGGGAGGAGATGCCGATTTGAGCTTGGCAGATAAGCTCCCTCAACTCCAACGAAGCGACAGGTATGGAGGGGAAATCGACCGCTGATGTAGACTTTAAGGGTTACAGGCAGGGCGATGGAGAAGTTGGAGCGTCACCAAGGTTGAACAGACGGGGGTATGGGAAAGATCGTCGGCAGGTATGACGAATAATAGGAGATCCGGACTTTAAGCGAAAGATGTTCTGCTGCACGTTGATGTCATTTTGATAAAGTGACAGCAAGGACCCTGAAATCTGAGATCTACAAGTACTTTACCTACTTCTACATGTCGCCTGTTGGATCAGCTCCAAGGGGATGGAGATTTCCTTTCGACAACTAAAACTACCAGCTTCTGTTCCTTCACAAGGGGTACTTCTAGGGGGGTTTCTTTCCACTTTTGCTCCATCTCCATGATTCAGCGCTCTCACAATGACGTGCGCTTTAGCCGTCGTTTCAACGCTTCGATTGCGACGTCTTGCCAATTTTTCCAGACCCCTTCTCCCAACGTTCAATCCTCTGAAGTCCAAAGTAGAGTTAACAAAAATCCTCAACCGATAGATTAAAGCTTGTTCAATAGCGCTCCATCGATTCCGCTGTCTTCACTCCCACAATGCTTGCATGTTTTCAGCGAGGAGTTGAGAGACCTTATAAGCTGGGATGAAATTCGCATAGACTAAAGTACATACAAGCCCAACTCCCCAGACACCAATTCCAAACCTAGCAAGCCAACCCATACACCATCCCCAACCCTTGTCCACCCGTACAACGGACCCGACAACGTCGACCGGACTTGGAAGAGAAGAGTAGAGAGGCGGGATCAAAGCCGCTGCGTACAACACACAGAGAGTTCCAAGGAAAAGCCCAGCTTTGTAATGAGGAGCCCAACCTTCGGCGTGGAGGTAGGATCTGCAGGAATGGAAATGACGAAGCCGAGAAAGACGTATACTCGGGGGATCGATATATCATAGTCGAATGCAGGATCCGTCGTTGTAGGCCCGTTGGTTTAGCTCGTGATTCTGTGTTTTCTTCAAGGACATTTCGCCCAAGGATGTGTCACCTCATCCTCTTCAGAGCCTCTATGCCCGGTAAATCTCCGAAGCATTGCCGTAACTGACCCCCTTCTTCTTGTTCTTCGTCATGGTCTCTTTCTTCGGAGGGCCGCCGTGTCGTCCCGATGTGCCCTTTTCCACTCGTCCTTTCCAGGCATTCTTCATCCTAGCGGAGACCTTTGCGTCTACCCATTTGCCACGGGCATTGCGAACCATTCCGGGAGCTGGTGGAACGTCCGAGTTGGAGCCGGTCGTCGGCTTGACTTTCGTGGTAGTTTTGGCCTTGGGAGCTCGGTTTGTCTTGATAGTATGATCAGCAGCCTGCTCGGACTGAGCCTTCTGAACATCGCCCATCGTGCCGCTTGTGGTAGGGTTCTCTGAGTTGGTAGGGCTAGGAGCTGTACGACTACAAAAATCGCAGTCAGCATTCCGTTTTTGGGTAATCTAGTGAATCACGAGGCGTGGTTTTGGAGTGGAATGCTTACGTAGAGTCCTCTGCAATCGTGCCAGATGCTGTAGTAGAAGGACCAGGAGCTGCCAGAGCCGGGATCTCTTCGATTGTTTCAAGCACTGCGGTGGAAGGCCCAGGTGACGCAGGCGGAGAATCTTGGAGACCCCCAGACATCTGGTAAAGTCCAGTGTTGATAGCGGGAGAGATCTGTCTGGGTGTTCCATTGGCTTCGCGGGCTCTCCTGCTAGGCATACGTGCTCGCTTGGTGGGACGTTCTTCAGCTGTTTCGTGACTCTGCTCTACTTGATCTGGGCGATGCCCTACTTGACGTGTGCGACGAGCTCCACCGGGTTGATGCTCGTCTTGGTCGTGTCCGGTCCCGCCGGGCCCAAACCAAAGCTTGCGCTTACGCGGACGAGCTGTAACTTCGACGGCATCCAATAAGACGTCAGCTGCTGCTATTTCGTACTGAGCACGGTCGAAGCCAGAAAGAGGTCCAGAGTTCATGCAGGAAAGATCTAGATGCTTGAGTCCCCCATGGTAGAAGCAGCCGCCGTTCGAGTTGACAGCCGTAGAGTGTGGATAAGCCATTGTAGGCATTGTAACAGTGTTGGTCTTCGTAGTGGGATAGTAAGGATCTACGTTCGTAGTAGGACAGCAGGGATGATGGTAAATATATTGTAAAAGAGACTTCTCGAGAGCAAGAGAGTTATGGACGAGGAGTGCCTTTCAAGAGCAAGATGATTGTTCAGGGAAAGTGGCTACTCAAAAGCAAGCGAGTTGTGGAGGAAAAATAGCTACTCAAGAGCAAGAGGAACAGAGAGGAGATGTAGTTGAGGTCGCGGATATCTTGAGGATACTGCTATTGTATGGTAGAAGGGTACTGCTATTGTATTGTAGTTGCGCTAACGATGTGTTCAGGAGCAGCCAACCATAGAACAACACTGGTGAAGAAAAGTGGGTCTTATAGACCGCGAATTCCGCCCATCAACAATAGGAAATTACATGACAATAGGCAGTGTGTACCTAATGATTTGAAGTAACAATGGGGAGACTGAAACGGTTATATAGAAGCAGGGTTGAAAATTGGGCAAACCTTGAGTACTCCAGCCGAATCTGTGTTTGACTTTGAATTTCCACGCCCTAACCAGCGGACTGTGTTCTCACTTCGAAGCATCGTGCACGTCACCACTCAGATGAGATACGGCCAGCCAGACGCGATGCTGGGAAAAGGTGAGTTATCGAAGCATGGACACGGTGGTCACTACTGCCCTGAAAAGCCCTTTGTATTTTGGAATTTGTTACATGACCAATTACCAGGATCCACAACTCATAAGCCTCTCCCAGATATTCCAGGCTCTCAATTAACTGAGCAAGAGACGAAAGAAACGCTGAACAAGGCATGGTAACGCCAGGCGTGAACTCGTACAATGAGATCTCGAATTCTCTTATCAGATTATGTGACACTCTCACCTAAGCTTTGCCAGATTTCCAAGCCAAATATTGATCATGCTGTTGATGGAAGAGAGGGCACCGATTTCCCTGGGACCGCATGGGAGAGGGATATGAGATGGAGTAAGTGGTCATTCAGCTCTGGCACCAGCACTTCTGTAGGAGCTGAACCGTTCATTATCCATCTATATCATTCAATTCATTCAATTCATTCATCTTAGCTGTTATTGTGCAATCGAAACCTGAGTACAATAGGGCAGATGAAGTGAATTGAGGTTACCTTACAGTCAAGTTTACACGCTAGCGATTCATCACGTGAGTTTTGATCTATTCCTCATGCGGGTATCATTCTTGGCACCCGACCGTCGCGCAGTTTCAACCTCAAACAGCCCCATTGTACTCTGTATCTTACAAGTCATCGTAAACATGTCTAAGAAACTCACCAACGAAGAGCTCTTCGCCCAGTTCGAGGGTATAGACGTATCCGCCCCTTCTGACCCACCATTGTCGAAACCTTCGACCAGCATCCCCAATCAACCACCCCCCAATCCCGACGACCTGTTCCAAGAACTCGGTATCCCCGAACGTCCCAAACCTACCAGCCGACCACACACTCCCAAACACCCCTCCACATCCACAACCCCTGCTTTGCGCTCCTCACCCAAGCGGAGCAGCACCGCCACGCCCCCTTCCAGCGATGCAGCACGCAGCAGCGAGGAGCGGGCTTCTTTAACATGGAATTCAGGGGAGAGTACGAGGAGCTTCCACAACAGCTTTACGCCGAAGACGGACCCGAATGAGGGCGAGGTGGAGCAGGAGCCTGAGAGAGCGGCCGCGCCACAGGCTCAGAGCTCAAGCAGTGGTGGAGGGGGTTGGTGGGGTGGGATCTTCGGTGCCGCAAGCGCAGCAGTGAAGCAGGCCGAGGCGTTGGCGAGGGAGATACAGAAGAATGAGGAGGCGCAGAGGTGGGCGGAACAAGTCAAGGGAAATGTTGGTGCTTTACGCGGGCTTGGTACGCCATTCCTTTCAATCACCGCCAGCTTGCTCTTCAGCATTTACTTCGTTACCATTATCTCTTCTTTATCCATACCAGTCTCTCTCATGACTTCCTATGATTTACATTACTAAAATTAACCAGGAGGCGAACTTCGCTCTCGCGCCCTCCCAACTTTCTCCTCCCTCCTCCACACCCTCGCGCCGCCTATCTCCTCCCACGAACGCCTCCAAATCCACCTCACCCACGACATCCACGCCTACCCCTCGCTCACACCCCTAACGCATACCGTCTTCTCGCGCGTCATGTCGCAAGTCGAGGGCGGGGATTTGCTCGTCATCCAACGCGGGCAGGAGTCCACTCCCCGCCGCTCTTCCTCCGAATACACTCGCAACTCTTCCAGCGGATGGGGCGACGGGCCCTGGTGGCGCGACGGCAGCGAGAAGCGATCCATCGGCGCCGTGAGGGGACTCTGCGAGGGAACGAAACTCGCAAGGGTAGGAGCGGAGAGGTATGCGCAGGATTACTACGCCGCGCAAGGCGGGCTGGAGGAAGCAGCAAAGCACGCCACCGAGGTGCTAAGTGAAAGCAATCCCACGCGCAGCAGCGACATCTTTCTCGCTTTCCAAGCCGTGCAGCACACCGCGGCGGAGGATCTTTTCGGTGGCTCGGCGTTAGGCAGCAAGATGGAAGGGGAGACGGGCGGCGTGGTGGAGCCGGCTACTGAAGCGGAGGAGCTGCTCAGCTTCGCCATCTACCTGCATGATCCCATCCATGGCATCACGTACAACACGCTCACGCAGTCCGTGCCGGCGAAGTGGATCGAGTGGCTTGACGCTTCTGCGTCCGCCTCGGACGAGCTCCCAGAGGAGATCGCAGATATCGTGGGCACGGGCGGTGTGGATCCGAGGGAGTGGGTCGCGGAGTGGGTCGAGGAGGTGCTGGGGCTGGGAGTGGGCGTGGTCGCGCAGAGATATGTAGCGAGGAGGATGGGCGTCGGGGTTGGAGGGCTGGGAAGAGGGAAAGGGAGAGAAGCGGCGGTGGAGAATGGGGGTGGGGAGGCGGCAAGGGCGGTTTGAGAGGATTTGCTGGCTTGTCGAAGGTGGCTACTGGTTTCGAGTTTGGAACGAAGCGCAGCTGTGGGCGTGCGGTATGCGTATGGCGTAGCAACGGTGTTCATCCTTCGTGTTTGTATAGCAGCTACCGGGCTGCAATTCCTCCCCAAACTTCATCCATGCACACTAGTATCTCGATTGCTTCCGCTGCAATACTGCTCTGAATCCGGCTTCTACGTCGTAGCTGTAAGATCCTTACTGTTTCCTTCCCATCTCAGGTTCCACAATCGTACCACAAAATTTAGTACAAAAACTAAGCGAAGCAGCCGGGAATAACCTTCGGCGTTAAGTAAATCGGCCTCGCTTCAAGACCACCGTTCAATATCTTCATTACCCCTGCCAAAACATCACTTCTAATCCTCCAACCGTAATGGCACAAGGTCCCCTCAAAAAGACCAAAACCACACCCTCCCCATCAAAGCGGTCCGTACCCTCCACACCTATCCCTCTCCGCACACCATCCCCTCCATCCCTCCCCCCCTCCCCACCCCAATCCCTCCCTATCCGTACATCCCTCCCTCCTCCTTTATAACTAACACCCCACACACAGACCCTCCATCCTAGCCCCCAAGAAAGGCGCCAGAGCCATCGCGCCGAAACGGAAAGTGTTGAGGGATGCGCGGAAGGTCACGAAGGTATGAGAATTTCTTGTTGTTGGGGTGGTTGGGAGGAGGATGGCCGGGGGGTGGGGGCTGGGGGGATGGGATGGCAAGGGGGAGGGGATAGGAGA
>JAABUO010000257.1_pt1 | contig 127198 bp, 166 predicted proteins | sample 5559291 | NCBI WGS metagenome assembly JAABUO01 (sample SAMN10711878, study PRJNA513372) | rock metagenome | isolation source: Antarctica rocks | place: Antarctica: Victoria Land, Finger Mt sud
TACCCAAAAACCCACAAAAAAGCCCTAACCGTCCCTCCATCCATCCCCCCCCCCATCGCCAAATCCACAACCTCCCTCCCCAGCTCCTCAAACGCCCCCGCGGCACCACAGCCGCCCTTCCTCCCTGCCCTCACCCTAATCCCCAGCATCCACGCCCACGCATTCAAAATAGTATACAACCCACAATTATTCGCCCCGCTCTGCAGCGGGACTCTCGGGTGAGAGGGAGGGGGAGTGAAGATGGGGACAAGGGCGCGGTTGGGCTCGCCGGAGGGGAGGATGCCGAGCCAGCCGGTGTGGGTCACTAAGCCACGGGCGGCGGCGTGGATGGTGGGGGGTGGGATGTGGCCTGGGGCGGAGTCGTAGATCGTGAGTGTGATATGGGGGGGGTCGGAGAGGGGGGAGGAGCGGGTGGCGATGGCGAGGAGGTGGTGGCCTGTGGGGATGCCTTGGGAGGCTTGGAGGGTGGGGGAGGGGGATTTGGGCCCTTGTGTGGCGGGGTTCTGGGCTTGGGCGGCTGTGTGATCGGCTGGGGGAAATGAGGGCGGAGGTTTGGATACTGGTTTTGAGGGTGTCTTGGCTTTGGGGTTTTGATGGAGGGGTTTGCCCTTTTTCTTTGGGGGGTGGGCTTGCGACTTGGAAGACGAAGGTGGCGGGTTAGATTCCTCGCTCGCACTCGAGGAGCTGCTCTCGTCAGCTGATCGGTAACTTTTCGCTCCCTTGCCCTTCGCCTTAGGGTTATGCTTCTTTGCAGAGTCAGCGGGCGAAGTGGTCTTCTTGCCCTTGCCCTTCGCCTCAGGGTCAATTTTCTTCCCAGGGTCAGAAGGCGAAGTGGCTTTAGTTCCCTTGCCCGCGGGCGGCGACTTGCTCTTCGACCTAGGCCTTAGGTTATAATGCTGCGCCTTCTCCTTCTCCGCCTTCTCCTTCCCCGCCTTCCCCACCTTCTCCGCTATCTCCGCCATATCCATAGCATTGAAATACAACGGCATAATGAACGACTCCGACCCCACTCCGCACGCCGTCATCTGAAAGTTCTCCTGCCCTTCCCGGGTGCGGCAGTGCGTGAACAAGTCCGTCCGTCCAAAACCGAATATCTTCCCGCTACGCGCCAACGGGATCCAGAACGCGGCGATACCGTTCACGACCGCTTCGTCGAGGAGCTCTTCAGATCGTCTGAGACTGATGGCGTTGGGACGACGTCGCTGAGCGGCGCGGTGGCGGAGAAGCCCGTGGTGGAGCCGCCCTGCCCATGTATCTGGTGGGGGAGTCGCTACGTATTTTCCCGTCAGCTTTCTGAATTCGTCGTTGAGCTTCTGCCGTTTCTTTGGGCTTAGAGATTCCTCGGCTGCCTCTCCATGGTCTTCGCTTTCTTCATGACTGCGCTTTCGGCTCGATTTTGAGAAAAGGGCGGGCACGTAGTCGCACGCCTCACGGTCGCGCCACCAGAAAACGACGGCGTTGTCGGCTTCGATGATTGCGAAGTGGGGCAGAGGGCCTGCGAGCGTGGATGGCGGGACGCTGACGCCGTTGACGCGGAAGTAGGCGTAGGAGGGATTGATGATGAATGAGTCGAGGCAGCCACTTGCGTTACTCTCGAGGATTTGCAGTTGAATGTTAAGCTCGCCATCAAGGCTTTTGTGGCCGACGAGCTTGAAGAAGTCAATGAGGGGTGTTATGGCAGGCGGATGGATGGTATCGGGGAGGCTGACGGTTTCGAAGTGTGGGCCTATGTTGGGGATAGTAGGATGCGCTTTACTGGCGGGTTTATTTTGGCTGATTTTGAAATAGCAGATGAGAGCATCGTGCCCTTGATGGTCGAGCTGCGCAGCGAGATCACGGATCTGTGCGTTGCCTGACCTATACTCTTCATACACCATGTACCAGAGAGTCGCCACAAGTTTCGGAAAGCAGCGTGGTATTAGTTTTGGCAAAGTGGACCAATATGCATCCATTCCACCAGGCGCAAGAGGGGACGGTATAACAGATGGCCCAAAGACGGGACGAATGTCGAGTTTTGAGGGCACTAGTTCGATGTCCCAACTTGGGAGGGCAGAGGCATAATCTTTGCGCTCCTGCGACGGGCTCCTGGTGTCTAATCTCTTGGCTTTCTCCTCGGTGGTCTCGCACAAGGCTTTGACGATCTTCTCAAGATCTGTGCTGGACTGGTCTGTCTTGCCATCTTTAGGAGATGTTTTAAGCTTGTCCGATTTATCCTGAGGATCGCAGCCGGACTCGTCCTTCGTTGTCTCCATAGAACCAATCCACCGTGCCAGATCTACTTCTATACACAGCGCCCAATTGCTAAAGTGTACCTGATTGACCACCATAGCGGTCTCTTTCCGACACAAAGTAGCATGGAAGGCCATAGCTTCTTCCTCAAGGCCTAGAAGCCGAAGCGAGAGAAGAATGCGTCCAATGCGGGCATGATGTTTACTGCTTTTGCTGAGCCAGTCTCTTGCCGGGTGCTGCCGCTCCGGGTAGCCTGGTAAGCGTTGCAGTGTGAGCTTTCCTGCACTGTCTTGCAGATGCCTGTAGCCGTACAAACCCATCATGCGCTCGAAGGCCTTTCGCAAGTTTCCTCTCACTGCTGGACGAGAACGGAAGGCCAATGCAACTTCTCGATCGACGACCGGGGCTCCATATCCAGTCGGAAAGAGCAGGTGTAGATAATCGTCATTGTGGTGTAAATAAGCGTTATCGCTAGCCAAGATACCTTTCAAGGTTCGCCCTCGAAAATCTTCGACCTTGCTAGGATATCCATAGAAGCGGACTATCCATAGTGGTGATACAGACACAGGCGTGGAACTTGCCGGCTTCTGGGAAATCTTCTGGTCTGCCATTCCAGTCCGTACCACATACGCTTCACCTGTTCGAAGTCATCCGAAGATTGCGGAGCCTAAGGTACGTAAGAAACGGCTAACAAAGAAAGAGAATATAGTATAGAGTGTAGTGGCTTCATCCAATGTCATTGAGATCGCCGGAAACGGCGATACAGGTGGCTTTATTTCCCTTGACAGCCAAAGACAGCCAGCAGAACAGTACTAACATAACCAATGCAAGCGAAAATTTTCAACCGATTTGAGATGATAGAATCTTCAAGATTGAAAAGATGTATATCAAAGTACTATCCACACGGGTCAAGTCTAATCCCGAAGTCGGAATTACCGCAACGGTTCGTAAAGGTAGACGGAAGGAGTACAACCCAGAAATAATAGTTACCCAAGTCCTGGCACAAGCTTTGGATTCTGATTCATGTCTTCGCCGACCCACTACTCCTGCTTGATGTTCTGAGCAAGCCCTAAGAAGTTTCTCACAACTTTCCAAGGCGGAACTGGTCGATGGAATCATCGTCAATTTGTTGCCTGAATTATCCACTATTACCCCAATTTGGATGCAGGACATCTTGCTAGCGTGAGGACATAGGCATGCTCCTTTCCGTGATTCACAACTTGACATAACAGAACCCCGGAGGCTCGGAGGCAGGTCCAATGAAGGCACTATCAACCGTTATTGTATTGCTCATATCTTGGTGGAATGATCTGAAAAGTCGGCGCAAACGGAAATGCCCCCTAACATGGCCTTGAATGCGTGAGTCGGGATATAACCAGAGAAAAGGGCATGTACATCACCACGAAATACCGTCAACCCCTGGCAATCCAAGTTCGAATTCCCAAGAAGTGCTCTATTGTCGCATGCTCTTGTCGAGACACATCCCAACCATTCGTCTACCGCGTCCCTCATAACTTGACATGGTTCCACTCGCGCCCCTTCACTGGACTCTACAATCGTTTCTCACCTACGTGCACCTATTGCCGAGCCGCTGTCTCTACAATCGACCTCTTGCTGCCGTCTGAAGTCTCTTTCAGGGATGTTAAGTCTTGGGAGGAGCCTAGACGAAATCTGCCGAATACGAGAACCCACGGAACTCCTCCTGCATCGCTTGCGTGAGCACTGTGAGTTACGCGTCAGTAGCTTTCTCACTCATCACAGGTCCATCAGAACTTACCGCTTTGCACCGGCGTTAGAACCGGCGTGACACTCGTGAACTCGCTATCGAAATTACTCGTATCCGTAGGACTCGTGATCTGCGGAATGAACGGCGGCTGGACCTTCTTGTCCCGGATATCATCCCAGTTGATAGTCCTAAAGAACGCGTGGCTCATAATCTCCTGCGCGTCTGTAGGGCCGCTGCCTAGTCGCAGCTCCGGCTCACGCATAAGCAGCTTCTGCAAAATAGAAACAGAGTCACGCGGCATGTGGATAGGGTAAAGGGGTTCGTCGGCGAGGATGGCGTCATAGATCTCGTCCTCGTCTTCGCCCCGGAAGGGGGACTGTTGCAGGAGCATCTGGTAGATTAGGACGCCAAAGGCCCACCAGTCGACTGCGCGACCGTACTTTTTGTCGAGCAGAATCTAGGGTTCGTTAGTTCCTCTTCTTTGTCATGGCAGGATAGGCCGCGTACCTCGGGTGCCATAAACTCAGGAGTACCGCAGAACGTGCTGGTGGTCGAGCCGTACCACATCTCCTCCTTACACAGACCGTAGTCGGCGACTTTGATATGGCCATCCATGCTCAGCATGATGTTGTCGAGTTTGAGATCGCGGTAGATGACTCCGTTCTCATGGAAGTACTTGAGAGCTAAGCACACCTCTGCAGCATAGAACCTATAACTTCTTAGAACAAAGCACGTTCAGCAGGGCCGGTAGACTTACTGTGCGCGCTTACTGCCGAATTGCCCACGTTGAATATGAAGCATTAGGTCGCCACCGCTGATGTACTCCATAACAAAGTACACCCGGGTCTCAGTCTGGAAGCATGCATGGAGATTTAGCAAGAACGGATGGCGCTCCTTATTCGCGATCAAGAAGACTCTCTTCTCCGACTTTGTGCTCTCAACCTCATCGTTCTCAATAATGAACTCCTTCTTTAATACCTTTATGGCATATAGCTTCTTGGTGGCTTTGGTTTCAGCCAGCATGACTTTCCCGAAATTACCTTTACCAAGCACAGCCAGGAAGTTGAAATGCTCCAAACCGATGCGCCGACCTGCTCCTTGCGGAAGTGCTTGCTGAACCGGTTCCGGTTGCTTCTTCACGATAGGCAGTTGTTGCTGCTGCTGGGACTGTGGCTGAGGCTGGCTGGGCATTTGCTGAGGTTGCTGATGTGGAGGCGGTTGAGAAGGATACCCACCATATCCTTCATAAGCCTTAGGATTGTACACCGGTTGCTGTGGTTGTTGAGCTTGCGGTGGAGCTTCGTTGTGAGGATCCATGAAACCACCCGCATCTCGGCCCCCTGAGAGCGTACTGTAGTCATTGACCATGGATGTAGATGTCCGAGAGTATGGTGGAGCTTTTTGCTGAGACGTTCGTTTGCTTTGACCTGAGAGTGCGGCCGCTGCTGCTTCTTGAGCTGTCAAGGATGATGTCGATCGTGGAGGCATATCGGGCCTTTGCTGCTGTGGTGGTTGTGCGTTACCAGTTGCAGCAAGCTGAGCCGCTTTCCCAGCTGCCGGAGATGGTTGATATGGTTGACTTGGAAGAGGTCCATACGCTTCCTCCTGACCATGCGAGAGTCGTGAGTTTGGCACAGTGATTGGTGCGTCCTTGAGAGGCGGTGGCCTGTAAGCTTTATCGCCCTGAGAAGGCGTTGACCTGCCACCAGACGAACGTAGTGTTTTCTCGGTCAAGTTAGGCTTCCGGTATTGTTGTGTGGCTTTAGTCTCCCGCGCCATAGCAAGCATTTGATTTGCAGTCTCCATAGACATGCCGCAGAAGTCAGGAACAAGATGAACACAATGCGCGTGGCAGCCCAGGCCGCATTCTGAACATTTCCTCGAGTTCTTCCGTCCAATCGGTAGGATGTAGCCGCAGTGACAGCACCAATTGGCGCCCATGTTCGAGAAAGGTTCGAAGCGATGAGGAATGCGATGATTGAGCTTCTCTTCGGTGGGATCCGTGTCAGCGTTGGACTTGCTGATACATTTTGTGACTACCTTGGGATAGCATTTCTTATGGCATGTATACTTGCAATCTTCGCACTGCATACCAGCGGAATATTTGAGGAAGTCGCCGCAGAGCGCGCATCGCATGATGTTGTAGAATTGCTGAACCACAAACTTATGGCCGTACAGCTCGTGGATCTCTTCTTTGCGTTGGCGAATAGCACCCTTGCGGTTGAGCCCAATATCGAACGGTCTCCGGTCTTTGTTCTGTTTGGTGAAACTCATTGTCAACTGGATCTTTCCAACCGGTTCTAGCGCGAACCAGGCTTCGATGGCTGAAGGATTAGATGGATTCGGGCCAGACATGTGGGAAGCTGCGTCACGCTGCGACGATCCCCTGGAATCTCGGTTTACTATGGATGGGTTGGTGGAGCCGTATGCAGAATCTTGCCGCGATTGCATGCTGTTGTTGTCCATCTTGTCCGCTGTAACCCATTGTGAACCTCCTAGCTCGGACTCGATCTTTTTCCGCCTCATTTCCTCGGCGATATCCGAGATCCGAATCCACAGCATACCAATCGGCGTGGGCCGAGCTCCCGACTTGTCGTAAACGGTCAATTCAATCTCATTGGCCTTCTCGATGTCCACATTGTGCATTTCGTCAGTCCATTTGTCTGTCCTTGTAGCCTTCGTCTTGCCTTTCTCGACATCTTCCACCTTCATGACTACGAATGTTTCTGGGCCTCTAGACAGTCGTCCCGTCGCGGCATGATCGACGTCTCTCACGGCGTGGATAATCATCGTCAAGTTACCTGTGAGTGGCTTACGCATGTTTGGAGCATTCAAGCTATCGTCTGCAGGCCATGTCAAACGGATCTGCGCAACGGAAAAATCCGGACTGCTTACCATCAGGGACATCAGAGCTACTGTCCTCCACGTGTAGATCTTCGTATCTTTTCAAGGCTTGTCGCAAAAGCTGGATCTTCTGATTACTCTCTACGCGCCGGCCTTCAGCATCTGCTCTGCTTCTACGGTCCCCTTCATCCTGGTATAGCCGAACCATCTTCTCCACACCATCCTTGTACTGTTTTTCGACGCTCAATTTAAACTCCAGTTGCGAAAGCATAAGCTGAATTCGGGGACCCAGGTAAGGTGTATCAGCCTTAATGAGATCTATAATCCGTTAGCTATGAGCAGATACCTTGTAGCATGACGATAGACTACCAAGCTTTGTGTAATTTGGTCGTGATCTAGGTATGGAGGAGCCGGGTGCAGGTGGACCAAAGGGGGCCCTTGGCGGCATCATGCCATGACCACCAGACATATCGTTCATGTATCCACCGGACCCAGGATCTCCGTAGTCACCACCCTCTGACGATAGATAACCAGATCTGCCATCTTTGGGAGGTGGCGTGGGAGGATCCACTCGCTGCAACTGCCTGCTCTGAGAGGACAGGCCACCATGTGCCGGAGGTAGCGGGCCTCCGCTAGACCGCTGCGATTGTCCGTCTGCGCTTTGTCCAGCTTTCCGCATCTGTAGTTGCCTCAGGCGTTGCTCCAAGTATTCGATACCCTTGCGTGCTTCGCGGACTTGAGAATCCAGAGACGCTTGTACTTGTGGGTTCGAGGACTGGCGCATGGTATTTGCGGCATTGATGATGACCTTTTCCCTCTCAATCTTCCGGTACACCTGGTTGATGAGCTCATCGTCATTCATTTTGACTTGTATTCCCCACTGCAGGGCGAGGTTGTGCAGGTGCCGGTCACTCTTCGAATCAAAAGTCCCGCTGACCGTTACCACGCCAAGCAAGGCTCCTTCATCGGTGGGTAGCAGTAAATGACATTTGGGTAGTGCGCTTCTCTGAGTAACAGTTGACTCGCAAAGGACTATGACCAGTCTGGAAGGCTTGCGCGTCTCTTTGCGCGGGACGTCTGAGTCCGGTGGAGTACAATGAGTGACTGCAGCTTAGGTAGCTTCAATTCAGGACTATAGATATTGGAGGGTGAGATCAGAAAACACAGTAATGGCCATGACCCTTGGCCTGCTTGAAGCAAATGCTCGATGGTTGCTGAGATTTCATGCAGTGACGACTGGGAGGTGGGGCCCGACGGATTTAGACATTCAACAGGAACGGTATTACCACATACTCCCACTACATGTACTCTACCAACCTCCCAAGCTGCCAATCGGTAATAACCAACCAGGACAAGATATGATCAGACAAAAGCTAGGTTGTCGGTAATTGTTGTCGTAGATCTGGAATTTGCTAGCCGGGACTTCTGGGCAGTACAACCGCATTCAGTAATTTGAGTGCGACAAAGGAACTGCTGCAAGCATGCATCTCCAACAAGCATCTTCCCGGCCATCCTTCACCATCTACCTATAAGTCATGGCTCGTCTCTAAGAGCGGCATATCCTCTACCAGAGTTCTGAACGTGGCTTTCGTGTTACAATATGTCAACGTCCTCCCAACTTTTCTTCTATCATGCGCCAACAAGGGTCGCTCAGGGTTGCCATCATGAACAACAAGGAGTCTTGGATCCTGGTGGTGAATTAATAGTTTGACTTCGTCCAATACCCCTTCTATCACATTGGCATTTTCTTCATTTCGTCGACCGTCCAGTATTCCCGCATGTGATGCGCGCCCAATGCCCTAACTTCATCTGCCAGATGTGCCCATAGGACCTCCCCAAAGCCATCCATGAGCTCCTTCAGTTCATTCAACCGCAACTCGCGTTCGCCACTGCTGCATGCGTCTAGGTAGGCCTGAAAGCCGTCCAGACCATTTTCAATTTGTTTATGCTGCGTAAGCAGCTCCAGCTCTCGGCGGAACGCCGGCATTCTTTTGGCCAACACCGGATAAACTTGCTGTTCCTCAATAGTGTGGTGAATATGTAGATGTTGGCAGAATTGCTGGCCAGTCGCCAGGAACTGCTTGATGGACATCCTGGCAGGTCTCTTTCCACTGGATGCAGCGGAATAGATCGTTTGCCAGGTTTGTCGGAAATTGTTATGCTTGACGGGTCAATCATTGCGCCCCATACGAGATGGCCTTTACTTACATAGTACTCCATTGCCTCGGCCATGTGGTTGTAGACCCTAAAATCCGCAGCAGACAGTTTTGGGAGCTGAACGTTGGTCTCGACAGCGGCTTCTGTGCCGGTAGACATGTTGCGTCTTTGATTTGTCCACGGTCGCGATATGGTGAGATGACTGAGCTTGAAGTCACGGCACGCTACCTCATAACCGAAGAGCCTTCTTAACATATATCAGGAGGTAAATCGTAGCTTGATGGGAGAGAAGTTTGAGTTTCATATCGATGCTACTTATTGACCAAGACAACGCTGCTTATTGACTGCTTATTGACCAAACCATGCTGCTTATTGACTGCTTATCGACCAAGACGATCGGCAATTACATTAGACGATTGCCCGATAGATTAGATAATCTTGATCTCTTGGCATAGCCCCCTGACAACGTCGTCGCCACGACTCTGCCTTGAGAATCGACTTGGACGGTATGAATTTTTCATATCTAGGTCCTGACGCATACCGGTATAACGTGTCTACAGATCATAGAAGTACATCGAAAGCACTAAGTCTGTGGGCCCTTTGGCAATACTCTGCATCAAGCTTCAGACTCAACCAAGTCGGTATAATATAATGACGGTTGGCTTATGGCTTTGCCTCAATCGAGGGGCCCCGAAGTGTCAGGGGTCTTAGCAATTACATGATAATACGTTGGGTCCCACCGTCAGAGCCTGTGCCATACTCGGTCTCGGTCTCCACCCACGCCTACATTTCGAGGACTCTGGCCCGAGGACTGCTCCAGCTCGTGTCTCTCCGTCCCAATAATACGGAAGGTCGCAGCCGGAATAGCAGTCGTTGACAAGATGATCGCACTCCGAGCATAGTCATGGAAGTGGTACCAACGTCAGTCCTGGTATGTACGATGGCGCCATGGAGTTCTGGATTTAACGGTCACAAAACCGCAAATATGCTATCATTGCTGTTTGTTTCACTGGTCGCCTGTCTGAAACCAAAAGTCGCTGTTCCTAGTCAGTGTGGATGCGTAGTCAGGGGATGGGTGATCTACAGAGTTTCTCTTTCCGTTGTGGAGACTGCAACCCGATTTGAATTGGTGAAAGGTGGAAATGCATTCCTCACGGCAGCATCCATTGCCGGCAACAGCTCCGTGGGTAGCAGCAGCAGCAGCTTCGTTTGCGGTAGCTAGAGCGGCTTTGTGCTTCCTGTGCTTGGGTGTCAGTGGCTTCGCAGACAGTAAAGAAGTGAAAGCCTAGCCATTTGGGGATTCGCTTGACATAAATGCCCTCACTTTTCTGGTTTGGCCACTTGGAAAGGAGTTCTAGATATAGGTATGAATGACACTGTGATAAGCTGAACGACCAGTGCAGGCCCATTTCGGAAAAACGGCAGACAATGAAAGCACTAACCCTGGTCAACAATTCCACCCAAGAGGAGGCTTCGGTGAAGGCATTGCAACCGCTAATTTACAGAGAGGTGTACTGAGTGGGATAACAAGGGAAGGAGCTCCATACTTACCTTGGTGGTATTGTGCCAGAACGTGCCCCTTGTGGAGAACTGGGTTTGTGACGGGTGTAGGACGTGGCCATGAGCTTTGGGGCTAGCGGCGTCAAGAACCAGATAGATGCGAACGGGCACCAGTTCGAGAAATACTGTATTTTCCTGCCTCCGCATGTACGTCTTGTTTTGCTGCTAATTGTTCGCCACAGTCAATAGTATCGGTACTCAAACCCTCTTCCCCGTTTCCGAAGGCATCCTAACGACCCTGGACCCGGTTATCTTGCCTTCTCGCTCTGGAGCCTGAACAACCAAGGGACGAAACCCGCGGTCCTTAGACTTGTCAGCACGGCGGCTGTACAAATGGGGTATGGAAATGTAGAGTTGAGTCTGATGCCAGGGTGGGAGGAAAAGGGAGAGGCGTACTAGACCAACGTAGATTTGGAAGAGGGTTGAGAAAAAAAACGGTATGTGAAAGGCGCGAATAACAGCTCGGTGCCGTTTTAGCTATAATCGGGGGTGAAAACCCCCGGAAAAGGTGGCCTGGAGTCGCATATGTGCGGGGGCACGAGTGAATGCATGCTCAAGCGCTTGATATGCTTGCTCTTTACCCCATGGTGCTAACCTCAAGGGCTTGCTGAACCCGGAACACTGCCGGTCTCTTGTAGGATAGATAGGAGGAGATCCAGCAGAAATGTAAGCATGGCTGTCTATTACTGTATACCACAGTAGTCGCTCTTAATCCAGGACGTGCGTACTTGTCTAACATACCAATTTTCTTTGCTGAAGTGCAGATGTCCATCAATTATATTTTGAAATCGGATGTTGCCATATCAAGGAGTTGACTGTGGCGCAGAGGGCCGCTCGATCTGTCTATTCGGACATCCGATCGATTCGAGTGATCTGGCACTAATGTGTATGGTCAATTTCTTTTGCTCTCCCAGGTTCGAGTCGGTCGATGGTTACTCTGTTTTGTTTTTTTCATTCTTTGAGGCAATCATTCCCTACCCCTGTTTTTACAACACTTTTGGATACTACTATTTCTTCAACGCCGTCCATTCATTATTCAACCTCAAAACTCCTTCCTAGTACCGCTAGCACCGTTCATGAACCTGACACGGACAACTATCCCAAGTCAGCCTTCTATCCCCTTTCCCCGTCAACGCTGTAGAACATCATGCTGACGACATGGCGCGGGACTCAATGGCCACTGACACGCCATTTGCATTCAGTTCAGGAACACTCTTCGCAACTTTCGAGCCAGCGGAAGGGCATACCCAGCCCTCCCTCCCTCCCTTCAAACAAGTCCATCCCTTGCGCAGGCACATTGCATTTCCCGTCGCTGAACAGAATCGTTTATTTCTTACCCCTCTTACAATATCCCTTTTGATAGCTCCACGCTCGGTGCACTACTCGTGGAACGATCCCCTCTCTTGTGACGGGCCGCCCTTGGTTGATCAGTCCATCGTGATTCCGGTAAGACGATTTTTCTGCGTAGTGCGAGAGATGGTGCAGCATTACTTGCCAACGCGTGAGATACGAAAGAAACCTACAGTCAGAAAAGAGTTGTCGGGGGCTATGTTTAGCGAAGGTGGTATGCGAGGTCTGAGAGAAGTTGGGTTTCTGGAAGTGAGTAAGTAGGGTATAGGGGTTGTGGATTTGGAGAGCAGGATGTTGGATGCATGATGAGAAGGTGGATGTATGGATCGTATGAGCTGTTGCGTATTACATTTGGTGTCATGACGGTTGGGGGAAACGACTCGCCGAAAGTAGCAGGAATGAGGTGGTGCCCTATCTGTTTTGGGTTTATCCTTTCTTGTGTTCCCGGAGCGCAATTACATGTAGAAGAGGAGCCTGCTGGGACATGTGGATCTGGGCTTAGCAGGATTGATTAGGTCAGAAAGAAGAAGGTTTTCAATTGGACGGTCAGAGATCATCGGATTTCGCGTTGGCCATTAAAAGGAGAAGCTAAGAAAAGCATTTGTAACCAGACGATCGAGATTCTGCGCCACTTGCGTCGATATGGACATGAAAGTGTGCGATTACTATCAAATCCCAGGCTGAGAGCTACTTACAGAAGCCTAACAGCAGAATCGCAAAGGCGACCACACAGCCTGATACATCTGAGCATCCACAGTGCTGGGTACAGTGAGCGAAGTAATATCGCAGACACAACTGTCCGAAGCTGGGGCGCACTACATGAAAAATGTAAAGGGTAGAACACCGACAGATAATTGAATGGGCTCCTGAAGCTGACAACATGCGCAAATTAGCCGACAAGAGTAAGTGCGAAAAGAAACGGAGGGGTCGCTAGCGTAGACGTTCGTGTTACAAGTACCAGTCATTGCAAAAGCGACAGGACGATCTCGTGTAAGCAAGTGATGCTCAGGACGACCAGGGTTGACACGCTCCTCGAAGATGATGACGTTGTCTCCGGTCCTTCTTGTACTAAACACGGTCATCCACCGCGCCCACTCATATCTGGCATATCCACTGATGGGCTTCAAGGCGAGACTACCCACTCTCCAGACCAAATCGAGCAGTATGCCCAGCTCACCATCTTCAATAATGAGCGAAGACGCTATCATCGCAGCTACGGGCTGAGGATACCACTGAGTGCCCCGGAAACTTGTGCCCGTATGTCATCGCGCCCTTTTTCCCTCGCTTTCTCAACATCTTTTTTGAGGCTTGCATTTTTCTCCAACGTCATTTCTAGCTTGTTTCGAGCGATGTATCTGCCCCATTCCGCGTCTTCTTTGGCCTTCGCAGCATCTTTGAGAGCTTTCTGGAGCTCCGCTTTACTCACGTCAGCGGCTTTGAGTGCCTTGTTGTAGCGATGGTCATTCTCAAGCAGGATGCCAAAGTTCTTTTTGGCCTTGGTGAGCTTGTGATTTAGTTTGGTGATATAGGCGATATGGCCACGCTTCTCCACCTCCCTTGAAGTCCTTTCGTTCTCGAGCTCTTGATTCAGGAGGCTGATATGTTCGGCAAGCTTTCGTTCAATCAAGACTCCAGCTTCTTCTTTGATCGTAGTAAGAATCTCCGTTGACTTGTCAGGGGTACCCCTAGCCCACGACGTGGCGCTAGCCGTCACACGCTTTCGATCGCCAATCCGGCTGCACGGGTTCAACACCGGAACAGAAGGAGCATCGGGAGCACGTGTGTTTCTCGTCAATGGGTCAGAAACAGCAGTTTGTACGACTTGCTGGAAGGTTGTAGTCGCTCCGGTCGCCGGTGGACTTATCGTAGCTTTACAATCCTTATCTGCCTTCATTTTATCAAGAACCCTTTTCATCGTCTGTGAAGTGGCAGAAACTGGGATCGGTTGGCGAAGAGTTGGTGGAGATAGCTTCGAAGGTGACTGTATGAGGTCCCACTCCTGGTATGACTGATCCGACGTACCGTTACCAGAGCTGGACAAAGCCAATTGATTGGAAATGATAGTAGGCGCGCGTTCGCGTTTGGCTGGATCAACCCACCGATGGTTATCATGTGATGTGACGCTGTTCCTTTGCGCACCCTCAATGCACAAACTCAAAGCTTTGACCAGTGCGTGCGTGATTGTCGTGTAACCTTTCCGCAAGTTTTCGCCATTGGGTAAAGTTTTCTGAGACTGCCGCAGCCGTGTGCTAGAACGAGGGAAAGACTGGTACCATTCTTCGTATATACGTAGGCGTTCCATAGCCATTCGAGCTCCATTCGGAGGTGGTTTGCTATCTTCCCGACGAAAGCGAACGATATGTTGCTCAGCAGCCTGGCCAAGACACTCATGAAACATGGAATTTTCGTCATCAAAGGCCTCGAGGATCCTCTTGTGATAGGAAGCTGACGCTGAATACATCCACGATCCCTTAATAACCACTCCCTCGTATGCCAGAAGCGCTTTGAGGACTTGCTCGATGCAGTCATAAGACTGGCACCATGCTAATGACCTCGCTGTAAAAACGGGGGGGAACGTGTCCTGCGCGCTCTGGTTCCACAGTCTGCAAACATCGCTGGAAACAAGATCCAGATTACCCAGCTGGTACATAATGTCACGGATCTTGGGGTCTGTTTTTTGCCACTCAGTAAACCTTCAGTGTGATTGGCAGATCACTCGTCCTTACTTGGAAACTCAGAGAGACCGTCACGATCAAGGGCATAGGAAGCCAATTCGGTGACCAGGATTGAGGTTTCTTCAGGAGGTGACGCTGCCATCTTGTTCCTGTGATCCTATCTATTTAGCGTCCATAGAGTAAAGCGTCATTCGAGCACTTACCAATTATATAGACGGCAGCAGACTAGCAGGACGAGAGCACGTGTAGGTAAGTGGCGATCGCGGGCCAGCTGTACGTCAATCGGTACATGTGATTGTGGAACACAAACAAAACGCGTAGATCTTTAAGAAGTAATACGATCTCTATACTGATTTTGACTTAAGAGGACGATGATAAAGGCAGAAGAAGTGCGTAGAAGGATGGTCAATATTTTGGGATGGATGGTTTGATCTTGTAAAGTGAAGTTTTGGAGGCTAGGGTGAAGTTCGCGCCTAGCCCTAGTACGTTCACCTCGCTAAAGACGCGGCCTTACATAGTATGCCAGAGCAGTAAATTGATAGCTCATGCTTATTGCGCCTATTGCTCTATGGCTGTCACGACTTCCAGGTCCACAAATGCCATGGCCTGCAGAAACTCCCTATTGTCGCTTGCGCACCTAATTTCGGGCGGCACTGTGAGGATTGCGGACATGACTTCAGCAAGAGATATACTACCCACCAACGGCGGCCCTGACGGTAACTATCTCGTCCTCAGACCCGAAGTAGCATCTAGCTAATGAAAGGATGTAGATTCCGCCTATCTTCGTGTCGACGAGTCGATCGCACAGATCCACATCCTTGCCAAGGGAATCTACATGGACGATGAACACCTAGATAATACCGCTGATCGCTATGCCGCGTTCTTCGAGAAGGTCGAGCTTGTCATTGTCCGCTTGCTCAAATACGCCGGAATCACAGTGGATGCACAAAGAACAGGCCGCTTTCATCACCGATATCATGAGTCCGTCCTGGAGAAGCTAGCGAATGCAGACAGTGTCTTGCATACCACACTCGGAAGTGGTCCCGTCTACCAGGCCTTTCGTCACGTTAAGACGTTTCGCAATCGATACACAAAACGCGTGCCTGGTAGCCGGGACTTCGCCCTTGTTCTTGACGCCCCTGGCATAGAAGCTCGCACAAATGCCCTAGCCTCACCATTAACTACGTGCTGTAACCACATGAGGGCTGCAGTGAGAGAGAATCACATGGAGTCCACGTTCAAGCTGCTGCTGCAAGATCGTGCTGCAAGAGATCAACAATATGTCGGAAACAACGTGCTTGGATGTCGGCAACGGCTCCAAGAACGAGAATTGAAGCTCTTTGAAGCGCTGAACGCTGTGAAGAGTGACTTTGTATTATCGGGGCTCGATCATGGAGGATTTCGTCTGGTAGAGACACAATTGATTCGACATAGGAGAGCTTTATTACACATGTCTAACGCGTCTGTTTCGCTACTTCAGGAAATATTCGAGGACGTCTCTACGGTGTTTGGACAGCTGCCGAAGGACGGCCGGGCACGACAAGAAATGCTTGTTCGATTCGTCATACCTCGACTCGATGAGCGCCGACAGGAAGCTACGGATCCTTTTTGCATGCGGATTGAAGGGTTAGCCAATAATTTTCTCGATTTCATAAGGACAACGACCATTGAGCTCACCGAGCTACAGACCGTGAACAGGGATCTTAAATTGACAGTAGCTCAATCAACGGCGCTGCTGAGCGTCAAAGTGTTGGAAGCGAGGGAAACGTCAAAACAAGTGACGAAGCAAGGACAAGAGATAACAGACCTCAAGGCCAAGCTGGAGCGAATCACCAACATGCACGACGATGCGCAGTCTTGTAACGATACATTACAAGCAGAAAATCAGAGTCTCCGAAGGCAATTAGAAGCGGAGCGGACTTCTTATGGGTTTCGGCGTGCCTTATTACAGACCTTATGAATAGCGATTGTCGTCTTGATACCAGATGCACAAGACTACAGCAATAATGGACGGTCCTTCAAGCTCGTTTTGCCGCAGATGCAAGTCTTGTGGCACTGTCAAGATATGTCCAGAAGCCCTCGAAGAAGAGCACAAGCTTCTTCTGAGGAGTACGAACAGCCTCTCCACCAAGCTGGAAGCAGAGCAAGCCTCCCATAAAACTAACACAAGATACGGGTGGAGTCTTGTAGAAACGAAAAGGTTCCTCACCACCGGATTCACAACAATGCAGTAAGAATTAGAAGGCCTCGAGCCGAGCTGGCAAAAGAGAGCTCATCCCGAACAATCGCTGAAGCTCAGGCGACATGATTAGAAGATGAAGTCAAGAACATTCTCCGCCGTCCATCAAGGCAAGACCGCACCGCGGCGGCACCGCTTGACAAACTCGATCGTCTCTATCGGTATTTGCTAATATTAGCCGAATCAGGCTCGGTGTGGAAGGTCGGGATCAAGGCTTTTCAGCAACGAGGGGGTTTGGAAAATTCCCTGGTAACCTAGTTTAAGACAACATAGCTTCCAACAAAATCTGCTTCTCAAGCTATGGTGTGTATGTGGTACAATGCTCTGTCATTTCGATATACCTTCTGGGGAGCCAGAAGGGGCTGAGTTGATACCACGGCGTGGTATAGCAGCTGAAACGATTTCCTAAGCCTTGAAGCGTATCGCAATGAAAATAATCGACTAGAGTCTGTTGGTAAGATCGACAAAGCTAGATTCCTCTTGAGTATGAAAGAAGGAGCAATTTGCAGAATTATAATCCAAAGTGGAAGTCGCGAAACCGGCATTGCGTTCATCCTTTCTGAGCAGCCGCGCGGCTGAATGGCCGTGCCATACCACATACTCCTATTCACCTAGTAATGCAATCCACCTGGTAATGCAACCGTAGTGATTTTAGTGCAAAGGTCAGGGTTATAAGGGTCAACGCTAAGCTTTATGCGCCAAAATCACTAGCGGTTGCATTACCGGGTGGATTGCATTACTAGGTGAGAAGGAGTATGCAACTTTCCTCATTCCAAGCCATCAAATTTCCAAAGCTTGCCTTCAGGTGCATCGTACGAGCTACCGACATGACTGAGAATCGATCAATTGAACGTAAGACCTCAATCACCCAGACCCCTCCCCCGCAGTGACATGATTAGAATTTTCAAAATCTGTCAATCCCCCGAGACCCCCGGGTCTTTGACGAGAGACTGCCATATTACATGGCTCAAATGACTTTCTGCCCCTCTCTACCCGAATCTTGCCATCTCGAGCCTCCAGACGCCCATGTTAACATCACAAGCAAGTCTCTAGTTCTTCCCCACCCCTGAACCTCCCACCCAACCATGCAAGCAACCACCCATCCCATCCCACCCCTCCCCCTCCCCATCTCCCGCATCTCCCAGAACCTCGAACGCTACTTCCTCTACGACTCCACCGCCATCACCTGGCTCCGACGCGAACACCACATCCTCGGCGTCCTCATCGGCACACTCCCCCAGATCCCGCAGCAGAATGTCTTCCTCGGCATACCACTCGAGCTGCAACCCGAGGAAGCACGGCTGCTGGTTGAGAAAGGGATAGCCTACATCGTCGACGACCTGCAACGACACAAGCATGCTTACTCCTCAATGACTCCCTCAGAGAAAACTACCTACCGGAACAGCCTCCGCAGTCAAGGCGAGGACATCGCCAGAGCTAGCGCGCAGGCAAAAGAGAAGCGCTCCGTCCAGGCTCTACAAAAAGCCACGACCCAAACATCCACGCCAGCCGACCCCGAACCCGCCCCTCCATCAGAAAACGACTCCCTCTTCATCCCGCCCTCACCCTCCCACCCCCCTTCTCCAACCCCCTCCCACACTACCTCCCACCCCTGGCTCATCACCCCCTCCACCTCCTCCCTCCTCCCCGTTTCCCTTCCGACACCCCCAACCTCACCACCCACGCTCTCCCCTCTCCCCACCATCTCCCCCCCCTCCTACGCGCTCTTCACCCACCTCCACGCCCACAACTACTACCTCTCCCCGGGCCTCCGCTTCGGCTGTCAATTCCTCGTGTATCCTGGAGACCCACTACGATTTCACAGTCATTTCCTGGCGAATGGGCTGGGGTGGGATGAGGAGATTGGGTTGTTGGATTTGGTTGGTGGAGGAAGATTGGGGACGGGGGTGAAGAAGGGGTGGTTGATTGGGGGGAGGGTGGAGGTGGAAGGGGGAGATGGTGATGGGGTGGAAGGAGGTGATCATGGTGGGGATGCGGACGGGGGTCGGGAGGGGAAGGTAAGGACGTTTTGTATTGAGTGGGGTGGGATGTGAAAATGGGGGCTTGAGGATCTGATGTGCGTTTCTGAGTTGTTGTTTTGGGATGCGTGTTGGATTTGGAGGCTTTAGATACCCTTGCTGCGATATAGCACTTTTGTGATCGTACGTCTGTACTTACAGGGTGGACTATCAATTACGTGTACGGCATGGCTGATCCTCGAAAGGACGCGCTTGAATCACCACAGAGCAATCTAATGCCCCCATATGGTGTACCTTGCCAAAGGCACAACGTTAGCTCGTTAATCCGTCTTACCAATTTACATCATTGTTTCTAACGCCCTAAATGTTCATATAGTATCCTTCAACAACCTCCTCTTCCGCTTCAAAATCTCCACTATTCAACCACTCTATCTCCAATCTACCTTACCATCCCACATCCCATCCTTGCCCAGACACCAAGCCCCCCCTTCCTGCCAGCCCCACGTAATCAACCCCATCTACAGCTCCAACCATCGACCTTCCAACCCACCGTAAAGCCCAAGCCCTCACCTCACCCAACCCCCCACCTCCGATACAACACTCACTCCCTTCTCTTACCCACCCTCGGCAACGCCAACCAACATGCCACCATCCCCACAAACAAAGCTATACAAATCGGATGCTACCCTCACGCATTAGCCCCTTCAGCACAAGCAGCCACCCAAACATACCAGCACCCACGTCCCCACCGCCCCCGCCACCAACCCCGTAAATAACGGCGCCACCGCTCCGCCACTACTCCCCAGCGCACTCACAAACGCCAAGCTCGTCATCTGCAGGCGCCGCTCGATCAAGCGGCTGAACACCGCCGTCGCGCACGGGTACACAGGGCCCAAGAGCAGGCCGACGATGCTGACGGCGACGGCTTCGCCGATGACGTTGGGGAGGAGCCAGACGAGCAGCTGGAAGGCGAGGGCGCCGAGGATGAGGGCTGTGACGGCAAGGGTTTCGCCGAGGAGGTGGGCGGGGTGGGAGAGGGCGAAGCGGCCGAGGGTGATGCCGCCCCAGAAACCTGGGGGGAGGGGGGTGTTAGTGTTTCGCGTCGAAGGAAGGGGTGGTTGGTTTAAGGATGTCTTTGGAGATGAGGGGCTCGCCATGGCGTATAAGATGTGTAGTTGGGGGCTGGTGAGGGCTGGGAAATAGGACCTACCGGCAGTGACGTAACCGACTTTGGAGGGGGAGGAGTGCCGGTAGGAAATAAGGAAGGAGATGACCCAGCCAGAGATCGACACTTCGGCCCCTTGGTAGGCGAATATGAAGAGGGCGCCGAGGAGGGTCGTTTTGTTCTTGAGGGATTGCTTGAGGAGGCGGGATTTGGAATTGGCGCTGTTGCCGGAGACGGTGCGGGCTAAGGAGGTAGAGGGCGGGTTGTCGATCTCATAGGTACGGAAGGTGAAGTATGCGAGGATGAGATTCAGGAACGAGATGGCTAAGGAGAGGAAATAGAATGTTGACCAGGGAGCGCCGTGGGAGACGAGGGCGGTGGCGATTAGAGGGCCAATTGTACCACCTATTCCGTATGCGCCGTGGAACCAACCCAGAGTTGTAGTGCTATTTGCCAGGTTGGCAACAAATACATTGTTGCAAGCCAAATTTAATGCGATACCAAGACCGAGGAGGAGGAAAGCGAAGACGACTACAGGGAATGGCCGCGAAGGGATCACGAGCATGGTGTAGCCTGCCATCATGGTAGCTTCAGCCAGTACAAGGAGCTTTGCGCGGCCGAGGCGTGCTTGGAGAATCTCGGTCAAGGGTGCGGCGCTGATAAAGCCTATGGCGTTAGTAACGAAAATCAAAGAGACAATGGCGTATCCGATGTTGTAATCCTTTTCCATGTATGGGATCAAAGCACCTGGTGCGCTGTCGTTGAGGCCATTCGCAAAGCACATACAACAGCAACTGAGTAGGCGCCATTTGTTCATTGGTGGATTATTGAGAGTCTGCAGAGCATCGACCTCGTCCGCAATGGGACTAGGTGGCCGGCTCATCTCCAGGTCGTCAGGGGTCTTTGGAGTTTGCGTGCCACTTGTGGTTGGTAATATAGAAGGTCCATTCGTAATATCATCCAGTTCATACTGGGAAGGTGGATCTGGAATTCGAGGAGCCTTCTGAAAAGCTGCTGGAGGTCCAGTGATAGTAGAGCTATCTGCGAAGCTAATGAAAGCTCCAGTTCTGTGAGACGACATTGTCTCGGTTGTTATAAATTTCCTCGCAAGGAGCCGAATCACGTCTTCGAAGGGTTGGTATAAAAGACGCACAATCAGAGACTGTGAAGCGAAACCACGTATAATCGTGGAAGAAGGTAAAACCAAAGGCAAACGAAAAGCAGAGAATTGAATTCTTTGGAGATCGAAATACAATTTTGACAGCAAGTGACAGGTCACTGTCAGCGAGTGCAACGGAACGAGCTGAACTATGTCGCTTTGAGACTTTAGCGATCAATATGTACTGTATATTCTGTTGAGGAACCCCGATAACATCGGTCATGATCCGATTGCGTTATTTCCCCCAAGCCGATGGGAAGAGCCGGTCTTCGGCCCGAATCGCTTCACGCTTGGCGCACAGGACAAGGCGCTTACCTGTACTCGCTCATCTCGCACTTGAGAACCAAATACGAAAGTAAGCAAATAGCGATGGGTAGACCGAAACGTGATTTCCTTGTGACTGCGGCAGAGACAGAGAGCCCGCCGGCTTCGTTGAAAGACAGCCACGTTATCGCTCGGGTCCGCAAAGCTGAGGGCAACAACCTCTATTCAATCAACACGCCCGATGGAAAGGAGACCTTGTTGGTGGAGCTGCCAGCCAAATTCCGATCTCAAATATGGATACGGCGAGGTGGCTTCGTCGTCGTCAACACGGCTGCTTTTGACGATCGTAGCAACAAGCTAGGTGGAGAGATCGTAAACATCATTCGTGACGAGAAGCAGTGGCGGAAGCAAGCTTACTGGTCCTTGACGGTTCCAGTCCTCGCTAGGTACTCTACTTACTGAAGCGTAGGCCCCCAGAATTTGTGAAGCAGTCTGCGTATCCGGAAGATAGCGATGAAGACGATGCAATTGTCGGGAAATTGCCGCCAGCCGAAGACTCAGATGGCGAATCATGATGTCTCATTACCAAGGCCTCTCGGCTGCTACACGAGACGATGGTTCATTCCTCTGGTTCGTCTTTCCCGGTTTCAGGACCTTGGGGATGTGTGATTCGTACGTCCGAAAACTCATCCCTGGTCCCCCACCAAACCCCGAATACTTGAATTGCAAGGCATCCTACTACCATCATAGAGCTGACGTTGGTGCTAGGGTACACGTTCCATGCCCATTCTTGGGCGGCCCAAACTAGGTAGATGATAATGGGATGCAATCCTGCTCTCCATAGCAGGAACGGAGACGACCAGGCGATGTAAGCATAAAACTGGTAATGGAGGCTCCTTGCACACAGCAGTCCGATCGCCATGGAGCTCAGCACCGTTGTCATGACAAAGTCCGGTGTGATATTGAGCGAAAGTTGTTGCTGTACAAGAGGTGGAAGCGGCTTGAACATCGTCTTGACAAAGTCTGGTATCGTGAGGCCCGACGGACGTGTCCAGCGAGAGCCCAGAAATAGTACAAGGCCGGTGAGATTGCAGATACCTAGCGCTGTTGCGAATTCGCGAGACAGGAAGTTTTCCTCGCCCACAAACCTCCAGTTGACGGTCCATTTGAAAAGGAATTGCCTGGTGAATTGGAAAGCACGGGATAAGTAGCCCTTGGCACCTGCTGGCAGGAATGGAAACGCCATTGTGATCTGCCGAAGGTCAGTCCCTATGTGTCAATGGTAGCAATCTCCTTACCTGCACTTGTGCCATTAGAAACGCCGCACTGAGCGCTCTACGGAGAGGGAGCGTTTGCAGAAGCACGATGCCCATGCCGGGTGCTGCAAGTAGTATGGTCATTTTGATGGCCACGCCAAGCGAGAATACGAAGCTCCCAATCGTCCACATCCGCTTCTGGTAGGCATAAATGGCCAAGAACAGCGCTCCAACGGCAAAGCAGTCGTTGAAAAGTCGGAGGACGAACAGACTATGCATGCGCTTTGAGAGCACTAGAAGAGGAAAGACATATGGTGGAACCTAAAGGGCAAAGTCTCAGAATGAGCCTCGTGCCAGCCAAAATGCCTGGCGTGGTTTTCGTCCAAACATACCTTCGCTTGACGGTAGCAAGCCATGACCACGCTCAGTATACTCAGGTATAAGCCTCCAAATATGAGCTGTGCCAGGAAAATATCCTTCCCTCCATCCGTGACTCGGTACAAGGCGCTGTATATGTAGACGTGCACGGCTGGATAGACTAATGGGCCGGTATCCCCTTTGATCAGGGTATAGTCACGTTCGCCTCCGAGATATTGGTGGACTTGTTGCATATATGTCTTCCAGTCGATCTCTGTATCTTAGTGGTCTTAGTACTAGCTCCAGGAGCATGAGGATATATGAAAGCCTGCACAGGCAGTGCTCCGTGAGGAGACCTACATGGGACTTTCCAGATAATGAGCGCACAAAGAGCGGCTTCTGCGGTGAGCAGAAGTGGAGACATCCATTGCGAAGTGCTGGGGTCTCTGGTCAGGTCTATGGCTCGACGATAATAATCCATTTTACAACGATCTGCAAAAACAATGTCTAGAGAAAACGACACGAATGGTTCCTGCCAAGACTGGAGGAGCGCGGCTACTTTAACCGACCTGCCGAAGCTTTACAGGGCCTTAAGCGCGTCGCGCGTTCTTTAAGAAATTATCTCGAATTGATACTTGGACCTCAAATTGTCCGTAGACCTAGGTTCTTCCCCCAACTCCTAATTCAAATCAGACTCGGCCATGGCTGGGCTTTTTGAGCAACCGCGAAATGCGGGCACGTTATGTATGGCTCTACGCCTACCTACTGTCCGAAGACATGCTTATACAGCTCAGTTCTCGGCGGCCAGAAAATCAGTGGAGCCGATATTCGAGATCAAAATGGTGGATTCATGCCTCATGGCCCCGTTCATGTATTCCATTGCTGATAAGGCCCCAGTCGTCGCAACGCAAGCGATTTCAAATGTCGTCAAGAGCTCCTTCGGACCCTCAGGCTTGGACAAGATGATGGTAGATGATATCGGAGTACGCTGAGTCACCGAAGCCTCTTCAGGAGCCATAGCTAACGAGGCTAGGATGTCACGGTTACCAATGATGGAGCTACAATCCTTAGTCTCCTAGACGTTGAGCACCCTGCCGGAAAGATCCTTGTCGACCTAGCCCAACAGCAAGATAAAGAGGTCTAATCCCTATTCTCCTCCACTCAATCCTCTGCTGACATACTCAGGTCGGCGACGGTACGACCTCCGTCGTCATCATCGCCGCCGAGCTACTCCGCCGCGCTAACGAACTCATGAAAAACCGCATACACCCCACAACCATCATAACGGGCTATAGACTAGCTCTACGCGAAGCCATCAAGTACATGAATGAAAACATTAGCACCGAAGTCGAGCACTTGGGTCGAGAATCACTGATCAACATTGCCAAAACATCTATGTCGAGCAAGATTATCGGCGCGGATTCAGAGTTCTTTTCGAATATGGTTGTGGATGCAATGCAGAGTGTTAAATCAACGAACCAAAGGGGGGAGGTCAAATATCCGGTAAAAGCAGTGAATGTCCTGAAAGCACACGGGAAAAGCTCGACGGAGTCGGTGTTGGTAAAAGGCTATGCGCTGAACTGTACGGTCGCATCGCAAGCCATGAAAACGCGGATCACAGATGCGAAGATCGCATGTCTGGACATGAACCTGCAGAAAGAGCGTATGAAACTAGGAGTCAACATCACGATCGACGACCCCCAACAATTGGAGCAGATCCGGAAACGAGAAGCAGGCATCGTCATGGAGAGAGTAGATATGATCCTCAAAGCCGGCGCTAACGTCGTGATGACCACCAAAGGTATCGATGATCTATGCCTCAAACAATTCATCGAGAAAGGTGCCATGGCTGTTCGAAGATGCAAGAAAGAGGATCTACGTAGAATAGCCAAAGCCACAGGGGCAACCCTCGTAAGCTCGCTGTCCGACCTCAACGGCGACGAGAAATTCGAAGCCGCGTCTCTAGGCCACGCGGAGGAAGTATCCCAGGAGCGAATGTCCGACGACGAGTGCATACTAGTCAAAGGCACGAAAGTCCACACCGCAGCGTCAATAATCCTCCGGGGCTCCAACGACTACCAGCTCGACGAAATGGAACGCTCGATACACGACTCCCTATCAGCCGTCAAGCGGACTCTCGAGAGTGGAAGCATCGTCCCGGGCGGTGGTGCAGTAGAAACAGCTCTGCACATCTACCTCGAAGAATTCGCCGTCACAGTCGTACGTCCCCTTTGCCCTGTTCTTCATTGACTGCCCCCTTTCCCCTGCCTTTTCCCCCTCTAAAAGCTCCCCCCCTTCTAAACACAACGGCACAGGGCTCCCGCGAACAACTCGCCATCGGCGAATTCGCCCAATCCCTTCTAATAATCCCCCGCACCCTCGCCCTCAACGCCGCCAAAGACGCCTCCGACCTAATCGCCCGCCTGCGCTCCATCCACGCCTCCTCGCAACGCCTCCCCTCCTCCACCTCCCCAAACCCCCCACAGAAAACCCCCCCTTCCTCCCCCTCCAAATCCTCCACCTCCAAACCCTCCGCCAAACACTCCCCAAACCCTTCCCACTCCACCAACTCGGCTCCGAGTAAAGAAGCACAGCTCCTCGAGCAGCGTCGCGGATACAAGAACTACGGGCTCGATCTGCTGAGGGGCAAGGTGGTGGATGAGGTGAAAGCCGGGGTGCTGGAGCCGAGTATGAGTAAAGTCAGGCAGTTGAAGAGCGCGGTGGAGGCGTGTATTGCGATTATGAGGATCGATACGCTGATTAAGCTGGATCCGGAACAGAGGGGGGGTGGGGGGGAGGATGGGCACTAGGTTGGTGGGAGGTGGGCATTAGGTGGATGAGGAAAAGAGAGCGGCATGTAGTTACGCCAGAGATCATGAAGGGGTTGTTGACCAAGTAGCTGATTGATGTGAGCTTGTTGTGGAGGCTGGAAAACTGTAGAACCTTGAAGGGAGAAATTGCTGAAGGCAGAGGAACAATCGAATAGACCCAAGCTTGAGCTTGTTCATCCGGTTGTGAGAAACAGTGGGTTGGAGAGCCCTTTATCCGGCGACTCGACATCACGACCGTTCCCCAGAATCACGCTCCAGCATCCCTCCACCACCCCCTAGCACACAAAGACACAGCTCAAAAACCATTCACAGCTCCTTTATGCTACAGCAACCATCAGGGTATCATACACATCCCATCCCCCTCTCATCCCCACTCCATCCCCCTCCCCCTCCCCATCCCCATCCCCATCCACCCATCCAACTCCCATTTGCCGCCGCCCTCACTAAGTCATCACCGTCCAAACCCTCCCCCCGCGCCAAAATCCCCGTACTCCATCGGGCCCCTCCCAAAGCCTGCTCCCTCCTGCACACTCCCATTCCCATTCCCAAAGCCCACGGGTGGGAACCCAGGGGGCGGCGCAAAGAAGCCCGGTGGCGGGGGCATGCCCTGGCCTCGGTGGGCTCGCTCGTCGGGGCGGGGGAGCAGGCCGGGGGGGATGCGCATTTGGTGCTGGAAGCCGGGGGGTGGCTGGACGGTGGGGGGCTGGCGTTGCTGTTGTTGGTGGTGGTGGGGGTGCGGCTGGTGAGGTGGTGGGAACATGTCAAGGCCCGGGGGGCGGTTGGCGAGAGAGGGGAAGTCGTCGAAGAAGCCGGGAGGGGCGGGTTGGGGTTTGCGGTGGGGGGTTTTATCGTGGGGGATGTCGGTGAAGAAACCAGGGGGTGGGCCGGTGGTGGGAGGTTGCTGGGGGTTGGGGTGGGGAGAGATGAGGAGGTTTTGGAAGGGGAGGAGGCCGGGTGGTGGGGGGCCGCGAGAGAATGAGTTTGGGGGGTGGTCCTCGGGGGGTGGTTGGGTGGGACGGTTGGGTTGGGTTTGCTGCATCAGCTGGAGGAGAAACTCGCTGTCGTGACTTCGGGGTATGGTGGGGTGGTCTGGCGGGGGTGGGTGGGCGAAGACCGACTCGAGGAGGTTGACTGTGTGGGGAAGGGGTGGTGGTGATTGAGGGATGCTTCGAGGTTGGTCGCGGAAGGGGGTGATGTTCCTTGATGAGCTTGACTGTTGCTGGTCAAGCAGTTTGAGGATGCGCTGGAAGCCTTCTTTGTCCTCGTTAGATGAGTCTTTCGCCGTGTCTGGTAAGGATGCTGATGCCTGAGCAGGCGCTTGAGCAGCCTTCGATTCAGGCTTTGGCGCAAAGAACCCTGTGAATTTAGATGGCTTGCCGAGAGCCTTCTTTGGCTGCTCCTCGGCGCCTTGATCGATGTTCTCCTTCCTTGTGTCATCCAAGGAGCTGAAGAAACCATTAAACGCCGAGTCTAAAACCAGTGGCGTCTCCACTTTGCTTTTGCTTGTGTTACCAAGCTTGCCTGATAGAGTACGCTCGTGGCTTGGTCCAGGCTCTGGTGACGCTGGCGTCTCTTGGGACGTTGCGTTCGAGGCTTTCATTCTCTCCTTCCACCGTTGGAAATCCTCCTGGGTGTGAGCCTGCTTCCTCTCCTCCGGCTGAGGCTCGTCCATCCACTCCGGCTCGCGCTCTGGCTTGCCGCCCTTGTTCCAGTCTCTATCTGGCCCACGTCCTCCAGCTCTGTCTCGATCACGCCAGTCCCGTCGGCTAGTATCTTTCCCTGTCTCCGAAGCCTCTACCTCAGGCCGGTCGTCATTCCTATACCAGGACGGCTCATTACGCCCCCGCTGTTGGCCATTTCGTCGTTGATTAGCGTCCTCGCCGTTCCCTTCCCGATCGCCGTTTCGCCGGAAACCATCAAAGCCTCGTCCGTTCCTTCCTACCTCTCGACCAGAGTCTTTGTCTCGACCTTGGTCACGGTCACCATTCCTGCGCGCCGCTCGCTCAGAGTCATCGAACGGCGTTTTCGGCGTCTTAGCGGCACCCCAGCGCTCATTATCGTCACGTCGTAATCGTAGACTTTCTGGTCTGTTGTCTCGACGGCCCTCGCCATCTCGCTCGTTCCTTGGCCCATCCCTATTGTACCTATCCCTAAAGTTCTGGCGCTCGCCCTTGGCGCCCTCCTCATCATTGGCAGTAAAGCTGGCTCGGTTAGCGGAATCGAAAGTTCTGTTGGCATTCTTTGCGCCGGCGGAAGCGAACGCAGTCTTGGGCGGTCCGAGAACGATATCTTCCGAGACTTCATCACATTCAAAGTGAGCAGAGGCCGAAATAAGGGGGGAGGTTGGCACACCATTAGTGCGCGACAATCTACTCTCGAATGCAGGCCTCCTACTTGCAGTACCATCCGATGGAACCTCATCAGGCTTCCCACGGTTTGGGATTCTCTTTGGTGCTGGGTTCTGATCAGGTTGAGCTCTTGCGACATAATCAGCGTGGGCCTCAATCTAATATGAGCAAGACTCTCACCCCATCCATTCCTCGAGTGGAGGGAAGTTGGCAGGCTTCGCAACCAGAGGCGACGCTCGTAGGCGCAATAGCTCTTCACGCTCATACCGCCGTGCCATTTAGAGGATGTTGCAGGGGAGGTCAGTGCGCCGGCGATGAGAGTGCTTGTGAACACTGTGCCGGCGAACGGTGTGGTAGTGGACTATCAGAGCGTATGGGCAAGCAGTCAGAATAGGGCAGATAGAGCTTCTGTAGGTGGGGGAAGGTCCGGTGGGCTTGTTGATGTGAGGACGAAAACTAGTGTTGAAGAGGTACTTTAATAGCGTGAATGTAGAGTGACACAGGTTGTGAATTACTATGTTGTTGGGCTAGAACACAGGATCCTATTGCTTAGCATGTGTTCGCTCTGGTTGCTTTCACACCGAGTAGAATGTCAGTTGTAGCTTTTGTGTTGAAGCCGAGTCCGTTCTCGCCCTATGACGCTGCAGGGTTCATTCGATGCCAAGCCCCCTGGAAAGGCTAGCGCTGAATTGAGAGTGGTGAGTGAAGAGTCCAGGAGCAAAGCACATCACGAGATCACTACTTTATAACAGCATGGCCATGGAAACCGCAACAATACTCCTGATATTCATTCCTGCTTGGAAAAGGGTATTGAACACATCCAGCTCAGCTTTGATATATGGACCCTGGTCCCAACCCTAGACAGCTGCTTTTGGCACAGAATTCAGGACTCGGGAAGTAGACTTCAATCTGTACTCGTTATGGAAAGGGCTGAATATACTTCAAGAGTGGTATCGGGTAGCGGGCAGGAAAGAGGATTGGTGCACTGCGCTCTTGGAAGAGCATTTGAATGAGGCCTGACGCAATGATCGTGGATTGATATACCGATAGATTAGATTATTCTTAATTGATGAAGGAAGTCGTGTTTTGCTCGATTGAATTGTATCAGACCGGACAAGCCTGATTTTCTATCGCCACAAGCGCAAATGCGAGTAAATAAAGCTCTGAGGGTCGCCATCCTCTGTCCCAACCATGCAGGTCTCTATCACTTACTGCTTTGTCTTTGGCCTGATCGGCACAGTATCCTCGACATAGTCAAAATGTCCCCCCATGTTGTTCAGGAAGACATCTGCAGGACCCTTCGCACCGTTCTTCACTCCCATCCCCAAGAAGCTGAGTGGGAAGCCAACACTAAATGGTGCCGCATCCTCAATCTCTTCAATATCCTCCTTACTCAGCTCCAGGCTCAGCGCCTCGATGTTCCCCTTCAGATGCTCAATCTTCCGCCCACCTATGATCGGGAACACGTAGGGCGCTTTATGCGTGACATATGCCAAAGCGACGCTTGTCAAGGCGGTCTTCTTGCGTTCGGCGATCTTAGCCAAAACGTCTGCCACTTTCATTTGGTTCTCTGAGAGGGCACCCATCTGTCGCCCTTCACCTTTCGAAGCTTCAAGCTGTGCATGCGTCTTGAACTTCCCGCTTCCCAGAGGGCCCCAGGGCGCAAGCCCCATTCCCTCCGCTTGGGTCATGGGGATGATATCCCTCTCGAAGTCTCGGTCTGCTGCACTCCATCGTCCCTGGTAGACGACGAATTGACGAAGACCGTGATTGCGGGCGTACCTAAAGTTGGTTTAGCGATCTCTACTATACATCCAACAGGCACAAGGAGTTATTTACTCATTGGCTTTAGACACGATCCATGCCGGGGTGTCGGAGATACCCAAATACAGAACTTCCCCTGGTCCACGAGCGAATTGAGGCTGAGCATGAGCTCCGGAATCGATGTCGTAAAGTCCCACCAGTGCACGTAGAGGATATCGATGTAGTCCGTTTGCAGTTTCTTGAGACTGGCCTCGACGCTAAGGCGCAGAGATTTCGAGTTGTTGCCTAGATAACCTGACAAAAGAGCATCCGGATATTCAGATGCCTTGTAGGACACAAAGTTCGTCGTATATTTCGTAGCGATAACCATCTGCAGTGGGTTAGACCGAAGAGGCTAGCGAGGATAGAAGCAAACGCACCTGGTCACGAAAGTTTGGTTCATTCGGATCTTTGGTTTTGGAAGCGAGCCACTCGCCGATCCAGAGCTCGGATTGCTCATCTTGGTAGTTGTTGGCCGTGTCAATGAAGTTACCACCCTGGGAGTAGAAGTAGTCCAGGAGAGCGAAGACCTCCTTTTTTGGCACAGCGCCTAGCATTTGGCCCCTTGGGAACGATGTGAGTGTCCAGCAAGGAGGAGACAAGAGGGGAAGGGGTGTGAAAGGGGGAAAGGTACCAGGCTTCACCAAAATTCATGGCGCCAATGCATAGTGGGCTGACTCGTATGCCAGCGGTGGGCGAGAGTAGACGATGGCGCCCTAAGAGGCTTTTGGGTTGCGGAGCTGGATCAAAGGGGGCCATGGTTGCTGGTCGTGGACGCTGAGGGTAGGGCGTGGACGGTAGATTGTAAGTGTATTCGAATTGATTGCAGGGCAATGGAAGTTGTCGGAGGAGAAATTGTTAAGTATCATCCAGGGAATGAAGGCTTTATATATCAGTGTCGTAGCATGGTCTCAGTCCATTAGTACCGAAACATCGTGTCTTAACTCCGGCGGGAATTGGAATTATCCGTGCTCCGTACTTTCCGCTTATCAAGCAAAGCGACAGCGAGTACAACGCTTGCTTTGTGGCTGCATGAAAGTTTCTGCTGCGAATATCCCCGCATCGCAATCTTTTCGAAAGTGGATGTGTGGTGATCCATTTTTGTCCGTAAGATATATGGAAAATGGAGAATGACGTTTCGGCGTATGCGCTTGCGTCGGGGAACAGGCGAAGGACCCGGACCTTGCAAAGTCTCTCTGTGAATCCTTCGCGCAGTCCATTGTCGACTGCTTGGAACAAGTGGAATAGGGGTAGGGCATGACCAAAATTTGATCATTAGTGTAGGATTGTATAACGCTTCTACATAACCCATGTACAGCTCGAAGCGAATACAGACCTATTGAATGTAAAATGCATCAAAGCAAATACTCGCAATTGGGGTATAGAGCGAAAGCACCTATGCTGGATTGAAGCAGAAGAAGAAAGCAAATCCAACTGATAACGCCGCTCCTTATGATATGAACAAGAGGTACTCCGCATTCATAAAGCGTGTTTCTTGGGGATTGGGTTTCGAGGTTCGAGAATTACGGGCCAAGGCCAAGGGGCGGCAGGCCTTCCTCGTCGCCATCAATAGTTCTTCGCCAGTGCTCCGGAAGGCAGACGCAAACAAGCTATCCTAATGTCAGTCGAGGCCAAAGTAGAGAGTGTCTAGGAGGATTTACCGGAAATGCCTTGATCTCTCCTGTTGGTGGAGGGGACTGTCCTCCCCTACCGGAACCGTTCGAAACTCCACTATCTCTCTGGACCTTGTGCTTGCCGTAATAGTCTTCTGCACGCTCACTGATGCGCACGCCTGTCGCCCAGCCGTCGTCCCAGATGCCGACGACTCTTAGCATGTCTCCACGCTCAAGCTCAAACTCATCACCGGCTCGAGGCTGGTAGGCCCATAATGTCGCCACGTTGTCGCCTGGATGGATTTCGTCTTGCGAGTAGTAGTCCTTGAAATATGGTAGTTGCTCGGATTGCCCACTGCCTACCCCTTCGGGCGAGGAATACTGGCCGCCGCTCCCGGATTGGGGAGACGTACTGTCGTCAAAGCCGAGGATGGATTGACTGGATAGCGATCCGTTCCTTCTGCCCGTAGTAGGTGGCGCCTTGCCTCCTCGCGACTCGGGTGTGTTTCCATACATATCAGAGTCAGATGTATCGCCATGGCCGCGATCTCTTTTAAGAGTAGCACCTCCGGCAGCTGCATTGCCGTAAGAATGCGAATCGCTCGATGTCCCTTCCAAGGCAGACATTCTAGCAACACGTCCAACTGGTTGAGCGCTGGTGTAGCCTGGTTGCGTTCCTTCGCCATTTTGTGGTGCAAAGACCATGCCGGGATCACCTCTCCGCGGCGGTGTTGGTTGGTTGAAGATACTGCCTTTTTGACTGCCTCGTCTCCGGCGGAGGCAGAGACAGCAGAGAATCAGAAGGCCGATAAGTAGCAGCGCTCCTAGGACGGAACCTATTACGATCCCAGCAATCTGTCCACCAGAAAGTCCGTGATGAGGGTTTCCTGTAGCAGCTGGAGCGCCCGTTGCCGTCGTGTTAGAGGTACCGGTAGACGAAGGAAACAAGGGTGGCATGGATGATGTAACTGGTAGAGTGACTCCTGAGCATCGATGTGTCACGTTGGACGCAACACAGCAAGAATCTGTAGCATTTGGCGAGCTGGTTGCGCAGTAACCGCACAGACCTTGCAGGTTCGAAGAGAAGCCGCAATTGTTCGATTCATTCTCAGCGCCGGTGATGCACTGTTGGCTTAGCGAATTGCTAGGGAGGGCGCAGTTTGTGAAGTCTGCTCGGATTTGGTTGAGATAGTCAGAGTTGGGACCCCCACAAAGCTGGCTGTTAACCGTAATCTCTTCTTCGCTGGTCGCTTGCTGGGCCTGTAACGTATCAGCAAAGGTTGGATTGGTTGAGTCGAAATGGCTTACGCAAGACTCTGCACACAGTGGCCGTGACCCAGTACTGGAGAGCGAACAAGGCGTGATTGAATTCTGTACCATAGCATTACATATTACGCTAGTCGTGTATCGTGCATAAAGATTGGTGGTGTTCGTAAGATTAACATTATTACAGCCGAGCAGCTGTTGATACCTAAACGGTAGTGTAAGCCGTTGCCTTTTCCCTTCGAGGCTATGAACCCACTTAAGCTGGACGTAATTCGACGTGACGTATTGACTTAATCGCTGATCGAAGCTCTGAACATCGGATACGAAGGAAAGGAACGGACTGCCCGTTGTCAGCGACCAGTGTTTTCCCTGACCAGAACGTAATCCTACTATTGCGACGTGAGTCCTGTAGATATTGACGATGCATTGAAGGCCGAGCATTGGGTAGAGTTCGAGAGGGATATGCAGCTTTGTGCCTGCGCGAAAGACGGGGTCGAAGCGAGGAATATAAGAAGAGCCGTCCATCTTGTCGTCCTCTGCCACTTGAGTCTTGACCATCCCGGCCATTCGAACAGCCATGACCACTGTCCCATTGGACATGCCTGTGCTTCACCTTCCATCATCGGGCCATATTGTGATGGTCTTCTTCTGCGGCAGGCCTCGCTTGGCCTAATCTGCGACCCGTCTCTGCGATCTCAAGGTCAATGAAATGGCGGAAAAGACAGAAATGAAGGAGAAGAAGTATCAATGAACGAGTGACGCGAATAGAAAGGTAATGGCACCGGCGATGAGGAAAGAAAACAGTACTTGTTGCAGCAAACACGGTGCCGCCCAAAGGAGCTCAGGCCAATTTCCAAAGCCGCGACAGGACAAACCTTAAGATGATCCTTAAATCCGATTGGTTGTAGCTTTCGAGTAACTTCCTCGGTTATCTCTCATTCTGATTGGTCAGATTAAGAATTCGTGAATTACCGCACGCCAAGATTCGTGATTTCGCGTTCCGTCAAACACCTACTTAATACTCACTTTCTCCACCATCCTCACTTCAAAAATCCAATTCATGACCACCTCACCTTTGACTTCAATCAGCCATCACGTCAATCCATCTTTTGACTTTTATACGTGACTGACAATGACGGAAAAACAAGATGCCGCAAAGCCCAAGAAGGCGGTTGGCAAGAAGCGCAAGATTGAGGGCGCCGCGCTGATCGGTATCGATGTTGCGAAGGAGGATGATTTCGCCGCCTGGTACGCGCAGGTGCTGACGAAAGGCGACATGCTGGCTTACGGTGACATCTCGGGATGCTACACTCTTCTGGTTAGGATTTCCCTCAAACGCTTTAACGCTTTTGCTGACACTTTTCTTAGCCCCCTTCATGGTTCATCTGGCTCAGGGTACAGAAGCACTTCAACAAGAAGATCAGAAGCGTCGGCGTCAAGGAATGCGCATTCCCCATGCTCGTATCCCAAGCCAATCTCGAACGTGAGAAGAGCCACATCGAGGGATTCGCTGCAGAAGTAGCCTGGGTCACCCACGCGTGAGTGTTCGCCCCCATACATCAAACACCGAGCCACTGATGACGACGACTACTAACTTACCTTCTAGAGGAGACACGAAGCTCGAGAAACCAATGGCCATACGTCCAACCTCCGAAACCATCATCTACCCCTGGTTCGCCAGTCACATCCGGAGCCACAATCAACTCCCCATCCGCCTCAACCAATGGGGTTCGGTTGTCCGCTGCGAATTCAAACACCCCGTACCCTTCCTACGCAGCAGAGAATTCCACTGGCAAGAAGGCCACACCGGACATCTGACCCAAGAAGGCGCCGCCGAAGAAGTTCTGCAGATACTCGATTTCTACGCCGGTGTCTACGAAGAGCTGCTAGCTGTCCCAGTGATACGTGGGAAGAAGACAGAAGCCGAGAAGTTCGCTGGTGCGCTGTACACGACGACGGTAGAAGGCTTCATCCCCGCGACCGGAAGGGGCATCCAAGGAGCGACGAGCCATTGCCTAGGTCAAAACTTCAGCAAGCGCGAGATGTTCAACATCACAGTCGAGGATCCTTCAACAAAAGAGGGAGATAAAAAAGCCCCAGTACACATATGGCAGAACTCATGGGGTCTCTCGACCAGAGCCCTTGGCGTCATGGTCATGGTCCACGGCGACAACCGCGGCCTCGTCATCCCTCCCCGCGTCGTCGAAACCCAGGTCGCCATCGTACCAGTCGGCATATCGAAGACCATATCCGAAGACGAGAAAGCCCGGCTCTACAGCGAGGCCGATGCCCTAGCCGCAATCCTTCAAGCAGCCAAGATCCGTGTCGTGACCGACAAGCGAGAGGGATACTCCCCCGGCTGGAAGTTCAACGACTGGGAACTCAAAGGCGTGCCCCTCCGCCTCGAGTTCGGCCCCGGGGAATCCTCAGGCCACTACGTCACCACCTCACGACGAGACATCGAGGGCAAAGACGGCAAAGGCCGCATCGAAATCACCGCCCTCGGCGTCGAAGTCCCAAAACTCCTGGACACCATCCAGAACGACCTCCTCGACCGCGCGCGCAAGCAGTTCGACGCGCACACCAAGCAGATCACCGCGTGGAAAGACTTCGTCCCCGCGCTGAACGCCAAGAACGTCTGCCTCATCCCCTTCTGCCTGGCTGAGAAATGCGAAGACGAGATCAAGGAGATGAGCGCGCGCAAGGACGAAGGGGACGACACGCCCGAGGACGCCAAAGCGCCCAGCATGGGCGCAAAGAGCCTGTGCATTCCCTTTGAGCAGCCTGAGGGGATTGTGAAGGGGGAGACGAGGTGTTTGAATCCCAACTGCGAGGGCTTGGCGGAGGAGTGGTGTTTGTTTGGGCGCAGCTACTAGGGGGACGGCATTCGAGATGAGCGACGACATGGGTAACGGGATTCGTGACAGCATGCATAGCGTGGTGGGCAAGGCACCTGGTGGTGGGGGGCGTCTCACGATGGATGTACACTATTCCTACTCCCCGGCTCTGCATGAGCTCACATAGCTATTCTTACTGCCTGCTAGCAAATCATATGCTTAACACCCCAGCCCGAGAATCAAGATACGCATGAACGCAATGACGGAACCGTGAATCCCAATCCAAGATCCTTCCATAGCTCTCCTCGGCTCTGCATGAGCTCACTTTTCCAAAGTGCATGTCAAAATGCAAAAGAACGCAATGACGGAAACGTGGGTACCAGTCCAAGATCCACCATAGCTGAAGCGGCTAAACCGTCAAAGCGTTTTTCCGAGTATTACAGTGCTCGTATTACAGCGATAGATTTCTACCCCTTCCTTCACTATATATGCCATCCCAAATCATATATCCTATAAACCCTGCTTATTCGCACAACGCCTGCCCCAATGCCCCCGCCCATCTCATCCGCCGCACATCAGTCCTCCACCAACCTCCCCAACCTCCCCCCCCGCGTCGGGCTCCCCCTCCCACTCCTCCTCCCTTCCAAGCCCACAAGCCGCTCTCGACTCTCCGTCCTGCTCACCAAGCCCTCACCCACCGTCCCACCGCCCCACCCCCCACCTCCACCAACCAGCCCCCCTCTAATCCCCAACCCCAAGCTCTGCCCGCTACTATCACTCCCCTCCCCCTCCTCCTCTCCCACGTCCGCATCCTCAAGCTCAAACTCAGACTCCCCCTCCTCCAACACCCGCTCATAGCCGCCGCCCGAAGCGCGGAAGAGGCTTGCGAGCTTGGATTTAGCGCCTGGAGGTTTGTGGCGGCGGTGGAAGGGGGGTGTGGAGAGGGTAGTGCTGCCGAGTCCGAGTTTGTGGTAGAGGCGGTGGCGGAGGAGGAAGAGGACCAGGAGGAAGATGAGGAGGATGAGGAGGAGGCCGGGGATGCGGCGCGGGGAGGAGGGGGCGAGGAGGGTGGAGTGCCAGGTGTGGGTGTCGGGCTCGGGGTCGGCGGCTCCAGGTGGTGGTGGGGTTTCTGTTGGGGTGGTTTTGTTGTGCGCCGCTGCGGCTGGAGAAGAGGAGGGTGGTGGGGCTGCGTATTGGAAGTTTGGAGGGAGGGAGCCGTCGCGGGTGTTATTGCAGAAGCCGACGGGGAGGGAGGGGTCGAGGGGTGGGATCTGCGAGGAGGCGTAGAGGAGCATCTTGCCGAGGGTCCAGCTGACTTCGGTGTCTTGGATCTTGTCGACGGCTTGGAAGGAGTCGGTGAAGCCTTCTGCTTTGGCGTTGTGCAGAACCTCCTTCGTGCCGTTATATCCAAGATCGCTGGGAGTTTCCTCCAATCCAGCTCGCGGGATGCCGATGCCCTCGTGTAGGAGATTGATCAGCCAGCTGGCCTTGAAGCAGACCTCCACTGCAGTCTTCTCGTCGACCTTCTTGCCCCAAGTGTGCTTTGCGATGCCCTCACTGATGTGCTTCCAGTCGTCGCTGCAGAACTTGCGGACACGCTGTTGGTAGGTGTTGAAGTCGTAGGCTTTGTCTTTGTGGCCCATCTCGAACACCTCGTGCGTGGTGTGCCAGTACTCACTCACTCCAACGAAGTGGTTGACGTCAAAGTCGATGGCTGGCACGTGTACGCCGTGAAGAAGGCAGGGCTCGTCTTCGCAGGGCGCGTCCTTGTCGAGCAGAGGGTATGTGCGCTTCAGACACTCGTCGAATCTGCCGGTGCCGATGAGAGTGGGGGTCTCGCCGTGGATGGTCTTGGAGTCGGGCAGCAGGACATCACCTTTCGTGGAGATCGTAAGGTCTACAGGTAGACAGGGATCCTCAAGTTCTGTGGCATTGGTTTCCCCAGAGTCTTCTAGTAGCCCCTCAACGTATCGTCTTCGTGCTTCGTTTGCGCCGTAGCCGAGCCAGGTCGTCACAAAGATCTTGTGTTCGGCAGCTGCTCCGTCTATCGTCCGCAATCGCATCAACTTCAGATCTTCCGCATGCCGCTCCGACTCCGTAGCGTTGGGAGCGAAGGCGATTTGTGCAGATGCGCCCCCCATCTCCAAAAATCCATATGTATGATGCCCCTTTCCATGTTCATGATTATTTGGGGAGTCAAAGCCTCCCAAGAGATAGTTCGCCGCAAGCCACCCATATAATCCCTCTGTCTCCCCTGGTATGACCTGGAAATTCGATTCGCATCCGGCGATCTGGAATTGCGTGTGTAAGGTGGCATAAGAGCAGACCTGAGCTAGGAGTTCGTTACGTTGTGCGTCTGGCAGCAACCGCACGCCAGCAGTGGCGAGTAGATAGATTGGAGTATCCGGAACGGCCTCTTCGGGGACAATCATGAGCGCATGGTCAAAGAGCTCCTCCAGGTGGTCTTTGCCGACAAGCTTGGGCTTGTAGCCAAATGTTGATATCCCTGGACGACAGGTTCAGTCTGCCGTAATCTCGAAGTAGATGTAGGTAGCGTACCGGGCTTTACTTTCTTCGTCCACTTTTTCTTTGTCTCAAGCTTGGGCAACGAATGTAGTTCTCCTTTGCTGGCCTTATCGCGGGCGCTGACAGCATCGAGCCATCGATAAATGTGGACGCGCGTACCCTGGGAATATTTGTAAGCATCTTCGAATTGGCGGAGGCGTCTTGCGATTGCTATAGCGTACCGATGATCCAGCATCGAGAATAACTCCGTACCTCCCTTTCGCCGTCAGTCCAAAGACCTAGTGCCACTGCAATGGACGCCGGCATGAACACACATTTTTCCATTGAACCAGATTACCCGCGTCGCATTGCTTCCCAACTACGACTCCATTGAATTAATAGAAGTGTGGAGGACGGAAATCCCGAAGGATGAGAAACGAGTGACAGGAAAGTGTTGTCGTGGTGTCCAAGGTGACGTTGCATCTCTCCCTCGCAAGGTAGGTTCGAAGCCAGAACACGGAGACACCGAGTCGGACCAGGGTACAAAAACAGCAAAGACGGGGTGGCTTGGCGCTAGAAAGTATAGCCGGCTTCTATTTATGTTGCCACCTTCTTTGATCCAAGGGCATCTCGAACCAATGCAACACCTAATGAGGGTTTCTAATGGTGTCAGGGAGAAGAAAGGCGGATGTGCTCGAACGAAGAAGAGAAGCCGTAGTGGATGAGAGACACCATTATTGGGGTATGGGAAATAAGTTCGCTCAGGTTTAGGTAGCTTTTTGGTAAGGAGACGACAACCTTACATTTACACAAGCCAATCGTGTTCACTGCGACTAAACTCATGCGGTATAGATGTTGAGAGCATGAGAACTTGTGTCGTCTATGGTATCTCGTAGAGTACAGCCGTCGTAAGGTTTGAAGGAGCTATATATATGATATGTGCAAAGCTGAGATCCTTTCCCAAGCCACCAGCTCGTCATAAGTACCTAGAGTAACGACTTTCCGCCCCAGCTAAATAACCCACATTTCTTTTCGTATATGGCAAAGCAAATCAACTCCATCTCATCTTTAGAACATTGCTGACATGGTATACCCCACCCATACCGAACCACCGAAATGCACATGACTCGCTATCTTTCATTGTGTGATTCACCATTTCCATGCAAATCCAACCAGGCCGTGCTCGTAGATGACGCTAATATCAGAGCTCCGGTAAACGCTTCATGCAAGTATCGCTGCATATCACATCTATAATCGCGGCCCGCAAACACCATACTGGAAACAAGGGTATATTCGTAGATCTTCGACGTCTCGGGGGAAGCCACATCGCTCCAGAGGGGTATCGCAAAATTATACATTGAGGAGTGACGGAGACGACGAAGGAAGTTGTGAAGAGTGCCCAAGTAGAGAGTGTCAAGGCCCGCCATACAGACAAAATGAGGCAGCTAATAGTTGTCGAGAACACAGCGCGGAATTCTGGTACCGCGTCTGTGCTACCAGCGACGAGCGTAGGTCTGATGCTGCATCATGGCGGGCGAGATCGAGGATGGAGGGCTGGCAACCCTCATACCGGTACTCGGATTAACAATGGGAATGGCATTGCGAGTGCGCAATGCCGAAGGTTGGTGGATCTTCATCAGGTGGCTGTTGTTTGACTGAAAGCCAGTCGCAGTGTTGTGGAAGCTGTTCGACATAGAGGACAAAGAAAATGCGGGTGTGACTTGCTGGCTTGGCTGGATCTGCTGTTGCAAGGGAGAGGTTTCCGGGGAGCCACTTGACGAGGAGCCATCTGAAGAAGAGGAGTGGATTGATTGCAGCTGAGTGGAGTCAGTCACATGTCAAGTACCAAACTTTATGACATCCTGCAGCAGCCAGCGCAAGCATAGAGTACTTACATCGTCCTCTGTCAACAGCCCCGGGCAGAACTCCAAGTCGTCATCAAGGTCGAAGGACCTCCCAGCCTCGAATCGGAGTCGGAAAGCTGACACTGGTGGGCTCTCACTCAACTCCTTCATGCTCCGAACTCCACGGAATTGGCGATGCGAGTTCTGGGAATTGGACAAGCGAGGAGCTCTCCTTGACCGACCTCCATGATGACTATGTGATGAAGCGGAATGAGACGAGGGTAATGGCTGATGATGCTGCGATCCATAGTAATACGACATTTTGGAAATTGTATTGGAGCGATTCGAAGGATGGGGGCTGTGTTGAAGGTGTTCGGAGGGGTGGCCGATTGCGGGCCAAGGCACAACAAAGGAAAGCCCGGGTGCGGGTGGCGACCGAGGATAGAGCTCGACGTTGTTGTAAAAGGGTGTAAGGACGAAAGTATTGGGCTATGGAGGGGAAGATGGTTGAATACGAGAGGTGTGAAAAGAGAAAAGAAGGTATTTAGGATGGAGAGATCGAAGAGAAGAGGTTGATGCGGTTGGAGGAAGAAGAGGAGGTTGGCGGGGGATGGGTAAAGTATTGGCTGTGACCACTGACCAAGCAACCAGCGCTACCCAAGCGCTAACGGCGCTATCCAGGGGAGTCCCACTTTTCGTGAGAGCATGACTGGTCCCTCAACGACGCTAACAGAGACGATCTAACCGTGTCGGGTATAGATTGGCATGTTTTACCTGGTACGTGCACTGGGGAGAAATTAACGCTCGAATGAGAATAGCAGCAGTCGGCGGAGGCGTAGGAAATAGACTCGGACTGCCTCAGCCTGGATGCTCTTTCCACTCTCCACACACGCTGTTTCTTTTCCACACCCCGTTTCACTCCACACGGCCAAGGGCAGTCGGCAGCCACGATGTCGCCATGGTGTGGTGAGACAAAGAATGCTCCGTTGCGCATAGAGTCCGTTGAGGTTATGCGCTGATGGTGTCTTCGATTAAGCGATCGCTTGGAAGCACGAGCCATCTATTCGATCGAGTCTGCGCTGATAAGTCTGCTGCTTCTGTATCGATGAGGGCCATGCTTGCTGTTCTATGCGATCACTCTGCAGTCAGCAGGATGGCGGTCCAACGCCACTGAAGGTGCTGATGGTACCCTACACCCACATCCCCACCATCATCGACTGCCCATTTGTTCGTCAGCGTGTCGGCCCGACCATTGGCGTCTTGTCGAACTCTCTCCGCCCCAATCCTCCCACCTGGCCCTGCATTAGGCCGCAGTAGTCTTTGCTTCCCTCAACTTTCCCAACTTCACCGCCTCAATCGTCGGCTAGGGGATTGCCTCTTTCAGTTCGACTCGGTTCGAGGCTTGAAGTGTGTGTTGGGACTGTAGCTTGAGCGGATGAGCCGTTTCACGACTGAGCGGTACGTGTATTTGCCACTGCATGCTGTGTGATCTGCATCAAAGGCGATGTTGCAGACCAGGATTCAGCCTTGGTGATGTCCGAGGATCATCGGTCTTGCAACTCGAGACCTGCGTCTTCTTCTTCTGTCCCATCTAGTATGTCATGTCGTGATGGTCGGATGGGCGATAGGTGATCTCGAGGATCCTGCGTCTCGCTCTCCGCCAACATGCTCACCCGCCCTCCTCCCAGCTGGATTCGACCACCTGTGCAACCCAGCACTCGCTCGGCAACCCAATCGCCAACTCGGTTCATCATGTCCCAGAGCTTTTCGTGTCGTTCGTCAAGTGTAGGGTCGCTGTGCGTTGCTTCGTGAGCCTCCACCTTGAATTGATACTTCAGGCAATCCTTCACCGTCACAAGACCGACCAGGCGACCTCGATATTCGACCAGGATCGATCGGGGTCCCATCTTTTTGAACAATTCCATGACCGTCTCGAACGGTAGTCGTGGGTGGACGGCCAGTGGCGTAGGGTCGATGAACCGGCTGAATTCCACAACCTGCTGACCGGAGGAGGCTGCAATATCGTCAAAGGTCACTGCTGGTGCAGCTGTCGATGGTGTCTGGATAGCAGTGGAAGCTGGCTGGGTGAACAGACACTTGGCATTCGGCGAGATGAAACCCTCTTTCCGTGTCCTGTCGAGCGCATAACGTAGCTCTGTACGTCCGATGTAGCCGACAAGGATTCTACTCTTGCGGTCCTCGACGATCGGAAAGCCTTGATATTTGCTTTCAGACATGATTCTCTCGAGCGATTGCAGATTCAATCCGGTCGTGGGAAGCGACGTCACCTCTCCTGTCATTACCTGTGAGACTGGTACTCCGAAGGTGTGCTCCTCCTTGTTGTTGAGGAATGGAAACCCATTGAACCAGATCATTCGATCTGCTATGCCACCCTTGCCAAAGCGGTCGCCCACGGCTTTGGTGACTCCAACGACTATCTAGGCCATAATTAGCTACGTTGCGACATGAAGGTTCAGGTGTCTTCTCGCTCACCATCGTTGGTAGGATGTATGTCAGCGCTCCCGTCAACTCGAACATGATGACCACCACGGATACTGTAATGTGCATGATCCCACTCAGAGCCGCCGCGGCGCCCAAGAAAGCGTAGGTACCGGGAGTGATGCACGGCACATCTGGTTCACAGGCTGCGAAGAATCTAGCATGTGGGAAGCTGTCATGCAAGGCCTGCACCAGGATCCCGACCATCCTGCCAAAAGAAGCTCCAATTGCCATTGAAGGTACAAAAATTCCCGCTGGAACCTTGCATCCGTAAGAGATGATCACGAGGAAAGTCCTCATGATCGTCGCAAAAGCTAGAGATAACGCCATAGACCAGCGATTCTTCGACCTGGACTGCGGTCAGCCTCACACTCGCCGACCGATGCAGCGGACTCACTCGCATAAGCCGTCATAGTCGTGGCCTCCTTCACACTCAAGGAATAGAATCTCCATGCTCTCTGTCATGTCAATACGTAGAAACATGTTCGGATAGCATAGTATAGCCGTCGCAGCTGCAAGCAGAGTCGCTTCGAGGATCGCGTACTTCGTGAGGTATTTCTTCCGGAACGCCTGAGCTCGTAGATTCCATTTCATAACAAATGCGCCATATAAACCTCCAAACACACCTATGATTATAAAGAATATAGTCTCGAAGAAATGCCATGATCTATCGTATCTGACCTCAAACATGACGAGCTGACCCGTCCAGAAAGGATTCATTGCCTAAAATGTTGTCTTTAGCCCTGTTTCGCCCCGTGCAAGGCCAGGCTTACCGCCAACACCGCTGTAGCTACCAATGCACAGAAGTAACTCCGCCACATTGTCTTCAGCGGAAAATACGAAGACATCTCCTCTAGAGAAAAGAGGACACCACCAATGGGGCTACCGAATGCAACTGCCACTCCTGCAGCTGCGCAAGCACTCAGGATTTCTCGAGTCTTGGATGCATTGCCTTTGTACTTGTTGAAGAAGCTGGAGATCACGTTGCCGGTGCAGACCGCGTAATGGACGCTCGGTCCTTCTTTGCCAACAGAGAGGCCAGATGCGATCGCAAGTGGCAAACAGATAGACTTTATGAGTAGCGTCCTGAAGCCGAGGAAACCTTTCATAACGAAGCCAGCGATGATACATTTTATCTCCGAAATCCCGGAACCAGCAGCATAGGGTGCGAAGGACTTGACAAGGCTTGCGGACATCAGAGCAAAGAGCGTCTGTAGGCTACTCAGCGTTAATTGCAGCAGCGACATCAGGAGCTCTTACCGAGAAGACGAGATAGAAAAAGTAGTTGACAGGCCATATGGAGCTCCATCTGTGCCACTCATCACAACCTATCATTATTAGCCCTCCCCTCTAAGCGATTGCAAGGCACCCACCTTTTTCAGCACCCCAGCAGCAGAAATTCTCATTGAGGTAGAACGCTGTCGTGCAGTATCCGAGCTTGACATCTGACAACCACTCGGTGATGATATTCAGAAATCCAGCGTTCAAGCCGATTACGCCCCCCACTAATGTAACAACGATCCACGCTTGCCCGGCCTCGTAAGAGTCTCTGAAAGTTTGCCTCCAACCTAAGCGACCGTCTCGTTCAAACGACCCTGCAACTTCCTTTCTCCGCGCTCTTCTTCTTAGCTGCTCGCGCGCCGCATCTTGCACCCAGTCTATCGTTGTGAAGTCTTCGTATCTTTTGATCTCCTCGATCTCTTCAGTAAGCTCATGCTCCCCTGCCGCAGCTCCATGGCGGCCTAATTCGGAATTTGAGAGGTTCGATAGGCGTCGAGAATTTCGTCGATCTGGTAATGAAGGTCGATGCGATGACTGCGCAGAGAAGGAGGTTGAGCGGGAGGTCATAACCTCAGGTCATCGTCATGTAGGCGCTGGTTCTTGGATTCGGCTGGATCTAGACTTGCAGGCCATGCGAACCTATGCACGACACAATGCCGAGCCCGCGCGCTTGACGCGGTCCGGGAGAGGGTTGGTTTTAGGGTTTGAGAGACATAAGAAGACGCGCCTTGGGAGTGTCCAAATTCGCAGTCTCACAACAGAAGGTGTTGTTGTCAGCGTAATCACGGGTGTATGTAGTTTCTACCAATAACTACACAATGATGGCTAACTCCACACACTCTAGTAATCTAGTGCTCGTTCCCCCAAAAGAAGCCTCCAAAGCTCCAGCATCAAGGTCTCCGAGCACTGGAGACGCGTTCTTGTCTTCGACTGAAATTGATTTTCTCTCAAACCGTGACTGTCAAGCAAGAGAACAGTATACTACGCCAGAACGAAAGCACTTATTGAAGACTGTGTCAAGGCAATTCAATACCTTTCAAAGCTCCGCGGCCCAAGTCACTCATGAGAGATTCCTACCAGCCCAGGACTTGCTGTTGAGCTATTCCCTGCTCAACACCATACGCTCCCAGAATCTCCCAATCGGCAACCTCCATAGGCGCCACTCTGCATCCACTATGCCGTATAACAATACCGCAATTCCTCCCCCCGAAGAAGTGACTGGATCCGCAGCGTTGCCATGTAAGCATTCTTCGTGTGAGATTTGGACAAGCAAACGCTCCAACTTACTTTCATTATACAGTGGCAAGAGTGAAACGCATTCTGCAATTAGATGAAGATATCAGTGCCTGCTCTGCGAATGGGGCCTTTGCAATCACAGTGGCCACGGTAAACAATGATTTGCTAATCATCCTACTGAGCTAAGCTTATATGAATAGGAAATGTTCATACGGTATCTCGCGGAGCAATCACTCAACGTAGTCAAGTCCGAGCGCAAACCTCGAAGGAACATTCAGTACAAGGATGTAGGTATGTAATCTGCCTAGGACAAAGCTCGGGCATTGTAAAGCTCAATCCTCACAGCGAACGCCGTTGCCCGCATTGACAATCTCGAATTTCTGAGTGATGTCGTCCCAAAAACAACCATTTACCGTGAATTCAAGCAGCAAAAGGCCGCCCGCGCAGCAAGAAAGCAGGAAATGCTACAAAACGGCCAAACAACTCTCGATGGCTCCGGACCTGCATCAAAGACTGGTGCCGACGTGAGGGACGTAGAGGACGGCGATCCAGAGCAGCAGGTTGAAGAGTCAGAGACTCATGTCAACGGCCATGGGCCTTCAGATTTTCTTTCAGCATCTCCACAGATTAATGGCAATGGCAACGCGGACTTTCAGGACTATCAGGCCAACGGCGAGTCACATACTGACGAGCCAAAGGATGTTGAAATGGATTGAGTCGTATGTTCCGCTTACAGCGTATATGGTCTACTATTAGTGGGCTTACTTGTTCGAGGCATTTGCCGGCTTGGGAGAACCGCGAGGTCGTGGCAATCCTTGCGGAAGCTTTTGTTGCAGCAATACCTTCAAGTGTAAACGACTTGGCGATTACATCATCAGGCAGTGAAAGAAACCAAATCTAAGGAGCCTTTATCCTTTGTCCCGTTACGCAGGGCGCCTCGGTCAGCTTTCTATCCCTCGCCACCCTGGAACAACTAACCCAGGCTGGGTTTCTTTGTGAGGACTGTCGAGTTTGACCCAGGATTCTGGTACGCTTGTAGGCATTCACAACGAATCAGAGGCTCCCCTAAATATTGTCGAGGTACATGACGCTTCCAGAACGATACCAAGCCATGGCACTGGCACCTAGGTCGATCCAGAAATCTACCAGGCGGCCTCAGAGAACCAATTACCTATAGATCACATTGTGCTTGAGATGGACATTTGGGCAGGTCTTTCCTTCGAACAGTCCAGCCAACCAATCCGGTTCCGGATCACAGCGGAAGGACAGTCCGACTTTTGGTGTCGAGCAGCGATTAAGAGATCAGTACTCTTCTAGAAGATACTGAAACTGCTCGACAGAATCGGAGAATGGAATGAAGCAGAGTGCTCGTCTCAAGTCATCCAAGCCTAGTATCGGCTTTCAACATAGCCGCCCATCTTCTTCTTAGATAGCACAATCAAACCCTTTCCGTTCCCAGTACAACCTATCTGGCAAATGACAGCAAGTAGACAAGGATCCGCCTCACCGGACATCACATTGAGCGCCTACTACCGCTGTCAAATGCTGGTTGAAGCTCCGGGCTATACTTTATGGAGGTTTCCCAGCATCTCACAGTTGAGACTCAAACAACCATTACGTTTTATAAGGTTTGGAAGCTACCTCATCTTCGGGGCTGCTCTTCCTTATCCATTGACACATGACGCTTCCAAGGAGACATGATCCATGGTGATGGTAATTGGACTATGAACCAATAGAGGTTATAAAGGATTTTTTGTCGAGTTTTCGTTCCAGGGCGATGGTTAAGCTTAATGAGCTGTGTGGCTAGAGCAATCTGTAAGGCAGCTCCTGCCGCTTCCTCCACAGAAAGGTTTCGTCGAAGGAAGTCAAGTAGTTCATACATGTTTATAGACGCTTCGGGCCTTCCATCCGCCGGAGTGCGCCCTCGCGCTCCGCTGCTAGCGCCAAGCCCAACTCTCATCCGTCACCTCAAACTTTACGTTCTGGATCCTTACGTTGAACCTCACCAGCAACCGCAATGGCACCCCTCACGCGCCGATGCGGTTCGCTACTGCGCTCACTCCCCCGGCGCAACCTACGGGCTCTCCCCTCCACCCTTCCGCAACGCCGTCACAAAGCCGATGTCGTCCAACGCGCAGCTGGCGAATTCGACCAAACACCCTCAGGCCAATCGCCATTCCGGAACCTAGATGAGAACCCGACGACAAGAGTACCTGACTTTTCGAAGTACATGAGCAGTAAAGGGGAAACGAGAAACAAGACATTCCAGTATTTCATGGTGGGCAGTATGGGCTTGTTGGCTGCCGCCGGAGCGAAGGCTACTGTACAAGGTGAGCTTATGTGTTCCGGCTGTTGGCATTTCGAAGCTGCGCAGATGGGCGTGCGAGAGACCAAGGGCTGACATGTTCGGACCGCAGATTTCCTTGTCAACATGTCCGCCTCCGCCGACGTCCTTGCCCAAGCGAAGGTTGAGATCGATCTGGCTGCTATACCCGAAGGCAAGAACGTGAGTCCTCCCCACACTGCGCTGCTCCACTCCTAGGCCTACCCATCTCTTGGCTGGCCCATTCATAATCGCTGACAACGACTCACAGGTCATCATCAAATGGCGCGGCAAACCAGTCTTCATCCGCCACCGCACCAGCGACGAGATCAAAGAAGCCGAAGAGACAAACTGGGAATCACTACGAGATCCCCAGCCCGACTCCGACAGAGTCAAGAAGCCCGAATGGTTGATCATGCTAGGTACGCCCCCGTTTTCCCCTCGCACCCCAACTCTCTTTCCCCCTCCCCTTCCATCCACAACCCTTCCATCCAAGCCCACCCCCCCATTACCACGCATCTCCAATCGCTAACCTTTTTCTCTTTGGTAACAGGCGTCTGCACCCACCTCGGCTGCGTCCCCATCGGCGAATCCGGCGACTTCGGCGGCTGGTTCTGCCCCTGCCACGGCTCGCACTACGACATCTCGGGGCGGGCGAGGAAGGGCCCTGCGCCGCTGAATTTGGAGGTCCCGGCTTATGACTTCCCGGAGGATGAGAAGGTCATTATCGGTTAGGGATGTGTTTGGAGTGAGGGGGGGGGGAGGGAAGGTGGCAGGGGCAGGGGAAGGGAAGGTGGCAGGGGCAGGGGAAAGGAAGGGGAAGGGTGGGTTGCCGATTGTATATTAGTTGAGGCAATTCATTCATTCATCGGAACTGGCGGTGGTTTGGGATGTGAGGTCTGTGCCTGAGAGTGAGGTGCTGATGGGAAGTTGTCGGGGTGGTTGTGGGGGAGGGTGCTTTGACGTGTTGAGGATAGGGTGAGTTCCTGAGTAGGATTTATAGCGAAGACGGGAACACGTCGAAGCATGGAGAGCCGCCATTGTAGGACTCCCTTCCGAGAAGGTATACCATACTCGGGATCATCACGTGGTATGGTCTGAGCCGGCAATGTCAAGATCTCGGGTCTCCCGTGGGCGTTCCGAAGCTTCTCTTCAAGCACAAGCTTGCGCTCGACTCGAATCATGCTCTATGCACCGACCCCTCGTATCAGCCCCCCCTCAGATCCCTCACCGCACAATCGCCCCCCTTAGACTCTTGACCGTACAAACCCCTCCCCCCTTCCCAGTCACCAACCTCCCCACGCCCTTCACCCGCCCCTCGTCCCTCAACACCTCCACAGCCCCACTATCAAACCCTACCTCCAACCCCTCCCCCGTCGTAAACCCCACCTGACATGCCTCCCAAATCTTCTTCTTCGGATTCAGCACCCCCTCGGGCTCCCCCTCCCACCCCTCAAACCAGCACCTCTCCCCCGCCTGCGCCCCCTCCGGCGGGCTCACCAGCTCTACAGGCCCTTTATGCCCATCCCCCTCCTCCCCATCCTTAACCCTTGGCGAAGCCGCCAGCACCATCGCCCCGGATCTGACCCCGCGCATGGTCACGGGCTTGAGGTTGCAGACGGCGACGACCATGCGGTTCTGCATCTCGGAGAGGGGGATCAGGCCATTGAGGCCGGAGCAGACGGTGCGGACGGTTTGGCCGGACGGTTCGTGCAGGGAGGTGTCGGGCGTGGAGGGGGCGTCGCCGACGGCGATGGTGGAGACGAAGAGGGAGTCGGCGTTGGGGTGGGGGGTGCAGTGCAGGATGTGGCCGACACGGAGGTCGATGAGGGCGGGGGAGAGGAGGGCGGATGGGGCGGGCTGCTTGGCGGGTTTGGGCGCTTTGGGGGGTTTTTCTTTTGGAGCTTTCTTTTGTGGGGGGGTAAGGGTGTCGGTGGAGGGAGGGGTGGAAGAGGGGTCTTTGCCTCGCCCGATGACGAGGGGTTGTGGGTTGCCGTTGGTGGAAGCGGTGGCGGCGGCGGCGGCGGCGGCGGCTTTCTCTTTCTTCTTTCGCTCTTTTTCCTCTTTGGCGTCGACGGGCTTCTTCACGAATAGTACTTTATCGACGTCAATTTCCACTTTCTCGCCCTCTGGGATGCGAAGCCTAAACACCGGCGCATTTTGCACGAAGTCGATGAACCGCACGATATGGTGATATCCCTTCTCGCCCGTCCGCTCTTCGGGCGTCCATGCCTTGACTGTGGGTGCTAGCCGGTGATACATTCCCAGGTCCGCAATGGAGGGTTTGGATCCCAGCAGCGTTGTGCGGGTCGAGAGGTGGGTATTTAGCGAGTCGAGCCGTTCGGCATGTTTGGCTTCGTCTTCGGCGGATGTAGCGAAGCGGGCGGAGGTGGTGAGCCATTGGGAGATCTCGATCTTTTCCGGGTGGGTGTAGGTGGTTTGGGAGTAGAGGGCTGGGGAAAGTGTGGGGATGTCTGACTCGGTGGTGGAGGAGGGGATGGTGGTGGAGTGCGAGGCTTGGAGGAAGGAGAGGAGGGAGGGAGGACTGTCTGCCATGTTGGACAAGGAGCTTCTGGGCATGCAATAGGTTGACCTGAGGAGTCTGGGGGGAGGGAAAGGCGGTAATTTGGATAAAGAGCGAAGATGTACCAAGGGCAGTGGCAGTAAACGGATTATGAATGCCACAGCTGCTTTCTGATGACTACCTCGAACCTAGCAGCACTAGGAGATATCAACACCACTATGTTCTTCCTATCACAATCAGCATTCTGGCTTTGAAGTCTTCCCACTCGATGCGCTAAGCGAGCCTTGGCATCAGAGTTGCAGTCCAAAGTTCGATCAGTCTGAAGAACAGGGATCGAAGGTACCAATATCTGTTCTTGTTTGATCCCGGTCTCATGGAAAGTCGTAGGTTCTCATCATTGTGAACTATGTCCCTCTCCAGTGCCGCCTTGGGCATCTATCTAAAGCATTCCACCCATGCCCAATCCAAGCATACTCAGAGTTCCATACTCATCTCACCCCAGTCCAGCTTCATGAGTAGCCTATCCAGCCCCCCAGCCCTCTCTGGAATGAACACATCATTCTCCGGATCTAAACCACCCACGTCAATAGCCCGACTACCTCCACCAGTCCGGTCAGCGTCGATCTCCCTCAACGCTCTCACTACCCCTTTCATACCCTTCTCCACATTCCATCTCGCCCCGTCCACCTCCCTCAGCACATCCCTCTCCTCGGCCTTGTAGTTCGTAAATGTATCAACAACGCCCATGTCCGCCTCGAGATCCAAATTTCGGTAGACTGTCTCCAGCCGCTGCATTAGTGCAGAGAGGTGATCGACTGCGTCCATAAGACTTCGGAGCCGGGTTGTGAATTCGGGGGTGGTGAGGAGCAGGGCGTGAGTCAGAGAAGAGAGATAGGCGCGGTGTGCGCGTGTGATGGTTTCTGGGTCGTGGTTGAGAATTTTTGTATTTTGGGTTTGGACGGAGCGCTGCAATGGTAGTGAAGCGTTGGAATTTAGTGGTGCAAAGGAGGTTGCAGAAGAAGATGTCCCCGGCCGGCTACTAGAGGTTGTCGAGGAGGAATTGGGATCGAGCCAGGTGTGGAAGGCGATCCAGGACGATTTGATGACTTCGCCTTCGAGGTATGCGGCTAGTTCTGCGAGAAGGAAGGCGGCGGAGCTGATGGTTGCCCACACGGGGCGGAGAAGCTTAACTCGGTGATTCGCTCGGTGTCGCAAGCGCTCGATAATTTTAAGCTGGACTTGTGAAGGGAGGTGGGAGGGGGCTTTAGGGGACGGATGGTCTCGGCGAAGGACGGAGAGAAGGAAGGTTTGGGCGAGGCGGTGGTGGGCGCGGCGGAGGGTGAGGAGATATGCGTGGATGTGGGAGTAGGTTTGCACTTCGGAGGAGGTAAGGAAGAGGTCGAGGGGGGAGGGGATGTGAAGGGTTAATGTTGTTGGGGAGGGGAGTAAGAGATCATCAAATGTTGGCATAATGCCGTTTCCATTCTCGTTGGGCATCGGGCCTAGAGACTTAAGTGATAGGCCGACCAGATCGCGAGCGAGCTCGAGGTCTTCGTCAATATCCTCGTCGTCAGCGGACTGCAAAGACACCATAGCGGCCCATGTTAGTACGAGGACAGCAGACACCTCACCCTCTTTAATAATGGCGCTCTTTAGACCACCGGCATTCTTGGTGCCTAGCTTGTCCGCGAAGCGACTCTGTCTTGAAGCCAGTCGCTGATCGGCAGCTGTTATCAATGCGATTGCGAACTCGCCGCGCTCTAAAAGAAAGAAGTCTCGCAGGATCCGGAGGATCTCTATGACCTTAGAAATTGGCAGCAGTCTCTGTAGGACGTTTTGTGAAAGAGAGAGTCGGACCGAAGAGATGGCTGTTGAGAAGCTTGACGCGCTGATTGGGGGCTTAAGAAATGAAAGATTTTCTAAATGGCTTGGAAGGAGGGCTAATTCAGGGGACTGTCTGTTCCACAGCCCTTGGTCCATTGCAGAAGCTCGGTTCCTGATATTGTTTATAGACCTGCCGATGAAAAGAACCGAGCTGGCGGTCGACAGTAAGACAAAACTCGGAATCAGATGTTGCTTGACCTCGTACTCCTCATTCACTCCTTCCTGCTCGCCTCCTCTCACTGAGCGGTGCACAAAGAAATCCGTCGTCCCAAGGCTTGGTAGTTTTCCATAAAGTACCCAAGCCGACAGCAACCGAAGCCATGCCCTTTCTGCAACCTCGATCAGCTGGTAAGAGAGCTGCTCAATGTCGGGGTACCCAGTATTCGCCGAGTCTCGCAGCCAATCAATGACATGTGCTGCTGTGCACGATGAATGCTCTTTATCCCCTTTCCCCAGCGTACCCCCTTCTTGTATGTATTTCACGAGGCTCAGCAGCCATTGCAGCTTACGGCTCCACCCATCGAATGCCCCAACAACCCCGGACAGGGGGACAATATTGTACGCTCCAACGAAGCTTGGATTTTCGTCCAATATATCTTTCTCCACGTCGAGGATGGCTTGTTGAAATCTCTCGAGGTGCGTCAGGGTGATCGCGGTAGCTATCGCTCGGCAGACGGTGGAAGGATGGGTGGAGCTAATTCTGGCGGCAGTGTCTCGGACATTCTTGTGCTTCTCGCCAAGGTCTTGCGCGAGGCGCTGAAGAAGGACATTTTCCGCAGGCGAAAGGTATTCGTGGAGTAGACCACTTGCGGGTTTATCTGTTGGGTGTTGAAGGAGGGGAGATGGATGACCGGAGAGTGATAGGAGGAGTTCGTGTAGCATGTCGGGTCCAGTACATGGCTGGGGAGAGGAGCAATGACACTGTGCAGTTGCAATTGGGAGAGATGTTCCGTAGACGTAGGGAAATGGATCGTCGAGCGATCAGATCTGACGCGCTTGGGGGGTCGCGACACTCACGTGACCTTAGGGTTTAGCCTCGCTGGAATCAAAGATACTTTACTTTAATGAAGTCACTTGAGAGGTTGTACATTAAATTTGTGATGGTGAGTTCGATGACAAACACCACGGCCGAGTATCATCGTCAAATACCTTTATCACGAATTGCAGGTTTGGCCGTTCCCCGATTTTCCCCAATCCCTCCCTTCCACAACACGTGAACCCGTCGACATAATATCTTGCCTTACCCACGACGGGCAGGCCGGTACCTATCTATGGTCCAGCGCCCCTCACCGCGACGCTCTCCGCCGCGCTGCTCCCCTCCACGAGCGAGGCGGATACGATTGACTGCAGAGCGTCCAGGCGCTCCTGGACTATGTAGGATGGCGTTTTCACGCCTGAGCAATGGTCGACCACGAGCTTGATTTGTCCGCTCGAACGGCCGTGGCTTACCGTTATACCCTTGTCGTGCGGTTGTGTCTGCCTCCTCGCGGAGGTTGCGTAGCGTGAGCACTCTTGCGTCGTAATCTTCACCTGATTCGAGTTGCTCCATGTTTCGTAGGGTGCTGACGTACTCGATGGTGTTATCAATGGTGTCACGAAGGAACTTGGCCGCGTTTCTCTCTTCGTAACTACCGGGCTGGGCACCGCGGAACTCCTTCTCCGCTTGTTCAAGCAGACCTTCTAGGCGCGAAAGCCTAGCGATGCAGGCTGCTGCTGGTGAGGGAGAAGCTACGACATCCTGGCTACCAGTATTGGCTTGAGTGGCGTGAGCATCAGTCTGCGCGGAAGCAGCACATTCGGACTCTGGACCCTGTTTGCTGGCTGAAAAGAATGTTAGCCAAGGCAGGTATTGATAATTGACCCTTGATCAGCATACCCTCAAGCAGTCCGGCTCGTACATCGATAGAACCTTGAAGCAGCGAAGCCTTGTCCGCCTTTGGTGCGAACTCGATGCCCAAGATCTCCTCCACGTAGATGTGGATCGCTGCGTGCATGTTTGAAGCAGAGAAGTATACGAATGCCTTTTGCGCGATTGTTATCTCATTCTCTTCGAGGTCTTGAGAGCGGGAACGGATCGCATTGACTTCGTGCTCCATCACGGCTACTAGTTTGCGGTGGCTTTGCTCATCCTGGTTCATTGCTTGAACCAAAGGATGCAAGTCTTGCTTGCCGATATACTTGTCGACGGTCTTGATGTATTTTTGAGCCGTGTTAGGGTATTCAGTGTCCATTTTGTAAACAGAACAAAGAGGGCAAACGGATTAGCGGGTGCAGAGGTGCAGGGTGCTAGGAAACAGAGTTGAGGAAATGCTTGTTGACAGAGCTGACAAGATATTCGATGGGTAGCTGACACTGTAGTAAATTGTCGCGAACAGCAGTGCAGGAAGAAGGGCCGACAATGATTAGACGGCGTGTTAGATGACAGATCGACGGAGTGCTTGATGAGAAGCTAGCAGCTGACAGCAATGGCACAATAGTCTGGCAAGCGATCTGGGTGTTTGTAATGTGATGCTGCTGTGCTCGGCAGTCCGAGTTGTGTTGATCCCTTGTGGACTAAGTTTATCAACAGTTTTTATTACCACTCCCCTGAGATGTCACCTAAGGCGCGGTAGGGCTTGTCATTTCGTCTCCAACTCCCCACGATTCAACTTCTAGGCTCGACACCAGGTAAGCAGCGTCAGATGGAAACCTTTGACTTCGAACCCCTATATAGTGTAAAGCCTACAACTAATGCTTAACCCTCCACGGCATCGAGATCGTCTTGGTTCTCGTCTCGGGAAAGTGCCAGGTCATGGCGGTACTCAAGGCAATCCCAAAATGTGCCAGGGTGACAACGACGGCGATACCCTTGACAGCTTGCTAATGATCATTAGTTCTGGGAGCAGATAAAACCTAGAGAACCCTCACCTGTTCCGCACATATCGAGCCATAACGGACGAGAACATTGGTTGGACTGCTTCCACGCCGGCAAGCCCAGGAGAGAAGACTCCTCTTTGGCGTCAGCTCAGACTGACCCTCAATTGAGTCGGCAGCGATCCAAAGTATGAGGAGCACGAGGCTGAGCATCACCGATGCCATTTCTGCTGAGGAAAAGGAGGGGCGCCTCAGATAATAGATTGTGAGCCAAGACCACACGGAGGATGCCAGTAGACTGATGGAAGCAATGATAAGATAGATGACTGCGGGATGTAAGTCGAGATCCGCTGGCCATGAGTTGTTGGAGCCACCGAAATTAATACCGCGTGTCCTGGAATAATCTGAGAACGTATGCGCCAGGAGGCCTATGACTGTCGCTGTTGAGAGGACAAATGAAGGCCTGCTGTTAGATATCATGGCCAGATTTGGAGTTCCGGAGGCCCTTGACATAACGGAGAGGGTTCTAGGTCAGCTTCTTCAACGACATGAACGGTGCACCCTTGTTCGGCATTATCTTTCTGAATGACGGTTGAAGCCATTGAGGTAGAATGTAAAGGAGCTGTCCAGCAGCAATTGCAGATGTTGAGCAAAGAACAATAAACCAGGATTATGAGATAAAGAATCAAGTGGACGACCAGGCCTACAACAAATACCAGATGATGGACATCAGTCAAAGGAGATTGGATTCCTCTGAACTAGCAGACCATGGATGGATATAGTGAGGAAGCACACCTTCTCTGGCTCTTATGGCGCCTGCTCTACGTCTATCATCATGCTGACAAGGAGGTTGAAGAGCCTCTTGACCAATGGATAGGCAAACAAGTCGTAAAATACTGGACTACTGAGGTGAGTTGCGTTTTCTGAAGCATGCTATTTCAGGTTGCTGGGCAGACGACGAAGTGAACAGAGTCATTGAACTGTTTGTTTGGGTAAGAGCATCCATCAGAAATCCAAGCATGGACAGTAAATGTTTGTTCCTTGATGTTGCTATTCCTGTTCAACTCTGTTTCATGATTTCAGGGCGTTTAATTCTGTAGAGAAGTTGATTGGAGACTATGCGCCAAGAGAACAGACTGGAGGCTGCTGCGAACATTTGGTCACTGAAGGTCACTCTGCTGAAGCTATTATGAGTCCTTGTGCTGATCGTGACTGCGCAGGATCATATCATTTACGGCAATAGTCTCCTATACCCAAGCGGAAACTAAAATAATCTTGAATACCCAACAAGTCGACGCAATTACGCATTGACGGCATTGCCAGTGGACACGCAATTAGCAATTGTATTGCCACTCCAGCACGATAAGTTCTTTCGATAAAAATTGTTGCATGTACGTTTATCGCCGATTATCGCCTGCGTTGGTTCGAAGATGGTCTACACGTCAATGCGTGATTGCGTCGGCCCGTTGGGTATCTGAAATGATTTTAGCTACCACTTGGGTATGGGAAACTATTTCCGTATCAAATATGAAGACACGTTGTAACGTAAATGATCGGGGGAGACGATCGTATAGGACTTCGACACAAATCATACTCAGAGCTGAGTGTCGAGTCAGTATCACGGAAGTCAAATCAAGATCATTGAATTATTGCTAGATACACATGGAAATATAACATAACCACAAATAGTCACCGGGGCCTATTGGCTGTTGACTTCCCTAGTCGCACAATGCAGCATTGTTGGCCTAGGATCCAAATGGATCAACCGAAGGCTATCTGACCAAGACTTTGACTATCCACGGCCGCCCTCTCCGAGCGAAAGGCTGGGCGGCAAACCCACTGCTGGAATGGTACCCTCCAGATACGGGGTCCGTTGTCCAGGCACCGCAGGCTTATTTAGAATCTCGCTGTACAAAATTTCCAATGCCGTTTCGTTGTGACAGAAGTTCTGCAGCTCGTCCATGAGCTGCTCAGGGGTGCGGTAGCATGGCATTAAAACGGGCTGGTGAGGTGGAAGTATCTCGGGCGTAGGCCTGATCATTGGCGAGGAAAATGGCGACGCACGAGGCGAATGTTGGAAACCGGCTGTGCGAGCGGCATGACTTCTGCGATCGACGTCTAGGTCTGACGTTGATGTATCCTGACCTGCTGTATCGCGGTCGTTATAAAGTCTATTTGCAAGAAGCATGAAATCCCCTTCGTCGGTGATTTGCGCTAGCACTTTGCCTGAGCGATTTATATACTGCGGGTACTTGTAGTCAGGTTTGCCCCAGGAATAGGCAACATCTACATCTTGAGGGAAGTCGTTCGCAGCCTCGAAGTCGAGAACGTATTCAAACTTCTTGAGTATGGACTTCTGATAGAGATGTTTCTCGTTTGCGTCGTGACTAGAGAAACTTTTGGCGTCGAGGTATGCCTGCTGCTTAGGTTGCTTGTCGGGTGGAGAACGCGCGAGAGAGATCCGGTATGGAGCTCGGAATGGATGTATGTCAGTAATAGCGCTGGCCTCTGTCAACGGAACCTCGACCAGTCGCAATCCAAAGCGTTCCGCCGTAGTAGCCCAGGACACGATTGCATCCTCAATGAATTTCGATGTAACGTTCAGCCAATCTATACGAATGTGGTAGCAATTATCTGGGTTATGGAGACGGTCATAGTGAAGGGTAATCAATTCAGGCCGGTAAGACCGTTTTCGATGGTCAACATCGTAAAGCATTGACTTGCTAAGGACGACGCCCAAAGTCTGCTTGTTTGTAGTGGGCGTCGGCGCGTCATCCTTGACCTTTTCACCTGCGTTTGAGCCTGCACGTGAACCTAGATCAGCTGGAAAGTTTGCACCTGCATCTTCCAGGGGCTGGATTGGGAAAACTGGTTTCCGTGATCCAAACCAGGTGCTTGCTTCCGGCCGCGGCGCGCGATAGTCACTGGCTACCTGGTAAAAGTAGTTGCCGTCACGAAAGTTATGCCGCTGCTCGACATGCTGAAAAAGGCCTTTCTTCATCAACTTGTTGCCGTATTCAACAGCTTCGTCGCGGGTGTCGATGTCGCGAACATTTTGTAGAAGCCAACTAGTAAATTCAAAGCCGATGAAACAATTATAGTGTAACCTCCAGTGCCACCGCCTGTCTCTCATCCGAATTCCTTTCTCACCTTGAATGGTTTGCGCGAGTAAGTCAAGGTTTAGGTTGGATCTCTGGAAGAGTTCCGACTCTAGTAGTAGCTCGGCAGGCTTGCCTGTCACTGCGTTCTCCGCCATGTTCTCTTTCTCGGCTGCCACTATTGCAGACAGATCTCGAGTCTGGTACATGATGTCCAATGGATTCGTGTCCTTGCGACTCCGCGTGGAGGGTTGAAAGCGACGCTCATCCGCAGGTACATGTCTAAACTTCTGCCACATTTGCGTCAACTTGCGGATGCCCTCAAGTCTGATTTCCTCGTCGTTGTCTTCATTGAGTGGCTGCAATGGACGGCGATGGTTGCTTGGTGGATCTATAGGTATTAAAACGAAGCGTGCGCGCCAAAATGGGAGACCCTGAGCGATTTCAGTAAGCTGTCTCTTGCCATGGCCAGCAACCAGTGCATCGAGCTCTCGCCAGTCGAAGTGCTCGCGTTTTGGGATTATCTTCATGGTCCGAGTCGTATAAGTTTCAGCTAACATGGTTCGAATCGATGGCTTGTAGACCATTCCTTCGTTGCTGCTAACCTCCACCGACGTATCTGTGGTGGAATGATGGCTGAAGCAAATCACCCTGATCGCATTCCCTTCAACGCATCTTAACACGTGGAGACTGCCGCCCTTGAAGAGCTTTATCTCACCGTGGGCAGAAAGCCCCTTGTCAAATACGTCTAATTGTTCTGGCTCCTCTGAGCGAACTGCGATTTGATAACCATAAGACAGACGGAGGGATATCATTTCCCTGAGTAGCCAATTGCTGGATCGAGATAGCTCTGATAACTCGTCATCTTTAGGCATATCTATACTGTAGGCCAGCTGGTCATAGTCCTCAGAAAGCTGCTCAGCGGTTGGAAAGTCCTCCGTAGTCAGAGGTACGGCGGCGGGAGAGCAGAGAGATTTCCATTTGATGTTCGAAGCGCGGAGCGGGCGAGGAAAGACATGTTGCCATCGTCCTAGCCGGTTTAGTAAAGATATGTTGGGCTTCGGATTTGATGGATTCACGATCGTCAGCCAGGGAGCCATGCCCGTGCGCCGCGTAGTATTGCGTGAATGCAACGAATCACTGACTTCGGCTTCTCGGAGAGTCACAGTATGGTGACCTAGGTCTTCTTCGTCAACTTCTGAGGCTCTTTGCCAGCTGTGATCCCGCTTTCGCGCCTTGATTGAGGTATGCTCATGCTGGCTGTGTGAGTCGTCGCTGTCGTCTTGGATGCGGATTGCCGTAGTCTCTCTGATTGCTATGGGTCTTGATGAGCCATGGGCATCGGAATCGGATGATGGCGAGTGTTCTTGGCGATCGATACTAGAGCTCGGTGAGCGTGTGTTGATCAGACTAGAGCCGGGTTTGACGCCACGTCTTTTGCTCGAGATTGCACTTGTAGGATTCTTGGATATCTGCAGTCGAAGACTTTGACTCAACAAAGACCTGGATTGCGCATGTTCGGCAGTAAGCTCAGTGCTAGCAATGGCTTTGGGCGCTGCAATGCCGAACCCTCGAGGACCTAGACTACTAAACTGTCGTGGAAATCGACCAGACTTGCTCTCCATACCTTTCTTGACTGACTTCGTGGAGGCTTTCACATGACTGGATTGGCTTCCCAACAAAGATTGAGTTGTAACATTCGGAGCATGGTTAGCTAGCAAGCTATGATAGGTCTCCTTAAACGATGGTCCGTAACCTGGTAATAAACTGGGCTTGTAGGGGTGGTTTTTCGGGTCGCCAGGTCGGCGCATAGTTTGTTTGCTAGATGTCCATCGTGATTGTCTCAGCGCTGATGTTTGTCCCACATTCGGATCACGGAAAATCTCCTCGTCATATAGGGTTATGTACTCAATGAGCTGTCGGCTCGTGGGGGTAGCTTTGGCTCTCCAATTGGGCGAAAATGGGAGTGGTGATGCGAGACTACTGCTTGGGGATCTGACACGAAGGTCACCGGAGCTAGGCTCTTGATTCAGTACATGCTTCGCCGGGCCCGAAGCCATGGAAGTCGCCACGCGCCACTGTGTGGGCATCATATAGGGAATGGATATATTGGCCATGGCGTCCTCCATAAGACCCAACATCTGTAGTTCATACATTCTAACCCTGGGTCGGAAAGGCTTGTGTAAATGACCCGATGATGATGTCAAAGAGGTATCTGAAAGCCTTTGCAGCTTCTTGGGCTGTTCAGAACCATCTTCGGAAGGTGATGTCCAGAATGAGACATCGATCCAATAGGGAATGCACCATCCATCTTGTTCTGCTTCTACCAACTGAGTACTGTCCCCCAAAGACGAGGCCACAATAGGATGATATGTAGAGGATGCTGTAGATCTAGGAGGCGATGAGTCGAATGATACCACGTTGCGTGTCTGAAATTCTTCCATGACTTGGCGTCTTGCTCTAGATTGATTTTCCTTGTACCTGAAAAGCGGGACTGAGTGCAGCGGCATTCTGGCCAGGCAGACCAGGTCAATGTCAATTCCATTTGCGACCAGGTTGTCTGTCGTTGTGACCAGTAGCTGGTGATCTACATCGAATAGTCCAGTGCCTGGCGTGACAATAGCAATGGAGGCACCAGTCCTAACGAGATCACGGTCGATGTGGTCATAGGAAAAATGTTCTAATCCAAGGCTGATCGCTTCCAGAATGTTCCCACAAGCAGCTATACATGGCTGTCCAGAGATAACCCAGTCAGGAGACTCATCGAAAGCGCCGTCGCCAAACGATAAACGTACTTTCGAGCGTGGTTGGCGGACTGAGACGTCACGAAGGAAAGACTTGAATTCAAGCTTCAATCGGGCCAGTATGTCAGGCCATTCTCCGCTGCCCACGTCACTGACCACTACACGATAGAAGTCCGAATACTGTTCCTCGTTCCACTTGACACCAGGGTTCCTCCCGAGGCCACCTGCAAGGGTACCACCAACAGCTGGCTCCGTCTCATACTGCATCCTGGTGAATAAGATGACGGTGACCAAGTGTCGGGCGTTAATCCGCTGCCAGCGCTTGAATAATTCGGGTAAAAAACCGTTTATTACTTTGCTGAACATGACCTCTCCGCTGCCACTGCCATCAAAATCCCACATTTCTTTGGACATCTGGATGAAGAGAACATAACGAGCAGATTCGCTACGGAATATTGGTTTAGTAGAGGGAGTACAGACTGCAGATTGAACTTTCTGGCCACGAATATATATGTACTTGACGGACGCCTTGATAGTACGCATAGACCAGATCTTCTGGTCCTGGTAGGCCGTCCGCTTCGCTAGATCATTCATGAATAAAGCCCACATATCGGAGCGGTTGAGGTACTCATCACGGAAAACGATCTCAACATGAGAGGCATTGCAGATCGTGGGGTCAACCTTCTTCGTTAGTACGATTTTTCTTTCTGAGAACTTTGATGCTACTTGCCTTTCTAAGTTGTACTTGGGATCTGTTCCTCAAGCCAAGAGCATTGGCAGCGTGCGCTGAGATTGAAACCTACATTTAGAAATTGTGAGCTTAGGTGCACTACCTTCGCTGGACCATCGGACAACCGACCTGCACGCCATGCATCTTGGTCGCCAAAACTGGAGGTACATTCTCGACAATGAAGAAGTAACCTTTCGTAACATCGAAATGTTCATCTGTGAGCCGCGGTAAGTCCAAGGGAAGTAACTCCTCATTTTCTTTCGAAGTAGCAGCTTGCTTCGAACTCCCATCAGAGCCCTTCGACGGCAGGGTATCGGTCTGCACGTCTCCTGTGTGGTCGGCGGCAGTGATCTGTATCACATCACCTGTTGCGATTGTAATAGAAGGAAATAAATCTAAATTTAGAAGCACATTTGCTTCCGAAAGAGATACATCGTGGACAGATAAGGAACACCTCTGCTGCATCATGCTGTTTCAGCCCGTTATGAGATCTGACGCAGCACTGGCTCAGGAGAAGCTATGTACCGAGCGTTTTCTCTACACTGTACCGCCTCTACGTCAAGGCATGTCGTTTAGCCACCTGCTGTACGCGAGAGCTACACCAGCTTACTTAGCGAGCAGTAGAACGAAACTGGTCGTCGTAGCAGACGAGTTGCATTCTCCCACCTTGACGACGCCTTGGATATTATGCTTTTAATGTTCCTTGCATCTGAGTATTGTATCTGGGACTAGGCAGATCTCAGACTAAAAATTGTTTTCCTTTCGGCCTCGTAAGCGGTGGTTTGACGCAATTCAGCTGCAGAAGCAAACGTGTCTGGTGTAGTCTTCCCGTAACAGCTCACTACCCGCTCAACACCCAGCTGCTCTACCAAATGAAACCTGCGAGATCCCTCCTGGAAGCGATCGATGTCTGGGCGTTGGATCGTATCTCAATCGATACAATGGTCCCTCAACGTTGCCAGCCCTAACACAAGAGGTTGACTATCTTATACCATTGCAGAGGTCGGAGAAATTGTCGGTGGTACAATAGAAGGACGTAAGATTACTTAAGCTGAATCCGCCTGAGGAACCAAATGATGCGGCTGGTTTATGAAGTGCCTAAGAGCTAAGGTAGCTTGGCAGAGGAAGAAGGTAAAGTAGAGTCTTGGCGCAATTTACCCGGCCCGATCAGGAAACACTTGTACGGCGGCAAAGAGAAACAGGAATGTACTTCGATCCATCTTGCCAACAGGAACATATAGAAGTACGTGCCTTGGAAGTGCAAGAAGTCCAGCACGAAGCATTCGCCTCCGTACGCCGACCCACGCGATGGCGTCACATTGAACTTGAGAGCTTCCTATCCAACCATTACTGGCTGCCAAGGAGTGAAGTGTCACTACTTTACTTGGCGGGCGCAACAAAGACCCCCTTCCCAGAAATCCGCTAGGAGCACAAGTCAAGGATTCCCTTCTTCATTTTACCATCGACTACATCATTGATCATTGATATTCATTAATATCCATTTGCGCGCGGGAGATCATCAAACTTCGATGCTGTGACACGCGACATTGGTGGTATTTAAACTTCATCGCCTCACCGATTCCCCATGACACCCCAGCAACATCAGAATCCTTCGACAACCGCCTGAAAATCCATACGCCTCAGCCACATTCGCCATGTAAGGCACCCCTCGTTTCGTGTTACTCCAGCTCGGACTGAGGTCATGGTCACGCGCTGATCATACACTTCAGACACAATACATCATCGCCACCTGCTCTATCGGAGTGGTCTGCAGCTTTCATAATCCGAACATCATGCGTTAGTTCCCCATAAACCGCTTTGTCAATGCCTGACCGTATCCCTGGCTTACCCTGCGGTCTTAGATAAATACCGAGCGGCTGCGCATTATGAATCCTGGTACACCGACGAGAACGAGCGAAGTCTCAATCCCTACACGAAGCTTCATGCCCGCCGGCGCCGTCGATCAGATGAGGAGGATGGACTGCGTGCAGCTAAGACCAACCAGTCGGAGTCCGCAATCCAGCACTCGATCGAACTGAAGAGGATAGACGAGGATCATACATCGTCTGGACCACGACATGCCAAAACTATGCCATTATCCGAGGACGGAGCAGGGCCGTCGGCTCTCGAGGAAGCACCGGCGGAAGAGCAAATGAAAGACCCAAGCCACGACTCCGGGACGGGCACAAGCCAGACAGTGGTGGCAGAGGAGAAACCAAGGCCGTTCATAAAGCGAGTCAGGAAGCGATTGCCGTTCCTAAAGCACAAAGGCAACGACAATACAGACGTAGAACGGACCACTACATCGGAGTCGGAGAAACCCAAGCAGAAGTTCACAGCGATGGGTCAACTGAGAGCTACAATACTGAACTCGTATATCAACATATTGTTGATTGCTGTTCCAGTCGGTATCGCTGTAAATTACGCCAAGATCAGCCCGGTGGTAGTCTTTGTCGTCAACTTCATTGCAATTGTACCACTCGCCGCACTGCTGTCGTATGCTACTGAAGAAATTGCTCTACGAACGGGGGAGACCATTGGAGGCCTCCTCAATGCAACCTTTGGGTAAGCAGTGTAGGGACTTTCGAGATGCATAGGCTTACCATCTCTTAGCAACGCCGTGGAACTGATCGTGTCGATCATCGCGCTGGTTGCGCATCCACCCGAGATCGTCATTGTACAGGCATCCTTAATCGGTAGCATGCTGTCGAATCTTCTCTTGGTCATGGGAATGTGTTTCTTCTTTGGGGGCTTGAACCGCGTGGAACAGCATTTCAATGTCGTCGTAGCTCAAACAGCATCCAGTTTATTGTCCTTGGCTGTCGCCAGTTTGATTATTCCATCCGCCTTTTTAGCATGGGCAGGTGGTTCGGGTAAGTTCTCTTCTGGGCCGAGCCGTTGCAGACTGCCATAGACTGACCGTCCCAACAGGCTCGATTAACGACAAGGACATTACTGCTCTTTCTCGTGGAACGTCTGTTCTATTGTTGCTCGTTTATGGGGCTTATCTGTTATTCCAGCTGAAGTCGCATGCTGAGATCTACAATGCCCCTAGTAAAAAAGTGGATAAGCGACGTACCAAGGTTGAGGGTGGCGATACTACGAAAAGAATTGCAAATATAGGTGCTAAAATGTCCGCCACCATAGGAGGACCTACCGCTCATGAAGACCCTTCCAGAGAGCCAGAAGAGAAGGAAGAGCCTCGATTGAATATCTGGGTCGCTGTCTTTACACTAGCTGCGTCGACGGCGTTAGTGGCAATTTGCGCCGAGTACATGGTGAACAGTATCAATGCTCTTTGTACTCCAACCAGTGGCCTTTCGAAGACATTCGTTGGCCTCATCCTCCTACCTATCGTTGGTAATGCTGCAGAACATGCGACTGCGGTGACAGTAGCCTGCAAAGACAAGATGGTAGGTGGATCGCTGCAAAATACATGGAAGCAAACGCTAATACCATTCCGATATAGGACCTTGCTATCGGTGTAGCTGTGGGCTCGAGCATGCAGATTGCCTTGCTGGTGATACCATTTGTCGTCGTGCTTGGCTGGATCTTGGGCATTGATTCCATGAACCTTAACTTTGACAACTTTCAAATTACCGTTCTATTCGTTACCGTACTGCTGGTCAACTATCTCATCCAGGACGGCAAGTCACACTGGTAAGCATTCCCATCAACCTCCGATGCCGCCGCACTCTAATGCTTTTCAGGCTCGAGGGCGTCCTTTTGATGACTCTATACTTGATCATTGCCATTGCTGCATGGTATGTCGCGGTCTCTTGCGTTCGTGAAATCGCTTTACTAAGAGCTGCGCAGGTATTATCCAGCGGTCCCTGGGCTATAGACATGTATGTTTACGGATACCTTGGCTCGACACCTGCAATACCATCTGCTCTGCAACGAAAGCGGACTCCTATCTGAAGGACACGAGCGTATCCGCGCGGTGCACAGCTGAGCGGCTCTGCCATACCTGAATATCTCTCGACACTCCTCTTTTCAAAACTACACTCTGTGTCCAGGGAATATTTCCCCAATCTTCGGGCGATGGTATCTGATTGATACCTTCGGTTCGCTGGAAGCCACGTTCTAGCTCGGATGTTTGGGCCCATGGGCACTATTTGGTGGTTCTTGTCGGGCATTTCAAGCGTAGGGACACGGCCTTCGGAGCTATCTTCTACTGTACATATTATGGCGTTTCTTTGTTTCTTTGGGTTGAGCATTAGAATCGGTATCCTGCAAGGGGGTTTAGCATGATGGGGAGAAACCAATATTGGTACCTGCAAAGTTTCCTTGTGTGACCGAAATCACAGATAGCAGCTGTTGGCTTGACTCCGGACACCTTACACTCTACCAAATCGAGAGACAAAGTAGGAAAGCATCCTGAACCTATCAAACAGTCTGAAACATGGATGCTGCTCCTTTAGCCATAGGAAAGTCCTTACGCTGTAATGTACAATCTACCGTGTGAAGATAGTTTACGCGAATATTAGCCGCGACCCTCTCTACATCCTCCTTGGCTATTCGACCACAGACCATGCTCAAGGGAAGCCCCACAGCCAACCGCTCCGAACCTACCTTACCCTGCACCCAAGAGGTTCTCGCACAAACATCGACTGGTAGCCACAGGCCTGTACGCTGCTGCCACCATGATAAGCGCTGAGTCAACAGCCTCCTTCATGGCCACAGAGGCCAGACGGCTCTCGAGCTGGCGAGCCGGAGCTTGATATGCGGGTTGGGGCTCTCGACTGCTTGCTCGGTCTTTTTGGGTGTGGAGATGGTTTGTGCAGATAAAGGGGTTTGGGAGGGGCTGCAGGAGGGGTACGTGTAAGCAGCCTCTGCTGCTCAAGTTCCAAAAGTTCCTCCGTGAGTTGAAGCGCGGTGAGAAATGGCCGGAATTGAAGGAGCGACGTTTCTGCCAGAAGTGCGAATCACCTCCCGTCTGTCCTAGGGTCACTAGTTGTTTGCATGTTTATTGTACAGAATGTATGCAAGCACTAGCTGACGAGGCGGTAATCGACAACGAACAAGAAAGCACTTGTATTACATGCGCCGAAGTATTCACGGAAAGCTGTCCATGCGATGGATTGAAGGAGCTTGAGGTCGAGGAGCCTTTGCTTGGCTCAGGAGACCGATCTGCCAAACGCGGCAAGAAGGACCAGAATGCGGATATCAAATGGATCGATGTTGGGGGCAAGCTCCTCCCTTCGTCGAAAACGGCCGCTGTCGAGGCTCAACTTGAACAGTGGCTGACAGAAGAACCTGAAAAGAAAATAATTGTCTTCTCTCAATTTCTCATGCTGTTCGTTGAATCATCCTACCTAGAAGGAAATGTATGACTAACAGACAATAGTATGAAGATAGTCGGGCAGGTCTGTGAACAGCATAAATGGGGCTACTGCACAGTGGGCCTCGCCTCCTTTGTATCGTACCACAAGGGCACCTGCTAAATGTGTTCAGTACAATGGGACCATGTCCCAAGACGCAAGAAGTGAAAGCCTGAAGAAGTTCGAAAATCACAGCAATATCAAGGTGCTCATTGCATCGTTGAAATGTGGAGGCGTCGGTCTCAATCTTACCATGGCTTCCAAGGTAATATGTGTGGACCTTTGGTGGAATAGTGCCATAGAACAGCAAGGTAAGACACAATGTACTTGATACATGGAGATCTCTGCTCATCGCTAGCTAGCATTCTGTCGCGTCTTCCGCATTGGTCAAAAAGACGAGACCTATATCTCGCGCTTCGTCGTCAAAGACACAATTGATGAGAAGCTCGAAATGTTACAGAAGGAGAAGGACGAAGCTATCTTCGCAGCCATCGATGACAGTAGAATGTTAGGCAAGCTCTCGGTCACAAAATTGATGCGCCTTTTTGGTCCGGTGAGAACCGACGGCAAGGGCAATCCTTTGATAATGACAAAGGAAGACCAAGCAGACGGCTACGTCGATCCTGACATGGCTGCTTACGGTGCTGGAATCCGTTCTGCACCAAAGAAAACCAAGAAACCGAAGCGTGCGGGTGCCAAGGATCCCAAAGCTGCCAAAGGCAGCAAAGGCACTGCCAAAGGCACAAATGGCGCGAAGGGTGGTCCAGGGTCCAGGGGAGGCAAAGGCGCGAAAGCAGCAAAGGATCGCCGTGATCAGGCTGCTCTTGAGCGGATAGAGAGGGAGACGCAATAGGAGGCATCTACATCTCGACGAATGACCGGTATGTGAAGCAGTCCAATCATTCGATATGTCAGCTGACCAGTTACTCGAGACATCCGCACAATCTGGTCGGCTCTAATTGCATCCCTCCGTCAGCGGTTGACCTTTCCGATCCTATTTCCAACCGCAAGCTTTTCCAGCGGACATTCACCACCGCCTGCCACTACGTTCGGCACCACTTCATCACATTTCAGCTCTCCATATTTCCGGATCGAGCTCATTCATAACATACCTGCACTGCAGGTTCTGACGGCCTCCACAGCTTCAAAGTCACCTAATCCCCCGCAGCGCCTTTCACGCTGCATAGCACGAAAATGGTCACCTTTCGCAGCGCCTTGCACGCTGCATAGCACGTTCTTCAAAAGTTCACCCTTCGCAATTTGAGAGATTGCGAGCTTATCTTCTAGCGGCACATTGACTCCCAACATCCCCCCCCTTTACACCTAGCAGCTTTAGTATCTAGCATACATAGATCAATCAGATTGCCATCTAGCTTGCTGCTTTGCTACCGTGAATACTGCGCATGCCAAAGAACTCCTATGCTCTCCTGATACCTTAGGGTGCTAAATCCACTCCTAATCCTTCCTTAAGATAAACGAATTGACGACATGACGTTAGACCTATCAACCAGTGGAGACTCCATAGGCGAAGCGGTAATCCGTCTTCGAATAATGTTCCCAGGCATCAAACCCAATAACCCACTACTCCGTTCACCTTCCCCATGTTCCCTCCCAGCATGCACCTATCCCACCCCTCCCTCCGAAACACCAAAGCAATCGAAAACCCCAACGATATCAGAAAGTACGTATACACATCCAGCAGCCATGGAAGCCAGACAGCTCGCTACACCTCCTCAACCGCACAGTTCGGATGCAGCACATACACAAGCCTCTCCCCCTCCCTCTCTTCCTGCGCGCCCTCATCCTGATCCCTCAGCCCCTCGCCCGCGCCTTGTATCGGCATTAAGATATTATCCTACGCCCCCTCATCAGTCCCTCACCCAACCAAAATGGGCCAAACAACATAGTAGCACAGCAGGACATACCTTAACCATCCTCCTCAACACCTTCGCCACCAACTCCCTCATCCGCTCCAACCCCGCCTCGTTTTCAATCTCCTCTTCCTTCTGCTCCAGAAACCACGTCACCAGCTCCTCGTGCTCGACCCCCTCGCCCGTGGCCTGCTCGTCGCTGTTGACGCGCCCGACTAGGAGGTTCAGCATGGACATGTAGTCGTCGTACGTGATCTTCGTCTTCGCCCGGCCGTTTGCAGGCGCTGGGGTGGTGGCATCGCCATCCTCGGCGTCGTCAGCCATGGGGGAGTCGGCGTCGCGGTCCTCGTTGTTAGGTGGAACGACTTCGTCATCGTCGGACTCGACTTCGATGTCGTCCTTCTCGACGCTGATGATGCTGGAGCGCAGGAGGCTGAAGGCTTCGCGCACAAACGCCGGGGTGACATCCTCCACGCAATTTGCTTTGGCGATCGCTTCCGAGAGGCGGATCATGCTTTCGAGCTGGCGGACCGTGATGCGGTAGCTATTCCTCCCCACACCACCCTGGGCATCGTCCGCTCTAAGCTCCTTGTATTTCTCGACCAGCAAGGTTTTGGCTTCGGGGAGGAACTCGGGCTTGAAGGTGCGCGCGAAGCGGATGTAGCGCTGCAGCTGCTCGGTCGTGAACTCGGGCGTGACGGCCTCGTCGCGCAGGGCGTGGATGGCGACGATGTGCTCGGCGAGGTGGCGGTCGACGGCCTCGTTGCACTCGTCGAGAATGACGAAGAAGAGATCGAAGCGCGACATGATGGGAGCGGACATGTTGATGTTGGCGCGCAGGGTGGTCTTGCGATTGTAGCGCCCTCCCACGGGGTTGGCGGCCGCGAGGATGGAGGTGCGGGCGTTGAGGGTGGCTTGGATGCCGGCTTTGGCGATGGAGATGGTTTGCTGCTCCATGGCTTCGTGGATGGCGACTTGGTCGGCGAGGTCCATCTTGTCGAACTCGTCGATGGCGCAGATGCCGTTGTCGGCGAGCATGAGCGCGCCGGCTTCGATGGTGAATTCGCCGGTTTCTTCGTCTTTGACTACGGCGGCGGTGAGGCCGGCGGCGGAGGAGGCTTTGCCGGAGGTGTAGACGGCGCGGGGAAGGAAGGAGCAGATGTATTTGAGGAACTGGGATTTGGAGGTCGAGGGGTCGCCGACGATACAGATGTTGAGGTCGCCGCGGAGTTGCATGCCTTCGGGCGTGGTTTTGTGCACGCCGCCCATGAGTTGGAGGAGGAGACCCTTTTTGACGATCTCGTGGCCGTAGACCATGGGGGCGAGGGAGTTGACGAGGCGTGAGTAGATGTGGTCGCTGTGGACCATTTGCTTGAGGTCGTCGATTTCGGCTTGGGTGAGGGATTGTAGGTAGGCATCTTGGGCGTGGTCGCCCGTGTCGCTGGGGTCGATGGTGGCGGTCTGATTGAGGGACGCGAGGATGTTCGAAGATTGCCCGGTGAGGTGGTGCGAGGCGGACTGGCCTGGAGTCGATGTGTCGGGTGTGACCATGCAGGAGAGGAAGGCCATGCGGTAGGTGAGATCGCGGACGCCGAGGGCTTTGAGCCCTGTTACGCCTGTGCCGCCAGCATTGTCAACTCGAGGGGCGTTGCTGTTGTCACGGGTAGCTTGAACGCTTTGACCAGGGAGACTGAGCTGGCTGACGTCTGGGACGACGATAAGAGTCCCCGTAAAGACACACTTCTCGCCGGCTTTGGCGCGGTCGACGATTTCGCCGCGGAGTATTACGTCCATGGTTCGGGGCATGCTGCCAGTGGGGATCTCGGAGCTGTTCTCTTGAATGCGAACTTTCTGCCAGTCCACGAAGGTACTTTGCCGGATGTCTAGTCGCCATCCTTGACGATTGCCGCAAGTCAGGTTGGGGCATTGGGTTGGCTCGGTATAGCGGAAAGTTTGTTCGACGTTGTTTATTACCGTTCTGCAGCCCTCGCAGATGAATGTCGCTAGGTAGAGCTCAGGACGGACCTCTGATGTTCGAGTCACAGTTCCGGAAATAGAGAGAAGTTTCCCTATCGACTTCGTTCGTAATTGGCGTACCCGCGAGATCAACGGCAGATTATAAAACGCCAAAGTGAACAGCTTGTCGGTCTGCTGATTGGTGGTCTTCCCGCTCGTTGTCTCGGCCTGACTCGTTCCATTGCCTGCAACGGATGTACCTGCCTGGGACGAGGCACTTGCTGGCTGCCGATGCTCTTTGAAGTATCGTGGCTCGTATCTTGCGATTAGGCTGTGGAGCGCCCGTGTCAAGAATGGAAGATATCGATAGTAGTCGTCCGCGATTGCATTGGCCAGTGTCTGATCCCGCAACGACATGAGATGTTGAAAATCGACGTAAAGCGTAGAGAGGTTATAGATACACAAGCCGTGGATCTGGGCGATGTAGTATTTGTCGGTAGACATGGCGCTTGAAGGGGGAGCTCCGGATGAGACGACGTCTTCTACAAATCTATGGATCTTAGCCTTTCTGACGGTATTGATATCGTCGGGGGATAGCTACTGATCCAAGAACTTCTCAAACTCCTCAGCGACTTTCTCGCCAACTTTATCGACCACCCTTGGCACAGCCTGTGCCATAGGATCTCTCGGCCTGTTCCTATCTGTTCCCCGTACCCCGACAACCTCATCATCTGGGAAGCCCTCACCATCGCTGAGCGCCCCATTGCTTTCGGATGGAGGTCCAGGAGGGCGGGGAGAGGAGCGCTGGGCGGTCCGTCCGTTGGGTGTTCTGGGAGCTTGCTTTCTGCTGGCGGCGGAAGGCGCATCAGAGTTGAGCATTGCGCCCAAAGTGGAAGACATGTTGATTACAAAGTCGAAATTGTGGTACTCAATGGTAGAAGTATGATTGAATGATTCTTAGATTCGACGCGCTCGACGCGCCAAGACGGCGCCCACTGGACGCGTAAAGTGGATCTACTGGGGCCTAGCGCACAAAAAGTAGTCTTTCTGACTTCGGCGCTCTTCCCTCTTTGCTATCCGTATCGAAGGACGACAGAAGAGCAGTTTGACTGGGTTCCACCACTTCCTGGCAAGGCGCAATGCTGAGTCCGAGTACAGATTGTCCTACAAACAGATATACAGCAATCGTCTGCATCATCACCCTGAAAGTCCCACTCAACAGGAATAAAGCCAGCAGGAAATATCATTCCAGCAAGTATACTAGACAGCGACAGGATCCGCATGTTTGAAGCACCAAAAAGGCCCCGTTGTCCATGAATCATTCTATGCTCCTAAAGAACGGTTTTGCTAGCGACGATGCGCCTACCGAAGTATCTAGAATTAGTCACAGGATCTTCGTACACCTAGAGACTCTGATTCAATTCAATAGAATGCTATCTTGACTGGCGGGGATGTACAGATCTCAGCAGCAAAGCCTTTGCGCGCACTGCACAGGCCAATGTTGATCCAACACCTGGACTCTGTCTCAATGAGAAGGACCAAGTGTCGACAACCAAAGAATTCCAGCCTCCCCGAAATTGACCAGCCGCCGTATCTTGACAGCACCACCCTCGGACATCATCCTCTTCCCCTTCTTCCGTCACGGACGGAAGATCCATCTACACCGCCCTCTTCCACTCATGCTCCGTCAATTTCGCCGCAAATTCCGCCGCTTCCTTTCCCACCTTCATCTCCGCAATGTATAAACTCGCATCGAGCCCACAGGTAACGCCTCCTGCAGTCACGACTCTGATGCCTGCTGTATTGACCCCACCATCTACATACCTCCTCTGCGCGTTACTACTCACGACGTTCGCCGCTTCCTTGCCACCTGCAGCTTTCTCGCAAACCTCGCGGAGAAGATCATACGCCAGATGATGCGTCGTCATTGTCAGGCCTCCCACCGTACCCGTGGCACCTAGCAGTAGCGCGCCCGTACACACGGAGAGGATCACCCGCGCCCGTCGTTGCGATGTGTGAGATGCAAACTGGCGTATCCAATGCACCTCTGGACTCTCACTCTCGATCAGCCCTTGGATGACCCTAGGGGGCCCACCAGGCACGATCAGGATGTCGAAATCGTCGAGACGCTTAGTGCCTTCTTCGAAAGTCATGTCTGCAGTGATGGTGAGTGCACCGCCAGCGCGGATGGTGGGTTTAGCTGCGATGACGTGGATGGAGAAGGCGGGTTCGGGGTGGAGAGGGTCTGGAACGCGGGAGACGCTGGTGAGCATCTCCACGGGGCCAGCGAAGTCGAGTATGTCGACCCCATTGTATACCACCACTGCGACCTGGTGGATTTGCTCTGTGGAAGTTGTCATTGTGGTGTGAGATGGCGAGGACGTAGCCTACCGCAAGGGCAGTACCTGAGCGGTAGATATGTAAAATAGTTTCGGAGTTTCGGAGTTTCGGAGCTGAACATGGTCATTGATCCAATCCAAAACTGCCTTCCACACCCGTACGAAACGTGAGTCCGTACCCAATCTCCTTGCACTGTTGCTCATCCTCGCTCTGTCACAGAAACTCACCCAGTCGACATCCTCCTAGAGTGGTGTAATAGCGATGCCTTTTTCCCCCTCATCCAATAGCATCACCTCGCCCTTCATCGCACCTATATCTAGTACAGCCGCCCTGTAATCCCTCGGGAATGGCACCCCATCGAGGCTGCACTCCACGTATCCTTCCCCACACCGCTCCCTTCACACCCTGCCCCTGCAGGTACTGTGGCCCTGACTGCTGGGCGAGATCAAGAGTTGGTGCAGGCTCCTGAGTCGGGTTGAGCGCAGTCCTCAGAGCTACATTTGAGATGGATGTCAAGGTAATGGATATGTGAGTCGTTCAGGGAGATGACTCGACACTAGGAATGTACCGCGAAGGAGACAGAAACGCTCGATAGAGAAGATTTTGGCGGCCTTTAAACCTACCGCTACGCCTCCTCGCGCATACCACTCAAGCTGGCAATCAGCATCGATGAGCCAAATTCGACGATAACAGCCTTCCTGAGAGACAATTCGAGAGAACTCGGTGTCATTTATCCCAGAGGAGACCTCAAGGGCACCCAATTGGTCCGACCTCTAGGCTTTTAGAGATTCTCATTTTTGTATTATTATGCCGAGCGGCTTCTAGTTGCTGAGTCAATGTGGTATTGAACAGAAGAGTGGAGATCTTACCTGGTGTGATTCGAAGTACTCGACGTTCTCGATGATAAAACCTCAACGAGAAAGATTAACCTTAGCGTGGGCAAATCGGTCGGAAACCCTTGGCGTAATTTCGCACCAGGTCCTTCAACGACCATGACTGAAACGTACCTGTAGTGCCCAACGTGTACGGAGTAGCTCTTGTATGCCAACATTGAATTAATGCGGCGTTCGACCGCTGAACAGAACTCAGAGGGCTATATCTCTTGTAAGCCAACAGTGCTACTATTCAATGCGCCTGTCCAGGCCAGCGAGCAGTCGAGATGCCTCACGGACGAATATTAATCAAATCAAGTGACTGACATTCGCTTCGACACGAAACACGATAGCTCTGCGCTGCAGTGGCACTCACAACATCTCCGCGCACCGAGCCTCCGGACTTGCCAGAAGACGCAAACGGCATATTGCATGGAGGCACTGGTGCGCAAAGAGCGGCTGAAGGGCGAAGAAGAAGGAGTATACATGCACTGAACTTAGATCGCTATTCTAGGTATTACCTTCTTGAAGGCAAGTCGTTATGTTGAGCCCGCCGTGTCTTCCGGATACTCGCGTCGTTGCACAGCAGGAAGTCGTAAGCTGTCGACAAGTCTCTCATACTTTTGAACTCAACCAGCGAGCCGTTCTGTCTCGTACTAAAAGAGGATATTCTTCCACTTGCAACGGTAATGCCAGCTCGTCAATTGTGAATGTAAAATGCTCTTATATCCGCGACTGGGCCTGAGCCTTCTTCTCCACTTGCTCACCTTGAGCTATCTGAATATCCACGAAGCTGACCGATGTCACACGAGTTCTGCAGTTGAGTCGGAAGCTCACATGACATTGAAGTCCTTTGCCTTACACTTAGCACTGTTGGAGTGTTGATGCCTGTAAGGTAGCGATGAAGTGCCCTAGAATCGGCGCTAGTGGGAAGTGGAGCCGATCAAGTCTCCACAACTCAATGTTGACGACACGACGGAAATCTTCCCTTGACATTTACCATACTGCCTCGACATCTTGCAACCTTCACTGATTTAACCATTGACTCTCGTTAATACTCCTTTCTCATTTCCCGCATTGCACGCTCAGTTGCAGATAGCCTTGATATCACCCGCCCAGCTGGCCCCAGTCTTTCGCCATGTTGACCTTTCTAACAGCAGCCTTGGCTATTTCAGCTCACTTACCTGTCCCCGCTCGGGCATCACACATCTATCGACGAGATCTTAATGCACCTCTACTTCAATCCTACGATTATATTGTGGTAGGCTGTGGCATAAGCGGGCTGGTTGTCACCAATCGACTATCCGAAAATCCGTCCATTACTGTGCTATGCATTGAAGCGGGCATACAGTACGTATATCCTACGGCCTACGAGCGAGTGAAGCTAACGTCTCAGGGATCACTACGAGGACGTTGTGCAAAATCCAGTCTACGTCGGAGCAGACATTGGGGGTATCTATGACTGGGACTTGTCGACCACCCCCCAAACCCAGCTCGATGGAGCTACACGGCCGATGCCTCAAGGCAAAGTCCTTGGTGGAGGCAGTATACTCAACGCTATGTGTTGGAATCGTGGTGGAGCTGACGATTACGATGCCTGGGAAGCTTTGGGCAATCCAGGTTGGGGCTGGTCAGGCATGTTGCCTTACTTCATCAAGGTGATCAGCTGATTTTTGCGACTTTACCTAGGGGTACCGGTGATGCTGACACTGAATACAGAGCGAGACCTACACACCGGTGTACTCCGAAGAAATTGCTCGGGCATACTCTATCAACTATAACCCTGCCGTTCATGGCACATCTGGCCCAGTGCAAGTCAGCTACCCTAAGTTCTTCTACCCGCAGTCAAGTAAGTCTGCCACTATGAATGACACGGCTGTTACTGATAACACTTCCTACAGTCAATCTCTTCCAAGGTCTCAACTATCTCGGCGTTCCCACAGAATTCGATCCCAATGATGGTACTTCCGCTGGCGCAGCATTCGTCCCAACAGACTTGGACCCAAATAACCAAACGCGATCCGACGCACGTCGAACCTACTATGACCCCTATGCCAATCGCCCAAACATGCATGTCATCACCGCACAGCATGTGACACGTCTATTGATCCAAGGTGTTCAGGGTAATAATGTAGTGACGAACCCTACGACTGGCGGGAATCAGAATGGAAATGGCAATGCAAATGGCAACCCTGCTGGCTTCGGATTTGGTCCCTCAGCAAATACGCCTCCCCTTGGAGGCAACCGTTTTGCTCGTCGCGCCGATCCAAGCTCGTCCAATCTTAGAGTGACGGGTGTTGAAGTATGTATATATCTACTCCAAGTTCCGTCGACAGAAGACTGATCGCTATAGTTCGCGCCAAATGCGTCGGCACCACGACAAACGGCATACGCCACAAGAGAGGTTATCGTAGCTGCTGGATCACTGCACTCTGCCCAACTGCTGCAACTGTCCGGCATAGGTCCGAGGTTGTTGCTAGAAACGTACAACATACCTGTGGCACTCGATCTTCCCGGTGTGGGAAATAATCTTCAGGATCATTGTCTTGTTGGCACATTCTACCCTTGTAACAGCGGCTTTCGTCCATGACCCACCCATAAGGCTGATCGTATGATAGATAATAACAACAGCTACCCATCACCAACCGCACTGACGACCAACACAACATACAACGCTGAAGCTCAAGCCGAGTACATACACAACAAGACCGGTGAGCCCAACTACAGCGTCTGTTGAAGCCAATCTCACAACCGGCACTTTAGGTCCGTGGACTGCAGGGTCTCCAAACGCGCTGGCTTTCCCACCTTTGCCGCTCATAAGCAACAACTCGGCGGCTATTCTTGCCAACGCCAGCAACCAGAGTCCGACGGACTACCTCGTCGCAGGATTAGATCCGAAAATCGTCGCTGGATATACTGCCCAGAAGCAGTCACTCGTGCGAAGACTGGCCCAGAAAACCGTAGCTGCGTATGAGATCATCAACAACAACGCCGGGAGTCTGACACTTGCTGTGATGCACCCTTTCTCCAGAGGGACCTGCCAGATCGGATCTGCTGATCCGTTTGAGCCTCCTCGAGTTGACCCGAGGTGGTTGACCAACCCGGTAGACCGTCAAGTCCTTGTCTCGGCCCTGCTGTTCAATCGCCGGATCCTGGATACCCCACCAATGCGTTTGCTGCAAGCTGCACAGTTTGTACCTCCAGTTGCCGCCAACGAGGATGCCCTTAATCAAGTCATCAACAACGGGATCAGGACCGAGTTTCATCCCAGCGGTACCTGTGCAATGCTTCCTCTTGAGCAAGGTGGGGTTGTTGACCCGCATCTACGGGTATGGGGCACCCAAAACCTCCGAGTGGTAGACGCTGGCATATTTCCCATGATACCTGCGGCGCATCTGCAAGCGGTGGTTTATGGAGTAGCGGAAAAGGTAATGTAGCAGATTCAATCTGTGAGCACGAGCTAACGTACAAACAAGGCCGCGGACATCATCAAAGCTGACAACGTCCAACCAAGCCTGGTTCCAACATCTTCAACAAATCCTTCAGCTTCCAGCACGATCACCCTACCAGGAGCTAATGCGACTTCTAGTGTGCCAACATCACATGGGACAACGAGTACGGCCGTGTCGGCAATAACTACATCAAGTGAATCAAGCTCGAACACGACGGTGACTACACCCACGTTGCGCCCCACGACGTCACTTGAAGCGCCTACTTATCCAGGGACCTTGGGGAGTACAGCCACCATTGTGTCAACAGCGATGCCGTCCAGCTCTGCTCCGTATACGCTCAGCTCTGGTTCAACCAGTGCCTCCAGTCCCACAACCGTATCGCAGTCCCCCTCTACTGCTGTCACATCCAGTCAATCGACAAGTTCGTCCATCCCGAATCTCACAGGTACTCTGGGCTCGGTGTCCTCGGTGGAAGCGACGACCTCAACCACTCCAACACATAGTCTGCTCAGCCCACCAGAGCTGACCTCATCCGTGGCCGGTGCTCTAACTTCCGGTGGAGTCCCTGCTTCGATGGTGTCTTCACTATTACCCGTGATCCTTGGAACCGCGTTTACCGGCTCGATCGCACCATCAGCCTTGGCTTCGGCAGTGCACAGCCAGCAACAGGAGCAAGCAGCCATTGACGCATTCATCCAGTGGCTGCTATCGTTCTTCCACCTCAAACACTGATTGAATGGGGACTCCGCTTCGTGGTCAGTGTCGTTCATGTTGCTGTTGAAAGCTTCATATGTCCCGAAAATGTGACTAGCGCTTTTTGCTTTGAAGAAGCAGCAGAGCTTGCTTGGGTCATTGCTGCGTCTTAGAGGGAATGATTACGATAATAAAGATATAATGATTCATCGAGATGGCTGTAAGACTGTGAATTGCTGGACACGATAGTATATGTGACGCAAGTACTACATCCCGCCTCCGCTCACCCATCAATGCAATAAAGAGTAGGTCTTCAACCTATGCCCACTCACGAAACTACAACCTCTGCCCTCAGCATTGCGGGCCCAACAGACATGATAATCCCGATGAATTTCTAATCTCATCCGAGCCCTCCAATGAATACCAATATCATGCCTCCTCATTATCACACAGCCACAACCCACCCAAAAAATAACCCAACCCCTCCCCCTCTCTCACCTTTCATCTACAACCCCCACTGCCTCTCCTCCCACAACCACCTCGTCACCCGCCCCCAACAAGCCCCAGCCCCCTCAGGTCTCTCAATCCCAACCCCCCTTCCCCTCCCACACTCGCCTTCCCTCCCCCATCACTTCCCTCATCCCTCTCACCCCTCACACTCTCACGCCACTCACACCCTTCCACCCAACCGCCCCAAGCTCTACCCCCAGTCCCTTCCTTCCCCCTTTCCTTCTCCGTCTACCATCCCAACCCCTCTTCTTCCACACCCTCAATTCCCACAACTCTCCACACCCTCACCCCTCACCTCTCTCCACCCTCTCCACCCCTCTCACCCTTCTCAACCCTCATCCCTCTCCCCTTCTCCATCTACAATCCCCCCAATGCTCTCACCCCTCAACCCTGCATACCCAATCTAGGTCTTCGGCTACTATATCGATTGATTAATGCGTTTGTGGTGGAATTAGTGGAGGGGTAGAGATGAGGGGGGTTGGTGGTTGGATGCTGGATCAGATGAGGGGGAGATTTGAGGGGGGCTGGAAGGGGGATGAGGGTGGTATGGTAAGGGGGGAATAAGGGAGATGCGGGCTTGGGTTGGAAGATTTTGCTTTGCTTCTGATGGAGTTGTGGAGAAAGGACGATGTCTAGTTATACCTCGGAAGGTCGACGGGTTGTGCGTTGCACAAGGTCGTATGTTTCCGGAGATACACTCATGGCCCAGTATTTTCCTGACGAACCACGTCGAGCTCGCAAAGAAGTGATCGTTGCATGTGGTGCTCCAACGGGGCCGGAATAAGAGCCTTCAGAGCGGATATGGGACCTCAACCAGCTAATCTCGCAGCCAAAATCTCCAGCGTGCGAGAAGCCGCAAGGCAGGCTCTGAGACGCGGTTCGATGCGAGGGGATTGACTAGAGTGCTGCTATTGGATTGTAGTAGTATGAGGGATCAGGAAGGAGATGGTTTGTTATTCGAGAATCGTGGTCGCTTTCCGTGACGGGGAGCACGATGATAGAGATATGTTGACTGTACAAAGGGTATTTCGGTAGCAAAGGACGCCTTAACAGACCCAGGAAGACGCATTCGTCAAGATAGAATTTATGCCTCAGGAATCGAGGTTGATCCAAGACAATCGAGCAGTTTAGGCCGAGAAGGATCTCTGTGACCTAGTCGAGCCAAATGTTCGAAGTAGACGAATACACGGACCTCAATCTCTTCTTCTCTTAGCACCCAGAAAGAGGCGACCAGGTAAGAAACTAACGGTACTTCGATCGGTCTCTGAGGGATGGACGCCTCAACGAGCTCAGGAACAAGCGTGAGGCAAAACATACTTGGTGCCCAAGGAGTTGGGGTGCGAAAGGGTTGTACGTCTACGTCAAAAAAATCGATCGATTCAGGCTCATACGGATGTCTGTGACTCAGATGTTCGAACCAGGCTGCGTACATGGGGCCTCCATCCCTTAGCATCCAAAAAAGAAGCGACCACGTGCACGTACATCAATGTGGCGCTGGATCGTGTCTTGCGTGTATGATACGACCTCCTCTTCGTGGTTCAGTAAGTTTAGGGATGAGTGTGGTTACGAGAACTCTTGGCCTGAGAGTGCCTCCAGGGTCGATTGTCCGTGCTGCTGCCGATAAAGAGCGTAGTAGTCAGTCGACTTCCAGCCGACACAGATATCCTCCTCCATTCCGGCGTCCTTGTACCATATCACCGTACTGCTTCGTTGCCGTTCATCTCACTCCGCGAGGAGAATCCTCCCAGCTCATGTCTTTCCATTACCGCATTCGAAAGCTCATATTCCCTCCTCCCATCCAGTTCTCCAATCATCCCCTGCTCATGATCCGTATTCAGCGGTACAAGCTGGTCGTGCTTTTCTTCCGTTGGTTTCCGCAACGCCTCGATCGCTCTCCTGGACTTGCGGTTCTGGAATAGAAGGAACGCGAGAGCGGCGAGGAGGATCACGACGAGGGGGACGGCGACGCCGATGCCGATTTTTGCGCCTTTGCTTAAGCCCCCGGAAGAGCTTGATGATGATGGTGAGGCTGTTGCGGTTGCGGTGGGTGTTGGTGTTGAGCTTGAGGCGGTGTGTGGGAGGTTGGTTGAGGTCGAGGTGCTAGTGGGGAGGGGCGAGGAGCCAGCCGAGAGCGTTGATGATATTGATGATGATGATGACGATGAGGTCGCCGGAGCGAGATTCGTCTGCCCGGGCGCGCGCAGCACGGCGGAGAATGGGAACGGTTGGAGGTTGCTGCTATCCCCTAAACTGCAGCAATCGCCTTTACCGCCAGCACTGCACCAGCTGTTGTCATTGCAGCGGCTGACGGTTGTGAAGCCGTTGTAGATACCTACAAGACCCCCAGTATCAGCCTATGGTGATATCGATGTTTGAAGATTAGAGGCACGAACTCTTGTTACAGAACGTGAGGCAATACTTCGGATCGAACGAGCTGTTTGTGCAGCTTCCTTGGGAGTACGAAGTTGTCCCGTGCTGTCGGCAAAGGCCGTTCGTAAGACAGTCCCAGCCATTGCCGCAACAGGTACCTAGATTTGAGAAGCCGCAGAATATATCTGTGTTTTGGGTACCGTCTTCGCTGTAGCACTGGGTACCTTTCGACATCTTTAAGAGGGCGGACGTTGCTCGACGGATCGATTTCTAGAGTGAAGTAGAAATTGAATAGCCGAATCCGAAAGTTGAAAATTAGAGAACGACTCGAGAACGAGAGTAGAAGAAACGAGATTAAGCAAACGCGACAAGAGTGAGCAAGGCTTGAGAGGCTCGTCTCAAGCTGGAACAACAGAGTCAAGGCGAAGAGTTTCTGATATCACGATGCTATCAGAGTTGCTTCTAAACCTCAGCCGCTTTCTAAGGTTTGCACGGCACAATCAAGCCCCTATCCCTCCTTAATTTGGTGGCACTGCCACAGCAATTTCCGGGGGTCACGGTTTATACTCACCGTCGCCATTTGACCTTATGGTCGCCATTTGATCTCACTTTTGTCATTTGATCATATCGTCGCCGTTCCTCTCCTTCCACCCGGAGACTTGCAGGGCCCCGGGAGGAATGTCCGCCCCATGGATAGCGGTGGGCCTCACGCGATTCCGGTAGTCGTTAAGATCTCTTCCCGGAGTTGACGGGAGCATCGTCGATGTCGCCTTCCGTCGCGTACGGAGACGCATGTATTCTCATCTGTGCGATGCCTTGATTGGAGTGCCTCGTTCGAGAGTAGGTCGAAAGAGCGAAAGGGCGTCACATAATACATGGCATTGCAGCCTCGAAGGAATTGGTTGTAGTCGAGTACGGTGTATGGTCAATGGTGGCTGTTGCTTCCCTGTGCAGCCATGGCCAAAGTCTGGATTGACCAATTACGGCCTCCGGGCATCGCCGTGTGAATGCAGGCTTGCAGCTAGGGATGCAATACGACGTCCTCTTACGATCATCTGCATGAAAGGCTTTCGGGGAAGCGCACCGTTCCCTGTCACCGCCATCTTGAACGACAAGGCGCTGATACTGCGACAGCAACAAGCACGCAAATGGATGGACCCGTAGGCGACAAGCAGCCTTCGAAACCGCGTTGTAGTGCCGCACCAAACGTGCAGAGAAGCATCCTCCTATTCAATGCACCAAATCAGGAAATCGTTTTGCGAGGACCTCCGAGATCAAGTGCTGGGCTCACTGCTGCGGTAGGAACACCATACAATCTGGCATTCAAGGGATCTTGATGTTATCATGGTTCTCTACGGACACACGGAGTAGTATCGTTGGAGTAAGCTCCTGACTGTGCCTCACCGGCCAACGTGGGGTGACAGTGACACCGGGCGAGCCGGCATTTCCACGAGGAAGCCATCAGAACGGGTAAGTCACCGTGCGGCCCTTACCTAGCGCCAGATACCCTAGCGTCCAGATCGAATCAGAATTGATGATGACGACAATGGTGATGCGTGAGGCTTGAGGCTTGAAGCCTGAGGGGAGCAATCAGTATCTGACAAAGCACAGTGATACGAAGCATTGGGGTGGTCTGCAGGATCCGGCATCAGCCGGAAGACGCAGCATTTCTCGAGTGTTTGACGTCGATATACAGCACTTGTGCGTTCGACTGGGGTTCATGGCATAGGCCATCCTCTGCTGCATGATGCACTCCAGAAACAAGCTTCGTCTACAGATACCTTCTTACGCACGTAGCCAAATTATCCGCCTTCCGACTTCTCTGCGACCAGCAATCTCTACGCAGTGATAACACCCGCCACCATCGAACAATAAGGACCATGGTTACTATTTGGACGACGACAACTTCAAATGGAATGAAGCGAAAGCTCCTAGACTTGGCGAGGGACCATCGCAATCGATAAAGTAGGGTAGCGGTCTAGACCTTCGTTGCACGTGGCCCCTGGGATGATCGATTTGAAAGGAGGCTTCCCCGGTGCTCAGGGGCGGCTAGAGTGAGATCGACAGAGCAGCTGGAGGGGTTGCTGTGACTTAATATGCTGGAGCACACCAGAGGCCTTCAGCGAACGAATGGTGGAAGGCATTCTTCGGAGTTACCCTGACTGCAGGTATGGTCAGTCGACACGAGTAAAGGAGTAGGAGTGCTTGGTGGTTTGACGCAGCAGTATGACAGCCCCCGTCTGGCGCCCACGTCTCCACCACGCAGTTCAAAACACCCCCCGAATCCATCATTGATTTTCTCCCACTTTCATCCTCCCATACAATCCGATCATAACCATTACCACACCTGTATACTTGTAATTCTCGACATCGTTCTGCGCTCATTCCAGCAAATTGTACATGTGACACGACCATCTCTCCTTGCGCCCAACTACGCTGACGGACAGTGCTTACACTTCCTTCACATTACCCGTCCTTCCCCCGCCCAAATCCCGCACTCCTACCCAGCACCAAGCGACCTTGTTCCATCCGCAACGACCAAGCTCGAGTCACTCTCTGCTTCACATACTCGACAAACATGTTCTGACCTTGACGATCTGACGAATTTCCACGAAATTACGATTCCTACGCTCCCAATCGCCACATACTGTCGAATGCCACCATCCTCCGACGCTTGACCATGACCATGGCCACAACAATGGACGCCCTAACAAGCTTCAACCATGTTGTCGACAATCTACCACTTTGGCTATTGAAGCTCGATGGTCTCTCTACTCAGGTCACCGAGCACCACGCGCGGTTCATGAAATTGACCTACTCGACCGAGAGAAAGCTCGCTCGACAGAAGACTGGCTCGACCGAGTCTCTGCGACCTAATGAGGAGGGCGAAATCACCGAGGATCACAAAGGAACGCCTGCCCAAGCCACTGGCATTACGATTTCACCAGAGGAGCCTCCGCAATCACAAGTCAATGACGTCCTTGCCATTAAGCAGGCTCGTCGAAAACGAAAACCCGGCTCTGCTCCATCCGCCGCCTCTGGACCACTTAAGTACCGCACTCGATCCATGGTCATCGTTTACTACGATTCCGATATCCAAGATGCCTTCGAATTGCTGGTTCGGAATATTGCTACTGCCCGCAACAACCTGAGAAAAGGCAAGACTGCAGCGACATTCAAGGCTCGGATGGCATCACTAGGAGTAGGAAGCAACTCTTTCACCGCTGGTGGTCGACGGAGCATACTTGACCCCAAAATAACTCGAACGGCGAAGAGAACCGACCCGGACGTCGCCGCCGATAACGCCACCTTTGCATTTGATGCCGTGGACCAAGATTTGGAAAAGGCTCAAGCCACTTGCGAGTCAGCTGCGCATCAGTTCCTACGTGATGGGGACTGTAACGAGGAAATACAGGTGACAAGGGAAAGCTTTCAGAAATGCTTGGACATAGCTCAGAAGGAGGTTGAGAAGCTTCGAGAGGCAAAGGCACGTGAGACTCCAGAGACGGAGGACATTGATGAGAAGAACGGAGATGATGCACATATCGACTTATCGACACGGATTGAGCCTCCGACAGTGAAGCCGGTCGAATTCGCCGGCATCGGTACTATCGAAGTCGACGATGACAATTCTGATGCAGAGTCTGTGCACATTGATATGTCTGCCATCCGACGAATGAGGGGAAGGGTATAACATGTTTAAAGTGTCATTTTCGCCTTCCTTCGATAGCGAGGAGTTCGGCGGGGCACGCGTGGAAATGGACATTCTTTGCATTACATATACCATGACCAGAGCACGCCTTCTGGCTGTGCTATCAGCTGCATCGAAGGTTTGAGAAGCGCGCTCATTAGCATTGGTACCTAGCATTCTGTGCTCTGCACAAACTGCGCTCGAGGCGGCTCTCCTACAACTAGCTCTACAGTCTGAAGTAATCTGCTGTACGGAAGCTGAACGTAAGGAATACTCTCGAGATTCGAGTACTTCCTTACCTCCCCAGCTTCTGAATATGTCTAATTGGATCCAGAGTGCCCGGCGAGCTCTTGTGATGCTCCTATAGCTTTTTACAGTAGATTGGAAGTCTTCTTCATCCCATGCGCAAGGATGCTGATTATTTCGCTTCTAAGGTAGCTTAGAAGTGCCTCGTGTGCTTCAGCGGACCTTGGATTCAGTGAGCCGAGCGATTGTTGCGCTTCGGATACCCTACTCTCATTACTCACTTGCATCCCATTAACCCTCCCCCTTACTTTACACTGCCATCACCTTGTTTTGACAGTTTCTTATGATGCCTACTACATCCAATTGCTGCGGTGGGTACCGACTGCGATTGATCAGGCCTTCGCCGAGGTGATCAGGAAAGAAATAGTTTTAGGCCATTTCCGTACCTTCCTCTTTGAGGCCAATTTGGTTCCCGGTCACTCCAACACACAACCCTCTGGGCAACAGCCATCACGCTTGCTATACAAAGAGTCAATTCTTCATGTTGCATGATCCTGTACAAGGTCTGTCGGCTCTAGCTATGTAGTCTCCACAATGGCACTCACACACTTGCAGATGGGAAAGTCCAAGAGAGCGCGCCCCAGCGGAGAGCGCTCACCCTCACCTGTCGCTTACAATGATACCAAGGCTGGCAACAACGATGTCGAACGCGCTAATTCGAAGCGTCCGAGACTGCGAAAAGGGCTGAGCTATGACAATGTTATCACCACACCGAGGAGACCTCCTAGTGCCCCGCCAACCTCACCAACCTCACATTCGCATCGTACGCGTGAAGGCCTACGAGGCCGTGCAAAGGTCAACTATGATATGCGATTCCACCCCGCAGATGAGATCCTTAGGCCAAATTACCCTGCCACCAGAGCGGCTCGCCAGACATCAGAAGGCTCCGAAAGCGATTCCGCAGCAGACGAGGACCGTAGCGGAGACCACGATGATGAAGCAGAAGAGAAATCCCAAATTCCATCGAGCTCACCCAGGCGTGAAACCAAACCGCTTGAACATCGCTCAACGCGCACGGGTCGACAAGTGAAGGTTGCCAATTACGACATGAAGCATCACCCTATGGATGACGTGCTACGTCCCAAAGCTGCAGCCAAGCGTTCTGTACGGTTCAGTGGATTGGCAAGTTCATCCCAAAGCAAATCCACCACGGAAACCGATACCAGGACCACGCCTGCGCCGAGTCCAGCTGCGACTTTCGATAACCCGTTCACCAAGCCGGTACTCGAGGATTGGCATCAATTGGGCGAATTCGACCATCGTCTCTACCAGCTGCAAGATGCTGCTCCTCTAAAGTCCAAGATTCTTCCCTTGAGATGGCCAGAGGTTGTCAAACGTCTTATCGAAGAGAATCTGCTTAGCAACGAGCAGCTCGGTGCTTGTGGCGGTTATGCCGCCTTGCAAGCACGTTACGAGGATGTCAGAGTGGCAGTGAGAGCTTCCTTTGGGCCAACCGTGGAAGATGAGCCAAAAACCAATGGTGAGCTGAAATGGATGCACGCTGAGGACTTTAGCGTCTTCGATCTCCCCAGTGGTCAGAAGTATTGGAGGCATAAGCGTGACAGCTTTGTGGCCAAGCAGACTGATGTTAAGTCCAAAATAGCCGTTCTCAATCATTCCTCCGAGGAAGACTCTGTGGGAAAAGCATCGAAAACTGCGGCGAAGTCCGAACATCTCCCTGTTCCGGCGTCGGAAGGTACTGTGGAGGAGCCAGTCTCGCTGCCTGAGGCAGACGTTACATTGATGCAAAACATGCGCAATGACATCACGGCCAGCATCCAGACCTTCATGAGTGAAGACGAGGTGGACGAGCTCATAAGTCGGCATGATGAAGTGCATTCCAGGCCGATCGACGCCGCTCCTAACAGCCAAGTCATCAATGCAGGTGCTCCTGCTTCCATCACCTCAGACGATGACAACTTGCCGCTTTCTCCAAATGCTCCTCCTGGTGTAAGAAGAGCTGCTCTGCGTCTGCGAAAGACTAAGCGAGCACAGAAGAAGCAGAAAAAGCTATCGTTAGCGGAGAATAAGTTGAAAGAGCAGCACAGCTTGCACGCGGATGCCGAGAAGTCTTCCAAGACGACGAAGCCTGATTACAAGACCACGCCACGCTATCAATTTTCGGGCGTCGTCATCGAGAAGAGCAGACCCTCTTCGGGCGAAGACTCTTCATCAATCGACACGGAAACTCTGTTAAAGGCCAAGACTGTCAACAAGAAACGCACTCAACCTCGAAAACAGTTTCGAGTACACGAAGACCGGCCCAGCCAGACTCCGCTTAACGAGGAGCAGACCTTCGCATACCCTACATCACCTGGCACCGATCTTCCGAAGGAAAACCTGACCGAAGAGATGCTCAACAACAACACCAACAACGTTCTGAGCTCGCCGTCTGCCGCTTCCCATGATCGCCTACAACTGGCGACAATGCACCCCTCGTACATGTCGCATACACCATCGCCGACAATGCCAGCAAGTGCTCGTTCATCCTATCAAACGATTCTGGGATCGCCAAACACGACTATTCCAGCCCTCCCGCGGCCTACATATCCGACTGACCCGACTGTGACTGTGTTCACACCCATCAATCTAGGGAGGCCGAGGCCCGTGGCATCGGATTCCTTGTCCCACTGAGTGGCGCTTTGACGGTTACAGATTCGGAGCGCTATTCCAAAATATAACTTCGGTATATTCTACTCTTACCTCTTGGCTACTCTCTTGCTTTCTCGATCTGGCATGGCTTTACATTGGAAGGTAAAATGAAACGAGTGAATAAAAAATGATGGCTTTAGCAATTCTGGCGGCAAGACGCTTCTTGCATTCATTTAGCTACATATTTACGATCACATGCTAGCTACAGCGACAGATAGAAATTTGCATAAATCGGTGTCAACACTCAACGAATCCTTCAATCCTGCCGTGACAGCGTGAAGATACTCCCACGCTGCGAACATATATTTCCCGCTTTTGTGTCTGGTCGCTGGGTATCTCCTGTTGACCGCATGTCGTAGATCAGCGTAGGATGAGGTAGGCCAATCATTTCATAGAGAAAGTAAGTTATTTGGCGATGCGCAACGTCTTCCAGAAGAGGACGACTTTCCGCATACTGTCCCACAGCCCTACAAGTATTTTAGCGAAACTCGCAATGTCGACCCAAATAGGACTAGATGCCCTCTATCAGCCTGTTTCAGGGTCTCCCCCGTCGGGGCGTCTAATGGTTTTCTCCCGCCCGCTACGCAGCACGGACTCTTTTGAGCCTAGCATGAGATCTGACATTGACCTCTGAGCCGCAGTTAACTTTTGGGGCTCGTGTTGACGAAATGACAATGTCTCCAGATGAGGTGGGTCGAGGACATATAATGAGGACGAAGCCTCCTACCCCATCATGCCTTCCGTATCGACATCAGGTTCTCGACGTGCGCTCCTTCCTTATTACTTCCCCTCGCCCTCCTTGAGCCGCTCACCACAACTCGCGTGTCAAAGTCCGCCCCCAGCTTTGTCACCCATTGCGAGTGTCCATAGCAGCAATGGCCCACCAGTTCAACCCTCACTATGATATCGTCTACGGCCCCGCCTCCAATTGCACCCTCGCCTTCTGTCCCGTCAAGACCAGCGTCTACCATTACCGCCCTTCCTTGGGCGGCAACACCGCATTCCTCCTCCTCTTCGCCACCGGGCTCTTCCTCCATACATACTTAGCAATCAGATGGCGAACGTTCGCGTTTGGCTTTGCCATGGTTTGGGGCTGTGTTACTGAGATAATCGGATATGGTGGGAGGATATTACTATGGCAGAATCCATTTTCGTTCGCTGGGTTCATGGTTCAGATTAGTGAGTACGGAATGAAAGGAGCATGCTGGGAAGTGTCGCTGACAAAAGTACAGTCTGTATAACACTCGGGCCAACCTTCTTTTCTGCTGCCATCTACCTCACCCTCTCCAAAATGTACGCTTCCTACCCCACCCGCCCCTCTTTGTCTGTCAAAGCAATCCTCTATGCAAGAAGAAACTCCATTTCCACTCCTACCAGAGCCTTCCAGAGCCACCCAACTAACAAAGATGCCTGTGATAGAATTCTATACCTCGGCCCCACCCACGCCCGCTTCCCTCCCAAATTCTACTACTGGTTCTTCATCGCCTGTGACATCTTCTCCCTCATCCTCCAAGCCTGCGGCGGCGCCCTCTCGTCCCTCTCCTCCGGCAATTCCAAAGTCGCCACCGACGCCTCCATCGCCGGCCTGTCCTTCCAAGTCTTCACCCTGTGCATCTTCATCGGCCTCGCCATCGAGTACGCCGTCCGCTACTCCAAAGCGCCCCGCGAACAGAAAAAGCAGGACGTGGGACAACGATTTAAGCTCTTTATCGGATTCCTAAGTTTGGCGATTATCCTGATACTGATAAGGTGTGTTTACCGTATTGACGAGTTGAGTGATGGGTATAGTGGGCCATTGGTACACGATGAGGGTCTGTTCGTGGGCTTGGAAGGCGTGTTGATCATCGTGGCGGTCTTCTGTCTAGCGGTTGCGCAGCCGGGTCCGGTGTTCGGGTGGCCGGCAAACGAGAAGAGGGAGGTTGAGGAGGCCGAAATGGCGGCCGTGACGATCGTGAAGGGGGAAGGGGAGGAGAAGACGTCTTTCGAAAGGATTATATGACTTGAGTGCGAAGTGCATGTGTTTATTGTAGCGAGCGAGCTTCTTCCTGCGAATATGGGACCCAATGGAATAACACTTGAATACAGATCAACATGATCCCATCTCCGCAAGTCTGTCTTTCTCTCGCACCTTGCAAGCACCTCCATTCTACATTCGTCAGCCTCCCATCCCTGTAAGAGACTGCTACTATCCCTGGCTTCCAATTCCATATACCCTTCCCCCAGTCATCCATGCTCCATCCTTTCAGCGCTGATCCCAGCTATCTCAACTCCTCGGGTTTTCTCTCATCTCGCCTCCCTTTTCCCACTGCATCACTGCGTCCAAGAAGATTCTAACACCTTTATCTTTCAATTTTACATACTCTTCTATTATTTGATTTTTCCTTCTTCTATCAATTAAATCTACTCATCTTAGTCTCCTTCGCAAATACATTTCCTCTCTCTCACAGCTTAAGTACAAGTGCCTTCCTTCTACCTTCGTCAGCCTCCTACGCCTCTAAGAGCATCCACCATTTCCCTGCCCTCGAAACCCACACATACTGTACTCTCCCAAGAAATACCTCCTTCCAACCTTCCAGCGCCAACCCCAACCATCTCAACTCCTCGCGCAAGTCTGTCCTTCCCTTACATCTCCCAACCAACTCTCCCCAACTCCATACCCACTCATGTCTACAAACAAATCCCCATATCTCTGATCTCTAAACCCATCCTCCCCCTCTCCTTCCAATCATCGAACTCTTCTTCTTCCAGTATCCAGTAAAACAAATCGATTTCGCCCTCGTGAAGTGCGTGATTCAAAACATGGAGCAGTCTTCCCAGCCATCCAACCCTCTCGCTCCCCATTCTCATAGCTTTCTAGCAATTTCTGTTCGCTCTATTACCATATCGACTTCTGGCGATAAACGTCTCAGCAAACCAGCAGATACCTTCCGACCAACGGATAATCGTAGCCACTCGTCACATCTCCAGTCTCTTCTTTATCTTTTCTATCTCCATTACCATCATCATCGCCCCCCTCGCTTATCCCCTTACAATTTTCATCTCTCGCGTTCGTTCTGTCTTGCCCTTCGCTTCAGCAGCAGTACGCAGGGCAAGCAGGTTGTTTTGTTTTTGGTCGCTGAATTTTTGTGGTTTGGCAGCTAGCACCGCTCTGATCCAGGACCCGCTTTTCGTTGGCCTTCAAGTCGGCCCCTTTTTTTTGCTTTATGGGGATTGGGGTTTGTGTTTTCGTTTTTTTGGGGCGTTATTTGTGGGGGTTCTGTGCCTTGTGTTGGTTTTGGGGGTGTGTTTGGTGGTGTGGGGGGAGGGAGGAGAGGCGATGGGTGTGGTGTTGTGCTAGGAAGAAGGAAGAGTTGGAATGTGGAGGAGAGTGGGGGGGTGGTGATGCACGCTTTGAAAAGAGGGAGAGAGGAGAGAGGGTCGTAGGGTCGAAGGAGGGGAGTATGCTTGATAGAGAGAGGGCTAGAATGGTGGGAGGTAGTGTACTGCGTGAGGAGCGTGTTATGCGGTACTAAAACAAACAGAAAGCGGGTAAGATTTTAAAGGGGGGAGGGAGTTGAGCAGTGCGATGCAGGCTTTGGGACGAGGAGGGTGAGCAAGTGAGGATGGGGTGGATGGATGGATAAAGAAGACAAAGAGAGAAGGAAAGGTGGGGAGTGTGGTGTTGGCTTTGGGACGAGGAGGGTAGGCAAGCGAGGAATGAAGGTAGCGTGGAAGGAGGGATGACAAGAGGGATGAAGAAAGAAGGGAGGGATAGGGGAGAGAGAGAAAGGCTGGGGGGGGGGATGTAAGACTCTGTAATTGCCCTTGAGATGGGGAGAGAGGGCGAAGGGAGGGAGGTGAAAGCTGGGGAGATGAGATGGTGGGATAGGGTGGGAGATGGAGAGACGGGATGGGGTGGTGGTTTCGGTGGCCGGATTAGGTTGGGTAGTATTAGATTGGGTTGAGGGCCTGGAGGGAGTGGCTGGTGATATAGGAGAAGGAGGGGATGAGATAGAGAGACTGGGAGGGATGTAGTGGATGCAGTACGTGCTGTGGCTGGATTGGGGTGGGGGGTGAAGTGGTAGGGATAGGGGATGGAGTGATGGTTTGTGGCGAGTTAGGGTCTGGAGGGGGTGTGACATGTGCTTTGGGAGGGATAATGAGCACGAGGAAAGGGGGAAGGGGGAAAGGAAGGTTGGAAAAAATTGGGAAGGGACCAAAGAGTAGGAAGGATTGCGAGGTAGGGGAGATGAGACGGGGGCCTCCAGAGTGAGTACTATGAGTGATATGGGCTGGTGATGATTCTTGATCTCCGCTCTGATCTTCGGTTGGGAAGATTAAACTGGGGATCAGGAATTGATCGCACGAAGAAGAGAAAGTGGTTATCGATCCATGCCTTGGATCAGACCGTACGCCACGACATAAAGAGTGTTCGTCCCTCATCACCTACTCTCTGAGTCCAACGCCCCATACCACGCCGACCCGGAACCCCACGCCCTCTTCCCCCTGTTCTGACGGCCTTTCGGCATTCAATCACCATCCCATCTCTCAAAGCTCTCCCACGCCTGCCTCTTCCGTCCTCTCCTCCCACGCACCTCCCTCCTCAGCCCCCTTGATCTTCGTGCAAGGCCTGACGTGCCGCTGAAAAGTTTCGATCCAGATCTTGGTGTAGTCGACTGCGCGCTCGTTCTCGATCAGGAAGGTGTCGTAGAAGCGGCAGCCGGTTTCGGCTTCGATTTCACGGATTTGGCGGTAAAATGCCTGGTGAAGGAGAAGGGGCGTTAGTGGGGCATGAGCAGGAAGCCGAGAACCACAAGTGCGGGGGGGCATGAGGTTCGGTGGAGAGGGTATGGGGAGGATTGGAAGGGAAGATGGAAGGTGGTGGGTTTGGTGACGAGATCATGAGGAGAGTGAGAGGGAGGTGTTTGGGATGTGGCATTGCGAGGTGTGAAAAGAAGGGGAGAGGGGTTGTGGTGAGCCGATAGTGTATGATCGCTTAGAAAGAGGAAGCGCAGAAGGAGAGGAAAGATCAAGAAGACTCTTACCCCGTTGTGGTGAGCCTCGAATGTGTCCTGAAGGGTCTCTACGGCCCAGTGGACGTAACCTTGGGGCTGGCACTGTCGATAGCACTGCTTCCCGTCAGTTGGTTGCCCTCAATGTTTGACGAGGCTGCGTCCTTGACCTTTTTGGAAACGGCGTAGACCATGTTCTTTTACCTGGGTAAGCAACCGCTGAGGCGGTCGAAATTATCGCTCGTGTACGTACACTAAAGCTTGTCGAGAACTACGATGTTAGCGAACTCTGAGTGGTAGCCATGGCGGTATACCGACATCTTTCAGATCCTTCTTGAACTTCCCGCAGTCAATGGTCTCTCTCCCTTTTCCCATGCTCTTTCCCTGCCCTGGCTGGCTTCCCAGCCCATCTTCAACGAGGTCTCTGTTCGAAGCGTCATACGGCCACGGCTGGATTCTAGGTGCGACCTTGATAGGCGAGGGAGCTTCAGGATTGAAGGGAAGATCATTGTCGCCTTTTCCAATGCTCGAACCCCACATGTACATATTGAGGTCCTTGGTGATGGCATTGATCACTTTAAATAGCTTCTGTCGGGAATGGAGAGAGGTCAATAATGAACGTAGTGTCGAACAGAACTGGGATCGAGAAAGGATAGTCTTTCGGATAGTGCGAGGTGAAGAGAGCAAGCTTGGAAAAGTAGAGTACACGAGAAAAAGAGTCAGATAGGGGATGAATTACCACCTCATCGAAATATACATCTGGATTGTGAAAGTCTGCACAGATGGAGTGGAAAGTGTAGTCTGTCCCACGGGTGAGGGGGCTCAAGGAGGAAACGCTTAGTCCTCGGCGTGCTATGACCTTTGGAGTGAAGGAGATGAAGAATAAAAGGGCGATTGAAAGATAACTTGTAAAATACATGGCCAATGATTACGATTTTGGATGTCCACGATTTCGAGATTGTGCCAGCTGGGTATGACAGAGTCCTTTGAGGGTTAACCAGAGGTACATATATGATGTCTGTTGATTCGCGACTAGAAGATGGTGAAGGAATCCGCAGCTGCCTGGCTGCGCCCCGTATCCGCCATTTCGACTGTTGGCGGATGAAACGTGAAACAGAAGACAGGCATCAAAAGACGCTGAAGCGAACGACAGAGCGCATCATCCTCTCCGCTCAAATTCGATCGTTGTCGAGCAAGGCAAAGATAGAGATCTACACAGATCTCTCCGCAGATGGCCCGTGATTCGAAGGCCGTCTCTGCCACCAGGGGTGTCCGTTGGTGTTATCTCAAGGTATACTAGTCCTACTTCGTACTCTTTGAGCATTGTAAGGGCATATTGACAGCCAGTAAAGATCCATAGCTAAAGAGGCACACCGTTGGAGCGTATTATTTGTTTCTTCAGACCATCGGAAATAGATGACGTCCAAAGGACGAACGAAAGAAGGCACCCGTCGTTGGCTATCAAGGCTTGGCGGTACTCAGGGTTATACTAGGGCTAAGACCCCGAGGTTTGAATAAACAAACGAAATCAACACTGTCTGCCTAATTGCCTCTATCAATTTGGCCGTTGCGGCCAGACTGATACACTCAAGGTATTCCAACTTTCTCCTTTTCCTTCCATGATCATGATGATCGTGATAGCGCGCTGCCACAAGTTTTGTCGATGTCAGTCCTTCATTTCCTGTTGTGTATCTTTTTTCCTCTCTGAAAGCCTGTGATCAAGACGCCCTTGTTGCGTATTGGCGTCCCTACTGGAATCATCTGCCACCTCCACATCATCGTCAATCATGGCTGGTCGGTTAAGCATTCCGCAGAATATCTGGTCCCTGACAGACGAGGACCTCCGTGTTGCCGTACTTGCAGGAAGTTTGGGCGACCTGAACGTATCGTCGCTTCTGAAGTCGTATCTAGACCTTTTGCACGGATACCATGTTCACGATGACTTTTACGAGCCCAAGCCACGCTCTCTCAGATCCACGGCTCTTGAAGGCGTAGTCAAGTGGCTAAATACTTCTCCCGACATTCTCAACAGCGCGCAGGAAATCACTAGTAACCTGAATGACGTTACACTCTGTGACATGCTGTCGGCTCCGAGCCTGCGCTATTCTGTCTTGCGGGCTTGCATTGGTGCAGTCAAGGTCGGAGATGGTCAAAGTATCGTTGATATTGACGAGATAGTTCTGACTAATGAGCACTACATGAGGTCTGATGTGGAGCAAATCACCGACGACTCGTATCTGATTAGTCTAGAAGAATTCTGTACAATCCTCTCAATAACATCTAATGATCAAGGCTTCGGGTTGCTACATCGCCCCAGTCTGCCGGGCGGAGGAGTTGAATTTCGCAACCCGAAGCACCAAGACCCTTTACTCATACGTACGAGCAGCGCAGATGTCGCTGCTGAATTGAAGCAAGACATCGGCAATGAGTTGCGCGACCTTGATTGGGTTAATGTGCTCGTGGCTGGCGATCCCGTCATGAGGGCTGTCATTAACAAACAAGTCGTTCCGGATCGATCCAGGCGCCGTTGGATGTATTACGAGCCTATTGAATTGTATCTCTATGGCTTGAGCGTGGAAGAAGCGAATCAGAAGGCTGGGCAAATTCACGATGTGTGGGCAAGTAACATCTCAGCTGCGGGCGACGAGAGAACAGTGGTGAAAGACGGCGCCGACATCACTCTCATTTCCAGCAAAAGCATTCGCCCAGTTCGCATCAGGTCGAAACTGTTCAGGAGCCCAACGGAAGCACTCTTAGATCTCGGACCCGGCGCCATTGCCTTCGATGGATCTCGTGAGTCTAATTTTCGAGCACTCCTACCCGATCTGCCCATATCGAGCGCTCTACGTCTTGTTCAAATACTATCTGCCCCATGAAATGTCCTTTGGCTCAATGCAGTGACTCCAAGACTGAAAGCTAACTCCGAAAACCGACAGAAGTTGTAATGTTGCCACGTTGTGCACGTGCACTCGAGACTGGCTATTTAACGTTGACTATGGATTACGTATGGGACCCCGTATTCAAGCAAGTGGAGGAGAAGATGGGGCGACTGGTTCAACAACATAACCTTGGCTTCGGACAAAGGATATTGCCGTCCTATGTCAAAAGCGTAACAGGGACAGCGCCTAGCTTGCCCTCGATTCCTGATCCACTTAAAGACCCGCGTCTAGGATACCTACGAAGAGAACATCTCATCGCAGATATGCCAGACTTTTACTGGGATGGTGACTCTTTCAACCTGTCAATGCTCGCTCAAACCATCGACCAGCAGGATGAGACCCAATTCTTTCATCTTCAAGGGGCCATATGTGACAGGCTACATATTCCACCCCAGAGGTTCGGATATAGTAATTACCTGACACGTCGTATCCGGCGTCATGTATATGGCCCGGACTTCAACGCAATACAGGAAAAACAGATCACGATCCCTATGGTCGTACCGGCAGAGCTTGAAGCGCACATCTACGACTCCATCCTTCCTCAAATGAACCTTGACTATCAACCGCTCATACCCGTTCACGATCCCTCGAAGCATGACCCGCAGAATGCTCGTCTACCGTCCCTGCCGGTTAGCGGTCATGACAGTGGAAATCTGCGCTATTGGATCGTAAGTAACGAGAGTATGTGGGCTGGCCAGCATGCATTGGACGATCTTTCACGGGCACTATGGTGTCTTGATACCTGGTTTCGATACGCCCCACATTCCATCGGTCAGTGATAATTTCTTGTACTTTTACCCCGTTTAAGTATACGGAGCTCTAGGGCATGGCTAAACAGCGTTCGGTCCAAGATCATGCCTTCGAATTCAATGCAGTGACTGAAAGACGGAATGCTGACCTTTAGGAAATCAGTAGGGACCGAAATCTCGGCCAACACAGCAACCCCCGAATGCCTATGCAGGATGGTGCAGCTGTTAAGAATGCAAATTGAACCCGCGCCTCCAGACAAGGATGTTGGTGAACACTTCCGCCGAAAACAAGGTCTACCACCGTTGAGAGAAGCCTTGCTCTTTCGTGCTTTTGTCTTTGGAGAGTATCCTTTCCAGCGGGACGTCGAAGACTCGGATGAAGATGGGTCCGACTCTGCTGATGATGAAGATGTAGTTTAGTATTGATACCCTTGCAAAGGTTGAGCGCTTTGGTGATGGCTTTTTGTTGCTGGTCAACCAGCCCATCATGTTCGAATATTAGCGATATGCTCTTGTCCGGCACAGCCCTGCAGTGAGCATTCTGCCAGGGCATACAACAAGGGCTACTAGTCTATCCTTCGCTGTACTAGCAAGCACCATGAAATCGTTAATCACCTCCGTTAGCATCTACCTTACACTCCTGCTCCGCCCACGAACAGCCTTGCGGAGCTAGGCTGCAGCCGATATGCAACGCGCCGTAAGCGAATCTCAAAGTGAATCTGGACCGATTGCTTCACTTCACCTAGAGTATCATGACCAAATCCAACTTGATGACCCAACCTCTTATGACTGTTCACTTCAATCAGAGCAGCCTTCCTGAGTAACCACTTACCGCCCCCATCTACCAAAGTCCGCCTACGTCCAGCCTCTTACAAAAGCTGCCCACTCTTCCTCCATCTCCAGCAACAGATCACCTACAGCTTCTAGTACGGGCTTTCAGCAGCAGCTATCTAAGCACGTCACTTCATCATTACAAAAAAAAGAATACGGCGAAGCATAATGGCATACCTAGGACCCTTTGCGAAGGGCCTTCTTAATAAGACACTCGACGTCGTCAAGGACCAGCTTAGTCGCGTCGATATGCAGGAGGCAGCTGATGCCACGAAGGCTCTAGCTGGTAGGGGGTTTGAGGCAGCGAAGATAGGGGCTGCGAACATCGATGTCATGGAGATTGCTGTGGCTACTAAAGACTTCGCGGTCGCGCATCCCTATTTCGTAGGCGGTCAACTTGTCGGTACAGCCATTGGCATCGCCCCCAGCTGGGTTTCGGTTCCGATCCTGAGCGCCATGGGTTTCGGCCCTACGGGCGTGGCTGTTGGTGAGTGCACTCGATGGAAAATTATGTTGAGGTATACAACCCGCACTAAATCCGTGCAGCGACTTCGGCCTCTTCGTGGCAAGCAACTGTGGGGAACGTGGTTGCTGGAAGCCCGTTCGCCTACTTTGAGAGCGCGGCTATGGGGGGGCATGGGCTTGGGGTTGTTAATGGGGCTGTGCGGGGGCTTGCTGTGGCGGGTCAGGCTGTGGGGGCTTTTGTTGCAGCTAGGTGGGGAAAGGAGCAGCAGTAGGGTGGGTAGGGAGAGGGTGGTTACGACCAGGAAGGTGGTGGCGCGGGTGGGAGTGAGGACGATGGGTAGATCGTTTCGATGATCATGGAATCGTGGACATGGAGGAGGAGATAGTGGTCAAGGATGTGAAACCGAAGCTCTAAGGAATGGCTGGACTGGTATCTTAAGATGGAGGCATCTTCCCAATTGAAATATTAAGCACATTGTGCCCCTAGTGCGAGATCACAACTCCCCCTCTATCTTGAGCTGCCTGTAATATCTTTGACCCGACTACTTAAGCTCCCGAAAGCTAACGATGGTAAAAGCTCCAACATATTCCCGCGCATCTAGACGGGCCTCACGCAATTCCGAAAGCAAAGCCAGCACCTTCGCCCTCTAGCGGAGCACAACCGTCACCGCATATTCGACCCTATCCGACCATCGTAACCATCACACCGCCTTACTCCCCAAGGCAGTATCCATGTCCTTCCACGCCGACCTCATGGCTTGCTCGGCATCGGCGATACGCTTCGTAGCTTGCCCGTCGTCCAACTCCGCACGGCTCAATTCCTCCTTCGCCCGCTGCACGCGGTCTTGGGCTTCGACAACGAAGAGCATGACGTCCCGCTTTCTGATCGTTGCGATCTCCATTTCCTTGGATGCGTCGTTGAGCTTTTTCAACGCGGAGGTTTTAGCGTCGAGACTTTCCATGCCGGGGCTCGGGTCTGTCACAGGAGGTGGCGGGGTGGAAAGGCGGGTGAGGTCTGACGGGTCTGTTGAAGTATTTGCTGAGGGAACGAGGCCGGTGAAGTCTGACTCTGAGCTCGCTTCGTGCTTGGTCTGAGGGCTTGGGCTTTGCGTCGTTTTTATCCAGGGCTTCGACTTATCTTTAGGCTGGAGACTTAGGATTGAATTTGGCTTGATTTGCTTGTAGTGGTCTATCACTCGGTCTTCTTCCAGTCGTCTGAGTCCATGAGACAGTTTCCATTCTCCAGGAATCAATGCCAGGTCTCTGCTGACCCTACTCAGGACGCTAGAGACCCTCTCCTTGCCGAGAACCTGCAAGTCCGTTGTCCTGTGACCGAGGGAGGAGATATCTGTGATACGAGGGCTTAGCGTCTAGGCGAATCCTTTTGGATATTGGTGTAGACTTACAGATCAGCATCTTGCCAAGCAGACAGGAAAAAGGTCGGCGAGTTTGTAGATTGGTGAAGTCACGGAAAAGAAGAGAGAATTAGTCTGAGGCTTCGAGCGCGTACTCAATTAGATGAGGAGGTGAGGTAGAAGAATGTGACAGCGATTGGAATTTGTATAGCCGAGAGCTTGGTTAGAAAAGATTTGTGTCGACCATCGGACCTCACTTCACCCTCAAGCGAGCAGGCGCGTCCTAGTGTTTCACTCACGTGGTCTGTCCCTTTAGCGAGGCCAGCGTGACTTTGAGAGTGCTTAGAGGCTTCGATCTCGTGATAGCGAGAACCTTGTACTGCTCGAGCGTGTTCTGACCGTCGTCGGTTATTCTCGGACTGACCTTGAGCTCACCAAAGCAGTCCGAAATCGATGACAGAAATCGCTCTAGCCGCCGAATCTCTATTTGAAATGACACAATCCATGTCTAATTCCCCTCCACAAAAACTTCAACCAGCCCCACTCACATGGGCGCGCTTGGCTTTAGACTTTCACAATCTTGATCCAATGCCCCTTCCCATCATCGACACAGCAGCTTTGAGGGCAAATCTCCTAGCCGCAATGGATTCCGAGCCCGACAGCAAGACCGTTTTCAAAGAAGAGGGAAAGAGGAAAGCCAAGGAAATTATGAACGCGATCTCTCCCAAGCGGCCCAAACTCGATGATGCAGAACAGGATGACAAAGGGAAGACGGTATGCTTGTCAAATGACCAGCTGAGGGATCTGGCCTACTCGAACATTGAAACTTAACGTTCCTCGCAGGAGAACGACCTAGAGCCTGCGCTGAACGACACTCCACGCCACACCGCTTCCCCACTACGAACCGCCGAGACCCCAGGGTGGAGCGGCGGCGATTTGACGCTCGCCATCTACGGCGACGGGCAAGATGAAGACAAAGCAGATGACAGCCCACACCACGAGACCACCAAGCACGAGGCAGAGACCGACGATGAACGGCGAATCGAGTCAGATGCCTTGCTGGTGGAAGCGTATAGGGACATGGGCGCTGCTGCAGAGGACATGGCGCTGGGGGCAAGGAAGACCGCAGAGGCTTTGGTGGCGAAGATTGCGGCGAGCAAGCGAGAAGTTGAGGCTGCTGCGGAGACTTTAAGGGCACAGGAACGCTATGAGCTGGCGATGGCAAGGGTTGGTCAGGCTGTGGCGCATCGTAGTGCGGTCAGGGTTGAGGTTTCGGACGGTGAGGAATCTGGCTGAAGTGGATATGCTGTATCCACGTGGCTGTTGTTCTGCATTCTTAGGTTAAGGGAGGGATTCATGTACGCATAGGCTTACTTTGCAAGCTCCGTATCGATGAAAGGAGAAGTGGAGGAATTTCGAAGTCATACATGAAGTCGAACATGTACGCTACGTTGTGCGAATGGCATTAAGAGAGCCTTGGGGCAAAAAGGCTTCCACCTACCAAGAATCCTTGAACTGATACCTCATGCTAGTTGCTACAACTCGTGGCAACAATCCAACTCGTCCACCCATCATCGATACTTTCCCAAGCATATCTTCATCTCGCCAAAGCTAGTCGACCGTTGTCGCGGATTCTAGGCGATTGCGATCCAAGGGCAGTTTGACGGCAGGCATCATCGCGAATCTGTCGACACGCCCATTCAGATGGACTAGATAGAGCTTGCAACACCGCCGACAGCTGACCGATTATCTGCAAGAGGTCATCAGTATGTGAACTTACCATCATCTTCAGGATTCCCAACCTTGCGAGGCCGGTGGCGTTCGGCCGGGTCCGTTTTGCAGGCTTGCACAACTTGATGGATTAAGCATGATGAGCTCTGGTCATTGCTGCTTGAAACTCCCGAACAGCCCTCCAAACAAGCCACTGCCACCGCCATCGCCTCCCGTACCGCCCTTTCTTGCTTCGTTCTCAATCCACATCCTCAAGAGTTCTTTATCCTTCATCTCCTCTAGACTAGTGATCGCTGTCTTCAACTGCGCTTCTTGCCTACTGAAACTCAGTAGCGTGGGCAACGAATTGATCTGTCGCCTTGAATTAGCTCCCTCTCCTACTGTATCCTAATGTTTTATCCACGAGGCCAGTGACCTACGAAGTATCTCAAGCCCAGATCCTTAGCATCAGGTGCATCAACCTCGATCTCAGCGAAGCCAACGCCACCCTGCGCTTCGCCTACACCACTTTCCAGCGCATCCTTGATCAGGGGGCGAACGACGCGACAGGACGGACACCAGGAAGCTGTCCAGAACGTTATGAGGGGCTGGCGGATTGAGGCGGAGAGGAGGGTAAGGGTGTTGAAGTCTTGCTCAGACCGGATCCTGTCAATGCCAAAGTTAGCGCTGCACAACCATATGGAATGGAGATGATGGTAGCGAATGCAATATGATCGCCATCACGAAGTGGAGAGGAGGTTTCACCTACGAGTTGTATATCCGATTTTGCGCACTACGAGCCGGCGTGGTTGCGAACGTTCGACATCGAAGCCGGCGCGAGACAGTCGATATGCTGGCAATCTTACATGTGCTTCTCGGGGAAGGTAGCAATCTCATATCGACAGTGTCCTCGTAACGATACAGAGTCGAAGGGGCTCTTTGCAGCAAGTAGACTGAACTCTTGGCATATGCCAGCCCTACGAGGATGTCTTGGCGCTCATTGGCTTCGCTTGTCGAATCAGTGCTCCTCTTGATCTCGTTCATCTAGGTGCTTGGATGTGGTATACTCCTATCAATTTGGATTGTGAGCTATGGGTCTTCCACTCGTTAAAAAGCCTCTCTTCGACACGTAAAGTCGATGCTAGAACGAGTGCTAATCAGTTGGTGCACCAGCGAGTGGGATATTCTACCATTACAACATTAGTGTTGCGTATAGTCCCATTGGATGTTTGGGATACAGCTGATTGTTTCACTAAGCCGTATCTTGGAGTACAGAAGACAGGTCAAAGTCCGACAAGAGGCTTCTGCACCAACAAATGGCCTTTTCCTAACAGCGATCCACCAATGATACCAGTACTATGCTGCGGCGACAAAACGTGGTTCCTCCTTCTAAAGTCCACTCAAGAGTCTGCCGTAGTAGATGTGAGTCGACAAGATCAGTGATCTGCCGCATTCTGTAGCGGTAGTAGAGCCAGTGGCTGTCGACAGTCGACACTAGATTGAAACGTCGGAGGTAGGGATGGCAGCCACTTTTGTACCTTTATTTGGGAGATCAGCTTTCAATCCACGAGCCAATCTCCATTAGGTTCACGGCTTTTGACAATCTCATAAGGTTCCGGACTCACCTCTTGCTCTTCAACTTTTCAAGGATCATTACCCGGATGGTACCATTGAAATCCCCTGTCCTGACCATAAAGCTCTTGAGCACTAACAAAGGCTTTCCATGTGCGATCATGGTCCGCTTGTCTTTTGCACAGTATCTTGATATTCGCATTGAGCAGCGTCAACACGAAGTCACTGGCGCTGTTGCGAATGCTAAGTGGCTCTAGTGCCTGGCGGCTTCTCTCTTTTTGGAGCAGAGCGGTGATCTCATCTTCAAGCTCTCCAATGCAGGCGAATTGAGGCACCAAGTCCGTTTGTATCATCTCCCAGAATCCGTTGGTCATTATACCCTGTTCACCATCAATATCAGGTACTAGCATCGGAGATTGGAGCTTACCATTAACCACAGGTCAAGCGGCAAGTTGTACAGATCCCAGTCATCGAACCTTTTCACAATCCGGCCAAGCGGTCCGTCGTTCTCATTGCCCTTGTTATTCCGGAGATGGTTCCATAGACCAAGGACATCACAGCCCCCCAGAGCAACTGATCGATATGGAGTTGAGGGAGACGGAGTAGTGGGAGATATATCGTCTGAAGTTCTTTCTGCCTCGGGATCGATGGACAGAAACAAATTATTCGATGAGATGCCGTCGTAACCTCCAGACAATACACGCTGGTGCCGGTGCTTTTGAGCCCTCTCCTCATGCTCCTCTAGCCTTGCAATCTCTTCATCCGAGAAGATCGTGAACGGTGGATTTGGAGGCCTCACCGCTTCTGTCTTGTCTTCCGAGTATTTGTACTTTGATCTGGTAACAGGATGCATTGATGCTTGCGAATCAGAATGTGAAATATTTAGTGGTTCACGTCTTCTAGTCAGAGACGCTGGTCCTATGGTGAGTCTGGCTTTTTCAATTCCGAATGTCTCGATCAGTGAGGTCTCTACGGCGATGAACAAGGTTCATTTTCTATACGGCACGCGGGACCCGGACCTTCTTTGAGCACGAGGACTCGAAAATCTGGCTGTGTGTAACCCACAAGTCGGGCTTCAAGGAGGGCTCCCTGATTCCTTCCATCGCCGCTACGACCAATCAAAGAAGGACGAAAGGCATTGATGATCGCAAATCTAGCGCTCGAGGAAGGAGAAGGCAGGTACAGCCGCTGTATCACAATGACTGCATCGACTACTGAACCTCACGAGTCCCTATGCTCGTCAAGCATGTCGCGCCTTCAGCAGCTTCGACAACGATCAGGGACCTTGTCAGATCACATGAGACCGAGCACAGGTGCTGAACCGCTGGAGAACGTTGCTAGAATCGTGGCTTTCCTTGCAGCTACTGAATCGCTGTCTAGCGCCAGCACATGTTTGGCTCCACACTCTAAGGGCGCTTGGGCATCCGACGATGCTTCGCAAGCACATGTACTAATGAAAGCTTCAACATCTGGGTTTCTAAGATGTCAGTTACCGAGTGGGTGGTTCCATGGCTGCCATCACGCCTATTCTTTCACTAAGTGGGGGCATCAAAAGCTTCGACCCCCGTCAACTCGCGGAATGGAAACTTGCTCATCGTATTCTCTTTGTCCTGACTCGCCGAATCACCTCCGTATCCTACAATTGGTCACTTAAGTCTGACTTTACCGCTGCGATCATTCGTAGCACAAGCCTTTCCGTTCCTGGCCGACATCCGAAAAGTCTATATCCCATCGAAGGTCATACTTTAATCTAACGGTCTCTTGTCACTTCGCCCCTCTTGACGACCTTGTCCGAGCGCTTAATGATTTTCATCACCCTTGCCATTCTCTTCCACTGTCCAACACATCGCGGTTTAGTTCCTTGTAGGCAAGCTAGGGCTTCGGTATGTGACTCGAGGACAGGGAGAATCTGTTTGGTCTGCCGCAGTCTCCTTGTCTGCCTCCGTTGGGAAACTTCGGTATCCTTCCACCACAATTCCAAATCGTCGACCACTTTGAGAATCTTATTTTCCAAATTGGCGCCGATGCCGTCTTCTTCTAGTAGCTGCTCGGTATCTTCTCCGATAGGTCCCTGGGTACTAGGCTGGTGGAGCTGCTGATCGTCTTTCGTTGTGCGATGGCCTTGCTGCTTATCATGCTGCTTGATACCTTGCAAAACCGGTCTTGACGACGCTAGTTTCGCCATGGTCTTGGTGCCTCACCCAGTCAGTGGTCGTTGTGTTCGGGATTGCGAAGGTGGGATGGTCTGGCGTGTCAAAAGATTAGCATGTTGTGTTACAACTATCCTAGCAGGACGCATCACACGATACTCACGCCCTATGCCCGAGGATCCGCTACTGTTCAAAAAGGGGTAGGAACCTGGTTGATCGATCAGCTGCTTTGTCCGGACCCTCTGAAGGACATGAATCCTCGTCCTGAGAGCGTTAATTTTCGTGTTCTAAGGCCCTTCGTGACGAGGGTTCCGTTCCGGTTCCCTAGACCTAGTCTCTTGTGTCACGAATGTATTCATCGCGCTCGAGCCGGAGGCAGTTATGCATTCATGGCTCCACAATTCATTATACGGCTGTGAACTTTACGGCAAGCATTGCCGACTTTCCCAGACAGCACTCGAACCATTGGATGGTATCACGGAGACCTGGCTACTTTAAGTAGTCCTCTGTCTTTGTTGTATTCGCACACGATCGAGTGGGGTGTCTACATATAAAGGCTGTTTCCAGCTATTCACTTTTACCCACTGCTGTCCTGCGTTCCACTTCCTACAACACTATTTGCACCTGATCTAGCTTCTTATACCGGCTCAGACTTTCGCTGCGCAGATCTTGCTCAACCTTTGCAGCTCTGATATCAAAACCTATACTTATAACGCTCAACGATCCACCTGTCTTGCTCTCTAGTCTCAGGTTTCTGTATTCGTGTCTACTGATCATCAGTTCAATTAACATTAATTTAGGCGTCTAGCACAATTCTTCGCCAACCTTCACATCCGGGTCTTACTAAAGTCACAAATACTACACAATGAGGGACATGTAAGCCCCCTCTTGCTCATTCACCCACAACCCACATAAATCAATGGCCAGCGCTTCACTCAGCGTCTCGACAACGGGCTTTCAATGATTTCCAATCGGAGGTCATTCGGGTGCCCGATGACATGGTTCAAGCTGGACGTCCACATGTCAACACCCTACGAGCTCGGTACTAGCCCTTATTCATGTCAGACTACAGCACGCCTCAGACTCATTGCTTCCAAGCTGACTAATGACAACGTAGGCGTTTAAAGGAACAAGTCTTTCAGCCTGGGCATTATGCGGGAATCAGGGGCCTCAATACAGCTTTCAATAGGCCCAAGAACCCCGACCGGCTCCAAGATATCAGAATCTCTCGCGGCAAAGCCCGGATCATCGAACCCTCTGTAGCCATCACCAGCAGTGGTCTCCTTGCTTCGAGCTCAAACACTCAACGTTCTCTATGGCCGGTCCGTGGCGCAAACAAAGAGGTCACTTATATCTCCATATCCACTGATATTGCGCTCAAACCCGACTTCTGGCCGGCATCGAATCTATGCGGAAGTTTCTTCCCCCCTCCATCCGGCGGAAGGTGCAATGACCAGCTGCCATTCACGAAAGCAGAGCTCGGATTAAGTCTACCTCAAGCGCTACTATCAGACTGGCAAGTATACCAAATCCTGCAGCTAGGGCTAGGACGCGTTATGGCCAAGAATCACCCTTCAGATCTCAGACAGGGCGTGGGATGTATCCGAATGAAGCGGCCTAACCGTGGCCGCGCGGCTAAGATAATATCAAACGGCGTTTGGGTTTATGGATCCTGGCGGAGCAGGCAAGGCAGGACGTACCAGTTGTATGGTAGTGAAGGGGTTGTGGCTCGAATGAACAACAATTTCGATGGAGAACTTCGCTGCGTGATCCAGAATGACAACCCAACACCGGACGACATGGCATTCTACGAAACAAGGCCCGCATGCGACAACATTTTGCAGAAGTACATCGATGGTATTCCGTACGGAGATTTCGAGACTCAAAACTCGCCCGTGTCATCTTTGGTTTATCCCCGGACCTTCCCAACCGAGACCTCCTCAAGCACTGGACGTATCAGATCTGAACGTCAACCGGGACTCGAGCTTGCACAAAGTGGCCTTACGAGCTCACCGTACACAGATTATGCGAGCTCGCCATTTACGGGTTCGACAAGCTTGCCATTCATGGGTTCCACAAGCTTGCCGTTTACAAACTCCACGAATACGTCATTCACCGGTCCGACGAGCTCGCCGCCCACATATCTTGCGTATGCTTCTTATCCAGTACAATATGCTCAGAGTAGCGGCCAAAGCGCGATGGGAGCGTCTCCACAACACGAAGGCGCCTATGCAGACCACCTGAGCCAGTTGGAGATGACATATCCTTCGAGCGAGATCTGGCAGCCACTAGCAAGAGGAGAACGTCGGCGGAGGAACGCAATCGCCCCACTAGATTATCCTATGCAAAATACCAGCACCGACCCCGTACCCGAAAGGATAGAGCACCCAGGATGGCCACAACCTCCGTGGGGTAGCAACATCGATCACAACGAGGGGAGCCCCTGGGCTGGCATCTCTGCTGTTGACTACGGTGGTTTGACCGGAGCTTTCAACCTGACTGACGGTTCAGTAGCGCACGTCGATGGGGACGATATCTACAAGATGCCAGAACTTGAGGGCGGAGATGCCGGTGATCAGCCGGAGCATCAGGGTGTAGATACCTACAATGCACCCCCAGACGTTGATGGATGCCTATGCGAAGAGTGCCACCCTGTTGCTACTGCCGAGACGACCGCTAGCAACCCAGAGTACTTTCGTGGCCGCCCAGTACCGCAGTCACTCTGGCGACGTCACTCTTTCTGAGATGGAAGTCTCAGCATCATGGGAATTTGTGGCTGCACAGGCTCTTCGCTTTCCTATACAACTAGACTGCCAACGCAGTCACAATCTTTTGGTAATTCCAGAATCGAGTGAAACCTTCGAGACGTGAAATTTCTTGGTCTTTCAGTCGTCTTGTTGTTGGAATTGTGAGCGGTCCTCGATATCTCATTCCCACTCTACACGCTCGTCATGATTGCGTTAGCTGAGATGCTGATTAAAGTGGCTGTGTTTGGTCCCGCTTGGCTTTACTTGTCTTTTGTCTGCACTCTTCTCGAACAGTAGTGGCACACGACAGATTGCCAACGCTGGACTCGGACCAAGCTTTGCCTAGCGGGCACTAGAGGAGCCTAATTTGGACAACAGTCTACTTTAGCCGACGGACGTTTCCGATGGCGCCATCTCAATCTCCCTCCCCGTTCCCCAAGCCATGAAATCTGTTCTTCATAGCACGACAGCTTTCGGCTCGATCGACCTTGCGGTATACACGACATATCTCACGTGGAGACGGGCACAAGATGAACCTCGTGGCTTGACAGACAGTTTTTAGCGCTTGAAACCCTGTCCCGACATGTCCAGCCTCAAAGGATCGAAGGCTCGCGCCTAATGCGGTCAGGGGCGTGTGATCCGTCAAGCTCTCGTATCAAGCCTTGCGATTTCCTTGGCTGACAGGAGCCGATGCGCAAGCCTTCTGTAGTCGCCGGCAGTGAGCTTCAGTAATTGTTTTGGTTCAATCTATGTCGCATAGCCTCGGATGGAATCGTCCTTAAGATGCAGACTGTGTCCTTTTCGCGGTCTTGTATCATCCTTCACTTCCACATGTCTATTATCTAGTCGTGCTTGTTTCACGTCTTACGGTCCTCATATTGCGTTTTATCTCCAATTCATTCTATCAATCATTTCCATTACCTTTCAATCCCTCAATCTCACCATGGTACCCTCAACTTACCTTCTCTCAGTCCTTACACTGGCAGCAACCGTCTTTGCCGGCCCCCTGCCGATATCAAATTTCTGCGAGACAAACTCATGCGCGAAAGCACTGTTGCAACACCCAGCACTATCACACTCTTTCTGCCAGAAGTATGAAATGAACAGCAGATACCCATGGCACCCTTCCGAGTCAGAGCTCTTGGTCCGGCCTCCGATTCCAAACCATCCACTTTATGCGGCAGCCTGCTTTGACGCGGAGGATTACGCCGATGGCTTGCCTAAAGCTTGCAATTGCGTCCCGAGGTGATTTGCGGTCAAAATACTCTCGAGGATATCACCGCTGAGGCATGCGCCTCTATGTTCGTGATCGCATACTCCAGCCTTCTTCCTCGACCAGTCCAAGCGAGTAAAGCTCCTTCCCTGCTGTGGCCGGAGCCAGCGCCGTCGGCCGTACTACATTCGAAGAAGGACTCCCAGATAATTCACCTGTTACGCACAGGATTGAGCCACAGCTGGCCGGCTGCACGACTTCTCTACAGACTATCGAGATGGCGTACACTATGTGTCGGATACACTGTGTCTTGTATGGAGCTGGCGCCCTTGTTGAGGCACTCAATGCTCAACCCTTGACATAAGCAACCACCTCGCTTATTGTAACAATCAGGGCGACGCATGCTTTAGAGTCCTAAAGTACGGACCCCTCCTCGGTTGTTGCCTCGCATGCGTATGCACGCAGTAGAGACGCAGCTCGCTACATGAACGTTTGCGCTGCGTGTCCCAACAACGCCGACGCCGTACACCAAGTCGTCATACTGCTACCCCAGAAGCTGGAGCGTGGTTTGATAGACGTCAAGCTACCAACCTGGAGCGATGACAGCCGTGGAAAGGTTTGAGATATATCTGTGGTCCAGGAAATTTCCAGAGCAACATTGGTCTGAAGCACAGTACCTCAATGGAATCACTCAGTAGGATGACATCATCTTGCCGTTCTTCTGCCGTTGAGCAATAAGTCACTGCACATAGGGGTATAGATCTTAAAGGACGATGTCTGTTCGAGTGCTCGGCGAATAGATCAGGGCACTGTATCTATTACTTTAGCCTCCTTTATGAATGCATGCGGATTGGGACGGAGCAAGGCTGAACGAGACTCTAATAGAATGCATTACCCAAGGTGGTGGGACATAACATATGAAGCGCCATTAAGCGTATGGAAGTTTCAGAGTTCTGGTTCTGCGCCAAGGTGGATATGGTGATTGGCTGCAAATGTCTCGTGACCGCGCGCTAATCCGCGACATCGGTCCGAATCCGGCAGAACAGTTTCAGTCCTACGCATTAACAATAGAGAAGATGGCTGAAGCAGATTCACCACAATTTGAACCATGATCTCTGTTCCTATTGTGAGAACAAAGAAAGTCTTGGTGGAGCACTAGCCTTGGCGGACTCGCTATGCCTGCTACCACAACAGCCATGTTCTTTGCGTTTCTAACCTCCCTCTTTCCTCGCTCATCCACAACTACCTCTTTGATGTAGCTACAGCAGCTCTATACTCAAGCCTCGACCAGCGACTACCAAGCGTCCTTCCTGTTAAAGCTTACTATTCCAACAACTTAAGCTGTCCGAACTCAATTTGTCGCAATGCCGTACTTCCAGAACATCTTCGGTCGCCTCGGCCTTTCCCCGAAGTCGAAACCAGAGAGCAGTGATTCCGGTGCCTCCTCTTCCGGCCTATCTCTCTCTCAGCGGCTGGACCGCCAGCGCATGAGTCCCGACACACGCACCAAAGCATGGCTCAATGCTCACTCTCCACAAAAGAACAATCGCCACTTTCGCAACCACAGCGAAACTCCAAGCGTTCTGGGCGTTACGGGCGGGAAAGTCACCAAGCACGTTACAACCCCGAAGCAAAACCTGAAGTCTGCCTGCAAATCAGCTAGCAAATCCTCAACGAAGACTGTCAAATTCAGCAACGAGCCCGAGGCCAAGAACAAGCGCTTCAGCCTATGGAATACCCTCGTTGGCTTCCGCTACAAGACCCAGGACGAGGTCGCCTCCCCATCCAAGAGCGAGGAGCAATACGAAGGCAGCACACTCGTCGAAGATGACATCACCGTCATCTCGAACGACGCATTGGAAGGTGACACAGTGGTGCAGGACCAGAAGGGCGATTTGCACAAAGCGGACGAACACGACTTCAGCGACTTCACCGAGGAGGAGTACTTCCTCTTCCACAAGCTCAACGCTCGTGGCTTTGAGCCCATCCTCAACGCCAACTGGCACTGGCACTTCCGTACGTTTCCAGCAGACCTCTTCACCACCGATTCAACCCAAGCGTACATCAGCCACACTCACGGCCCTGAACATCATGGTAAGACTCTACTTAACGCCTCACCGTCACATCCAACTAACCCGTCTTTCTACAGGCATGAAGTTTCTTAGGCTCCTGGTCGACGCCGGCCTGCGCGTCCGCGAGCGCTTCCAACTCAACCAAGCACCCGAAAAGCCCCTCCATGACGCCCTGAAGAAGTACTTCAAATGGACCATGCAAGACTCCAAACTCATCAACAAGCAGCACATCCCCGTCCTCGCCATCACCTGCGCCAAAAAGGGCGAATCCGTCGCCTCGCTCATCGGCCGCTGCACCGACCGCCTGCACGATCTCGGCAGTCAATACCGCGAAATGTGGAGCATTGACGGCAAGGGCGCTAAGGGTGAAGAAGAGGGGGTACAGCACTACAGCCACGAACTCCCGACGATCTTCGGAATCGTCATCACATACTCCGTTGTGGGCTTCCTGACGTACGATGCGCGGTACCCGGGCAAAGCGGTGCGGAGCATGGGCAATTGGGACTTCTCCATCGACGGTCAAGATGTCTGGCACGCATTCGCCGTGGCTATCTTCATGATCTGCGCGCGCAACTATCTGATGGGTCTAGAAGAGGAGGGGCTGCTTGGTGCGGAGATTGAGGATGACAGCGACGATCCGGACGCTTGATGGTCGATTAGGTTGCTCGATCAGGGTATACTTTTGGTGGAATCAGACTGGCTACTACCATGAGTAAAGATCACGTTTAGCGACAGTATAGCTGGCGTTGGTTTTGGCGTTCAAAGATTGTGATTCGAGATACCCCCCCCCCCCCTCCCCCCCAATGTCATCCAGGCAGAGAGATTTGTCCATAGCTTTTTGCAACATTACACACATTCAAATCATGCCTGCCTTTCCGTGCTCTACTACTTTCGTTTTCCCCTGATGCTACAATATCTCAATTCTTCTCCGGGCGCCCACTCGTCCCGTACGCCTCATGCCGCATCCGTCTGCGATACTTAACTCGATACCCTCACAGCTCAGCCGGGCCACAACAACAACAATGGTAGCTAAGCATATCCTCTCCCGCGTTTGGGAGGGCGCCACAGATACTGAGGACGCGAGGGGAGATGGGGGATAGGGATCAATGGATGTGGGGAAGTGGCATGGGGATGGGAGGGTAAGGAGACGGGGGGAAGGGTCGAGATATCGAGAAGAAAGAGGTGGGCAGTTGGTGCGATGGAATTGTTCCTTTGTATGGATGCTAGGGGCCGGGCTCTTGAGGGAGATTTGAGGGGGTTGCGGTTTTGGCCAGGAAGGGGGGTGGGACTGCTAGGGGGGGGGGGACGGGTGGGTTTGCGAACTGGGGCTGGATCGGGCGGGCGGGCTGTGCGGTATGGTGGTGATGTGGTTGGTTCGATGAAGGAGAAGGAGGAGGGCCCTGGGAGGAATGGAGCGAGGGACTTCTGATGAAAGGAGAGTGTATGATCATGTGAAGGAGGTCGAACGTACTGTTGTAGAATCCGATGGACGTTGGGAAATGGGGTAAACCGGGGTCAACGTATCGACTCCCACAACGGCGGTAATGGCTATGCGTATAAAGCCACAAGAATTTCTTTCTATCGGCCTCGTATCCCACCGTGCCTTTCTAGGGCCACAGCTCCTCCGTCTCCCATTTGCCCTGGCCCTGGCCCTCGCCGTCGACGACGAAAGTATACTTCCATCTTCTGGCCTTCGCAGGGTCACTGGTATCCAACCGCTCCACCTCATCTGGCTTGATGATGACGACTCGGAAATTAGTCCTCGCGATGGGATCGTTCAGATCCTCGACCTTTTGCCCAAGCTGGTGCTCGGCGTCCGGCTCCTCACCCTTCGTCGGTCGTCCGGGTGGGGGGTTCTTCCATGAGCCTGCCCAACAGATTGTATATCAGCACTTTTACTATCTTTCAACTCCGCAAGGAAAGCTATTCGGATGGAAAGAGGGGAGGAGGCTGACCTCTCATCCCCGGACTACAATTCCCGAAATGCGCCGTCAATTCCTTCTCCCAGCTCCACTCCCCCTTCCCCGCCTTCTCCTCATCCACGATCCGCATCCGCCTCCCCACCTCACTCTTCACGGTCCTAACCCCACTCGTCCCCTCCCCCTCAATATCCTGCCCAACGACCCACGCCGTCCCCTTCATCCGCCACTGCGTCCCTGTCTCCTTGATCCAGAACGCAGCTTCACAGGGGCCCCCACCCCCCGATCCCTGGACTTGCTCCTCCTTCTCCGCCTTCCCTGCACTGCTCGCGAACAGCTCAGGGACTTTCTCCATGCGCACGTCGGTCGTGAAGGTCGGCATCTCAGACTCATAGACGCGGGCGTTCTTAGGGGCGGTGTTGTGTTTATTTTCGGGCAGCTCGCCCCACATGCCGCGGTAGATGCAGTAGCGGAGGCGGGGGAGGTAGGGCGTGGATGAAGGGGGGGTCGGGGTGGTGGTTGGTACGGGAGTTGGGGATTTGGAAGAGGGGTGCAGGGTTGCGAGGACGAATTCGGGGGAGGGCATGTGCGTGAGGTGGGAGAGAAAGTCGGATTTCCAGGGGGTGGGAGGGGTCGTGAGGTGGGTGGTTGTGGTGGACATGGTGGAGAGGAGGGAGCGGAGGCGGAGGGTGGTGCGTGCGGTTGGGGGAGCTATGGCTGTGGGTTTGGGTGGTTGCTTGATGAAGTAGGAGGTGCTGGAGAGGAGTGAATCACAGTGGGTTGTGGGGATTGTGGATAATGGTTCTGAGCAGTCAATAGATGAAGAAAATGATCTTGGCCAGTGTTTCGATGATGACATCGACTTCTTGCATATCTAGTTCTTGGCTAATCTCCGCCTAAAATCCGGCCGATAAGATCCTTCGACTACAGTAGTGAGTGTCTCTTGGTCCTCCAACCATGTCAGCGCATTTCTCTGGTGATTTTGCGGCTTTGGCGATGAATTACCACTGGACATTCGGACTATTACCAATGCGTCAGCACCTTCTTTACGAGTCTAAGTAATCGTTGTTCAGACAGCCCTAAAATCAAAATCTTTGTCAACACATGGGATAACAGTAGCATTGAGGATCATGCCATGAAATGACTCAGTAGATGATCGAAACTCTAACTTGCTATCTAGAATGTGACTGAATAGTTCTCTATAAGAGGTTAATGTACCTATGGCAAACTCCAGCCATCTATCTAAGGACTCAATTATACAGATTTCCATAGCTGAAACAACCGCAACTCCGACAGGTAAAGCCACCAGAACGTAATGCTTAAGGAGCTTTCTTCACCCATTCCGTAGTATCCAACCATTCCCCAAATGACTTCATCTCCGGAAATCTCTTCTTCAACCCCTTCACATCAGCTCCAAAGCCCTCGTCCTTGAAAAACTTGAACATTAATCCCAAATCCTTCATCATCCACAACATCATCTTCACAGGGGCCCCATAAGTCACCGGCAATTCCCTCCCCGTCTTCTCTCTGAAGATCTTGTCCGCCTGCTCAAACGTAATCTCGTCCCCCGCCAAGCTAATCGTCTCATTCCTCGTCTCTTCCGGCTTCAAAAACGCCTGCGCAGCCACATAACCAATATCCGGCGTCGCAACCATCTGCAGCGTCTTCCCCGTCCCCGCCAAGGTGTTTTTCCACGCCGTGCCGATGACCTTACCCACCATTCCCGGCAGGAGGTTATCCATGAAGAACACAGGCCGCAGTATCGTCCATTCCATCTTCTTGCCCGCTTCGCGCTTCAGGTGCGCCTCGATGTTGTGCTTCGTGATGAGATGCGGCACCTCTGTCGGTTGCTCCCCACCGCGCTCCACGCCCGTGAACACGAACTTCTTCACCCCCGCCTCTAGCGCAGCGTCAATGAGGGCCTTGCCCTGCTCTTCTTCTTTGCCGCCCATGGGTGTTGTGACGCCGAAAACGCCCCATATGGGTTCTGAAGTGAGGTTGCGGGCAGAGGCGAAGATGGCGCGGGAGTCGGAGAGGTTACCTTCGAGGATTTGGATGTTGGTGGCCCGCTTGGAGAGGGAGAGGGCGGAAGGGGAGGAGGCTTTGCGGGTGAGGGCGAGGATGTTGAATGTGGTGGGATTTGGGGTGGAGAGGAGGCTGTCGATTAAGGCGCGGCCTTGCTTACCGGTTGCGCCGGCGATGAGGAGCGTCTTCGGGGCAGGCATTGCTGAGAAAGGGTAATGGCAGCCGATGAATGTGTATGAGAATTCTGATATGATTGATGGATTGTTCGATGAGGTCTCTTTGGTTGCTGGATGTGAGAGTGGGAGGATTGATAGCGTTTGGATCCATGGCGTTGAGGTCTCTCTTATATCTCCAATGTCCTATTGTACCCTACGGCAAAGCAGAGGTTTCAGACATGTCGTAATGATGCTGAATCGGATTTTCCGTCGGATCTCTTGTTAGTGTGCGACAGTGTATCGGTCCGGATGCTCGCAATTCCATCGCCGAACACTTGACTTGCCGTTCCGGACTCCAGACGGAAGCCCGTGTCCACCTGCCCCCGCCTAATTTCGACTACCAAGAGCGCTTGCTGATTTTGGCTGGGCCCCGCCTACGGTTAACCGTGGGTGCCCCACTAAGAATCGGCAAGCACTCCTTAGTGGGCCGCACCTCAAACGCCAGTGCACCTCAAACACCAGATTTTAGGATAATTTTCTATCATCCACCACAACATCATCAAAATAGCTCGGATTTATGTTAATGGCGCATTATATCAAAGCTAGAAGTGTGCTCTACAGATTATACATCGAAAGTTAATCGATTGAATAAGAAATGGTGGATTTTTTGGTGGCAAGAAAGATAGCTCTTCGAGATCAAAAAAGAGCCTCTTAAGATCATTAATTAATTAACTATCCACGAACGCATTATCTAGTGTTTTGAAGCTTTAAAAAATTACTTTAATAAGCAATTTGTATGCTTGCATAATACAATAAGAAATCTTCTCGATATATATCTAGATACTTAAAATTTAATAAAACTTTTCGAGATCTCTGCTACTCAAGCTATTTAGAGCTATTTTAGAATTGCTCTTGTTTTGATGCTACAAAATTTATATATCTTATATATTTCTCTATATATCTATAGCAACTAATATTCTATATTTAATATTACTTAGTATATTGCTTAAATATAGTATAAATACTTATTTTATTACTTAAAATTATTGAACTCTTTTTATATTATTGTAGTATTAATTATTTTGTAAATTCAAGAATTTTAAGTTCTAAAAATAACTTTTAGAATAATTGATAACTTGATCGATCTTTGCTTGATTTATTTTTTGAAGAGATCAAATTAAAGCTTATTATAGACGCTAAAATCTATATATAGAATATAGATCAATTAGATGCGAAGATGTGATGTTTTTGTGTTAGTCTTTAAACATATACTAAAAAGTGGTGTTTGAGGTGCACCGGCGTTTGAGATGCGGCCCACTAAGGAGTGCTTGCCGATTTTTAGTGGGGCACCCACGGTTACCAATCTCTTGTCGAAACCTAGTCCAGCCCGCTTATCTTATCTCGAAGGACGTGGTTTTCACTTGTTGCCAAGGTGCAGATCCTATAAATAGCTACGAAGTAACAAGTAAACCAACGATTGAGTCTGAGCCGACTGGGACTACCTGTAAATCGGCCAGTACATTTGACTGGTAAGAACACTCGCAACCTGCCATAACATTGTACTGCATCGAGGCCAAAACGGTGTCAAAGCATATAAAGAGATTATTGTTGCAGCAATCTCAAAAGCTATCCTTCGTAGTCCCCACGTCGATTATCTCGGTACCTGCACCCTCAAGGTCACCATTTCCACGACCCACCATCGTCTTTGCCCTTTTTCGCGGCCTTGGGTTCCTTGGTGCGTCTTCTTGCTCTGCACCCTCTGTCAGTGCCGCTGCCTCGTCCTCCTGCAGTCTTTTTTCCTCCTTCCTCAATTTCCTGCGCTTAAGGTCGGATAGTCCAGCTCCCTCTGTCTCTGGCTGTACCGCTAGTAGTCTCTTCCTCTTCTTCAACTTCCCGTACCTACCATCCGATTGTCCAGCTCCCTCTGCTCCGTCATCTTCAACGTCCTTGTCTTCCCCCTTCTCCGCTTCGGCCCCCAGTCCATTCAGTCAATGCGTTATCTTGCACCGTTCTTGGGCCTGAGCACGCCGTATGCGGTCGTAGGGAATCTAGAGTCGATGATGAAGTCAACAAAGACATACCGCAAGATTTTCCTTGAGTGCCTCGAGATTCAGTCCCGCTTTGCGTACTCCTTGCTTGAACGCTAGCAATCTTAGCCGTGCCACCGTCGCTGCTGGTTGTGAGAACCTTCCCAGCAAGGGAATAGGGCTGGCAGGCGTGTAGCCAATTTTTTTGACTGTCAAGCTGAGCGAAGTTTTGTCGCTGCTGTTGAGGTTGTTTCGCTTTCCATGGCTGCACAGCCATAAGCTCGCTCTCAAAGCTTTCAAGTTGGCCGATGTGAGACTCTGCCTGTCGCATCAGAGCAGGGGTAAAGATGCAGCCATCCGCCTGACAGCAGTGCATAACTTGATTTCAACCGGAAGCACGGGTCAACAGTACCGGGTCGAGCTTAGTCAGGCTTTTCGGGTAAAGATCATAAACCGCCATAGGTGCAGCCTGTCCATGGAGCGGTTTTCTGCCTGCGGTGTCCAGACTGATCTGCGCCTTTCCAGAGTCTAATAAGCCAGTCAGCTCAGGCCGATTTGCTCGTGATCGATCCCACCAGTGGCTGACGCTCATGAAACTTTCGTATAAGCGTTGACCAAACTACGATTGAGAGGGAGTATGTTCGAGTGGCTCCACGCAGGTCGTACGGAGAGTCCAACCAGTCTACGGAAACGGCCTCGAGGCTACTCGGATGGGTTCGCTAGAGTTGTGCAGTGGTGAGCTCCATATAGAGTATGTGGCTGAACACAGCGTGTATTCTCTTATACCCCTACTGCTATTCGCTACCTTCTCAAAGTACTCCATATGAAGTAAGATGCCTTCCGCTTATTATTGGTATGTATAGCGAGCGGTCCAGGGGCGTATAACAAAATTGGGCTCTAAGCCTGTCATGGCGGCAGCAACCTCAACGCACAGTGAATCCAGCCGTCACTCATCACGGTTGCTGCATACCCCACGCAATGTCACACTGGGCAACATATTTCTCATGCTGCCGAGCAGATTCCAGTCGACTGCCTCAGAGTGTTTTGTTATGATAGGGTCCTGCTACACTGTGCCAAGGTATCAACCCTCTATTCCATGTCTTCCAGCAGGTTCACGAGGTTTAATGCAGCACAGAGCCATGAATTATGAAGCTGAAGGTGGCGTTACGGTATTGACTTCTCTGAAGACTGTGCCGTTTCGGTGACAGCCGTCAGTTTGACCTCAAGTATGAGTCTTTCCTCAAGCTATCTTACTCCGAGTGCATTCTCCAAAGACTGTTTCCAGCGCCCCTGTTTCCGCTTCACGGTCACTTCGTAGCATATGGTCATCACGCGATGGGTCAGTGAAGCGTTTCTTTGTCCCGCAAATGACTTCACTGCTCTCTCACCAGTCACTCTTGAGATCGACCTTGGCAATGACTCGATCCCTAAGTATATTTCTCGCTCGCCATGGCTCCTTACCTCCCTCGCTTCCCATACATATTCTACGTACCATCGAAGTCAGCTACAGACTATCGATATCATTCCAAAGCTACGTCCCTGAGCTACTACATACGGTAGTAACGTCCCTGGTTTACCTCCTCGGCCCTCGTCCTCCCCCTTCTCCGCACCCTTTTAACCGCTCAACCTACGCCCTATCCCTCCTCATCTCCGTTTCCCTTTACGCGATCCCGCCGCATCGGGCAACGTCAATAGACGCTTCGCCGCGTCTACGTATACGGTTCACCAGCAACGATCTTCCCACAAAGCGGCAAGCAGTCTTTCGACGCTGACGCTCTGCGTACGCACCCCACCGGCACGTCTGCTCGAACCCCTGAGTGGCCATCTACAGCTCGTCCCCAACCTCAAGCAGTCTCTTAAGGACTGCTTGCTTGCTCATTTCTAGGTCGTCTACAGCTCGTTCTGGCATTATCGGACATAATTCATAGCGAGATTTTCGACGTGGTGAACGTACAAAGTACCCAACTTCAGGGAGGTCCAGTCGGTGATTAGACGTGTTGACATATCGGCAGCGGAACGTCTTGCCAGGTCGACTGGCATTGCGACTTGACGCCGTTACGGTAAATAGGCTTTCTACGTTGATCTGACTTCGTTGCTAACTCAAAAGGGGCACCTAGAACTTGCAAAATTCCTACCACGGTCACACAATCGTAATGTGTCGCCATACCTGCCATAATGATAGCTGCGGTAGGGAGATCCACAAGGTAATAAGATGTCCGTTCTACATGCAGCACAGACTTGTTCCCTGTCCCAACGATACCCACCGGGACGAGTATCATGGCCCTTGCCGAAGCCCGGAGTGCCCGACTGGCGAAGCTGAGCGTCTAAGGGAAGAACGTCGACGTCGGCGACGTAATCGGCTTGATCATGAGATCAGCGACATGCTGCGAATAACTTGATGGGCAAGGGTTGGCGGTGGGGCTGGACAGTATGCACATCTTTTAGCAAGGCGTTGGAGGCATGCATCATGTATTTAGCGAGGGCGGCATGCGGCTTATTGATTCAGGCTTGTTAACATGGTGTTGGGAGGCTTTTGTAAAGCATTCAGCGAGGACGGCGTGCATTCCATTGACCAAGACTTGTTAGCAGGGTGTTGGGAGGCTTCTTTTATGCAATTAGCGACAACGGCATGTATTAGGGTGATCATGAGATAGATTTCATGCATTGAATAGACAATAGCTAAGTTGGTAGAGGTCTATTTACCCTCTCTCCGGTTCTTCTCCAGCTCAAGTAGATGCCCAAGATTGTGTAACTTTAATTTCGAATCTGATAGGAGATATCTGGATGCCACATCAATGCATTTCTCAACTAGTCCTGTCCACGTATCGGGGATTATCATCACCTCCGGCGCGCGATCAACGCAAAGGAACACCAACTGAACGCAGGGGCGCTCTGGGTTATGCAATACGATGATGGGGGTGACATCGATCAAATAATCTGGTAAGACCTGCTCGAGCAAGACTTTTACAGCGCGTGTTTCTGCGTTGCCGATCTCCAAAAAGAAGCGTCCATCCGTATTGTAACCGTGTAAGAACAACGCTTTACCGCCCAGCATTGTAGCATGGAGAACCCGCCCAGGAATGAGTATCTTAGGTAGTTGCTGCTGCACGGCGACGCGTCCGAGACAGCGTGGCGGCAAGCTCCAGGGCGAATATACCGGGAATCCGTAAGTGTCCCTGAGTGAGATAAACCTGCCACAGTCCGACCAGCAAGCTGCACAGACTCGGTCGAGTTCATTCTCGAGTTCCACATAACCTAAGGGCGCCTTGGTCAGTCCACATCATGACAGCTTGCGAATGGTAAAAGACGCCTTGCTCTAGGAAGTAGAGCATGAAGCTGGCTTACCATTCAACGTCTTGGTGACATGATCAGTATATACACAGTTTGGCGAACAGCCAAGCTCAAGGACATGGCATGCTAGAGTCACGTGTAATCCGGCTTTGCTTGGTAAAACAGCCCAGGATATGACACCCAACATGGGCAAGTTTGGATGCATGACAAAGTTCGCATGGGCAAGCAAATCAAGCCTAAGTTCCTCTGGCAGGGTGACTTGGGAAGCAACGCAGTCTCCGGTTCTCAGATGTTATACTTCGAGTCGTGGCGGCTCAGACGTTTGCAGCCTTCCGGAATCTGTAAAGACCACGTACTCGCAGTCGGCGCTAAACTCGGGCAACATGGTCAAGCGTAGACTCGTCGGACGTTGTTGACTGCTCGGATCGGTGACCAAGTCTGCTATCTGTACCGGCAAGGTTATGGACTTCGTACTATCTGGGCTGCCAATTGGTCCATGCACCGTGTCATTGACAAGAATAAATCTCAAGTCTCGGCTAAAATAGACTCGAGGATCTGGCAGGGTACTTGGTAGTGGAAGCTCAAGACTGATCGTGTTGTAGGGAAGCTCATCTGGTAGATGATAGAGTTCCACTTGACTCCTATGCAATGGCAATATTAGCCCCTTACATTTCAAGGAGAAACGATTACGGTAGCGCTCCTGGACAGGAACGTCCACGTCAGCTTACAGCGTATCTGATATTCTAGACAGCAAGATTAGAGAAGTGCCATCAGAAGAAACCTGACTTATTACACTTGAACCTTTGGCACCTTGCTGTTCGTTTTCGACTTTGAGCGAATCGAGATCCAAAGGATCGAACTCTAGCCATCTGTCTTTCGTCGCGAGGTACGCTGGCTCCCTTAATGTACTAAAACTGATGCCGACAATTGCTGGTATCCCTGGCGAACACACTTGATACATGTCTGACGAGATCGATCGCCAGATGGCAACATAGAAATAGCTTGTACCAGAAGCAGGGGAGGACGCCATGATGCCGAGCAAACACTCCTCATCGCGAGAGAAGACAAGGTTAAGGTTAGCTGGAAACGCAATCTGCTGAGATCCTGGCAACGATCTTGATAATTGCGTGGCAAAATCCGTGAACGCAGTAGTGTCTGCTGGCCATAGTGTCTTGCCATACCACGTAACGACCTCTATAATTGATAGAATAGACCATCGCATTTGAGGCCGAGAATGTTTTCAATGAGATTGTAGACATATCGTTTATATTCAGCCTTGCCAGCCACTTGTTAAAGCCATGATAGACGACCAGGGATTGACAGTCAGCGCTATAACCAAGTCCTCTAAGATCCTGTAGTTTTCCAAAATCGCTTCGTTGGAGAATACTCTCGTCGAAAGTAGAGTTGCCGAGGATAGCAGATCTTATATCTATGCGACCAGACAGACAGTAAAGCGTATCTTCATCATCGAATGCCAGAGGTTGCGAACATTGGCCAAGGAATCTGCTTTCGAAAGACATCGAAACTGCAATAGAGCACCATTCGTCCTGTTGGGGACCACAAAGAGCTAACCGCTCTGGAATGTCCCATACGGTGAGCTGGTATCTGTGTATTGGATAGTAGGTTTCGTCTAGGTAGCTTCGGTGAAGCGTGGCAATATATTTACGTCCTTTGCTGATACTAAAACCCTCATAAGAGTACCTCGTACCTGTTATTGATGTTCGTCCCTGCCTCATCGGCCTCATGGTCCTCCCAGTCTGCATATCCTGGCACAAAAGCTCTGGGACCACCGTCTCGTAGCTGGCCATAAAGATTACCCCACGAGATACATCAGCGTAGAACAGTCCAAGGAGGCGATGCCCATAGCGTGGTAGCTCCAATCTGCTTCGCGACAAACTCTCATTCAGTCTTCCGCCGAGAAGTTCTTCGCTGAATGAGGTGGAACGTAGACGAATATGTCGGGTACGAGGGCTGGGAGTCGAGGCTGAACCTGCTTTGCAAGAAGCCGTGGTAGATAGTCTTTGGCCGCCAAGGTCTGTGTCAATGAAGTGAATTGACGAGGGGTCCTCTTGCAGCGCTTGCCCATATAGCTCGAGCAGCCGAGCAGCGTGTTGCGTCCAGTTAAAAGTCGACCTCAGCGAAGCACGACCATTAGGGCCAACCGAGTCCCAGCTCTGGCACCGATTCGATAGCGCCTCAACGTACCGTTCAAGGCTCCAGAGATCTTGGGCCCCAAGAGCAAACCAAAATTCGATCCAGTAGAGCCATCTATCACCCCACAAAATTCTTGAGTCAATGTTCGCATCGCCAAGTGTTTCTATGTTTTGGAGATGATGAGCCCAATTATAAACGGCATATTCGAGAAAGCTGTAGCACCCTTTCAGGTAGTCGCTGCAGGGTCTCTCTCGCTGTGTCTTTGGTTCTACATTGAGGTCAGTGACCGAAGCGTCTATGTAAGTAAGACAGCTAGTCAACATTGTGAGATTAGCGTTGGAGACATCGATCGTAAATCCCAACGGACGGGAACTCGACTGTGGCTCTCGAGAAGGGTTGCATAAAAATCCAGCCAGTGAATGATGGACTAAGTGCATGAAACCATTCTCCATAACAACGAGCGAGCCACAAGAAATTTCAATCTCACGCTCAGAAACGAGGAAGTCCTCATATCCGCCAGCCATCTCGATACTCAGTACTTCCCACAGCTCCGCAACAGACAGGGGTCTAACAGCACATGCTAGCCATCGTAATATCGAAGTACAGAGTTTTCTTTCAGGGGCTGGTATGTTTCGCAGGATGAGGTTATAGATGTCCACCAATTCTTGGGGGAGCTCATCCACAGTTCGCAAGATGTCCTCAACCGTTATCTGAGACTCCAATTCTTTTAACACTAGTGAAGCCCATATAAACAGCCCGTTCGCACGTTGCAGCAAGTAATCACACAAGGACATCTTGAAACGTTCGAGGAAATGCTTGGACAAGACCGGGTCTGATAGCTTCCGACTGTTCGAGATTTCGGTGCTCAAAAAATGAAATATCTCTTGATGGTTTTCTCTCACTCCGAAGTTGAGCGATTGATGATTCTCCAAGTGTGACAACAGGTTCGCTTCTCGCCTACCCGTGATTAAAACCTTGATATGAGGAGCTTTCGAGAGCTTGAGAATACTATCAATGAAAACGGGCCCGTCTTGACATTCATCAATGGCATCCACCACTATGATAGCTGTCTGCAATTTGCAAACGTTTTCACAGAACAGTTCCCACAGAGACCGGAAATCCCTCGCTTCAGAGCTGCCACTCCTGCTGCTGCGTTGAGCGAGTGCCTCGACCAAGGCGGCATTATTTGGATTGAGGCCATCAAGTAGTTGGTAGGTCAGAGTACGGGCAGCAGACAGAGGTGTAGATTTTGCGACATCCTCGGCTTGAAACATTATGAAGAGCACTGGTGTAGTTCCCCCTGAAGAGACAGAGCGTAAATGATCAATCAGAAAAGTGCTGAGTATTGTTTTTCCCGCACCAGGTACAGCCGTTATCCAAAGGAGACTCTCAGGGGATTCCGCAGAGCAAGAGTCCCAAGTCTTGAACTCTCGAGTGACCAGTATCCATTTACAAGACGTGCGATGACGTTTGTTGCGTTCTCTTGCTAAGTCTTGTTCGAAGTAGTCGATATCGTAACCATGAGGCGTAAGCCATTTGATGACACGCCTAAGCTTGTCGTCGTCGGCGCGGCGAGTAAGAGCTGCTCCTCATCAGAAAACTTGTTGAATACAGAAGACGCCATACCTTGAATCCCTTCGTGTTGCGTCTTTGTCTCCAACTCATGAAGAGCCTTGGTACACTGTTCGATATGGCTATAGTTTCCTTTCATGTTCTCGTCGAGATCATTGAAATCAATCTGGTAGCTCGACCATATCGACCTCCAAAAAGCGAAACACCTTTTGCGTTCATAGAACTTGACAGCTTTGCTCCAGAATCCGATCATAGATATGTAGTAGTCGATGAGACATCCCTGGAAGAGAGGCGAGTCGCTATATGCTTCTGAGTAGAGTTCAATGACAGGAAGGCGCTTGCCCGTCATTTCCAGGGCCTTGAGCAGCCGTTCAAACGCTTTGGCATAGCCTCCAACAATCTAGGGTGCGTCACAGTCAGTCCTTGTTCCATGTATGTGCACGAGGTGGCCATAGATAGTTCACCACTGGGACAGCAATGGCAAATGACATCACCAAACAAGCACAGCACAGCCTTGCCATCACAGGCATGCATCCATCTCAAATTGCAGTGCCTGCGCCCCTCAACAAGGCAAATGATGGGTTCAAAATCAACGGAAGGGATATAAAGCACGGTAGATCACGAACCTCAAGGACTACTCTAATCGAACCCCATAGTATACATCCGAATGGTATTCCTTGAGCTAGGACATCCAACGCCGCATGGAATCTTTCAAATCGTTGTCCAAGCGTGCTGATATTACTCATGAGCGTGCTGAACTTGCTCCTGGACTCTTTTTTCCGCCTCTCGTGAACAAAGTCCAGCAAATGCTCTGGTCTGGTGGTTTTGTTTTGCTTGATTTTGTCGAAAATTTCGGATCCATACTCCAGCTCATACTTGTGAATGGCCGAATGCCAGGCTTTCACATCGGCCAGGGGAGGTAGTGGAGATGCTGCCGCCATGATGGTAGCTTCATTGAAGTCCTAGGACTTGTTTCATGTTCTAGTCGGTTGAGAAAGGCACAATAATGAAGACGAGACGGCCGTTGAAGAGGGGGCAAAGCCTTGTGACTTGGGAACATATCCATTCGCCTCGACATTCTCCCTACGTCCAGGGTATAAAGCAATTGCTGGTGCTGATAGGATGTTGGGATGCAGTGGAACACACCATTTTCTTTAGCCATGGCTAATGACCATGCTGGTAACCGTATGTGCTGACGCATATATCACCAAAAGGACCAACGCGATAACGACTCGCATTTACTAATCATGATCTTTGGACAAACTTCAAAGTTTGCCTGTTCTGACGCGACAGTAAGCCTTATTGACTTGATGCTGGAGCAATAGCATTCTATCTTATCGAAGAGCAGACCAGACAATCACCTTGTATGCCGACACCAGCAGGGCCGGTGCCAGAAACCTGAGGGTGTTTGCTGCTGATCTCGACCTCCGATAGGCTGCTGACCTCGACCTCCGATAGGCTGCTGACGCATCGCTGCTGCATGCATTCCCGGTCATTCTTGATGCAGCACTGTTCGCGCAAGACCAATGATTCATCCGGAGCGGTGGTGGACTATTCTCTCCCCAGCAAGTCTGCTCCTATCCCAGAGAAAACCGATATTGATCGAAAGTAACACTTGTCAAGACCGGATGCTATGGCATCTGCACAAACACCATTCAGCACCCCTCATACCGCAAACAACTCCTCACCCCCCTCAAACAAGAAGACTGTGACAACAGGAGCAATACGACGCAGCCTTCATGGGTAGACTACACAACTCCAACCAAGAACAAATCGCGACCTAGGAAATCCGTCAAGGTGATACATGACGCCTACCTGGTGCACCATCTGGTCAAAGCCCTACCTCCTCTATCAAGGTATTGGTCTGCGATGATACGACGCTTTGGGTTCAGACAAAGTATTGAAAGATCGGACGATGCTCGGAGCAAACACAGAGGATCTCAATATTTTTTTAGTACTGGATCATGCCTCCCTCTAAACAACGTTATTATGGTGAAATATGCATCGGTACAAGCACCATTTCGCGCAGAGCAATGACCATACCAAGACACGCGATACTATTGCAGGGCATGGTCATGAAACCTACGCAAAACTTCGAGCGTCCGCCGATCCTCTTTGGTAACGGAGTCTTGGCATCAGATCTCAGGGTTGAAGTAGGGCGAGAATGAGCATCTCAATGGAAGTGGAACAAAACGCTAGCAAAGAAAACTTTCGAACACGCTCAAATTAGATTTTTGAAAATCACTTATTAACGCAACGTGCAATTGTGTTAGTTGACGCGTTATTCGAATCGCCTAACTGTTGCGCATCAATTAGTGCCCAATAGTTATAATAAAAAGAGATAATTGATCTTTAATAAATCAACATTCTCTCAAAGACATTTACGAGCACAACATTATCTTGCATGTCAATGTTAAAGATCTATTTGTTCGTGTTTAAAAGAAGAAAATTACGTCTATATTTATTATAAAATAATTGTTCGACAAGATAGCTTGCTATTTAAAGCTATTAAAGAATTAATTTACGCAAACGAACGTAATAAACGTTATTAACAAGTTAATTGTCAAAATCAATCGTAATTATAAAAAAATAAAAAAAAACATTACAATTATACGCAAAATTATAACGAATTTCTCTCTACTTGTTTTTTTGTTCTTCTTTATATACTTTAAAAACAACTCTTAGAACTAGTTATTTATAGTTTTTTTCAAGAGCGTCTTAAGAACGTTTACGATTATTAAATCGAAGTTAATTATTAATAAGAACGTAAAGATTGTTATACGTTTAAACTAAACTAATTGTTGATTTAATTTTCGATTTCAACTTTTAAAATTAAATTGAATCGACAATTTAACTTTAGAAATCGAATTAAAAATTAATTTTATTTCAACTATTTTGAAATCGAATTAAATCGAATCGAATCGATTTTTAATTCAAAGATTGAAATCGAATCGAATCGTTAAAAAAATCGAAAATTACGTCATTATGTCAAGAATTATTATTTTTAAACTTATGTCATTATGACTTTGAAATTTTAATTAGAGTATAGTTTAATATATTTCGAGATTATAATTAAACTTGTTTATATTATTATATAATAATTTACTTGAATTAATTGTTGTTTGCGTTATTATTTTGCATTACTCTTTTATTTTAGAGAAATTCTTTTAACATTTTCGAGTTTACAATTACATTTTATTTTATAATAATTTGCTTAATTTAATTGTTACTTGCATTATTATTTTGCATTACTTTTTTATTTTAAAAAGATTCTTTATACATTATTTAAAGACATTGTTTTTATTATTTTTGTTTGCAATATATTTAGACTAGTCGCGTCGAACTAGATCATCAAGTTCGAGTTGAGTTCTTAACTCGTCAAGACTCAATTTGGGTCAAAAATCTTGACCCAAGTATTCGAGTCAAGTTAAAGGATAGATATGAAGTACTTAACGTATAACTTGGCTCAACTCGTCAAGACTCGAAAAATTTAGATTATTTTTAAAAAAGTGCATTAATTAACTCAATCAAGTTGATTAATTTAATTAATTTGTTTATAATATTATATAATAATGCATTTAAATAATGCATTTGTACGTTATTTGTGCGTTATTATTTTTAAACTATTTTTAATAATTTAAATAATGCGAATTTTTTTAAAAATAGAAAATCTTGGCATTTTGACGTTATTTTCAATTGCTTGGCAAGTCGATCGAATCGAATTAAGAAATCGTTAACTTAAAATCGATTTCGAGTCGAGTTAAGAGATTGATATCAAGTATTTAAGTTAAGCTAGAATGTTAATATCGAAATCTAACTCAACGATTAGTCTAAATATATTTAATTCTTTAAAAGCTTTAAATTAATTATTATCTTTAATTGAAAATAATTTTCGCGAATCTATTTTGCGCAATTCACTATTTAGTAATTTATGTTTTAATTAATTTGCGAATCAATTTAATTAAAATTTTCTTAATTTTATTTTTAACAATAGAAAAAGAATTTTTTACGAAACATTAAACAAAATTAGAAACAATTTTTCTTG